>Ga0123353_10005462_pt1 | contig 16700 bp, 12 predicted proteins | sample TergutLab28metaG_3_FD_92763 | JGI IMG/M metagenome (GOLD analysis project Ga0123353, IMG submission 92763) | Labiotermes labralis P3 segment gut microbial communities from Petit-Saut dam, French Guiana - Lab288 P3 | ecosystem: Host-associated > Arthropoda: Insects > Digestive system > Gut ...
TTACAGCCGATGATCCGGTTTCGATTTTCGTGTTCGTGCAATGTCAAGGATCACGAAAGAGTCGAAGTAGTTGCTGTTGACTTGCTTTCTCACGTCTTCAAGACGTTGCTTGCCTCTGCCGTCAAGCCATGAGTTTTTGTTGTAGGTGAATCTGCTGCCGTCTGCCGTCTGCGGTCTGCCGTCTTCCCCGCCGTAGCCTGACCAACTCATGCAGTGCATTGTCCTGCCCGATAGAATGTAATATCCTGTCCGTTTGTCCAGTACCAATTTTAGGTTGGTGCCGTAGGGGATTGTGTAACCCGCTTTGAGGCAGGCGACAATATCGTTGAAGTTCCGGGGTAGCCTCGCTACCTTGATCTGAAATTTTGCGGCTTCATTGCCGAATTGTTCATAGACCCGCCGCCACGAGGCAGCGTTGCGATTCCAGTCCACTTCGCCGTCGGCGTAGATTTTCGGTTGTGTGTCATACGGCAAAATGCCGTACTCGGCAATGAACCGCATCATGCCGGACATCGAACATCCCCCTGTGCCGGGACGACCACGGATCATGTTGTGATAGCCGCCGTAGAGCCACGGTGCACAGCTTAAAAAGATTTCGACTTCTTTCCGTTTCTGCTGGGCAAGGCAGAGACCGTCCTCGATCCCCGCCGATACGCCGTAACTCACGCAACCGTTGGTTTTGGTCTGGGCGACAGTGTAATCAAGTTTCGGATGGACGATCTGCCATTCGTGGTACAATTTCGCCTCTTCGTAAACTTGATCCCGAATGTCCGCCCAGTTCACGAGGAATGGTTCCCCGCAGTAGGCTTGGTATTCCCGCAGGGCTTGATAGTCCTGCTCTTCGTTTTCATTGTCCCATCCCGCTAAAAAGTTCATGCTCATGGTGGATCTCCTGGGTGATTGTGTCTGGTGGCGAACAGTATAAACATTCCGTCCGCCGGTTCTTTTTGTTTGGTGACGCATAGCAGGTAAATTGTTTTTGATGCAGTGTCCAGCCAGCGTCCAGTAACGGTTCGTAAATCGATGATTGATAGCCTGATAAAATCTTGTGCCCCGGTACGGTCAGTAGGGTTTCGATTAACTGTTTATGTTGTTCGTCGGTGTACTCGTGCTTGTAGGCTTCCGGCGACACTCGTGTTCCGAAAACATATGGGGGATCGCAGTAAATCAGACTTTTTGAGTCGGCATAGTGTTTGATGCAGTCGATGGCATCTTTGTGTTCGATGTGAACGTGTTTCAAACGTTCGTGTACTTCCGGCAATCGGTCTATCGCGTTGCGGTAAGGCGTTGACTTGGACTTGCCGACCTTTCCTGACGATGACCAACCATTTCTGATGCTTAGAAAACTTTGACGGACAACAATAAAAAAATGACCCGCCCGTTCAACGGCGGACAGTTTTTTGTTCGAGAGTGCCTCTTTCGATTCTCCAAACAGTTCACGGGAGTATGGGGAATGTTCGAGGAATCGGATTAACTCCTTGTGTGTTTTCGGATGACGGAGTACCCGGTAAAACGTCACCAAATCGGAGTAAATGTCGTTGTAGATTTCTACGGGACTCGGTTCTTTGGCAAACAGGATCGCACCGCTCCCACCGAACGGCTCGATGTAGGTTTTGAACTTGTAATGTTTGATCATGTCCAAAATCCATGCCGCTTGATAGAACTTTCCCCCATAATACTTGATGGGGGACTTCATCATTCCTTTTTGTGCCATTGATTTACCTCCTGATAAAAAACCGTTGCCGTTGTACCGTTGCAGGAGCCAGGAGAAAGGAGTCGGGAGTCAGAAGTTCGCTATTTGACTCCTCGCCTAACTCCTGCCCCACCTCTGTTACCGTCTCTTCTGACTCCTTCTCTGACTCCTCTCCCCAAGCACTGTACGCCTGTACTTGAAGACCACGCAACAGTGCCCCGTAGGTCGACCGCATCGCTTCGATGGTGTCGTCATATTGCCTCTCTTCCACCTTTGTTGCCCATTTTTCCGAAAAGATGTTGAAGGCATCCGAATCGATCCCGGCTCTCAATCGCTCGTATCGAAATGCCTCACGCATTGCCGACGGAGTTGTGAAATGGTCACTCAAAATCTTTTCTGTCACCGCTATCAGTTTTCTCCGCTCGTCGGCAGTCCAATGTTCCGACTCACGGGCGGCGAATTCTTCGAGCGTTTCCATGACGGGTCGAACGATGGTCTGCTGTTCTTTCCTCTGATGTTTCCATTCGTTGGCATACTGTCCGAAAACGAAGGCGGCAAGGATGACAGCAGAAATCAGGAGACAGAATACAGGAGTCAAAATGAAAGGACGGGCGTAGCCCGACTGCTTTTCTTCTGTCTCCTGACTTCTGACTCCTGACTCCTTTTTCATCGCCTCATTCAGCAGGGTCAATCGAGCCTGTAAGGAAGCGGCGAGGTCGTCGAATACTTTTTCGATTTTCTGCCGGGTCGCGGTGAGCGATTCGATCGCGTTCACATCTTCCATTTCGGACGTTTTGCGAGGCAGAGCGTTGACTTGCTCCCGCAACACATCCAGGTCTTCTTGTTGTAAAAGGTTTGCGTTGTTCATGGGGTAAGGAGAAGAAGTTAGAAGTTAGATATTCAGAAAGTTAGAAGTTAGGAAAAAGGCTTTCGGTGAAAAGTTATGGTTGGTTAAAAATATTCGATTTATTTTTGATGTCCGATAGTTCGGAGAGTTCGTCGATGCACCGGATATACCGTTCGTTCTTTGCCAAGCACTGTATTAGAATATCCTTGATCGTCTTGCTTACATCGTTTCGTACAATCTGTTGTTTGTAAAACTCCACTTTTTCGGTACAGGCTCTTCGTAGGTGCGGGATGAGCACTTTTTTGACCCAGAGGCAAGCGAAGCCATAGGCTCGCTCTTCCGAGAGTTCGGAAAACTGTTGTTGCCACATCCGAACCGCACCGAATACCTCATGGGTTTTGTGTGCAATATAAACATCGCTGCCGCCGTCGGCGAGTTCCCGCGTGTGGTGGTTTTCATAAGCCGCAGAGGTCAGCGGTTGGTTCGCTTTCTGATTGACCAGCATGACCTCGGCGGATACGCCATGTTTTTCAGGATTGAGGATCATGAGCCGCTCTGTCCCTTTACGGATTGATTTGCACGTATTCAAATCTATGTCTCTGATCCGGTCTCCAATGCTGCTCCAGACTTGCACGTCGTTGGTATGGATTTGCACTCCCGACCGGGATAGCGACATTTCGGAGACGCGGTTCCGCAAACCTACTGCCAGTCCGTAGCCGAACGAAACGGCAAAACAGCCTGTGAAGATGCAGGTCATCAAAATCGCAATCTCTTTCAATGTTAGTTCCATGTTCCGTTTCACCGTTTGCTGTTTTTCTTCCCAGGTTCAGTGGGCAGGTCCTCTTGTGGGGGCAAGTCCTCTTGCTTGGGCAGGTCCTCTTGCTTGGGCAGGTCCTCTTGCTTGGGCAGAATCGGGACAGGGTACGTCGGACGCTCGTCTCCGCAGCCGATGCAACCCTCCGGGTTTTCCCGCATCATCTTGTCATACGCCGACTCTTGTTTCGGAGTAGGCACAGTAAAACCGGGCACAGCCATCGGTTGCTTTTTTGCATAATCTTCGGGTTTCATACTCACACCATAACGAGAAGTGAGAATCTGTCAAATCGAGGAAAAACCTCATGCGACTTCTCACTCCTCCTCAATCTCACTGTATCCATTCCCCATTTCTTCGTGCCGCTTCCACGAGAATCGTTTTGGCTTGGAATAGACTGGGTAGGTGATGACGGGTTTGTCGAATGTGGTGTTGGGGTCGTTTGTCCCTACCAAAATGGTACGGGACAGATACAGTCCGTTTCGCTGTCCGGCAATTCCTGCCGTGCGCATGGCACCGGGTAATCCCACATCGCACCGGAACCGATGCTTGGCAAGGTCCTCACGCCACACGCCGCTGTTCACGAGCATGCACTGCGCTCCGGCGAATGCTCCCCAGTTCAGACCCCCTTGTACCTGACACCAGTGTTCGTTGATAGGGATCGACTCGATGTCTTCAAAAATCAGTCCCCAGCCAATGACCGCGATGTTCCAATCGTCGGGAAGCGTTTCCAGAAAAGGTGCGAGGCGTTCCTGAAAATCCGGGCGTACATCGGCATCGTCTTCAAGCCACATGAAGGGACGTTCGACATGGACCATCAACTGCCCGATGAACCGGCGACTCGCCGGGTCAAGCACCACTCTGCCATAATCCTCAGGATTGCCCGGTCGTTCCCGCTCGATGATCCAGTCCTCAATGCCGAGATACCGGATCACCGGCAATATCCGAGCAATGCGATCTTGTTTGCACGCGGCGACGTAGAGACGAAGATTCGAGACGGCAGACGGCAGACGGCAGTTTGCAGCAGACGCAAGCGGTGGAGGCGTGTCATCGACCGATGGTGCGGTAGCACCTCTGCTGCCGTCTGCCGTCTGCGGTCTGCCGTCTTTATCGAAGACAGGCACTGCAAAAACATGTCCCCCCTCTTCAATGATAATAACATTTTGAACTATATTACTCATGCTCCCTCCTAACTCCTAACTTCTAACTTCTAACTTCTGCCCTCCCCAACACTTCCTTCACTCGCCCAGCCAATCGTACTGCGGATAGGTCTTCGATGTCCCACGCCCCCCCTTTTTCCCAACTGTCCCGCGAGTCTTTGTGTTTGACAGCGAAATCGTTACAATTCAGGCGACTGCATCGTGTTTGCCAGTCTTCAAAACTTCGATACCGATAATGATTGCAACGAGCCACTTCGTGGCAACAGTGGTTGGAAATCCACCAATCCCGATCACTGACCGGCGTAAAATCGGTATGGACGGTCGGCTTCGCTGTCCTGAACATGTGCGGACTCAAAAAAGAGTAGTGGAGCGGGGCACTCTCATGTGCCGGCGCGTAGGGATGGAGCAGTTCTCTCGGTTTCACAATGCTTTTTCCGCTTCGATGCCACCACGAATCGGCAGCGGCTCGTTTGGTGAATGTTTCGATGCACAAGTTTTTCGGTCGAACGATCTGACCGCAATGCCCATACTCCATCCAATTCAAAAACAGCCCGCCGAACTCTTTGTATCTGTCCAAGACTTCACGCATATCGTCGGTTCGTGTCCCGCAGCAATACTCGTCGCCATCACAAAAGAGCATCCATTCGGTGCTGTTGCCGTAGTGTTGAGCCATCCAGACGTAAGCACTCATTTGGGCATACTGTGTATCGCTGACGACTTTATGAATACGGACCTTATCCGCAAACGGCAAGGCACGTATTCGTTCTTCTGTTTTGTCATCGGTTTTATGCAAAACAATCACAAACTGGTCAAAACCTTGTACGTGGTAAAACGTGAGCCATTCTTGAATATAATGCTCTTCGTTCCGTATCATCGAGGCGAGGGTCAAGTAGTGCTTCATTTTTAGGAGTTAGAAGGTAGGAGTTAGAAGTTAGAAGTTGGGAGGGTGCTACCGCATTCGCATGCGACTTCTAACTCCTAACTTCTAACTTCTTTATTCTATTGTTACTGGTAAATGTGAGTTATAGTATAGGTTTTGCCGTGCGGCGGTATCGAGTTCATGATCGGAGAGTGGTGCAAACGCCTCGGTATATTGCCGTGCCAGTGCATTCCACTGTATGTTGTCTGTCACGATGATGGCTTCCCATACCGCTCCCGTCGGTCGTCCGCTTTCGTCCAGCAGTCTCGCCCGGCAAACGTCTCCTTGGCAATCAATGATGCGGGCAGTACCGATTAGTTTGATTTGTGTTGTCATGGTCAATGTTGGCAATGTTCGTTATGAGTGTGGGAAGGTGTTCGATGTGGGCAGTCTTTGCAGTGTTTTTCGGACACTGTGAGTTCGTTGTCGGGTACGGTAATCATCTGATTTCGGCAAATGATTTTTTCTCCGAAACATGGTCGCTGGTCATTGTACAGGTTGCCCGTTCCGGTACCGTGAATACATTCGACCGGTAAATCATCAGATTCACATGCTTGCCCGATGCCATCAGGGCGAGTGCCTTTGGGAACAATGGCTGTCCATACGCCCGTTGCGTTGGTTTTGAGGTTGACAAAGTCGCCCGGTACGATGTCGTCGGTCGCTTCAATACTGACTTGCATGCTGGTTGTCCTACCAGTAGCCGCCGGTAGTGCCCGCTTGAGTATCCATCCTTTGCTGGTTTCGATGGCAACGTCGAATCGTTCAATGTCCATGTGTGGATTCGTATTGCCAGGGGACGGACGCATGCCGACCTCCAATAGTACGCCGTTGTATTCGACTTCGATCATGCCGCCGTATCTATCGTACATATTCTGCGAACCCTGCGGTGGTGGAGGACTTCCTGAACCATTGTTCAGATTGACCTGCAATAGTTGACCGTTGACCTCAAAATCAAAGAGTGCGCGATTGCAAACATGTCCCGGACTTAACCGATTATCATAATAGACCACCACAAAAGCCCGACACACGCAGGGGTTCGTGGGTGGTTGCGTCACAATCTCCTCGCACTTTTCCGTGAGGTAGTTGTAAATCTGTCCCGGCGGACAACGCGGGTCAAGCGTTGGCGTTGGTGTCGGCGTAGGCGTAGGTGTCGGCAGGAGCGGGGGGACGGGAGGGATGTAGGGATTGCCTTCGATATAAATGAGCACAGCGTCAAAGCCCATCGCCGCGAACATCGCCGCATCTGCCGCCGTCGGCTGCCTGTCCATAAAAAACTCCGGGTACGTCAAATGTCCCGCCTGGTTAGTCGCAACGAGGACATTGTCGATGGATTGTAAGGTAATGTCTTGTAAGTTTGTCATTGTAAATGGGGGCTAGAGTAAATGGGGGTTAGGATGTTGGAGTAGGTGTAGGTGTAGACGTAGGAGTCGGGGTCGGAGTCGGGGTCGGGGTCGGGATCGAGGTAGGTACGGGAGTTGGCATCAGCGCAGGTGGCTCTCTCTTCCAGTAGAGATGCTTGTGCCATGTCGCACCGGTACCGCCCCGCCGCCGCCACAGGAACACTTCGTCTATCTCGATGAAACTATGGGTGTCTTTGTTATAACGGAGGACGTTAATAACCTCATTGGCTCGTGGGGTAACAATCATAATAGGTGTGAATGGTGAAGTCGTTGTCAATGTGCGTGAGTTTTCCGAAGTAAAACGTTCTGTCCTTCGGAATATGATTGGGAAAACACATCGGGTAGTCCAGATGTTTTTTGTCTCGTACCGTTGCCTTGAGGAGTGTGTCAATCGATTCCAGTCTCAGTCCGTTCAGCGAGTCATACAAATCTTTATCAATGTGCGTGAGTTTTCCGAAGTAAAATGCTCTGTCTCGCGGAATATGATTCGGGAAACACATCGGATAATCCAGATGTTTTTTGTCCCGTACCGTTGCCTTGAGAAGTTTGTCGATATTCTCCAATCCCAGTCCCGCACACGGGTTGCCCAGACAACAACACCGCTGACAGTATCGCTTTGCTCCACGGAGACAGCGACAGTGGATACTTTCCAACAGTTGCCGAATTCGCTCTTCGATGTCGCTGCCGTTGCCACCACCGCCACCTGTTGGGATTGTCTCCATCGCTTTTTTGATTCGTTCGTCGATGAAGGCTTCCAGTAACAGGCGGTTGATACTCAAAAGCCCGTCTGTCGCACTGACAAGATGCCACGCTGCCGGGGAGGTGTTCGATTGTCCTTTGACGATACCGAATTGACTGTTGGTTGCAACCTGAACGGTCAGTTTCCCGCCGTCATTTGTCGCAATGCTACTTCCATCGGGAGCGACCAACGAGACCGCACTGACCATCTGTGAGACCAGCGACGCATCGTTCACCACAGCGTCAATAACAAGATTCACAAATGCTTGATGACTCAAGATCGCTCCGGCAACATTATTGACAAACGTGCTACTGGCGAGGAGATTGTTCGTAATGTACTGAAACAGGTCTTGGCTGTTGACAATTTCCTGCGTAAGATTGTTGACTATCGTTTCGTTGTTAATGATTTGGTTTGTTACGGAACCGATGAACGTCGGGCTACTGATAACCTGCTCGATGATCTGATTGTGCAGCGATGGATTATGGACAACTTGATGGACAATATCGCCGATCAGCGTTTCGTTGTTGATAATTTCATAGGTGATATTTTGGAGCAATGCCTGATGGCTTACCACGTTCTGGACGATATTGTTGACCAGAAAATCATTGTTTACAACGTCATAGATAATCTGATTGAACACCGCCTGATCGTTCAGGATTTCGCCCGCAATGCTCGTGATGAATGTCGAACTGGCAATCATCGTTTCGGAAATACTTTGAATCAGCGCATTGTTCTGCGCCAGCGTTTGAATGATTTCCTGTCGGAAGTTGCCATTGTCCAAAATGGAATTGATAATTTCCGACGTAAAATGGGCATCGCTCAAAAGGGTCTGCTTGACCGAGTTAACAAAACTTTGCGAATTCGTTACCTGCTGAACGACGGTTGCCATAAAACTGGCATTGCCCAGCATCAATTCTACAATCGTGGCGACAAAGGATGGGTTCGAGACCAACTGATTCATCACGGTGTTGATAAACGTTGCATGACCGCCGATTTGATGGGCAATATTGGAAACGAGTGTCGCATTGTTCACCACAGCATCGATGACCTGATTCACAAATGCCTGATTTCCTAAAATCGTTTGAGTGACGTTTTGAAGGAACGCCGGATTGGACGCAATGGCGGCGGTGATGCTGTTGATGATTGCGGGATTGTTTGTCACGGCATCAATGATCGACTGCCTGAAGTCACCATCAGAAAGCAATAGTTCCGCCACCATCGCCTGAAATGCGCTGCTACCGATCATTGCCGTTGCAATTTGATTACGAAATGCCGTATTCTCGGTGATCTTTTGAGCAATTTCCGCTTTGAACGCCTCGTTCTGGATGATTCTATTAACAATGTCAGCGACGTTTGCCGCAACGGTCGGATTTTTGCTGTCACCCGTGACTGAAATTCCTTCACCGGCTTTGATCGATTTGATGCCGTCTCCGCCGCCTTGAACGATAATCGTAGTTCCTGCCGTCTGCTGTCTGCCGTCTGCCGTCTCCAACTCCCCCTGATCGAGACCTTTCCAGTCGGTTTCCCATCGGTTGCTACTGAGGTTCAATACGTCAACTTCGGCAACGAATCCTTCCCGATTCCGTCCGCCGATAATGAAAATCCGGTCGCACGGGGTCGTTTCGCCCTTCCGCACCAGTCCCTTGATGAGAACCGAAGCCGCCGACCATCGAGGATGCGGCATGTCGGGATACTGTTGATAGACCCATCTCCCTTCCAACTGTTTTGCCTGGTGTCCCACGGTACCGGGTGTCGTCTGCTTAAAATCCAAGACGGCGAGGGTCGCATGGGCAACTGCCGTATCCGACTCGCTTGACCGACCGCCGAAACAGATCACTTCGTCTCGTTCCTCAACGTATTCTGCACAGCAGTCCCCCAAGATATAGGGATTGCCACCTCGGACAACGTCAGGACAATAGAGCAATCGGTCACACATACTGTCCCAGCCGAGTGTCAGGGGATTGATCGCCAGAGGATAGAACATCTGCGACCTGCCGCCGCTGGCACTCCACGTCATGGCAACAAATGCGCCGGAGACGACCGATTTATTATGTTCTTCATGCCCCACCGAGTTAAACCCGCCCAGCAGCAAAAAATCGACAACCGTATTCGTGGACGAGGGTGCCGACGTGTTTCCCAGCGGTCGCCGCCGCAAAACCCCCCGCACCGGTAAATTCTGGTGCCGGGTGTATCGTGCCATGTTAGAAAGTTTCACCCCCACTGATCCGGCTTGACTGGAATAGGTCTTATAATCGAAGAAGCCGAACGGTAAACCGGTATGCCCTACGTTTGACATGGACGTGTTCTGCGTCTGAATTCGGTAAGGTTTCCCGGTAGCCAGCGTCGAACCCTGCACGGAAAACAACACCGAATCCATCACCGACGTGGCATGCACATCAAGACTGCAACTCTTTTCGCTTCCGCCGACGACAATCAGTGATCGTGAAAAATCGGTTTCGCCGGAAGGATATTGAATCGATGTATTAACCCAGCGCACCATCGGGTCGCCAGCCAGTGCCGGTCGCCCCGCAAAGTTGATCGACCCTTCACCCATGTCCACGATATTCTGAACATAGTCCTTCTCAAAATTGTAACCCTGAATGATATTGGAAAAGCCATTGGCGACTTGTCCCGACAGGACAACCAACTGATGGGTTTTGTCGGCAAGTTCGACCACTTTGGCATCCATATTGAACATGGGCTTTTGCATTTCGGGAAAAGTGGTCGCCGTCCATGTTTCAGCGGCAAGGTCGAAAGAATAGATGAACGAGACATCCTGTTTGAACGCATCCCGACCGCCGGGACAAACGATGTAATGCTCGCAATGTTGATCGACATCGAGTTTGACCTGCGTCACAACCTCCGGCTGATCAAACGTCAACATCCAGTACCGATGGTTCTGCGATTTTCTTGGAGTGGGTTTACCATCGAATGCTGCCGTCTGCGGTCTGCCGTCTGCCGTCTCGCTACGCGGGGGCGGCATGGCAATTTCGGCGGCATCGGAAGTCATTGGATACGATGGGCGTGGGATGACAAGACCGACAATATCCGCTCCGTTTTGTGTGATCGCAAATTCAAAGGAAGTATTTTTCGGATTGCCCGCATCGTCGAGTTCATCCCAGTCCGCCTCTGGAATGGAGACCGTTTTCTCTTGATAGATTTCCCCCAACTCCTGCCATTCGCCCGTCACGGGACGGTAATACAGTTTGCCAGCAAGCACGGGCGGAGTCAGCACAATGTTTACCGAGACCTGCTGTTTGCTGGAAGTCCACTGACTTGTAACTTTTGCGGTCTTGGTACAACCGTTCGATTCACTGGTGACGGGACTCTCGGTCAACGAAAACGAAGCAGGACGCTCCGGCGAAAGCGTGTACGTCGGTCGCCGTAAAGTAAGGTTGGCAACTTCTTCCTCATCCGCCTCGACCTTAAACTGAAACGCGGTGTTGAACCCTCTGCTGCCGTCTGCCGTCTGCGGTCTGCCGTCTACCATATCGTCGGCGGGAATCAAAACCGTTGTATCGGAGGAAAACGAACCGAGACTTTTCCAATCGCCGGTACTCGGTTTATAAAACAATGTCCCGCCGGATACTGCCGGTGAAAGCGATAGTTCGACCAGAAGCGGGTCTGCCTGATTGATGATCCAGTGGTCAGGAACATTGGCGGTGAACGTATATTCCGTCCCACCGGCGGTCTTTTTCGTTTCGACCTCTCGTTTGACCCAAAAGAGTGCCTTCCAAAGCCGACCAAACGTATAAAATCCTCGGTCTGCGTAAGGGTCATTCGGGTCGGCAGGCTTGGAAAAACCTTTCAGATTGACCCGCCAGTATTTGTGTGGGGTGGAAGGAGAAAGGAGTAAGGAGTCAGGAGAAAGGAGGGTGTGAACAATCCGTCCGCCAACAATATCAAAACTTCTGCTGTCGTCTGCCGTCTGCGGTCTGCCGTCTTTCACAGCGGGAATCCAGTCCGTCCCGTCGTCACTGTACTCCAAAGTGCAGTCATAGACATCTTGGAGCGATTTATACTCGCAAGCCGGAAAGAGTTCTTTCGGTTGCACCAGCCGAACCTTGGAACTTTTCGGGGCATCGCTTACGCCACCCCCCTGCACTGGCAAAAACCATTTGAGTTCCGACACATCCGACTCGCCGAGATACCGAAATGCTCCACCGGGATGGGCAACGATTGTGCCGCGATCAGGAGAACCATCCTCTGTTGCCGAGGAGCGAATCAAAATAGGTTCCCCGCCAATAGAGTACGCCATCCCCGCTTCCCCCACATCGGCAAAGGCAGACTCCGTATAAAACAATGTCCCCGCATCCCCCGTCGCAGGTTTCGCCTTGAAGGTCGGCACCTGATTATCAATGCCGCTCGTATCTTCAACTTGCTCGGTCAATTCAATAATCGAATAGGTCTCAATCGCCTCTTCTGCAATAAAACGGACAGTACGAGGATTACGAGCAAACTCCGACGGCACACTGATCCCCTGCGCCGACACAGAACCCCCAGCGACATGACTCCCTTTGAGGAAAGAGTGAATGTTCTGAAAAGTCTCGGCAGTAAGCAAATCGCCGTGTTGTATGTTGTCACTGAAAATGTCCATTTTTGGGGGGAGGAGGAGATAGGTGATAGGAGAACAGCAGTCGGAGGTGTGTAAGTAATTTTGTGGGTGTTTTCCACAAGGCACCAATAGGCAATTTGCCGCCAACGGCGGCACACAAGGTAGCCGGGGGTGGAGCGTATTCGCGGAACCCCCGGACAAGTGTATTCAAATCAACGCCCCCAACGGGGGCGCACAAGCCCGGCATTGTGGCACCCTTTCAGGGTACAAAATTGTATTGCGTCTTGTCTCCGGGGGTTCCGCTCCGCTGCACCCCCGGCTACCTTGTGCGCCACCTTTGGTGGCAAACGTTCATCTTATATACAAACTCCTATCTTCTTCTCCTAACTTCTAACTTCTAACTTCTAACTTCTAATTTCTAACTTCTACACATAACGTACATCAACGTCCGGATTCCACGAAATATTATTCCTGATAAAGGATTGAATCGGCTTAAAGTCTCGCTCTTCGTACAGGTTCGCATCCCGTCTTGTTTTGCCGTCGGCATCTTTCCACCATAACTGTCCGTAATCCATTTTGAGACCATTCCAAAACCGGTTCCAACCGGACCGGCGGTAGGCGAGTCGGAAATTGAGAAACGTGAGCGGCATTTGCCGCAAACCGACCGATTGCGTCGGACGCATATTATTCGTCGGATTGCCGAAAATCCACGGGCGAAACTCGGTGGCACACGAAACATCGGCAAACAACAGCGTCCCCGCCGGTGCCGCAAGTACACGATCCGGTTTATCCGTCCTGGGGAATATTCCGTCATTCGAACCGACATTCGGCATAAACGCATGCACATTGTCTGCATCACCGAAGTAGGGGAACAATTCAATCGCCTCTTTGTTAATTGCGCCCAAGAGTTTGCGTTCCTCTTCATCCCGCTTCTCCACCGTCGCATTACGAGGAATAGGGTTCGCCATATCGCACCACTCCGGCAAGCAACCGGGATACATCGGGTTCATATAAAACGCCACGGAATACTGGATGTCGGCAGTCATACACCGCCGGGCATATTTCTGCGTCGGGAGTGCCAAGAATTTGGGATCATCGTTATACTGCCGAGTTCCCGTTTGGGCTTCATCCTTCCAAAACAATGAACCGACCTGAATATACTCCTGCTCCAACTTCGGCGACCAACTGCATTTCAGGCGTGAATAATGGATCGAATCATTCGAGTACGTCACCCGAATTCGGCAGGTACGAAAATGGAGCGTCTGCGGATTACCCCCATCACCGGGAAAATATTCACCGTCCACTCCCTTATAATGGTCATCCAGCGGAGTCAAATGAATATGATCCGCCCAAAGCATCGGAATGCGTTCGGTAGTGATTTTCGTCCCGCCATCCGGCAACGGAGTAACTTCCTGGATCACTTCCGTAAAAATCGGATGCGGGGCACCAAGATAATAACGGTTCTTCGCTGGGTCATTCGTCAGTCCCAGCAACCCATTGATCGCTTTCCACAAATCGGTCTGCGAAACATTGATTTCGGTAAACGTGGTGTAATTGAGCGTCTTTGCATCAATCGTCAATCCGCTCGACTGCTGCACTTCGACAGCATTGACACCCGGAATCCATTGGAGACCAGGAAGCGGAATAGAAGACGGCGGCATCATGCCGGAGTGTAACGTGGGGTTGGGGAAGAGTCAAGTTGGCGGCTTGTCCCCGTCCAATGCGATATAATAAATCCACACAGAAAAACCGATCATACCAACAGGTTCATATTCCTTAAGCCAGTCGAGTCTGCCGTCTCTGGTGAACAAATCATTGACCCCAACGACCATCCAGCCAGCGGTCGGTTCGGTCGGAACTGCACCCGCACTTTCGATGCCCAACTTTTCCAACGGGATCGGCGTAGAATACGAAATGTAAAGCGGTTTTGCTTCGGTATTCCGCTCCACCCATGCTTTCAAGGCGTAAGCGTCCTGTCCCCAGTCGATGTTGCTGCCGAGCAGGTGTTGCGGATAGTTTTTCGGACCTTCTGCCAGTTCGTTGAAATAGGACATTGAGTGCGGATAGAAGGATATGCTGCTGATGACCACCCAAATGAGTAAGACGGCAGATAGCCCCGATAGGCAGTTTTTGAATCGTTGAGTATCCATCGTTGAGACACACGCCCTCACCCTAACCCTCTCCCAGAGGGAGAGGGAATGTATTGATGCTACTTTACTGACAAAGATGTAGAGCAGCGGCAGGACAAAGACGACGTATCGTGGGTGAATCGAAAAGCCGTCTTGACTGCTGATGAAAATGAAAATTGCCAGCAGGGGAATGAGTATCGTTAATTCGTCCCGCCACGATATATCTGTCCCCTCTCCCACGGGGAAAGGGCTAGGGTAAGGGTGGTGCGCTTTTCGGTAATAGCAACTCACAAACAGAGCCAGTAGCAACAGTCCCCAAACGCCGAGGGGTTCTTTGAGAAGAAGGATATAGCCGTAGTACCACCACCAGCCGCGATCCGACCACTCGCCTCTGGCGTAAGATTCGATTGTCCGTTCAAAGTCGATCCTTTGCGTGTCGATGCCCTGCACAAACTCCGCTGGCAACGGAACGGGAACGTGTCCAAGCCAAGTGTCGGCAAAGCGATTGCCGACGTTTACTCCCCTGCCTGGGGTAATTTCGTGACCCGTCAGAGTGCCGCTGATGAACTGGTAGTCTTTGAGTGGGCGAAATGAACCATCGAAGAGGTAGCCCATGTTGATCATATAGAGACCGAGCAACAGAATCACCGCGAATTGTAATAACCTGCTCTTGATATTCTGCTCTGTCTCCTTTGTGAAAACCTTTGTGTTCTTTGTGGTCCATTTCAACCACGAAGGGCACAAAGAATTCGCAAAGTACACAAAGAAAAGGAGCAGCCAAATCGGAAAGGCAATGATCCATGTCGTTTTCGTAAGCGGTAGGAGACCGAGACAGATACCAGCAATGATTGCCTTGCCCCATGTCGGTGTTTTGAGCCAACGCCAAAAGGTGTACAGTCCGACAATACCGAGTGCGGCGGCGTGGACATCGGGGCAGATCGTTGCTCCCCAGCCGAGAATGAGCGGCGAAAATGTCCAAAGAACGAGGAATGTTACGCCCGACCACATGCCGTAGAGTTCCGAGGCGAAGCGATAGCCAAAGTATCCCCCCAGCAAGATGAGCGGAATGCAGGCGAGACGCATCAGGAAGACGTACAGATGCAGATCGTCGAAATCGTTTGCGTCGATAAATGCCCTGCCCAAAGCCCATTCGCTACGGTCTTGTGGTCTCGGTGAGTAGGGTTTCCAATCGTAGTTTGGGTTACAGAATAGGGCAACCGGTGCTCCGGCAAGAGTGCGAACGAGAGGTGGATTGACGTGAAAAACATCGAGTTTTCCCGTATGCCAAAGATAGACTGCCGCTCCGATGTGCCCGGTTTCTGTGCGGTTGGGGCTGGTTGACCAGGAGAGGTAAGCGAGCAGCGATGCGTGGGTGAGTAGTAGAGCAATGAGGATTGTTTCGTGGTATTTCATTGATGCAACTCAGCAAAGCAAAACTATCTTAACAAAAACCGACATTCTATTTGGTAATGTTCTGGCAAATCAGAAAACGTCAGACGTGCATATATCGTAGATTCATACGTCGGCATCCTGTCGAGCAGAAATTCAAATGTGAGAAAAATATAATTGCCGCCATCTCTCATATCAACCAAACGTGCATAATCGCCGACAGGAATCACTTGGAGATGGTCAAACGATAAGTCTGCCAATTTCTGCACGGCAACTGTTCTCGATAACGTTTTTTCAGAAAGCGAACTCAACGGCAAATCCATACGAGCAGGAATAACTCTGAATTTCGGCTTTGCAACCAAGTCGATCTGCACCTCCAGCGACTCTTGATCGGTTTCCTCAAATTCAAACAGCACGGAACCCGTTACTCTTCCCTTTTCCAAAACCTCGTCGGACAGTTTGCCATTACAGGTAACAGAATAGGTGTATTGGTTTTCACCTCCCCGTACAAAATGGCACTCCAATGCGACAGGCGTGGTTGTGATTGATTGAACATTCCTGTCGATAAAATTCAACACAAACGTACCACCGGGATAGCGTAGAGAATCGTCATACCGAAGAGTTAGACTTGAAGGTGTTACCCAAGCATTGGCGGCAACCACCCCATCGACCTGTACCGTCCAAACGGAAGGCTTGCCTTTTTCGGCAAAAAACCAGATGTCCTGATCAACTTCTCCGAGCGAATTAGGGGCGGTAAAGGCAAAGTTTAACACGTTTTTACCGGGATAAAGCACGATGGGCTTATCTCGATCAGGTGCTAAGCAACCGCAAGATGTTTGGATGGGTCTTAAGGCAACACCTCTGGGGCCGCTATTATAAACGGTCACAGGAAACTCTATCGTACTTCCCGGATGTAATGTGCCGAGCGACACATCTGATATGTTTACCCAGTTCCTCAGTAGAAAGTAACGTTCAAAGTACGTACTTCCCCAGTAGGCAAATATGCCGAGAATTAGCACATTGATAAACCACTGAGGTATGCGTTTCATTTTACAAAA
>Ga0123353_10005463_pt1 | contig 16698 bp, 10 predicted proteins | sample TergutLab28metaG_3_FD_92763 | JGI IMG/M metagenome (GOLD analysis project Ga0123353, IMG submission 92763) | Labiotermes labralis P3 segment gut microbial communities from Petit-Saut dam, French Guiana - Lab288 P3 | ecosystem: Host-associated > Arthropoda: Insects > Digestive system > Gut ...
CACAGCGGTGTGACAGGGCTGCACATTGGTGTGACAGGACTGCACAGCGGTGTGATTGGACTGCAAAGCGGTGTGACAAGACTGCACCCTTCAGTGCAGTCTGCACAGCGGTGTTACAGGACTGCACAGCGGTGTGACAGGACTGCACAGCGGGGTGATAGGACTACACAGCGGTGTGACAAGACTGCACCCTTCAGTGCAGGCTACACAGCGGTGTGACAGGACTGCACATCGGTGTGACAGGGCTGCACATCGGTGTGACAGGACTGTACAGCGGTGTGATAGGACTGCACAGCGGTGTGACAGGACTGCACAGCGGTGTGATAGGACTGCACAGCGGTGTGACAGGACTGCACAGCGGGATGATAGGATTGCACAGCGGTGTGACAAGACTGCGCCCTTCAGGACAATCTGCACAGCGGTGTAACAGGACTGCAGTCTTCAGTACAGTCTGCACAGCGGTGTGACAGGACTGCAGTCTTCAGTACAGTCATGGCTTCAGACGTTCCGACAGAACTCACTGCCTTCGTCTCCATCGGTCAAGAGGTCCGTGATGTGAAATCGTAGTACCTTAACACGCCCCTGTCAGGACGTCTAGATTACGCCGCTAAACTTAACGTCTGTCACGCGTCTCTTTTGTATTTTTCCCCGCGTGAATTCAAATCCGTCATTAGAACTGCTCTGTCAGCCACAGTTTTTGTGTTACAGAATTTTGCAAAATGAAATTTTAGCGAATTTAATTTTCTTGTCACGCAGCCAGTTATGTTTTAAATACAAAATTTTAAACGTAAAATTGGGGGCATGAAAACTTGACCACAACGAAGACAGTAGGCATGTGAGCCATTGCTCTCTTTCTTGGCTTGTAGATTGGATACTCAAAGTTTTGTTGCTTGCTGCATAAGTGAGATAGAAGGGGCACTGACCTAAAAGAGAACCGCTTATTTCAAGACAGAAAAATGCAGTAAATAATCCACTAATTCACCCTGGAAAGTTTATTTACCTCCGTAGCACATCAGACGTGGACTCTTAAACATTTTCAATGCAGTGTATCAAAATAATGCTAGATTTATGTATTTTGAAGAATACGTTTCCCAGGATAACTGATGCTAAAATAATAAAAGGGGTATATGTTGACCTCAAATAACACGAGTTAATACCGGACGTAAAATCTGAAGACCAACTAAGTGAAGTGGAAATAGCAACATGGAAATTATTCAAAATGTCAGTACCAATTTTTCTGGGAAATCATACAACAGAGAACTATCGTCACATGGTGGCTGATCTTGTACAATCCTACAACGCTGTGGGGTGTGAGATGTCTTGAAGGTGCATTGTGCACAATCTCACTGAGACATTTTCACAAAAAAAATAAAAACTCGGAGCAGTGAGTGATGAGCACGGAGAACAATTTCACCGGAACATTTTGACCATACAGGGGGGGGGGGGGTACTAAGGCAGCTGGGGTCCAGTATGCTGGCTGATTACTGCTGGACACGTAAAGAGACGTTCTACAGGCAAAATATAGTAGAAAGCCAACCACTGTCAGCATTTAGCTAATGCACATACTGTCTGTAATGTAATGTAATGTAATGTAATGTAAATACAGATTTTCTTTAAACTTCAACCGCGAGTCACTTAAAACCTTTGAGTGATACAAAAAAACTAACAAAATATTTGAATTCGCCGCAGAACATGCTACTGGGTTTCGCTACTTCAGTTAGTGTGACAAAATAAGAAATATTTTGTCATGTAGTGTTTTTAATGAAAATGGGGCTCATATCCTCACGGGCTCCCCTCTGTAGTTAGTACACCACAATCGGTCAAATTTCAATATTTAAGAACATTTTAACATTTGCAAACACACGAAATGTTACGATTATAAATGATAACATTTCTGACTAAACATTTTGCAGAGCAACTGAGGAAAAGTGTGTCCTATGTTCTGTTTATCCGAACCACTCTCCGTAACCCAAATACACCAAACAACAGCTGAAGCATTCTCTTGTCGCTCCATAACACATATTGTATTTCTCACAAAATTTTATCGTGCAGCCTCCCTCCATACAAAGAGCCAATCATCTCACCTTCCACTTGTCAGCCTCAGCTTCTAGTAGCAACCCTCCGCTCTCTCCTCTCTCTCTCAAACACATACAGCCCCTCTCTTTCCTGTCTTGTCCTTGCCTAGCTTTTCAAGACTTCAAAACTCGAGTGTGGAAGCCTTCAAGGGATTATTAATTCCACTCATTCTCGCCCTCAGATGGCACTAGTGTCTGCCAAGATTTATAATTAGCCACGGACAAACATTAAGTCTGGTGAACACAGCCACAGTGAGTCGCGGTTCAGTTTATGGCACAAGCTGGCATGAGCGTCTTGAACTGCCTGCTTCAATATGGCACTGCAGGCTGCTACGTCACGACAGCCACAGCACTCATTTTCCGTGTTAGACAGAAATCTCCATCTCTCTCTTATTCCTTTCCTTTGTCGCTTTCCGTCCCTCTATCTCTCCAGTTTTCCGTTTCTTTGCACTACACGGTTTCATGTTTACCCACGTCTATGTGCACCCTAACAATAATATGAGCGCACAGACAATAAACGTAAGGGATAAAAACACCGACAACACCCGGCCCTTTATCCAGGAAATACTGGGGGCTATATCCTCGGGGTGAATCAGCCAAAGCGTGAAGCCGAATACCCGCATCCTCCTAGTCTGAGGTTACTAACAACTGTAGCTTCAGCCCCCAATAGGTACTAATGTGACACTTACCGTGACACTAAGACACTCTGTGTTGTGTTCGCAGAGGGTATTTATGTGTTTTGTGTGGATCTCAGTGTTTACTGCGCGGTACGGACTGGATCTTTATATAATTCAGGTTAATATTGGCCTTTAAAGGGTTCATGACTCACAGTGACAGCTCCACTACCCACAAAACCCGACATCTAAAATTAATGTTGCACCAAATTTTCTGCTCAAGGTTCACCCTGACAACGGACAACAATGTGCACCGTTCTATGGTAGTTACAGAAACCCGTCAGCATAAGGTCCAAATTAAGATTAATGACGCAGACAGGCCTATGATAAATGTGGACGCGCATATCAAACTATCAGAAATAACTCAACAGCTTGCCACTTGTCGGAATTCTACTACAAGCAGCGTCACGGTTTGTACGTTTGGACTAACATTATTAGGGTGACTAAATGAAGGAGAATTCGATGAACTACAAGGCACAATGTACGGGATAAGAAGAAACGTCTGTAAGTTTGGTCAGAAAATTGACGGCGGTGAGGCTGTTGGGAGAATGGAAATAACACTGTATTGGGTATTCGATAGGAATTTGGTTAGACTTACGTCAACTCCGAAATCTGACACATTCAATGAAACAAAAGCACATGGAATTGGACATTCATTAAAATGTGTGTGAATATTACTTATATATATCGCGATACGTGAGAAACTTCACAAAATAAAAACATTTTGAATAATAATGTTTTGGAAACTGAGTTCAATAGCAACACCCGAAAATCATACGAAATAATTAAAAATATGTGAGCACCGATCCCAAACTCTACATCGACTGCAGGCCAATACGGTACGCTGTACAGTCACACACAAAACAGTCTTCCATGAAAAGTTCGTGATCGCGCAACTGGACCAGCGCTGTGCACAACATACCTGTATTAATGCACCTATCCTTAGCCAGTTCAACCCAAACGACCCCCTCGTACGCCAATTCAATGTACCCTGTCCCACATACACCTTAACACTTTACCATACAGCGCAAAGTGTAGGAGCATACCCTTTCTACCATGCATACGACCCAACGAAAAACACACATTTTTATTCCAAACACAGCAAACATTCCGACTTTACAAACAAACGAATGGTGTAAAATTGTTAGGAACCCAAAAAAGCAACACCCTGTAACAAGTACAGAACCTAACCCAACCTAACATAACCTAACATCAAAACAAGCCAGTGTTTACGGAGGGTTAAAATAAAAATAAATTTAAAACATTTGATATTTACAAGCAGCAGTTTTCATAATGCTTAACTTTACCATAACAATTTCACATATTTCTAAAGGAACTGCAGAAGTTTCGGCCTAAGTACAATGAAAATTTAGGATTTTATAAAAACCTCAACTTTGTATGCAGCTCAACAGCTGTCATGTCCGAGCACAAACAGTTTTGTTTTAGTGTTTTTATTATTTTTACCCGATAATGGGAACTTACTTACTTACTTACTTACTTACTTACTTACTTACTTACTTACTTCCACAACATTTTATGTGTTTGTAAACACAAAGTGTGTTGTGAGTAACGGACGGTTTATACAGTATAGTACAGTACAGTACAGCGCAGTACACTACAGTAGAGTACAGTACAGCACAGTACACTACAGCGCAGTACAGTACAGTACAGTACAGCGCAGTACAGTACAGTAGAGCGCAGTACAGTACAGTACAGCGCAGTACACTACAGTACAGTACAGCGCAGTAGAGTACAGTACAGCGCAGTACAGTACAGTATAGTACAGTACAGTACAGTACAGTACAGCACAGTACAGTACAGTACAGTACAGCACAGTACAGTAGAGTACAGCGCAGTACAGCGCACTACAGTACAGTACGGTACAGTACAGTACAGCGCAGTACAGTACAGTACAGTACAGGACGGCACAGTACAGTACAGCGCAGTACAGTACAGTACAGTAGAGTACAGCGCAGTACAGTACAGCACAGTACTGTACAGTACACTACAGTACAGTACAGTACAGTACAGAACAGTACAGTACAGCGCAGTACAGTACAGTAGTACAGCGAAGTACAGTACAGTACAGTACAGTACGGTACAGTAGAGTACAGCGCTGTACAGTACAGTACAGTACTGTACTGTTCTGTACTGTACTGCGCTGTACTACTGTACTGTTCTGTACTGTACTGTACTGTACTGTAGTGTACTGTACAGCGCTGTACTCTACTGTACCGTACTGTACTGTTCTGTACTGTACTGCGCTGTACTACTGTACTGTTCTGTACTGTACTGTACTGTACTGTAGTGTACTGTACTGTAGTGTACTGTACAGTACTGTGCTGTACTGCACTGCGCTGTACTGTACTGTTCTGTACAGTACAGTATAGTAAGTACAGTACAGCACAGTAAAGTACAGTACATTACAGCGCAGTACAGTACAGTACAGTACAGCACAGTATGGTACGGTAGAGTACAGTACGGTATAGTACGTACAGTACAGCACAGTACAGTATAGTAAATACAGTACAGCACAGTTGAGTACAGAGCAGTACAACACAGTGCAGTACAGTACAGTACAATACAGCACAGTGCAGTACATTACAGTACAGTGCAATACAGTGCAGTGCAGTACAGTACAATAAAGTACAGCACAGTGAAGTACAGCACAGTGCAGTACAGCACAATACAACACAGTGCAGTGCAGTACAGTACAGTACAGTGCAGTACAGCACAGTACAGCACAGCGCAGTACAACACAGTACAGTACAGTACCGTACTGCACAGTACAGCACAGTACAGTACAGTACAGCACAGTACAGTAAACTGCAGTACAACAAGTACCGTACATTACAGTACAGCACAGTGCAGTACAGTACAGTACAGCACAGTACCGTACAGTACAGTACAGTACAGTAGAGCACAGTGCAATACAGTACAGTACAGCACAGTGCAGTAAAGTACAGCACATTTCAATACAGTATAGTACAGCACAGTACAATACAGTGCAGTACAACACAATGCAATACAGTACAGTGCAGTACAACACAGTACAATACAGTACCGTCCTTGTAGTTTCGAAACGGGATGTCTAAAATGCAGTACAAAACAAAGTGTTCGGTACAAGCTCAGCTGTTCCAACCAGCGGTCTGTGCCCTCAACGTAACGTGATAAAAATTAATCAGCGTTTAGCTTTTGCACCGTAAATGATAAATGATATTTTAAGCGGAATCCCCCAAAATTATGCAGCAGAATTTAACTTGAACTGAGTAGAAAGGAATCAATGGAACGAGATATGATCTTAATTAATGGGCCGCACACTAAAACTAACCTGTCTTGTATTTAAAGACTCAATCCGTACCGCGCAGTAAACACACTACGTCTCAGTTATGCAAACCAGTCAGTTAATGCTGTATAGGGAAATAATCGCTGTTTGTTCTGAGATCCACATAAAACACATAAATACAGTGTGTGGGCAGAACGTGGAATTTTTTAACGGTAACATCCTGCCACGTAAAGCTACTACTGCGTTAAGAGGGCCAATTTAACTGTCCTTAGCACTTCTCTCTTATACAACAAACTTGCAACTGTGTATACAAATGAACTACATAAGCCGTATGTGGCTTGACCTTGGGTCAGATGAGTGCCTTTATTTTCATAAAACTGGTGGAAATGAGATTACATCGTTGGAAAAACACCAACTTCTCTCCCCCGCTAGAATAGAAATGGAGCGGTGGGGGACGCAATGAAAGGAGAGAGAAGCCTAAAACATGCCGAAATGCCTTGGCCTGCTGCTGCTCTTCTCCGCCAGCACTCAGAAAAACAAAACAGGAAACACAAGTTGTGTTTGACAGCCATTGCCGCGTTTCGACCTTTCCCTGCGCGATTCAGAAGGCTCAGTAGCTCTTCACTTCGATCTCATTTCGTATGTACGACCTCGCGGCAGGCCCGTTACTACTTCTAATATCGCGACGAGGTCCGGAGGTGGAAATAGGCAGCACAGTGGAAAGACACACTAAGTACTGCTTCTGTATATCTCTTGGATTTTCGGTAATGATTAACCCACACTTCCTCCATGGTGCTAGCGACAGAGAGGTTCGTAGGTATACTTTAAAGACAATGAAAGTACGAAAAACCTAACAGAATTCAGTCTTCTGAGGTACATGGCACTGCTATGATTGGGGAGGTTCTCCCGTTTTCAAGTAACGTACTGCCTTCACCTCCGAACTGTTTGACCCCGAGGCCACTAAGTTTATCCGAAACGTTTTTGACATACTAAGCCAGCGGCAAGGGGTCACACCCCAGACCGCTGTGGTTACCTAAAATCTCGCAAGTTCACCCTGTCATGTTCCGCAAGCACCCGTACTGCTGCCTCGCCAGGCATGGCACACGACGTAACGACAACCGACGGACGATCGACTATCCTGGTGTTGCTAAGTTGCGATGTGACCTCCAAAGAGGCCATAACCAAGTATTTGGTCACCAATCGTGTTCACTTTCCACCCATTCCAAGTTCAGCTTGCAACCTGAATGTCAAAACTCAATCAAATGCTTCACTCAATATTCTTGAGATCAGAGCGTCAGTTCCTGTCACAATTCAAAGTCATTCTTAGAACTTGATCACGTTTCTAAATTCATCTTGGCTGACGTAAAGTGAAGTATTTGATACCCACAAACGTATCTAAAATTAACACCGCCAATATAACAGTTAGTACGTCAAATACTGAAGTGTCATCGGTTGCGCTAATATCACTGATGGATGCAGCAGACTTCATGATTGGTGTATATACAGGAGGAAAGGAATGAAGTCATGAATGCAGAGTCGGAACGTAGGCTCCCTTCTGTGTCGATTCATTCTACAGAAACACATGTCTACTCCCCTTACTGTCCATCTAAAGCTCAGTGCTTACTTCAGTACCGACTGATTTAGCACAACCGGAACTGAACTGCAACAATATTCAAGTGTTCGTGATTACAGAAAAAAACACAGATCCGCTTAAATATATTTGTCAACGACAAATCTGCTAATTACACGGCTTTTGTTAATTAACACTTGTTTGTGAATGCAGACAATGTCGCAAGTGAAACGCTATTTCCTGAGAAGCAAAGGTAAATGTAAGCAACACCTGGCACAGGCCTGCCACCTTACAGGTGACACACTGCAGAGCTGCAGCAGTACAGGCCTGCCACCTTACAGGTGACACACTGCAGAGCTGCAGCAGTACAGGCCTGCCACCTTACAGGTGACACACTGCAGAGCTGCAGCAGTACAGGCCTGCCACAGGCCGTTCCAAATCAACAATTCAGCAGTTTCTCTGTCGCTTTGTGTAACCAATCGAAAACATTTTGTACAATGCATAATTTTCCAAGAAACATGAAAATAGGAACTTTAATATCACAAAACACAGTTTTCAAACGCTGCTTAGCAACAAAGGAAATCAGCCACACACCAGTACTTACCACTAAGTAAATGCAAAGTAACAACTGCCCCGAATGGAGCAGCAGGTACTGCCTGCAGGTGGTGCGATCTATGTCAGATCGATGGCAGCAAAGAAAGTCAAGCCGCGGGGATTGTTTCATCCAACGAAGCGAGAAACAGAGAAATCCGATATCACGCCCAACCCCGCAGACCCCCTCTAACTCACCCCCGTTTCAGTGGATACACAGCACACGGTGGCAATGGAATGGCATTTATTACCCCCCCCCGCCAAACTATTATAGCGATGTGTCGTGCTGTACACAAATGTGCAGCTGCTGAAAAGGGAAGAATTATTACCGCAAGTCATAACGAACATACGTGCAGCATCTCACAGCGGTACGCCGTCAGATGGATCATCAGTGCAGGCGGTTTTAGTGCGACAGTCGCTGAAAAGGCGCAGGTTAATTTTTCGCAGGTGGGAGACGTGGGGTTGCATTTGTTGTTTGCATTTTTATTGGCGGGATAAGACATGAGAATCAAGTTTTGTGGCAAGATTTTAGAAACTACAAGTACAGTCAACGCAACTATTTGTGACGCAATACTACCTGCATCTGCAGATATGTATTGAGACTCACTTCCGAATCATCATCAAGTCTGAGTCACAACAAGGAGGAAACAGATATCTTATGCTATGCGGAAGTGCTAACACCTGGCAATGGGCCTCACATCGTAACATTCAGTCGCTGCCCTCTCTCCCTTACGAACCCAGAATGTTGCACCACAAAATGTCAACACAGCCGCAGCTAAAAGCTGGACAAATGCCACGTTAGAAACACAAACAAATTCCAAGCTGTTGTGTCTTACACACAGGTCAAACGTGTCCTTAACTTACGTTCCTACGTTGGCTCTTCGGAACATAACTGAAGAAGGAATCGTGTTCGCTATCTGGCAGGGGAAAACATTCAGCTCTTCTCTGCAGTACCCACACAGGCTCTGGGGCCAACTTAGCCGCCTCATCAACGGACACCACAGGTCCCTTCCACGTGGGCAAAACGGCAGAGGAGTGATTCTGATCGATAATATTCACGACGTCAACAGACAAACTGCAGTATCTTACAAAAGATATGGCCGGTGCTTTATGGCAATAAAAACTTGGAACGACACCTGCAATAACTGGCACGCACTGTCCACTGCATTCACTCCATATCTCACCATTCTATTTCCTTTACATCTACTTTAATATTATTCTCGTCTGTAAGTATGTCTCCGAAGAGCCGCTTTCCTTCGCGTTTTACTACGACTATCCTGCAGTGTGTATTGCAAGATTGTTCGTGCTACATTCCTGCCTCACTCACTGTCTGTTATTGTCCTAACAATGCACCAGCTGACACACAGTGCCACTTTAATACTAATCAAGATACTGCAAGACGCACAGCTCTCAAGCAAGTGGGAGGAATACTGTCAGTGTAGCCTCTGGCGTTACTCTGCACTGTGCCACGAAAAGCTCAAACGTCACGTCAACACTTTTGTCGGTACGAGATTTTAGGTTAGGAAAGCTGTGCCGATAAACTGATCAGTAGTCTGTGGTATCACGCCGTACCAAACGGTTATATACATTTCGCGCACTGTGTGTCACCATCTTCAGGACATTCCGAGAACAGACGCGAACTGCGCTAAAAATGGAGAAAACCCTACGGTGCAGCGTTTGTTCTACATACCAGACGCTCGATGTCATAACCCAGAACAATGAAATATTCGTATTTGCATTCGTTGACACCCAGCTCATTGTGTGTTCACATCGTCAGGGTTGCTCCTACGGACAATTATGAAGTATTTCAGTTACTTAGCTTAAACACATTCTGCATTTACCAAGTAATTAACACGCATTATTACAGGTCAAATCGGCAGTTTACAAATTGAATTCTACACGGAGAAGACGGTGAAGTTGGTCAGAGCTTCATTTCTCGTTCATGTGGTCGGAGTGGAACAGGAAGGGGAGGAGCCGGAATGGCTTTCCGGATCTGGAGGGCGAAATGGGACCGGCGTCGTCTCCGGGGACTGGCAGTGCCGGAACTAACACAACGCGCCTGCAACAGTGGACTAGCGCCGTCAACCGGTACCGCCTGGACAGAAAGAAACTGCCCAGAGAAAAAAACAACAGACTGCAGTTATCCCAGCTGTCTATACGCGGCAGAACTCTGTTCTGTGAAGGTATGAAGGGCTGGATTAACCCTCAAATCAGCTACGACTTCAAAAATGATTCAGTGAATTTAAAAGTATTAGCTTTGTGCCTGGGAGCGTTGTGGGATGTAAATTTAGGGTCTGTACTTAGACTGAAGGGCTGTTAGGATAGTAAAATTTGGTTTATCTTTTAAGCCGTTCTTGTTGTATAATATTAGGTCACACGGTAAAATATCCTAACTATATTTACCCTTTAAACTCCGGTTTTTACTTCATAATTCTACGTGTTTTGTGTGGATCTCAGAACAAACAGCCATTATTTCCCCATACAACATTAAGTGACTGGATTTTATAACCGTGACGGGGTGTGTTTACTGCGCGGTACGGACTGTCCTTATACATAACTCACGTTGTCTTATAAAGAGACGGCGTGAGTTCACTGCGCGGTACGAGCTAAGTCTTCATATACTGTTCGTATTAACCAGAGTACTTTATTCGTCACCACAGTGCACAAACTATGGAAGGTCTGAAACAACAATGACGGAAGATGGGCCTTTCACGGTGACATGACACCTGGCTAAGGTCTCGTCACGAAGACACGGAAGACTGCGTCGGATGGTCAGCCGAACTGGCACCACCCGAAGTGTCTTCAATACTGTACAATGACATCTGGTCGCGAGTTCATGGAGGGTTCGAAGCCACGATCTGGGGGACAGCTCTACAGCAACGACACCTCAAACCAGGCAACCAGACTTACACAGTTAGCACCATCAATCAGCTCTTACTTGCACCAATGCAAACTTCAAGGATGTACCAACAAATTGTATGCATCCTATAAATTCTAGGAAACTTAACAGCCGCCAGGCTATTCAAGAAATTCCCTCTCATTCTATATAGGGCGCAGGTTAGCAGCTCCCTATTTTAGCCAGATGAATCCAGTCCGCCCCGTCATTTCCTGCTTAGTATAAGTTTTAGCAACATCTTTAGTAATCAATTCTATTCACATATTATGTATACATTTTCAATTAACTACCTTTCGCTCTACATGGCTGCCCATCTGTTTCCCCATTAATTAACCACCGTAACTAACACTACCCGCTGAATGTATGAGATTTGAGATTTATATTGCAGTGTCCTGTGTTCGACCGCGTGTGTTGTGGCAGGTGATTACAAATGTTTCAGAGTGACTTGCTGTCTCCATCCTCAGGGTAAAGGAAGCTTCTTTCAAATATATTGGCAAATAGTGCCCAGCGGCGTGGTTCAGAAACAGAGTGCGGTGTGCAGTTTGCTCAGCCCTCTGATTATTTCTTCCTTCTTCGATGCAAAAAAATTTCCAACACTCTCGCTGTATACATTGTATGTATGTATGCATGTATGTAGGTATACAAACAAACATACATACATACACTATCACGTCCTTTGTTTCTTTTTTCTTATTTATCTCCCTCTACACTGTAACTATATAACATAAGCACCACATTCTTACACTTTATACCGGCACAAAAGCCAACTGCGGGGCTGATTTGTCATTCAGAGAAAGATGAAGTATAAACGGTAGCTGCTGTACCGACAGAGCAACCAACGCAATCAGAACGATACGTGGTACATAACGCACTTATGTACTGTGAAGTATTTCCTTGTAGCTCAGTGCAGCAGGCAGGAACAGCGCGGCGGAACGATGGGCTGAAAACCAGAGCGGAAGAAACACTCCCCCTCCCCCTTTCTCTCTCTCTCTCTCGCTCCTCTCACTTTGGCCCCAGTCACAAACGCTCTCTGCTCCGCAAAGTATCAACGGACCCAAACACACACGATGAATTTTCTGTAAACTGTCTACCAGTGCATCACGACAGTTTTTCTAGCGATTTAAACAATGCAGGGAATGTCAATGGTTTGGGAACTGGCAACGTGGTTTGTGTTTTACTTAAATAGATTACTCGGTTATCGTCCACATGTTCCGGGCCGGTGCTAACGAGACAAACAAATACTAATGAAAAGGAAACAGTTATTAATATATATATATATATATGAATGCTTCGTCACTGAACCAATTAACCCAGCCTCGCAGTGCCAGTAAGTGCTGGTCACAACACAAAGTGAGTCCTTTAAATGCGATTCTAAGTGAACCAGAAGAGATTAAGAATTAAGAGACTATTTCTTTGTTTGAGTCGTGTTTGCTGCAATACGTTCCGCGCCACACGTCACAACAGACATGCGATAGCACCGAGTGAACCATACAATTTTTCCGTTTGTAAATAAAACGCATGATCAGGCCACGCCATGGCCTGACTCTCTCCGCTAAGGTGCGTCTTCATTCCCAGGCCGGCCCACGTCAGGTTCTTTGCACTCTCACTGGTCCTGTTCGGCGCACTCCTGAAGAACGGAGTCACTGCAAGGAACGGAACGCGGTCAAATTTATGCACGATTAAGGCAGAGACAATTTTCAACACGTCGGTGGAGCGACGTAACGTGATTCATGTGTTTCTGTTTAGAAGACAACAAATGTATCAATTTATAGTATAAAATATTGGCGCCGTGGCGCCGTAAAAGCAGTGGTCACTATATGTACCACCAGTTTAACATTCAGCAATTCCACGTTCTGCCCACACAGTGTATTTGTGTGTTTTGTGTGGATCTGAGAACAAACAGCGGTTATTTCCCTATACAGCATTAACTGACTGGTTTGTATAACTGAGACGGAGTGTGTTTACTGCGCGGTACGGACTGGGTTTTAAGTGTAGCTCAGGTTAATCTCAGTCGTTACATAACGCTGCCCTCCACACCTTCCCCCTGCTGCACTTCCCAACAGTTCACCTCCCACTACGCTCCCTTCTTCACTTCCCAACGTTCCACCTTGCTATCAGCCTACCTTTACCAGAAGGATGAGCGGGCACTGGCAGGGAATTTTCAGAGCGGTGAAGTTTTATGAATCCCACCGCCCGTTCTAATAAGTGTAGTGACTCTCACTGCACCCCCCTCCCTCCGCACCCACGTCTTTTCTTCTCTCTCTCTCTCTCTCTCTCTCAGTCTCTGAAGGCTTAGTCAGCACAGCACATCGCAGAATTTGCCATGTGACGCACAAACTGCACGACTGGCTCTGCGAATGTCGACCTATCGTGTTTGTGTGCAATACAAACCACTTCTGGATTTCATGAACTATATTTTCCGGGCGGCAGCGTTTTCTTGCCTGCCAGCCGGAAGCCGTTCTATCACGCCCCTCCCTAGTGTGAGCAATGCCCAACAAATTGTGTAATCCATTTTCACCCATCACTGCCTCATGTTCGCCGGAGACCTCGCCTACATCCACCCCCGGCCACCCGCCATAAACCTTAAACCATCAGTGTGCGGGCTGGCAGGCTGGCTTTCACCTGCCAAACGCGTGCTCCCAGCCTTGCCGCAACCCGCCAGACACAGGGTCGAGCCAAGTTTTGCGGTGTGTGACGTGTTTTCCTGCAACGGCCTTGAGTGACGCCAGATTAATGTCCGGGAATAATGATGGCGGTGACGTGGTGTGTGACTGCAGTCTTGCGTCACGACGGCAGAGAGAAAGAAGCGCTTTGAGGCAGACAAGCAGCTTGAGACTGGGTGACACTAATAACAACCGGCGGCGTATGGTGGCAAAGGAGACAGAAGGCAGAAATGATGTGCATTAATTAAACAGAGATTCATTAAGAACAAGATAGGAAATGTCCGCACTGTGTCGTCGGTCACCAAAGTAACGGTGGTTAAGTGGCCGTACTTGTGCGCAACTGCGTCTTTTACTGTCTCTCGAACTTTCTCTACAGATTTCAGTAAAAATATACAATACAAAATTACACAAACTTCTGTCCTGTTGGAGCCAAATTCTCGAGGTCGGACAGAACGACCCTCGTGAAGAAGCCAACAGCCTACACACACATCCTGCACAGGACGGGCTTACAACCCGCGGCTTGCGACCACATTTCTAACATCTACACATACATACACACGTACATACATACACACATGCATACATACATACATACATACATACGTACATACATACATACATACGTACATACTTACATACATACACACATACATACGTACATACATACACACATACATACATACGTACATACATACACACATACATACATACGTACATACATACACACAAACATACGTACACACATACGCACATACACACATGTACACTATCAGCAACACCCAACACCACCACTTGTTCTGGTATTTACACTGCGGCTCGCGAACCAGCCGGTAATAGCCGTTGCAGCCCTTGCCAACCACCGACGGAAGCCCTGCTCCACAGAGCACAGACAGACTACACAATAACACGGTGTTTTGTGTTGCGACGGTGGAGGGGGTGCTTCGAAACGTCGTGACCATTCACCTAACGACGAACCGCTGTGAAAGCCTGAATACTGCAAGTCGTAGTCGTGATTTGGTGAAAGAAGCCATACGGAGAAAAGCGCAGAACATTTTTAGAACAGCGTGACTGCAGTCAACGGCACCCACGATATTGGTGGTTAGAATACTTTCCTCCCAAAACATTACTCTCAGTGCAGCAATTCTTTGCATTTAAAGTTTAAAACTGTGAAATTTCCGTAGCTCTCTTATAAAGTATAGTCTCGATGTTTGTGATCAATTTAGACGAACTAGCATCACGAACATCGGAATGTATTTTCAATGCATGGCACCGCCTATCTCGCTGACAGAACTGAGCAGGCAGCAATACTAGTAACATAAAATAATCTCAAAGAGCACAAAAATCATGAATGTACATTCTCAGTCAAAAGTAAACACACTTTCTAGAAGTACAAAAGACATTAAATGATTGCAGTATAGTCTCACTTCACAACACACCAAGGCAGTAAATGTCACTTAAAAAGACATAATGGAATAGGCAGTGTTATGCAAGGTAGCATAATATTGGGGGTGGTGGTTGGAGGAAGGAAAGCGATTGACTATCTACGTAGTCTCACGACCTTTCTTCTGAATTAGTCAGTAAAGGTCAGAATATTCATTTTCAAATTGAGAATTAAGATAGGCTTAAATCGCGAACATCTAGTATCACGAACATCGAGACACAACGGTACTGTGGCATGAGGTTTAAAGACTCCCCCCCCCCCACAAATACCGCCACCAATCATTATTTCAGGTTGTCACATTTCTGTACTTTACAGTACTGCAGTACAGACAGCCTCGGCCCAAACTCACTGAAAAATCTCTCTCACTGCACCAGTCTCTTCTCCAATATATGACAGACGGAAAGCGTTGAGGCGAAGAGGATTCTATATTATGTAGTTTTTACAAATGCCCTTTCACCCCATATCCTGTCCTATATGTGGTATCTCTTATCCACTTTACCACCACCACCACCCCGTGCGATCCACAGGTGGCAGCACACACACAGAATTTTTCAGTGCGCCTTTCTGAACGGAAGCGTGACACTTTTTCTCATGCAGCTCTCTTTTCCAGTATCACTCCCTCACTGGCGCTCGACGGGAAGTGTACACGCGGGAGGGGGTGGGGTAATATAAGGGGAAAGGAAAGAAGAGGAAAGCGGGAGATAGGAAAAGACGTATTATGGATAAAAGAGGTAGAAGTATGGAATGAAATGTTACTCTTGTACGAAAGAGGCTAAAGCCAGTCTGCTGGAATAACAGCGGGATCGCGCCAGAATCGACGCAAGACGGAGGGCAGAGAAATCTTTCAGCGACGAAAACATGAAGAGGGACGATAAAAACCACTTAGAGTTCGCCCACAATTTAGGGAGAAAAATTACAAACCTCAGGAATAACGAGATACGGTGCTGTATAACAACATGACGGTACTACCTAGTGGCTACACCGCACTTACTGACGTTACAAGGTGCCGAGAGAAAGCGACATACTTCGCCATGACTGTTCTGTCTGTCGCCAGGCTGTTTGTCTCATGAAAAGCAAAAGCCATATCCAGTGTCATTCACGTGACAACTGAGAGGTAGTCAGTTACCGTTAGCGTTATACAGTAACCGTATCTGACAGACTTGAACCATCAGTGTCTTGGTCTATCACGACAGAAGGCACGACTGTATACAAACAAAACACGAAATATAATTTTCACTTAAACTATGTCAGAGAATTAAATGTGTATAACGTAACGTGCGAATTCCCGCAACGTTCATACATTTAAAATAAGTGGCTTTACTATCTGGAATGCCGTGCGAAGATTTAAAATTAATGACTTTATATATGAAGATTCGGTTCGTACCAAAAAGAGTGCACAATATGCATTTCCTAGATAAAACAAACGGTAAGTATGGTATAGACTATGCATGTCTGTTTATTGCTATCATCACACACACACACACACACCACACACACACACA
>Ga0123353_10005464_pt1 | contig 16695 bp, 14 predicted proteins | sample TergutLab28metaG_3_FD_92763 | JGI IMG/M metagenome (GOLD analysis project Ga0123353, IMG submission 92763) | Labiotermes labralis P3 segment gut microbial communities from Petit-Saut dam, French Guiana - Lab288 P3 | ecosystem: Host-associated > Arthropoda: Insects > Digestive system > Gut ...
ACATGTTTCGAGCTTTCGGGAAGCTCATCATCAGGAGATCATTTTCCCTGTACAGTCAGCCTCTGGTATAGTGTGTAATCTTTGCTGTAGCCCTCCCGTTCTCCTACGTGTTCTGTTCCCGACAGAACACGTAGGACTGTACAGGGAAAATGATCTCCTGATGATGAGCTTCCCGAAAGCTTGAAACATGTAGAGAGTGAAAATAAAGGATAGTCCACAAGTGACATCGTGTTGGTTATTTTTAAACAAGGATGATTCCTCATTCATAGGGGTAGTTATAACATGATATATGATAAAGAATTCGTGGTGAACAAAGTGGCACTCAGACAAGTTTTTCCACACATACTTCACTTTTCCTCTGTCAATCTCATTCCACCAATGCTTCATAATCGTTCATTCACTCATCATGTATGCTGTGCAATCTTACCACCTGATAGGGTCATTCAACAAAACATGTCATGCCCTACACTTCAACACCAGACAGAATAAACCACAGTGCCAGACTTACAACAAGTTGCTCAAAGTGATGTTGCCATTAAAAGTAGAAATGTACTGAACTGCCAAACATCACATTCAAGAAGCCAGCATTCTTGTTTTGCATTCAGGGGGCCCAGACTACAGGCTGTCCAGACTGTGCATGTTCAATGCGTTTTCTCAGTCCCTCCAAGCAAATCTGGGATTGTACCTCAAATTAGGCTATGGCCACTCCAGTTCTCTCTTCACTAATCGGATTACCATTCAGAGCTATTTATAGTTCAAGCTACAGATGGCACTGATAAACAGGCCATACATGAATAAATATGTACAGCCTATATGTCTAACTAAAGTAATGTAAAATAACTTGCCAGCTGTTGGTGTGGGGGTAGTGACAAAATGGCAACAAAAGAGGCAATGGGCACACACCACCAAATGTTTCCTGTTGCAGAAACATCCACAGGAACTGAAGCTATAAAAGTTCTGCCAACAGGGCAAATGTTTTTGAAACAGTTAAAACACTGCCTTGCCTTTTCCAAGGTAAGCCTAGAAATGACCATGACATGCTGATCGCAACTATGTACAATGTCAGGGGGCTCAGCTAGTAACTAATCTAGTCACTGCTGAAACATGCTACGCACCCTTGCGCAGTACAGCTGATGGTTTTGTAGAACTTCGCCAGCCTGCAGCCTCTTGCCACAAGTGGTACATGGGCGAATCTCTAAATGAAGACGCATGTGTTTGTCCAAATAGCTGCGTCTAAGGAACTCTCTCTTACATACGTGACACCGATATATTGGACTCAGCTTTCTTGAACATCGATGGGAAGACAAAGTGTTTTTTGATGAATAAAATCGCTGACAGCTGTTGCACTTCCACTCACCTAACACACACAACAGCCTCAGTGACACATGTCAACAAACAGCGGCTAAGTATATCAGCCAACCAAAATTCTACTCACCACACATTTTTACAAAAAATAAACTGCACCTAGCCATGCTACTGTATTTGCTCTGTGCCAACCCATATTCCGTAACATCATACAAAAGATATCTAAGATACAATGTATGTAAAGAAAATATAATTTTTTGTCCAAATTTACTGCTTCACATCTGTAGAGAAGTGAAAGATCAAGAGTGCCAGAGAACATTAATGAAAGAATTCAGAGACTTTTTAATTCACTGATCTTGAATTGTCACTCATCTTAGACAAATGGACAAGCAGTTACGAACCTTCCATATGATAATTTAAAAGCGTTAAACATAGAAACCCTACAGTGTGCAGCTGTAGCCACAGCAAGTCATCAGCATGGTTTAGAATCATGTACTCTGCCTGGTGTATCTGATAATATGCTGAAAAATGACAAGGATGTACTGAACCTGTTTGCACTAAATGACCTTTTAAAAAAATGTTTAAAAGTTTTCATTTGACATATTGATATATAAGCAATATGAGCTTTATACATGATATTATAACAACCAGACTGTCTTATCCTTCCTACATTAAAAATTTAAAGCATAATTCTATATACAACATGCACTCTCTGCATTATATTACAACAGCCAAATTACATATCCTTTCCTATACCATTAATTGTGAAAGGTAACAAAAGGTAAAGTGCACCCTTGTACAGGCTGCACATCCCATAAGGGGAGTAGAGGTATAGCTCTACTCTTTCTTGACCATGGCACTAGAAGAGGGTGAGGGGCCAACGTCACGCCCCAGCCGCTCTTTACCCCAGGAAAGACCCGGCACCCATTGTACAGGAGGCTGGGTGGGCCCCAGGGCCAGTCTGGACAGGTGCGGAAAAGCTCGCCCCCCACCGGGAGTTGATCCCTGGACCATCGAGCCCGAAGCCAGTTGCTATACTGACTATGCTACCATTCATTGTGAGGCAGTACATATATATATAAGCAATCTAAAATTGGTGGCTAAAATTTCCACTGAAATGTTAAAATTAACATGCAGCATATGTCTATCATAAACAGAATTATTTTATGCCATGCTTATCTAGCAACTTCCCTGTTTACTGCCATACACCTAACACAGAATAACTAAAGACATTATGACGTGTGTCCTAACCATGCCAACAGGTACATTGGCCACAGCTGTTAAAGTGATGTGCAAATACTGTGGTACAGTTTTTGGCTGTCATTCTAACACTCATTCCCAATTACACAAGCAAACTTTAATTTCTCAACTTCAGTGTTATTCCATCTTTAAAATTTTCGCTACTATATCTTGTAAAAACTGTAATATCCTGGCAAAGAATGAGCACTGTACTTTTACTAGGTCACAAACAATGCTGATAAATTGGGAAAAATCGAGAGGTGCAATTCATGAGTAATTGGGAAAAATTGAGAAGCATGTTACATGTGATTAAGTTTCTGGCATTCTACAAGTAACTGTATGATAGACTATGGATTATTACCACTTTTACATGCCACCATTTTCAGTCCAGAATGTTCGAAGCAAATTCTATCATGGGGCTGGTCACCTGACAGCTATTTAATGTATCTTGTTACATTCTCTTACAGAATAACTACAATACAACAAAACTTGTTGTACACAGAACCTGGTCACAACCTGCCTTCTGCTAAAAACCACCTTCAGTGAATGGAAACTAATGTGGAAATAGAATACAAGGACAAGACATTCATGGAATATATTAATGTTTTTATTTAATTTTGTTCCACACAGTACTTTCAGCATGACTGCACCCTTCCCTTGCCTACCATTTATCAGCAGTGAGCAATACTGTTAATGCAGCTGGGCCAGAAGAGTGAGAGTGGGAAAGAAGGTTTGGACTGAAGGCTGCCAAAGTTTTGGGATTGAACAGGTCCATAAATGGAACTGGGCTCAGCACCATTTTTGTGTGTGGTAACCACAACATGATCACACTGGGGGAATCAATAATCACTCCTTTGCACACAAACAGGGGCATTCCTTAAATGTTTCTCAGTTCCAATCCAAACAGCATAATTAGACTTCCTGGCAAAAAGTTTACCCCTAACATAAAAGGACAACTGTGACATTTATGGTAAAATGTTCAAAGATTTTTAGTTGTACATTTAGTTGCAGCCATGGTCTCTAATGAATACAGGAGTGCCTGAGATCAAAACAAAAGTAAAACTAACAGAAGCAAGTGACAAATACAAGTTGACAGTAAAACAAATTGTGGCACAGCACAACGTTTTAGAACTCACAGTGTATAACACATGAAAAACGAAGTCAGAAATAATAAACCAAGGCCTAAAGGGTCATAGCATGGCTCAATGATATGGAAACCAAGAAAAACTGGAAATTAATAGAGCAACAATATTTTGCATGAGTGGTTTGTAAGTGTGAGTGCGAGAAACCTGCCAATACATGGAACAATGGTACAGGAACTTGTAAAAGTGACTAAAAATATGAGGAATTGAAAACCAATCTATTCCACTGAAAAATGTCACTTAGGTCAACTTACCTGTATGTTTTACTATATGCCTTTTAAGAAGCCTCTTAACAAGAAACTTCTTCTGACAGTATGGACAGGTAAGTGCAGCAGCATCTTCATTCATTCCTGAAGCATCCACAAAACATGAATGGTTCATAAGGCTTTCTTTACGGGCAAAAACGGCTAAACATGAGACACATGTAAATTCACCAGTGTGTTTGCGCAAGTGACGATATAAATAATCAGCCTTGTGAAATTCTTTACTGCAAATGTCACAATTGTATGGAGGTCCCACATCCATTATTTTAGTATTATCTGAAGTGAGTAAGGCTGTATCCTGTGAAACAGTATCACAACTAAAATCCACTGTCAATGAAATGTCATCATGTCCCTTGGCAATTCCTGCAGTTTTATCTACATTCTGAGCATCTGCTTCATCAAAATTTGGTTCTGAAACTAATTCTAAGAATGCAGACGTAACGTCTTCCTGTTCCACTGACAGTCTCAGTTCACCTGAAGCAGCAACTCTTTCTATGTCTCCAGTATTAATTACACATTCTTCATTATTATTGGTTATTACATCAGTGCCTCCTGCTGGTGGATTCACAGATGCACAATTCTTAACTCCATATTCTTTTTCCATTGAGCTGTGTATGTTTTCTGTGCATGTTTTGCCAAGCATTTCATCTGACAAAACATTACTTGTCCGAAATTCTTCGAATATACTACCATGAAACTCAGGTTTATCTACTGTAGCTTCTGTCGTCAATATGTTCATCGCCCTGTCAACATGAACAGATTTTGATTGCTTTTCATTGCCTGTCATACTACCATCACTAATTATAGTTACGTGCGTGTTTATAATATTTATAACACCGTCTGTGTTACTATGCTGAGGATTAAGGACCAAACCTGTACCACTGTCAGGTTTATAACCTGCCAAAATGCCATCTGATCCTGTTTCTTCTTCTTCCTCCATTGATTCAAACTGAGTTGTCATATCTGTATGAGGAAGCACAAGGTCAGTATCTTTTTCTGGCAGGCCACTGTCTGAGAAAACATTCTCTTGTGCTCCAGTTTTAAGGATGTTCTTTCCATTTTGCATTGTAAGAGATATTTTGGAATTATTTGTGCTCTCAAGAGTGCTGCTGGTAGAGCAAACAGCTGCTGCTGGACCAAACTGCACTTCACTGGAGTTTCTGTATGAGTCAGTGGATTCTAACTGCTCCAGAAGTACATTTAGAGCTTCATGCTGCTGCTCCTGCAGTTCATGGTCATTCAGAGGATGCGTTAATATTTGTCCTGTATTCGTAACAAAAACTGCCTGTGAACCAGACTGAGAGATTTGTGATGGTAATTCTCCCATCAGATTTGCAATCACAATGCTTGTCACTCTCCCATTATGCTCTTCAGGTACATCATTATCTGCTTCCTCAGCTGTGTCCACTCCTGCTGATTCATCTTCTTCCATACTGCCCAGTAAACGTGGCCGCTGAAGTACGATTCTGTGCTGCACAACTTTGTGTTTAACCAGTAACTGGAACAAGAATTTCAATTAAGACCTTACAATGATAACAAAATATCAGAGCTTTGGAACAGATTTTGTTCTGACTTTTGTCAAGATTATAGTCTCATAAGTAAGATGTTACCCATGTAGGCTGCAGATATGTGCCACAGTTTTGGACGAACCTGCAACCTACATCCTCAATGTACCAGTATCATACAGCAGTTGAACACACACTTCATTATTTCATAACAGATTTAAAAACAAAGTGTCTGGGGGACATAACAAAGGTCTTAAAAACAGAAAGAGAAGAACTACAAAAGTGAACCAGGCCCATTCAGTGTACAGCCACAGTTTTACATAAGAAATAAGTAAATGTTACTTGTAATCCAGTTGACTTAGCATTATATTATGCTACTTCAATCACCATGTTAAGCTTCAGAAAACATTTTATTTCACAGCTGACTCTGCTCCTACTGAGAGATGAAATACATAATATTGTAAAGTATAATTAATTAACATTTGGTTTCAAACTTGTAATTTGTAACTTCAAATAGAAATTTTATTTGTTACATAGAGGCAGGAACCGACTGCCAAGCACTTTCATTTATTCAGCAAATACCTATGCTGTCCATTGTACTTTGAAGTATTTGTATGGCTGAAAGTGACATGACAGTTCGCTAAACCTTTTGTAATGGCTAACTATATGCCTCGCCTTTATATAAACCAAGTTAACCTGGTAAACAATCTCTCAATACACATGTTAAACACAACGTCTACGTACTTAATTAATTATGGCAGTTACACATCCTGAGCTGGTGTAGAAGATCATAATTGAAGACAGTACACAGTTTGGTTGTGAAATTTTGCAACGATTTTCAGTCTGCTAATTTTACCAGGTAAGTCGTACTGGTTGTTTTGAAATTCCAACTAAATTGAGTTGCGTACATTTGGATTGAATTTGGAATTAATTATTCTAAATTCTAAATTCACGTAATCTGGTTTATATTCAGGCAAGCTAATTTTTAGTACTTACGAAATTAATTGTGAACTTAATTAGCAGACTGAAAATCATTGCAAAATTTCACAACGAAACTGTGTACTTTCTTCAATTATGATCTTCTACAGCAGCTCAGGATGTGTAACTGCCATAATTAATTAAGTACATAGACGTTGTGTTTAACATGTGTATTAAGAGATTGTTTACCAGGTTAACTGGTTTATATAAAGGCGAGGCATATAGTTAGCCATTACAAAAGGTTTAGCGAACTGTCATGTCACTTGCAGCCGTACAAATGCCTCTAAGTCCAATAGACGGCATAGGTATTTGCTGAATAAATGAGAGTGTGTGACAGTCGCTTCCTGCCTGTATGGAACAAATAAAATTTCTATTTGAAGTTACAAATTACAAGTTTGAAACCAAATGTTAATTAATTATACATTACAATATGACAGGAATGGAGCTGAGGTAACTCCAAAAGATATTTCACAATGAAAGAGTGGAAAGGATATTTAGCAGGTACATACAAAGGCCAAATGGGTAGAGAAGTTCTCATTTGTAAACAGCAGTATGATACAAATTAGCCCTTCATCTTTGTGGACAACTCAGCAAAAGAGTCTGCACCTGTAGTTCATTTACAACTGACAGCTCCTGTATTTCTAGTGACTAGCTTTAAGTATCGTAGTCGAGGTCTTCCTACAGGCTTATTTCCAGATATTGCTCCTTCAAGGATGTTTACTACAACACATGAGCTGAGAGTTATACAGCAATGAAAAGAATAGCCTGCAACAATTCCACATGGAAAGCCGCCAACCAATCAAAAGATTGGAGGAGGAGAAGGGGGTGGAGGAGGAGGAAGAGAAGGGGAGAAAATGAAGGGTAAAACAAAGGAGAAAAAGGAGGAGAAAATGAGGAGGAGAAGGATGAGGAGGAGAAGCAGAAGAAGGAGGAGGAGGAGGAGAGGACAAAGGATAAGAAGGGGAAGGAGAAGGAGATGATGATGGAGGAGGAGGAGGAGAAGATGGAGAAGAAGGAGAAGATGGAGGAGGAGAAGGAGAAGGAGGAGAAGTAGTAGTAGTAGTAGTAGTAGTAGTTCATTTAATGACAATGCCAGTATTCAGACTATGCAGCATCCAGATGAGTGACTGTAAATAATGACTTTGAAAGGATGCAGATGGATGCAGTTCCATGTACTAGTGTGACAGGTGCCTAACAGTGGCTTATGAAAACCACAAAACTCCAAAGCCAGAACAGTGAGTTTCTCAACTGAGATTTGAACTTGTTACCCCTGAAATACAAGTCAGAAGCATTACCAATTCAGTCAATTTACTTGGCAGAAAATTCTAAACATGTATGGTGTAAAATGCAAGAGGTGACAGAGATACGAGATAGGCTGATGGCTAAGACAAGGTTGGCCATCAACATCATTTTGACAAAAATGTGAAAATGCAGTAAATTATAACAGATGACCAGCTTACAGCAGTGACCAGCTACATAAGTTTCTCTGTAATATAAGCTTAACACTTTCAGAAGAGTTCAGTATTACAGAGACCAAGTATCTGGACACGCTGAATTCTGTTACAAACAAGTTGAACTCTTATTACAGCGGTAGTCATGTGTAACTAACCTTTTCAGTTGTAAACTTCTGGTGACAGAGATGGCATTCAAGTAACCTTTCTAAATGACCAAGAGATCGCTTGTAATGGGACATCAAGTGTTTAGCAAAGGATACAACACTGGTCTCCTGAGCACAACAAAGTTTACACCGCCACATGTCGGGCACCTGTCTCGCTCCAAGCTGCCTGGCCGGCAACTGTTCTGCCAATTTCTGTGTCACTTCACGACCTACAGAAATATTGTCACATACTATGGTAACAAAATTCAATAATGACACCTACTATGGGATATCTGGTAAAAAGTCAATGCATCTGTTCCATCAAAAAGCAGAAAAGAAACATAGAAATTCTATACAAACTCATAACTCCTAACTTATGTGATTCTTACATATGCAAATTTTACATTAACATAATTTTGTACTTGATTTTTGTTGTTTTAAAAAACAACGAAATTGTCTAAAACAAAAACAAACACAATTATACCTAACAAACTACTAGAGTCAGTAACTTAAGTACATAGTTAATATGAAAATTAAAGGCCACAAAACCAAAAGTGTAACAAAAATTGTAGAACATGTAACTGTCTGTTATGCAATCACTCCTGTAAATGCAACTGCTGTGTAAGTCAGGGGATAGCTAAATTCAGAAACAGAATTAATATTTGTTCATAATCACTTGTATTATCAAGGGGCGGTCAGAAAGCAATACTTCCCTTTTTTTTTATTTCATGCTGTTCACAAGCTGGACATGACAAAATTGCACAGAACTTGACAACAACATTGCTCAAGGCACAGTTACTTTTCAATGCAGTCTCAATCTCTGTCAACAGTCTTCCTCCACCTTTGAACAAGAGCAAGTATTCCCACCCCATACAAGTTTCTCTCCATCCTCTGCAGCCCCTGACAAATGGCATTCTGCAGTGCCAAATCATTGGCACAATGGTAGCCTATCAAGCTTATTTCTGAAGGATCAAACACGTGATAAACTACAGATTCACAGTTGGGACTTTAAGGTGAATGTAGCAATACTTTCCATCCACAATCTGTGATGGCATCTGTGGTGTACACACTTGTGCACAGCCAAGCACTGTCATGGAGAAGAACGTCAGACACTTTTCCTATGAGATGAACTCAACAAAGGCAAGCATTCAGACTTCACAGTGTTTCAATACAGCAGGCAAGAGTTCACTGCTGCCTGCTAGGCAACACGTTTACTGCAGTGCAAGTGCCACCACTGCATGGTTTGTTATAGAGTGCTTCTCTTCCTGTTTCAGCTTCTTTAATCCATTGCAACCACCATCAAACATCGCTCACATCCACAGTAGCTTCACCTGACACTCTGAGCAAATGTTCATGAATGCTAGTTGGCCTCTCACCTTCAGCAACCAAAACCTCTATCACCACTCAACGCTTCAACGGCATGTCAGTCTCCATAATTTTAGAATCAATTGTGGTGTTATTATCCATCCAATGAAAGAGTCATGACCAGCAGAATACAACTGACAATGTTCAAGAACTTCACAAGTGTAGTGGTTACTCCCGTAAACAAAGAATGTATGGAGATAATAATAAGAAAGCAATACTTTCTGACTGCCCCGTTTAGTTATGAATATCAAAATAATTATTACCAATAAGAGATGACTTTCAATTTCAATAGGAAAAGAATTAAGTTAATATCTTTTATGAACATATGCATTCAGACAACATGGATATGAAAAATGATGTTACAAAATCAGTGGCACCAACATCAAAATCCTGTTTATGATTTGAGACTGTGTACTTCCCTACCACTTACTGTCAAATACTACAATGATACAGCATGGCCTGAAAACCAGCATAATGATCAACATGCAGTATGGTTTGCATAATAAAATGCCACATTTATCTTACTTAGCAACATCCCATGGAAATTCTTCTTTTCTTTCTCTTTGAGCTTCTGTTTTGACTCATACACATGGTCGGTGGGCTTGTCCCTATTTGCCTGGGGGTAGGGGGGAAAAAAATATAAATATATATATATATATACATACACACAATTACTATTGCCTCAAATTCAGATTACAACAACCTGATGACAGAGATAATTACAAGCAACAAAAAAAGTGTGAATTTTAAGAAGTATGCGCTATAACAAGGAACGATGAATAGTAATGAAATTCTTATATTAATAAGGCTTCCCATATTCTAAATCCCTACAGCACGAGTTTTCTGAAAATTTTTATTCACAAACATGCCACAGTTTTTGATTATTTATTTACAACTGAAAAATGGACTTTCTGTCTCCCTCCACCAGTATTAGGTGTTTGTTAAGGAGCCTTACACTGGGATCATCTCTGTCTACCTACATGTCCTTTTGCTGGTCCATCCACCTTAAGCGTTGTTGTACAAACATTTTTACACTTAAACACATAACACTTTCACAAACACTGTTCAGAATTTCCAACTTCCAGCCATAAAATTTAAAATGTCCAGACTGGCTCTGGGGCCCATCTAGCCTCTTATTCAGAGGGTATTGGGGGCTCTTTCCTCAGAGGTAAAACAGTTGAGGCATGAAGGTGACCACCCCCACATAGTGCCCTGGTTAAGAATGAGCATAGCCACACTTCTACTCCCTCTACAACATAGGGCTCTATCTAGGGACCCTAAAATCAGGCTGGGATCTTTGGTGGCTCCTTCTGGAAAGCGCACACAATCTGAGAAACCTTGGATCTCTTGCTTGCCATTCACTTCCCCAACTCAACTGTTGGGGGGGGATACCCACCGCTGCCTGTCGTTCCAAACATTTGGACTGGCGGGTGGCTGCGAGGATTGTTACCTATCGGAGAGTGAGGTGGGCAATTGATTCATTTGCCCCATATAGAAGTCCAGGTATGGATGGGATATTCCTGGCTCTACTGCAAGAGGGATGGGAGATCCTTATTCCTTACCTGGTCAGGATCTTTCGTGCCTGCTTGGCAACTGGATACATTTCAGCTATGTGGCGCCAGGTTAAGGTACTGTTTATACCTAAGCCCAGTAGCAATTCCTACTGTGGACCTAGGGATCTTAGACCTATCAGTCTCACATTGTTCTTACTGAAGACCATTGAAAGGCTGGTGGATAGATTTCTAAGGGATGAAATTCTGGCACTCCAGCCACTTCATTCCAACCAACATGCATACCGGGCTGGGAAGTCTGTGGAAACAGCTCTTCATCAGCTCATGGTATGGGTTGAGAAGGCTCTTGACCAGCAGGAGATAGCCTTAGATGTCTTTCTTGATACAGAAGGGGTGTTTAACAACACCTCTTACGACTCCATGTGTGTAGCACTTGCTAGACATGAAGCATATCACACCATCGTATGATGGATTAGAGCCACCCTGGAGGGTCAGCTGGCCATGGTGACTCTAGGGGGATTCTCCAGGAGCATCGTGGTGTCTAAAGGCTGCCCACAGGGAGTGGTTTTATCACCTCTCGTATGGTGCCTTGTTGTCAATGAACTGTCGGCAAGGCTCAATGAGAGAGGTGTTTATTCACAGGGATATGTGGATGACATTTGTCTTCTAGAGGTGGGAAAATTCCCAAATAAAGTATCAGGGCTCATACAGTGGGCCCTTCATACCATCGAAGCAAGGTGTGACGAGCTTGGTCTGTTGGTTGACCCCGACAAAACTGGGCTTGTTGCATTCACCAGAAGAAGGAAACTCCCAGGGTTCTTGGCTGTGTCTATGAAATTCAATTTCAAAATATATCAGAGAAATACATATCTGCTCTGATATTCAGGTGGCTCTGAAAGCTCTTAAAGCTGCCAGAACGTCTCCCTTGGTCCATCAGTGCCAAAAGGCGTTGAATGACATCTCTATCCAGCATGCAGTGGGGCTATACTGGGTCCCTGGACACACTGGAGTACCAGGTAATAAGATCACCGATGAGCTCGCAAAGGGCAGCTCTGTTCTGTGGTTTCTTGGACCTGAGCCAGCCCTGGGAGTCTTTAGGTGAGACATACAAAAAAAAGGCTTGGTCGCTGGTTGGTTAACCAGCATTGGGCAAGATGGCGAAACCTTGGCGACACCCAAAGACAGGCTCAAGAATTAATCTCGGGACATAGTCTGTGAGCTAGGCTAAATTCCTGACCTTCAATAGGACTCAATCCAGGGCTGTAATTGGCCTTCTTACTGGACATAACACCCTGAGGAGACATCTTCACCTACTAGGGCTGCTAGACAGTCCATTGTGCAGGAGGTGCGGAGTGAGAGAGGAAACCTCGGCCCACATTCTTTGTGAATGTGAGGCTTTGGCCTCACTCAGACACACGTATCTGGGCTCCTTTTCCTGGAGCTGGAGGATATTAAGAGCATGAACTTGGGGGCCATCTGAAACTTCAGTAAAGTTACGGGGCTCCCATGATTTGACATGGGACACAAAGGGCCCCTTAATTAAGGCCTAGGTGCTTTGGGACCACAAGGTCCTGAACCCAAGTGCAATCCATCCATCCATCCATCCATCTATCTACGCCCTCTACAGGCCTTCATGGCATGCACAGGTACAACTTCTAACTTTTACTATGTAGTTGGTCTGAAAAGGTAGGAATGCTTTTATGTCACCACTGATATTTATGATTTACAAGTCTTTCTTGATAATCTTTGAACACTGAACAGTGATTACAAGATATTTAACACTTCCTTATGGTAACGACTACAAAGATTAGTGTGTTGATGTATATACTCACATCTGCAGTTAAATCTATATTAAAAGGCACTGCTCCCATCTTAACGGCATAGTACGGCGCATACCAAACTCTCAGTTGTTCACCAGCTTGGATATCTTTCATTACAGTATAATAAATATCTTGGCCCATCTAAAAATAAAGATGGATATTGATTAAAAAGCTCCTTACAGTTCTACAATATGAAGTTGATACTGCTTTTACCCTTTTCTCCTCCTAACATAGAGCTCTGCTCCTTCTAACACAGTAGAAAGTAATAAATTTCATTTAAAATTTAAATAGCAGGGAATAACAGGAACTAAGAACTGTGGATGAGTGTCTTACAACTTTTAGGTATGAAAGATATCTAAATAATACTTAAAAATTTAATACATACCCCATAGAAAACACTGCATGTCACTTATGAAGAAAAACTAGTAGAGTCAGTTCTGCTAATTCATATGTTTCACTAACACAATTTGGCAAAAATGAATTGATAAATATATGAATGCTGTTTGTATAAGGCAAACTTTCACATACACATGTTAGATAGTATGTAATTTCAGTGACCATTCTAGAGATATCACACCAAACCCCTTCCATAAGCCTTATTATTTTTATTATACAGTTTTCTATAATGTGAGGTCCCACAAGAATGAAACTATCATGTTACAGCAGAACTGACTGTATACTGCTGCTTACTGAACACATCAAACAGACCACCTAATTCTTCTTTTTTCCAAATAGTGTTCCAAAATCCAAATACAGGAGTTAGTCCAACAGATATAGGAGCAGTCAAAGAATAAGTATGTTGTATGCTTTCTTCTGGGCAATTCCCTGGCGTCTGAATTTCATATGCCAACGTTTCAGAACACTCTGTCTGTTCCATTTGCATAGGCAGGTAGGTATGAAGAACAACTGGGGTTGAGAATGTTGGGGTATTTATATGGGGAAAGGTTTGGCTCGAAAATAGTCTGAACCAAATGGAAGGAGGGTGACAGGGTGGGGGTGGGTTCAAGTAGAGAAACATGCTGTGGAGGGCAACGGCCCACATGGAGGCCATGAGTAAGTATGTGAAGAAGATACAGCACAGTTTTGGGGCAAGGAGGGTGGGCCACGGGATGAGAGAGATCAAACTATTGTGTTTCAGGTGGCTGTCTCCTTTCCTTAAGCTTGTGTAGAAGGGGGTTTCCAGGATTTGCTTAAGGTCAGGCCATCATCTCTGTTGACGTTGTGTGGGTGAATTTCAAGTTCAATAGCTTCCCTGCTGAGTCAATCCACGTATACAGTTTTAGCAGACAGGAGTTTTGTGCCCTGTACTTTAATAATATGGTCATGGTTAATGCTTTGTTCCACTACTGCTGATTTGTCAGTTTGTGCCAGTCTTATATGTCTATTCTGTTTTTGATACGGATTTGGATGGATCGACCGCTTTGCCCAGTATAAACCCTGCCGTGTTCACATGGGATGCTATATACACCCAGTGTTCTTAATACCAATGCATCCTTGACCAGTGGAAGGTAGCTGAGTATTCTTCTAGGTCGTAGGGCGACACTTTTGATATTGTGTTTGGCCAGCATTCTGCTGAGGTGGCCATATGTTGTTTGGGTGTACAGTATGTATGCAGTCAAGGTGGGTTTATTGTTGGTCTTGGTGGTCCATATAGCTGGTTCCATGGCTCATTGTATCTGTTGAGGGCTGTATCCATTATCCTTGAAGACAGTGGTGAGAAATTCTAGTTCTTGGGTGAGGGAATCCTGGTCACAGAGAGCTTTGGCTCTGTGTATCAGGGAAGTGAAGACTGATTGTTTCTTAGCAGGATGGTGATGTGAATTCCGGTGTTGGGAGAGATTGGTATGGGTGGGTTTCTGATATACTTTGCGCCCTAGAGAGCCGTGCGTTTTTCTGTAGATGTCAATGTCCAGGAATGGAAGGTGGCCCTCTTCTTCCTTTTCCATTGTAAACTGTTTCTTGTTGTGGAGTCTGATGAGGTGGTTCTGATATTCTGCCAGTTTTTTTTGGCTATGGGGCCAGATGACGAAAGTGTCTTCTACATATCTGAACCAGGATACAGGTTTGTGTGCTGTTGCTCTGTTGCTTTCTTCTCAAAATCCTCCATGAAGAACTTCATAATTAATAAGTGGTGGGCCTTTGCTACCCCATCCATTTGTTCGTAGAACTGTCCATCAAAATAGGAATATGTGGATGTTAGTATGTGTTTGAACAGTGCCAGGATATCATCTTCAAAGTGATTACTGAGGAGTTCAAGTGAATCCGCAATCACAACTTTGGTAAACAGAGACAACACGTCAAAACTAACCATTAGATCTTCCGGTTATACTCATAGAGATTCCAAAGATAGATACGATTTTTAAAGTTTATAATAGTCTTATAATGGTTACCAGTTATACCATAGAATTCAATTTTAGATAATAGAATTTTGGGATTAACACAGTCAAATACCTTTTCTAAGTCACAAAAAATACTGCCTATTAATAAATTATTATTCAAATCATTTAGGATTTCATTAGTTAACTGTTATGGAGCATTATCAACTTTTAGTTTAGTTCAAAAGACATACTGTTCCTTACTTAATATATTATGATCAGTCAGATGCTTCAACAGTCTAGTTTGCATTACTTTTTCAAAAATTTTTTAAAAGACGTTAAAATTGATATTTGCCTGTAGTTAGATATATAATTTTCATTATCTTTATTAAGTAGAGGTCTTATAATTGCATATTTTAACCTATCAGGGAAAACTCCCATAAAAAGATTCCTATTGTATGTATCATTTAGTGGGGAGCTAATGAAATGGGAACATAGTTTTAATAACTTAGTAGGAACATCACCATAACCAAAATAATCTGATGATTTAAAAGATATTATTATATTTTCAATTTCTTTAGTGGTAGTACAATGATACTTAATACTAGGGAACGAATTCTGGAATACACATTTCAAAGAATAGGAAAGCTTATTCTGATTATTGACAGAGGTTTTAATACGATAGTAATTTGCATTAATATTTTGATTAATCATATCGGGGATAGTTGTAAAATGCTTATTAAATGCATCAGCGATAATCTGATGATTTGAAGTGCTCCTACCATTAATATTTACAGACTGTATTCCATGATTTTTATGATCCTTGCCTAATTCTTTATTTATTAATTTCCAACAGGTTCTCATTACATTATTTGAATTTAAAATAGGTCTGTCATATTCCATTCCTTTTGCTTCTTTTATAACCTTTGACAGGATTTGACAATTATCCTTAAAATATTTCCTTGAACTATGATTTTTATTGCTTCTAAGTTCAATAAAGAGTTCTCTCTTATGTCTGCATGAAGTTTGTATGCCAGATGTAATCCATGAGTTATCATAGGGAAACTAGAATAATAATGCATAAAAATATATTTAAAAAGGAATTAAAAATTACATTGACATCATTTCCTTCTAAAACAGAATCCCACATCTCGTAGCTGAGTTTGAGTAGGAAGTCAGCTATAGTTTACTGATTTATATTTCTTTTAAAATACGTACATCGGTCCTTGCTATGTTTCTGAACAAACTGTATTCTTAATAATTGGGCATCATGATCAGAAAGGCCATTCATTAAAGGGATAATATCAAATTTGTTTGAATATGAATTATCTATAAAAACATAGTCAATAGTTGAAAAAGAATTTGGTCCTATGCTAGTAGGAAAATTGACGATGCTACTGAGATTAAAGGACTGTAAAATAATGTCGAGTTGATTTTCTTTTATTACTCTTCACAACATAATTAACACATTGCCGTCGGGCTGGTCTTTTAATAAAATACCCCCTGGTGACCAGATGTTTTAAACGCTTTTAATGTTCATTCCCATAACATTTTGCAGGCTTATCGTTCTAAAGTAAGGTTCAAGAGCGGTCTGTCTGCTTGTAACTTGAGATGCAAACATCCTGCATGTAGCTGACGATGACCTTGAAGCGATC
>Ga0123353_10005465_pt1 | contig 16695 bp, 14 predicted proteins | sample TergutLab28metaG_3_FD_92763 | JGI IMG/M metagenome (GOLD analysis project Ga0123353, IMG submission 92763) | Labiotermes labralis P3 segment gut microbial communities from Petit-Saut dam, French Guiana - Lab288 P3 | ecosystem: Host-associated > Arthropoda: Insects > Digestive system > Gut ...
AATGACGCGAATGACCGCGAACATCGCTCACGCGGGGCTGCGCCCGCCAACCGTAGGGGCAAACTGTGTTCGCCCGCGCAAAACCGCTTGCTTTTTTGCTGTATTAGGACTATATTAAAAGTATAAAGAATCATAGGGCGGTTTGTGTAATGAAAAAGTATCTGTCAATCTTGATAATTTTTGCTCTGGCGCTCGCGCTTGCGCCGGGTGCTGTCGTAACCGAGGAGACAACCAATACCTACACCATTGTGGCGCCGATAGTCAATTCCGATGGCAATATGATCACACAGAGCGGCAGGGATTATCTTGTCTATCAGATAAAAATAGAGGGCTTTGATCCGGCCACGACCAATTTCTTGGCGTTTAATTTTGCCTTACAGTTTGATAATACAAAACTGAGGATCAACCAGGAGACCGTCTTTGATCCCGAATCACAGGAAAATGAAACGCGATATATGCTCTATCCCAACTTTTCCACTGCCAACAACGCAAGAATCCTGCACAATGTGGTTGCGGATTTTTCTTGGGTTTCCACTTTTAGCCGCGTTTTGATCGCGGGCGCCTTTGCCGGAAGAGCTGTTCCTTTGGCTGCGCCGCCGACCGGCACGGGCGCGGGCGCTGACGTTCTGCTCACCATCTGTTTTGAGATCTTGGGCGCGCCCGCCGCGGGAACTGAAATCCCGCTCACCTTTACCAAAGCGGACCTGACCGTTGCGGGCTTGGGTCCGACATATACCGAGATCAAACCGGCCCTCTATACAGTCGGCACCAGGGACGGCGCCATTATCATCGGCGAGGGAACGGGGCCAAAGAGCACCTGGGCGCCGCCGGCGCAACCTGCGTCGGATCCCACCCCCGCCCCCACGCAGGGGCCAAACTACACACAGCTGCAAAACCTGTACAACAGATGGAAGGACATAACCCCCATCGTTGTTCACGCCGCCGATGGCGAGGCGCTGGCAGGCATCGCCTATGTGACGGCTCGGGCTGACAAAAGAGCGTTTGACGCGGCGCTGGCCGACGCGAAGGAAATGCTGGAAAAGAGGAACGCGGCAAATCAAGCCGCCATTGACGTGGTATACAACGCTCTGTTTGACGCCGCTTCAAAAATCAATTGGGTAGCGGATAAGGCCAGGCTGGCGGAGGCGATTGCGTACGCGCAGGAGTATATAGACTATGAGCAGGAATATGCGTTCGGTGTGTCCGAAAATCTTCAAAAAAAACGGATGGACGCGATCGATAACGCCTGGAAAGTATACAACGACCCCAACGCTACGCCGGAGCAGATAAACGCCGCCATCAATATGTTGGATGCCCTCGCAAAGACCGGCGAGTCCGGGACAATCTTTGTGTTAGCAAGTGCCCTGGCGTTGGCCCTTGCCGGCCTTGCTTGCGTGATGATCCGCCGGCGGCGATATGCTTTGTAGAATAACACAATACAACCAAAGAGCGAGAAGGGTATGAACGAGAAAAAGACAACAGAAGAATTTCGGGTGAGCGGGGAGGAACTGCTTTCCAAGGTGAAGGAAATCATCCGCGCCGGAAATGTAAGAAAGATTATCATCAAGGACAAGTCCGGCAAAGAGATGATCTCGATCCCCGTGACGGCGGGCGTGGTGATCGCGGTACTCGCGCCCGTGCTCGCGGCAGTCGGCGCGATCGCGGCGCTTGTCACAGAATGCACGATCGTGGTGGAGCGGGACGCGGAGGGGGGTTAAGCAATTTTCAACCGCGAACCGCGCGAAGAGTGTCAAGAGGATGTGAGACAGGAGAACTTGTCTGGCATTTAACAAAGGTTTTTAGGTAGTTTTCTTTCATGCGCAATTCTCCCCTAATACTCCTTGCCCGGCACGGGTCTGTTCAGCATGGCCCGCATCCAGTAGTAGCGCGGGTGCATTCGCCAGCCGTCGTTTGTTGAGCCCGCGTTGTTGAACGAAAACGCGCAGTCGGGCAGCGCCGCACGCAGGGCCTCCTGCTCCTTTTGGGGCACCGCTTTTTTTAACTGCCGGCAGACCCACAGCCTTTTCAGCCAGGCGCATTCATGCAAGGGACTGAGATCCGTTATCTCATTGAAGCCGATATTCAAATCCTCCAGCGCGGTCATCCGCGTAAAGACGGACGCGTCGGTGAGCTTGTTCATGAACACTTCCAGATAGGAGAGCCTGGGCAGTTCCGTAAGCGCCGTTATATCCGCGTCCCTCACCCTGTTGTCCGCGATAATCAGCATTTCCAGCTTCTGCAGCGGGCGCAGAAAATCCAGGGTGGTGACGGCATTGTGCCCGATGTCAATCGCGACCATATCCCTGCACCAGCGAAGCGGTTCCAGATCCGCGCTGGTCAGCCGCGTGGGTATCCTGCCCCAGTACGCCAGCGCCTTTGTGGTGAAACAGGTGTCGTCCGTTTTGACGCGGTACACCGCATAGCGCAGTTGTACCGTCCAGACAAAGCGTATACTCAAAAACTCGTCCACCAGCTCGCCCAGCTGCGCGTCGGCAAGCCCCGTGTCGTCAATCTCCACACGCGTGAGCCGCGGAAAATATGGGAGCGCGGCCCGCAGCTCCTCCGTGTCCGTCAGGCGCGTTTTGTCCAGGTTGACGGTCTCGGCATCTGTGGAAAAAACCTTGCCGTACAGCGCGTAGTCCCAGACGAAAACAACGTCGGGCCGGGCGTCCGCCATGGCCCTGCAGGTCTCCTGCTCTTTAGGGGTTTCCCCCTGCTCCAAAACGCGGGCGGTTTTCAAGTCGGGCAGGTAGGGCAGCGCGGCCAGCAGCGCGTCTGCGTCCGCCGTTTCCACGTCTTGCGTGTCAGAGGGAAGGCTCTGTCCGCCAACGGACAAAATCCACTGAAAGCGGATGTGGGGAAAGTCGTCGCAAAGCGCGCGCGCCGCGGCGTCAGCCACCTTCGCTTTTTTAAGATCAACGCTTTGCAGGGCGGGTAAGAGGGACAGCTTGTCCCGAAAATCCTCCGCGTCAAAGGGACCTTCCCGCGCGATAAAGCTCTCCGCCGAAAAAAGAACTTCCTGCTCCCCAATCCGGATGGAAAGAATCTCGAGCGTGGGAGAGGGATCCGGTTCGGCCTGTTCGGTATCCGCAACCGAAGACGGGGCGGGGGGCGCCTCGGGGCCCACGCAGGAAACCAGGAGAAACAGCGCGGCCAAGCCCAAAGCGGCCCAAAGGAGTATCGTTATTTTATTTCTTCTCACTGTCCCCTGCGCCCTTCCTGTTCCCTAATCCGCCAGTGGCACATAGATGATATCATTGACGGGGCGGGTTCCGTTGTGCGCTCTATGTACCTTTCCGTTAAAATACATATGCGCCGTTGCGCCCCCGTCCAAATTGTAGGCGGACACGCAGCCGAGTTCCTGCATGAGCCTGGACAAGTCCGCCATCAGAATGCCGCTTGACTGCCGTGTACTGTAGAAAACCAATACAAAGCAATAGTGCCCCGGCTCATAATAACCGATTACCGCCCGTGAGCTTCGTTTGCCCGCTATGGTGCTGCAAAACTCCGTTTTGCTTGCACCGTTCTCGGAAAGCAATTCGGGGCCGAAACTCCAAACATGTAAGGGGTTTAGCGCAAGTATCTCCTGCACGTCAAAGGTGCCCGCTTCAAACGTGCGCAGGACCCCATCGGAAAACATCACGCCTATATCACGGGTTTTATGCTCCTTTGTCCGGAATATTTCCCCATTGCGCACCGAGAAGCCTTTATCCCGCCACGCGGTATAGTCGCCTGTAATCGCAATCGCGGCGCGGCTCGTCTCGGCCAGGTCTCTTACGCGCATTCTGCTGTCCAGGCTTCCTTTCGCCGTCGCGCAGCGCAAATCCGCAATGTTCTGTACGTATATATCCGCGAGAAGATAACTAACCTGATAGTCACTGATTTCGCCCGGCTGCCTGTGCACCTCAGAGAGGAAGACCGCGACTTCCCGCGTCCGGTACTCGTTCTCGGTCTGTATCACCTCGCCGTCTGTGAATACGTCGAAGCGGCCGCCGCAAAGCCCGCTGGGCGTGGGCTCGGGCGTAGGCGCGGGCGTGGGAAGGGGCGTCTTTTCCGGCGACGTTGGGGTTGCGAAGCCAATCGGCGTCTCCGCGGGCACGGACGGCCGGGCCATGGCAGGCAACGCATCGGCGTCTTTGCAGCTCGAAAAAAGAAGCAGCAGGGCGGCGCAGCCCAACAGCGCCGCAGCTGCCGAAACGGCTTTTTTCTTCTTTGCGGATATCTTGTCGCCCGCGTTATTCTTCATTGTTCTCTCACGCTTGTCCCTCATAGCCCGGTAAACAGATAATATCGTTGATTTCACGCGGGCCCCTTGTCCCGTGAAATATATCGCAATTCAAAATAGCTGCGCCGTATGCCAGCCGTCCAGGTTATAGGCGGCGTCAACGCCCCGCCTCTGGTCTGCTCCCGATTTCTAGTCCGGTTTGAAAGTTAGGAACGACCGGTAATCGGCAGTGGTATCCTTGCTTGCATTGACTTCAGTTTACACATTTGAGGTTAGCCTGTCAAGGGCGGCGCAGCCGTTCAGCGTACCCTTGACAGGCTAACGAAAAGGGAGTGTCAAGGGGTGTAAAGGGGATAGTTTTGTGTACGCAGTCAAATGCCGCAGATGATGATCTCGATCCCCGTGACGGCGGGCGTGGTGATCGCGGTACTCGCGCCCGTGCTCGCGGCAGTCGGCGCGATCTCGGCGCTTGTCACGGAATGTACAATCGTGGTGGAGTGGGATGCGGAGGGGGATTAAGCAATTTTTAACCGCGAACCGCGCGAAGATCGTCAAGAGTGTCAAGAGGATGTAAGACAGGAGACCCGTCCTCTTGTCATCAAAGTGCTAAATGTCTACATCTACCTGTAACGATTTGACGTTTTCACGGCAAGAAAAAGGCATGGCTCTCTATTTTGAAAACCATGCCTGAGCGATTAGCTATTGTCATTTATGTTAGCCTATTTTTTGCTCACTGTGCCCATAAAACAGAGGACATCCGATGCGGTCGTATCGTACAGGTAGAGTTCCGCCTTGCCATCCGAATATACCACGATACGATAGGATGGTTCAAATGTTGTTTCTATCTCCTTCACTCCGCTGCCATCTTTGCCTACTAGATAGTGTCTTCCAGCGACACGCCATGACAGCGGCTCTTTCGCTGATGCGCCGAATGAGGTTGCCAATAACGCTAGATCATCGTCATCATCCGCCGACGGCGCGATGTCTTCCGGTTTATAAAGTTCAAAAGAAGTATCGCTGAGCGGACCTTTCCAGCCCATTTCATCAAAATATATTTTGCCTCCGCTTATCGCTATCGCGCCTGAGGAATCCATTTCATTCGTCAGATAGCCTGTGCCCGCATATGTGCCTAGCATCGTATAGCCACCCTGTTTTGTGGCTGTAAAATTGAGCGTATAGTTCTCAACGAAATAATCCGGCAGGTTTTTGTTTGGTGATGACGCCGTGGCATTCTCGAACACTATCGTCCAGTCGGCTTCGCCGCCGGGCAGTTTGCATTCACAATCTTCACTGTCGCCACATTCGACACATTCGCATTCCTCTTGGTTGCAGTTAGGGCAGCAAGGGCAAGGGTCATCATGGCCTGGCGTTCTGCTCGGCGTTTCTGCCGGTGGATTTGTTGCATTGCCGCTCGGTGGGGTACTGCCACCGCCGCAGGCGGCAAGGGTAAGCGCCAATATCAGTATTAGCGCGATTGTTATAAGCCTCTTTGTGGTCATTAGATTTTTCCTCCCTCAAAACCAAACTCTCGGTTACTGGCAAAAGGAAAAGCCTCTATTCAGTAGCCGTAAATGCTATGACAAGGGGATTGTTCTTCTGTCTTACTTGTCATATTGGCGATAAAAATGTTAAGCCCGCGACAAAATTTCTTTATGCCGCAGGCTTGACATTTGGGTGGTGCCGGTGGTGGGACTCGAACCCACACGCCATCGCTGGCAAAGGATTTTGAGTCCTCCTCGTCTGCCAATTCCAACACACCGGCTTACGAGATAGTTTAGCACAATATTCATGCAAAAGGCAAGCAAAAAATTCTTCTGTGTTTTTCGCTGCAAATTACATTTATACAACATTTTTTCTTTCATTAAGCAAATGAAACAGTAAAAACACCATTTTAGAGTATTTGATCGCGCTGGCGGCATTTTGCAATACGACGACGGATTATATTCCCGGCATAACAAATGAAAGAAAAAAGCAGGATTAAAAAAAGAGCTTTCGCTCTTTTTTTACGCTAATCGGTCAAATTACTTGGTTTTAACGCTCTGCGGCAAAGGGCAGCAGGGCCACAATGCGCGCGCGCTTGATGGCGATCGCCAGACCGCGCTGGTGCTTGGCGCATACGCCGGACATTCTGCGGGGCATGATCTTGCCGCTTTCAGTGACAAAACCCTGCAGCTTGCGCACGTCCTTATAGTCAATACTCGTGGCCTTATCCACGCAGAATTTGCATACCTTGCGTCTGCTCCGCTTGGGACGGGGACGCATTTTCATATCTTCCATGGGTTCCTCCTATATCATACTGTTAAAATGGGATGTCGTCGCTTGAGATATCCGTAAATCCGGCCAACTCCTGCGGGTTGGGCAGGGTGCGCGGCGCGGTGTAACCCGCGTGATCGCCCTGCTCGCGCGGGGACAGGAACTCCACCTCGTCGGCGGACACGTCCAGCGACATTCTGGTGGAACCGTCTCTCGCCTCATACAGCCGCGCCTGCAGCTCGCCCAGCACGGCCACTTTGCGGCCCTTGGCAAGGTACTTGGCACAGTTGTCGCCCAGCTGACGCCAGGCGTTGATGCGGAAGAAGTCGGTCTGTCTCTCGCCGCCCTGGGGGGCGAACTTGCGGTTGACCGCAAGGCCGAAGGTGCATACGGTCACGCCGCTCTGGGTGCTGCGCACCTCGGGGTCGGAAGTCAAATTGCCAATCAATGTAATCTTGTTCATCGTTTCAACCTCTCTCTCGTGCTATTGTTTGGTTTAGTCTTCCTTGCGGATAACCATGTAGCGCAGGATACGCTCGTCGATCTTGAAGTTGCGCTCCAGCTCGCGGGGCAGGTCGGGACCGGCGGAAAAGTGCGCCAGCACATAGTAGCCCTCGGTCTTGTAGTCGATGGGATAGGCCAAACGGCGCTTGCCCCATGCGTCGGTTTTCGTCACCTCACCGCCGTTTGCGGCGATGATGCCCGCGAACTTTTCGATGACGGCCGCTGTGGTTTCCTCGTCGAGTTCGGGCGTGATGACATACAGTACTTCGTATAGATTCATTCTTTCACCTCCTTATGGTCTGTTGGCCCAAATCACTGTGGTTTGGGCAAGAAGGACCGTTAGCTGGGCAAGTATACCACAGGGGTCGGGGCTTGGCAAGCGTTTTTTCGAAGTAAGAAGTAATAAGTAATAAGAAATAAGGGAGGTGTGCCTGCGGCACGATTAGAGGGGTTGCTCGATTATATAAATAGAAAAAACTGCGTTAGCAGTTTTCTCCTCACCTATTACTTATTCTTTCTTACTTATTCCCTACAGCAGCACCGCCGCCTGGCTGTCGCGGTGCATTTCGCGCCCCAGGGCATAGGCCAGAATGTCCGTGGAGAGGGCGTCGACGCGCAGGGATTCGCGGGCGACGTCGGTGCATTTCTCCATATCGGCGTTGCGCATGATCAGCGGCGCGCGGGCCAGGCTGACGATGGCGGAGATCAAGGCGCGGGCGGACTTGCGAAGGCCCAGCACGCGCAGATAATGGTGGGCCGCGTCCTGCATTTCGGTTTGCAGATCGACGCTGATATCGAGCAGCGCGCTCATGCCGATCCGCTTGCAGCGGGCCAGCGTGTAGCGTTTGCTCTTGATCGCCTCGAAGAAGGTTTCGGCGGTCCAGCTTTCGCGCGCGGCGCGCAGCAGTTTTTGCTCAAAGCCCTCCGACACGTCCGGCAGCAGGCGCGCGTCGTCGGCGGTCATGGTCCGCAGCTTGTAGAGCATCATTGCGCCCACATCGTTCGCCGTGACGGGGAACTGGCTGTCGAACTGGATCGCGCCGCTGACATAGAGCGGCAGCGCCTCGATCACCTCGGGATTGCCCGCCAGATACGCGCCCCGGATCGCGGTGGCGCTGGAGAGCTCGCCGGTCAGGTTCTCGTCGTGGTAGTCGTTGCCGATCCGCCGAATGGGCACGGGGTTGATATGGGGCGCGAACTTTTTGATACAGCGCAGGTACTCGATCGCCAGAATGTTATTCGGTTTTGCCAGCTCGGCCAGCAGCTTGGGCTCGAGGCCCAGCTCGGCCAGCGCGTCATAGCGCGCGCGGGGGAAGGACTTGCCCTGCTTGAGATGATAGGCCAGCGCCTTTTTGAATGCGGGCGGCTCGTCGGCCAGGATCTCGGCCAGACGGTAGAGCGTGTTGAGGTTGTCCTGCTCGCAGCCGAAGGCCAGATCGGTGACCATGCCCGTGGCGGCCAATAGCCGCACCGCGCCCTCGCAGAACCGTTCCGCGCTGGCGTTGGCGAACACGGAGGGGATCTCCAGCACCAGATCCACGCCCGCCTGCAAGGCCCAGTAGGCGCGCGTGAACTTGTCCGTGCAGGCAGGCTCGCCCCGCTGCACGAAGTTGCCCGACATGGCGGCCACGACATAGGACGCGCCCGTGATGCGCCGCGCCTGCTCCAGATGATAGATATGCCCGTTGTGCAGCGGATTGTATTCCGCGACGATTCCGACGACTCTCATGTTTCCTCCAAACTACAATATACAAAACTACAAACTACAATGTACAAACTACAATTGAGGAGACGGGCGCCTAAACACCGCCCGTTTTTTATTATATCAAATTATAGAAAACTGCGGAGCAGTTTTATCGTCAATTGTAGTTTGTAGTTTGTACATTGTACATTATTGAAATTAAGTATACCATTTATTCTCTGTGTATGGTAGAATAAATTTTGGAGATTTTCATACTGCGGGGGACAGTCTATGGCGTTTATTGATTCGATTCGGGAAAAGGCCAAACAATGCAAAAAACATATCCTGCTGCCGGAGGGGCTGGACGGGCGCACGCTGCGCGCGGCGGCCTATATCACCAACGCGAAAATTGCTGAAGTGACCCTCTTGGGCGAGCGGGCGGAGATCGAAAAGCGGGCTGCGTTTGTGGGCATTTCGCTGCAAGGCATTGGCATCATCGAGCCCGCCGCGCACCCCGACTATCCCGCCTATACGGAGCGGTATTTTGAAATGCGGCGGACCAAGGGCATGACGCGGGAGGCTGCGGCAAGCACAATGGCAAACCCGCTGTACTTTGCCGCCATGCTGGTGGCGGAGGGCCGCGCGGACGGGTTTGTGGCGGGCGCCGCCTCGCCCACGAGCGAGGTGCTGCGGCCCGGCTTGCAGATCGTGAAGATGGCGGAGGGCATTCACACCGTGTCGAGCTGCGTGATCATGGATATGCACGACACCAAACTCGGCGACAACGGCATTCTGCTCTTCGGCGACTGCGCGGTCAATCCGAACCCCACGGCGGAGCAACTGGCGGAGATCGCGCTTTGCACGGCGCATACGGCCCGTCATCTTTGCGGTTTAGAGCCCCGGGTCGCCATGCTCAGTTTCTCGACCAAGGGCAGCGCGAAACACCCGTTGGTGGACAAGGTCGTCGAGGCCACGCGTATCATAAAAGAACGCGCCCCCGATCTGATCGTGGACGGCGAGCTGCAGGCGGACGCCGCGCTCGTGCCCGAGGTGGGCCACCGCAAGTCGCCCGGCAGTCCGGCGGCGGGCAACGCCAACGTGCTGATCTTCCCCGATTTGCAGTCGGGTAATATCGGCTACAAGCTGGTGCAGCGTTTGGCGGGCGCGGAGGCAATCGGCCCGATCTGCCAGGGTTTCGCGCGGCCGGTGAACGATCTCTCGCGCGGCGCCAGCGTGGAGGACATTATCTCGGTGGTGGCGATGACGTCGGTGCAGGCACAGAGCCTTAAGGAATAGGGAATAAGTAATAAGCAATAATGGAGGTGTGCTGGCGCACATTGTATGGGGAACTCGTTATCAAATAATTATTAGGAGACAAGAAAGTGACAAACATACTGGTTATCAACGCGGGCAGTTCTTCCTTAAAGTATCAGTTGATTGATGTAGCGACCGAGCAGGTATTGGCCAAGGGGCTTTGCGAGCGCATCGGGACCGCCGGTTCCAACCTGACCTATAAGACGGCGGACACGACGATCAAAGAGCGGCCCGAGGCCATGCCCAACCACACGGTGGCCATTGAGGTCGTGCTCGCGGTTCTGACCGATCCGGCCGTCGGCGTCATTACCGACATGAACTCCATCGCGGCGGTCGGGCACCGCGTGGTGCACGGCGGGGAGCTGTTTACGCACTCCGCCATGATCGACGAGGAATGCATCGAGGACATCAAGGCCTGTATCCCGCTGGGCCCGCTGCACAATCCCGCGAATCTCATGGGCATTGAGGCCTGCCAAAAGGCCATGCCGAACGTGCCGCAGGTGGCCGTGTTTGACACGACCTTCGGCCAGTCCATGAAACCGTCGGTCTATATGTACGCCCTGCCCTATGAGGCGTACACGGAACACAGCGTGCGCCGCTACGGGTTCCATGGGACCTCACACCGCTATGTGATCTCCGAGGCGATGAAAAAGCTGGACAAACCTGCCGAGCAGACGCGGATCGTCAGCTGCCACCTGGGCAACGGCTCGAGTATCAGCTGCGCCAAGGGCGGCGTGTGCGTGGATACCTCGATGGGCCTGACCCCGCTCGAGGGGTTGCCGATGGGCACGCGCTGCGGCAGCATTGACCCCGCGATCGTCTTGATCCTGATGGACAGGCTGGGTCTCTCTCACGCCGAAATGGACACCTATATGAACAAAAAGAGCGGCGTGCTGGGACTCTCGGGCGTGTCGAGCGATTTTCGGGACCTGTGGAAGGCGTGGCTGGAAGACGGCAACGAACGCGCCAAGCTCGCGCTGGATATGTTTTGCCTGAGCGTGAAGAAATACATCGGCTCCTACGCCGCCGAGATGGGCGGGCTGGACGCGGTGGTCATCACGGCCGGCGTGGGCGAGAACGACCGGCGGATCCGCAAGATGATTTTGGGCGACCTGGAATACTTGGGCCTGGACATCGACTGGGAGAAGAACGAGACCACGCCCATGGGCGACGAGTTTGAAATGAGCCTGCCCGACAGCCGCGTCAAGGCCTTTGTCATTCCCACGAACGAAGAGCTGGCGATTGCGCGGGACACCTATGCTTTGATCAAAGCATAGGTGTCTCGCAGCTTCCGGACGCCGGATTCCGGTAGGGGCGGGGTCAGCCCGCCCGTTTTTTATGTCAATTCAACAAACAGACACAACTCCATACACAGACGAGCAAATCCAATGGATTTGCGGCACGTTTGAGGTCTCCGAGCCTTTGGCGCGGCTGTTGCTGGCGCGCGGGCTGGAAAGCTATGATCAAATTCATGCGTTTCTGAACCCCGAGACCATGCCCGACGGCGACCCCTTTGCCCTGGCGGGTATGGCCGAGGCTGTGGCCGTGATTCGGGACGCGATTGAGGGGAATGAGAAGATTTGCGTCTACGGCGACTATGACGCGGACGGCGTCTGCGCGACCGCCATTTTGGTTCGCTGCCTGCAAAGCATCGGCGCGACTGTCAGTTGGTTTATTCCCAACCGCCACGGCGAGGGTTATGGGATCCACCCGGACCGCGTGCGGGAATTGCGCGAGCGGGGCGTGACCCTTTTGATCACGGTCGACAACGGCATTGCCGCCGCCCAGGAGATTGCGCTGGCCAAGTCGCTGGGTATGCGCGTGGTGGTGACGGACCACCATCGCGCGGGGTCGGTCCTGCCGCCCGCCGACGCGCTTGTCTGCGCCAGCCTGCATAGATACGCCGAGGACGTCAATGACCTCTGCGGCGCGGGCGTAGCCCTGCAGCTGGCGCGCGCGCTGGGCTGTGAGGCCGAACTGCCCTGGTGCCTGCCGCTGGCCGCGCTGGCCACGGTGGCGGATATGGTGCGGTTGAAGGGCGAGAACCGCAAGATCGTAAAGCTGGGCATGGGTCTGATCGGCCAAAACGCGGGTCTGTTGGCGCTGCAACGGGTCGCGGGCATGGCCGAGGGCGCTTGCGACGAGGGCGCGCTGGGCTTTATTTTGGGCCCCCGCCTGAACGTGGCGGGGCGCATGGGCGACGCGGCGCGCGCGCTGCGGCTGTTGCTTTGCGAGGACAGCGCGGAGGCGGACCTTATGGCCAAGGAGCTGGAGGGCGAGAACCGCCGCCGCAAGGCCGAGGAGGAAAGAATATTTTTAGGCGCGGCGCGTATGCTGGCGGAGGACGGCGAGATCCCGCCCGTGATCGTGCTCTACGGACCCGACTGGAGCACGGGCGTGATGGGCATTGTCGCGGCGCGGCTGGCCGAAAAGCATTACCGGCCCGTGTTGCTCTTTGCCGCGCGCAACGGCGAGCTGGCCGGTTCGGGCAGGAGCATTCCCGAGGTGGATCTGCACGCCTTGCTTTCGGAACATAAGGACCTGCTGATCCGTTTCGGCGGGCACGCGGGGGCGGCGGGGCTGACGATCGCCGAGCAAAACCTGCCGACGCTGCGGCAGCGGACGGGCGCGTGGCTGCCGGAACAATTCGACGGGAAACTGCCCGTCAAAACACAGCGTTATGATCTGGCGCTGCGCCCTGCCGACTGCACGCTTTCGTTCTGCCATGAGCTGCAGCGGCTCGCGCCCTTTGGCAGGGGCAATGAGGAACCGATCTTTTTGCTGCCGGATGCGGCGCTGTCGCAGGTGGAGACCATGGGCGCGGAGGGCAAGCACCTGCGTGCCATGCTGGATGCGGGCGCGGCCAAATTGCGGCTGGTCGCGTTCGGCGAGGGCGAGCAGCGGGCGCGCTGGCGGGGCTTAAAACGGGCGGACGCGGGGGTGCGGCTGCGGGCAAACAGCTATGCCGGAGCGGAAAGCGCGAACGCTTATTTTGTTTTTTTGCAGGAAAAAACGGAAAAAGAGGAAAAGAACGACCATTTTTTGAAAATAACAGATGCTTTTTACGCGCACATACGTTATAATAAACTGTCGTATTATTTTGACCCCGCGTGGGCGGCCGAGCTTTCGGCGGCCCTGCCGCGCAAACTGACCGAGGAAGAGCTGCGCGCGATCTACCGCCAGCAGCGGGAATGGCTGCCTGACGGCGTCTGGGTGCCGCGACGGGAGCTGGGCGCGGGCTGGGAAGAACAGGCGGCCGCGCTGATCTTTTTGGAGCTGGGGTTTACCCGCTACGATCCGGCAAACGACCGGTTCGCGGCGGCGCAGGATATCGTCCACAGGAACTTAAGCGAAAGCGCCTGGTTTGGCGCTTTGGGCAGCGCCCAATAAACAAGGAGGAGACCATTATGGATTACAAGAGCAAGATTCGCACGATCCCCGACTTTCCCAAGGAGGGCATACTGTTTCGGGATATCACCACGCTGATCAAGGATAAAGAGGCCTATTCCGCTTTGATCTCGCAGATCGCGGACTCGCTGCGGGGGCTTAATATCGACATCGTCATCGGGCCCGAGGCGCGCGGGTTTGTCATGGGCTCCGCCGTGGCCTACGCCGTGGGCGCGGGTTTTGTGATGGCGCGCAAGCCGGGCAAACTACCCTGGAAAACGAAACATATCGAATACGGCCTGGAATACGGCGCGGACGTGCTGGAAGTGCACGAGGACGCGATCTTGCCCGGGCAGCGTATCGCGCTGGTGGATGACCTGCTGGCCACGGGCGGCACGGCCAGGGCCACGGCCCAGCTCTGCGAGGAGATGGGCGGCGAGATGGTCGCCATGCGGTTCGCCATTGAACTTCTTGAACTCAACGGAAGAGACTTGCTGACAGGCTATGATGTTGAATCGGTAATTCAATTCTAAATAAGAGTGGAGTGTTGAGAGTTGAGAGTTGAGTAAAGGAAGAAACCCCTACGGGCTTTCCTTTGAATGATAAACGCAGGCGAACTATCTGATTCAAAAACTGCGTCAGCAGTTTTTTCATTCACTCCACTCTCAACACTTAACTCTCAACACTAACGACATCATGAACGAATTGCTTCTAAAATTCGAATTCCGTTTCGGCGAGGCCAACCTGGCCTTGCTGGAAAACGCGCTGGCGTTTGCCGACCGCGCGCACGCGAACCAGCTGCGCGAGTCGGACGCGCCCTATATCGAGCACCCTGTCGCCGTCGCGGCCTATCTGCTGGAGATGGGCCTGGACATGGCGACCGTGGTGGCCGCGCTGCTGCATGACACGATCGAGGACGGGGACGATGTCACGACTGAGCTGCTCGAAAAGGAGTTCGGGCGCGAGGTCGCGCTGCTGGTCGACGGCGTGACCAAGTTGACCAAGTCCGGCAAGCAAACCTATATCACCAAAAAGCAGGAGCAGAGCGAAAACCTGCGCAAGCTCTTTCTCGCGATCGCGGCCGATGTGCGCGTGGTCATCATCAAGCTGGCCGACCGCCTGCACAATATGCGCACGCTGGCGTTTTGCGCGCCGGCCAAACAGACGCGGATCGCCAAGGAGACGCTGGAGGTCTACGCCCCGCTCGCGCACCGTTTCGGCATGGGCGCGATCCGCAGCGAATTAGAGGACCTGTCCTTTGCCTACCTCATGCCCGAGGAGTTTGAAAAGACGCGGGCGCTGGTCGGCAGCCAGCAGGCGGAGCGCGTGGAGGCCTTAAACTCCGCCATGCGCGACATGGAAGAAATGCTGACCGAGCAGGGCATCGAGGCCAAGCTCGCGGGCCGGCCCAAGCATATCTATTCCGTCTACCGCAAAATGCAGCGGTCCAATGCGGGGATCAACGAGGTATATGATCTGATCGCCATTCGCGTGATCGTCGATTCGGTCAACGACTGCTACGGCGCGCTGGGCGTGATCCACGCGGCCTGGAAACCGCTGCCCGGGCGGTTTAAGGACTATATCGCCATGCCCAAGCCGAATATGTACCGCTCCCTGCATACCACGCTGATGAGTCCGGACGGCATTCCCTTCGAGGTGCAGCTGCGCACGCAGGAAATGCACGAGATGGCGGAGTACGGAATCGCGGCGCACTGGATGTATAAGGAGGGCCGGAGCGTCGAGACCGTGCTGGACAAAAAGACGCACTGGCTGCGGCAGGTTTTGGAGGCCAATGAGATGGCCGAGAACAGCCGCGAGTTTACGGACAGCATCTTAAAAGACTTTTTGGGCGAGTATGTCTTTGTGCTCTCGCCCCAAGGCGAGATTTTCGACCTGCCGGTCGGCTCCACACCGCTCGATTTTGCCTACCGGATCCATACGAACATCGGCCACCGCACCCAGCACGCGCGCGTCAACGGCGCCATGGTGCGCTTGGATTATATCCTCAAGACCAACGACGTGGTGGAGATATTGACCGGCGGCGAGAAGGCGGGCCCCAGCCGCGACTGGCTGAACATCGTAAAGACGCAGTCCGCCAAAAGCAAGATCCGGCAGTGGTTCAAACGCGCGGGCCGCGAGGAGAATATCCAAAAAGGACGGGAAATGTTGGAGGCGGCCGCCAAGAGGCAGGGCCAGTCCCTGGCCGTGCTCTTAAAGCCCGAATATTATCAGGACGTGTTAAAGCGGCATAACTTTGCCGCGCTGGACGATATGTACTCCGCCATCGGTTTCGGCGGCGTGGCGAGCGGGCAGATTTTGCACAAGCTCATGGATATGCACCGCAAGGCGACCAAGCTGGAGGAAATGAGCCGTCGGTTGACGTCCTCCGGCCCCGCCGCTGCCGCGCCCGTGCCCAAGTCGCGCGTGCACCCGCACGGCATTGTCATTCATGGCGACCCGGGCATGGCGGTGCGGTTCAGCCACTGCTGCAACCCGCTGCCCGGCGACGCGATCGTGGGATACATCACGCGCGGGCGGGGCGTGTCCATTCACCGCGCGGACTGCAAGAACGTCCGTTCCCTGGGCCAGGAGGCGGCGCGCATGATCGACATCGAGTGGGCCGCCGCGACGCAGGGCGCGTTCACCGTCTCGGTGCGCGTGCACGCGGTGGACCGGGTCGGGTCCATTATGGAGATATCCAAGCTGCTGGTCAACCAGAACATCAGCGTCTCGGATATGAACTGCCGGGCCCAGCCCGAGGGCCATGTGATCATCGACATGAGCTTTACGGTGCAAAGCGCTGAGCAGCTCGCCCTGATTTTGCAGGGCCTGAAGAAACTGAAGGTCGTGATGGATGTGTATCGGATTGACAGGTGAATGTACAATGTACAAACTACAAACTACAATTGAGGAAGAAAAGCCCCGGGTCCCCGCCCAGCACCTGGCATCCGAACCAGGTGCTGGATGGGGTGGATTGGCGGCTTTTCCTCTGAACAATGGGCTTAAGCCACCCATCAAATGTGCCGCCGAGAGCGGCACTCCTTCATTGTAGTTTGTAGTTTGCACATTGTAGTTTGAGGTAAGTATGAAAGCAGTAGTACAACGCGTTTCCTCCGCGTCCGTGACGGTGGAGGGACAGATAACGGGGCAGATTGGCCACGGACTGATGGTCTTACTGGGAATCGCGGTCGATGATAGGGAGGCCGATTTGGCCTATATCACCAAAAAGATTTTGGGACTGCGCGTGTTTGACGACGAGAAGGGCGTACCGAATCTATCCGTGACCGATGTGGGCGGCAGCGTGCTGGTCGTTTCACAGTTCACGCTTTAC
>Ga0123353_10005467_pt1 | contig 16694 bp, 11 predicted proteins | sample TergutLab28metaG_3_FD_92763 | JGI IMG/M metagenome (GOLD analysis project Ga0123353, IMG submission 92763) | Labiotermes labralis P3 segment gut microbial communities from Petit-Saut dam, French Guiana - Lab288 P3 | ecosystem: Host-associated > Arthropoda: Insects > Digestive system > Gut ...
AAAACCTCGAATTCCTTCGGTAAATCCCAGTCCGCGAAGGGTTGGCCGAACTCAAGCGTGTTCGGTTTCTGCTCGGCGATTGCAAGATAATGAACGGGATGGTCATGCGCATTGTTCTTGCCCCAATCACGCTGATGAACCGCGACGACCGTGTCACCGACGAGACAGCGAACGTGATCCATGTCCCTTGTTTTCGGCAGGGCGTTTTGAGCTTGGATTTTCGCCGTTTCCGCAAACGTGAGATTGGTCAGATGATCGGTGACCGTGTAAGAGAAAACGATGGTTTCGTTGCCGTCTGCTCGCTACACTCTGCCGACTGCACTCTGTACTCTGCTCGTTGTCACCCGAATCTTCGACGGGACGGTGTCGGAGGGGGATCCGCCGTTTCATCGTGTTGACGCATGGGCAGAATGGTCGGCGGTTCCGTGTCGCCGACCGGGAATTCGTCCCGTATCTCTTGCGGCAGTTTGGCTGTCACCGTGATTTTCCCGGCTTTTCGGGCGATTTGAGCGCCATGCGAGGCGAGGGAAACGACTCTTTCCCGATCGGAAAACGTTTCATAGCCGAGTTCGACCACAATTCTTTGCGTGATACGGCGATGAAGGGAGCAATGCGCCCCATAACCGGTTCCGACGCTCCAGACGGGCGGGAATTGCGCTTGTTCGACGACTTGGGAAGGCGTCGTCGGGGGAGTGGGAAACGTCGTGGAGTTTGGAGTTTGGAGTGTGGAGTTCAGTTCAGAGTTCAGAACGCAGAGCTCCGAGTGAGGAGAATCAATCACTCTACTCTCTGAACTCTGCTCTCTGAACTCCTCGCCCCTCGCCTCTCGTTCCTCGTCCCTCGTCTCATGTTGTTGGCCGAAAACACCGGCGGCTTCAATGCGTTCCCGATAGAAGTCAAGCTGGTCGCGCGTCGCGAGACTGGAAGGTTGCGGCGTTGGGAACGCCGTGTGATGCGTGGCGGGTGGCGTGTGTTCTTGTGACTCGCCGCTCGCAATGCGTAACGCACCACTGCTCTCACCGAGCGCCACACCGACGAGATGGAGCATCAACGGCAGTAGGAACGAGACCCAACCGATGGTCATGGTGCGGCCCAGGGTCATCAAGGCCGGATCGGCGTAAAACATCAGGTGTCCCGCGACGACGATGCCTGCGCCAAGACAGACAAGCGTTCCGCCGATGTCGGTCTTGAGGGGAGCATTGCGACCTGCAATTGAGGGAGCATTGCGACCTGCAACGGGTCGGTCGTGGGACATGCCGGGAGGACGAAACAGGTCAAGGAACACCGGGTACATCATCGGAATGAACACGAGGGGAAAGAGCGTGATTTTTCCAAAAGGAATACCGAGAGCCGTGATGATCAACCCGTAAAGCGAAACGCCGGCAACGATCGTCATCACGGTTGTCGCTCCGGTTTGCACCGACCGATGAACCGTCACAATCAACAGCAGCAGCGCAACCAGCGCCACGGCGCCGACGACGGGCAGTTGCATGGTCATCAGTTGCCGACCTTCCAACACCAGAAGTGAAAAACCGCCATGTTTCGCAACGTTGCGGGTCGCAATATTTCCTGCGTTGTGGGTCACAATGCTGCCTGTGTGACCGGGCTGCGTTTTTTGGTCGTTTTCTCTCGCTAAAAACAAGTCGATGACCGGTTGCGACCGTTCCCGCGATACAATCGTTTGCCAGTCGGCCGTCGGAAAAACCCAGACCAGCGGCTTTTTGTCGGCGTCGAGAAAACGCTTCGCAATCGCCGGCGGAATTTCCGTTTCCGGGCGGTTGTCACGGCGCAATCGGTTTTGAAGGTTTCTTTGCTGAACGACCAGATCGCTTGCGACCGCCAGTTGCCAGGCATCCACCCGCTCGTAAAAATCTTTTTCCGGAAGTTGTACCAGCCATCGGCACGCTTCGACAATGCTTTCTCTCGCATTTTGACACAAACGAAGATCGTCCTGCAACGAATCCGATGAGGGAGCAATGCGACCCGCAATCGCCCTCTGGTCGAAAGCCGTGATCTTTTGCAGTTTTTGCAGTTCGGAAAAGTGATTGCCCAACAAACCGTGCAATTCCGCCAATGCACGATGGAGCGTCTGTTGATTCGGAAGAGGTATTTTTTGTTGCACCGACGTCTGCCCCGCAAGATGGGACATGTGATCGATCATGGCGCGCCTGGCTGCGTCATTGCCGACGACAAGTCGGGATGCGTCGCAGGCGAACAATCCGGGAAGGTCGTCGAATTCGGATGGCATCAATCTTTGTCCGGACACAAGAATCGGCATCGCGGCGGCTTGCTTTTCCGACAGGGTGACGAAACGCTTTTCTTCCCGGTCGGTCGCGGCGTGCGGGCGCGAAAAGCAATACAGGAATCCGGCGAGCAAAACAAACGTCAGCAGGACAGGAACCGTCAAGGGCAAGGTCGGCGGGGTTGGACGCGGTGCGAGGTCGTCGCGCGCTTCGATCAATTTTTGCCACGGCGATGACAATATTCTCCGGTTCAATTGCGTGATTTTCACCAAGGTCGGAAAGATCGCGAGTTGCCCGATCAGACAGGCAAGCACCGATTGAACGAGCAGGAACAAGGTCAGGGTGACTCCGACCAGCGAAGAGCGAAACGACAAGGTCGCCGTCGTCGGTTCGACCGGATAAAACCAGAGGTAAAATACGGCGGCCATAAACACCGCGACCGTCATTAAACCGCCGCGGAGAATGGACTTGCCGGAAATTTGCATCATTTCGACGATGGCTTCGGAAACGGAAAGCCCCTTGCGACGGACATGAAGAAAAGTCGCCGCCTGCAAGACGCCCGTGCAAACTCCGAACAAGGGTATCGCAATACCGATGAAAAGCATGGTGGGCGTGACCATTTCAAACCACGTAGCGCAGAAACCGAGATAGACCCCGAAAGAACAGACCACCGAAACCAGGACGACAAAAAACAATCGGGCGTGACCGAATCCAGCGACAAACAACAGCGTCAACGCGGCGAACAGGACCGCCGTCCCCGTTTTCCGCAACGGGAAAGGCGATGTTTGGCCGTGGTAAACATCCACCGGGACGCCGAACGGTTCGATTGTGATGTCGGCGCATTGTTCTCCGGCATCTTCGACCATCTGAAACAGTTCCTTCATCGAAGCGTTCAATTTGCCGATCAACTTGCGATCCATTTTTTTCGGCTTGCCGATGACGCGCCGGTCCAACAGGCCTGTCAGTTGCGGTTCGGCGAGCTTGGCCCAAATGATGACCGCAGCGGTTTCCCCGGATGGTTGCACGTTACTTGGCACACGGTTGTTTGACAAGGTATCCGTTTTGGCGAACAAGACATCAGGGTCGAGTTGCCAGGGAGTGACAAGTTCGCGGCTCGGATTCGGGAAGGGTTGCGAAAGACTTTGCCGTAATCCCCCGGCAAAACGTGCTGCCGACTCAAGAAGGCGGCGATTTTCCGCCAGGATCGCGCGGGTGTTTGATTGTTGTGTTGCATTTTCGAACGCGGGAATCGCCTGTCCGGTCTCCTGCGGCAATGTGATTTTTGACATTTCCGTCTGGATCGAACGCAATCGTGCCGCAAGCCAGTCGGCGTAGTTGGCGCTTTCCAGCCAAGCCCAGCCGTCGTTGAAGACCCGCCGGGCGTCAAGCAGTTCCGCCGACAATTTCTGCAAATCATCTTCCGGCAACTCGTACAATTCGCGACTTGGCGGCACTTGCAGATCGCGGCTTGAAATCACGTCGCAGAATTTTTTGTTGCCGAATAATTTCTGCTTGAGCAACGCGACCGCCGCGTCCAGACGTTGCTCGGCAATTTGCGTCTGCTCCGATGAAAAATGGTCTTCCGGCAAATTGAAAAAACGTTCCGATTCCGTCATCGAAACGCGGAGCATGATTTCCGAATTAAATTGAATTTGCCGGCTTGTTTCTTCCCAAGCAAGACGTTCATCGAAGTTTTTGGGTAATTGAGAGACAGACGAAGAATAAGGAAACCACAGAGTCCATGCAACGATGAAACTCGCCAATGAAAAAAGAACACATAATACCAAAACGGAATACGAGTTGTTGACGCATAGCACCGCCCATTTTTTGAGCAGTTTTTGCATCCAAGTCGTTTGTGTCGAATTCCGTTTCGACATGGCTTTGTTCTAACTTCTATCTTCTTGCTCTGAAATCAGTGCGGATATTCGTTTTCTATGTCACGTATCTGGTCGCGCAAAATTCTGGCGTTTTCATAGTCTTCAATGACAATGGACTCGTCCAATTCCCGTCGCAACTTGATGAGCTGCGTTCGGCGGTCCGATGTGGTGAGCGTTGATCGGGGCGATTTTCCGATGTGTTGACGTTCACCGTGAATATTCTCAATCAGGACACCGAGTTGTTCCCCGAAGCAGTTGTAATCGAAGGGACAGCCGAGACGCCCTTTGTTGCGAAATTCAAAAAAACTGATTCCACAAACGGGACAGGCTTGCTGGTCGATTTCCTGAAGGTTTTCCACCGCTTTATTGAGCGCAATATTTTGCGCAAGCGACGCTGCCAGTGTTGCGGTCGCCGCATTTTGCTCGGAGGATTCGCTCAGGTGTTCCCGCGCGTGATCTTCACAAAGGTGCAGTTCGGTCGGCTTGCCACCGGTCAATTCGGTGATGTGAAATGTGGCAAACTTATCGCACTTTTGACATTTCATCGGATCGGAAAAACCGTAAATGGGAATGGAATGGACTCAAACAGTAACCACCAGATGCGCAGTGTACCAGAAAACAGGATTCAAGGCAATCCTGATTTTTAAGGGAGAGGAAGGCTTCATAAAGAATAATTACCCAAATGATGCAAACATCGCACTTTTGCCAAGTTTGGCGTTTTCGCATGGAATAAAGGTCAAATCTGTCACGCGTCATTACACTGGGGCGGTCATGGCGAATTTGGGGGTGGTCGTTGCCAATTCGGGGGTGGTCATGGTACACTGTGTTGGAACGTTGATTGATAAAATATGTTGCATGTTCATTGCAACTTGTTCGGCAACAACATTTTACCACAACGGCCTCTCTTCCCATGACCAACCCGGTGAATGATGCCGAGTGTTGGCGTTTGACGGCCGATCCAACAATATTTGATTTCTGTTTATTAAAACATGAGTGACGAATCAATCGAAAAAACGGTGGATGAAAACCCGGTGGTAGAAAACCCGGCGGTAACTGACGAATTGGTGAATGCTCCGGTTGCTTTTCCCTCGTTGGAGGATGATACGCTGTTTGAGGATTTTCACCCTGCGTATCCTACGGAAGATGCGGAAATTGAAGAGTTTGTGCCTGATGGAGACATTCACAGTGACTTGAAAGACTTGGAAGCGATGTTGAAACCGTTTTGGGAGAATCTGGAACAGATCAAAAACGCTCAAATTGCCCTCGCGAAAGATTTTTCGGCGAAACTCAAGTACGACGCGGTGAAGCAGGGGCAAATCGACAAGCTGTACCAGGAGAACCAGAGTTACCGCGACGATGTGATCGAAAAATTCAAGTTGCAGATCGTGCTTGCGGTCATTGAGCAGATCGACGATGCGGATAAACAAATCGCGCATTTTGACAAACAGGAAGAAACGGAAAAGAATTATGCCAAACTGTTGAACGGCTTTCGCGATGTCACGGTGAGTTTCCGGGACATGCTGCTGGAGCGTTTTGACGTGTCCTCGTTTCAAAGCGAATCGGGAACGCCGTTCGATCCGAAACGCCAGCGTGCCTTGAAAACGTCGGACACGGCGGAAGCGTTGCAAAATAAAACCGTGGCCGCCACCCTGCGACCGGGTTATGAAAAAAACGACGGAACGGTCGTGAGACCGGAAATGGTCGAGGTTTGGCGTTATAGTGCTGCGTTCTTGCAGGAGTGATCGTTCACGGGGTTTGTATCTCGCAGAGATGCGGAGATATAAACAACGAAAAAGAGAAAAACATATCAAAGTTGCCTTGGTCCCGTTATTTATCGGTGTTTCTTTTTGTGAGAAAGAAACAGTCTGCCCATCGGGCTGATGAGAATGGCCGGAAGAATGGTAAGGTCACATACAAGGGCCAATGTCAAAAGCAAGGAAATGGTGACGGCGAACGTGATTGTCGGAATGAACACGGTCCATGCGAAGACGAGCATCCCCAGCGAAAAAATCGCGGTTGTCTGGAGTAAGGCCGGTCCACACTGGGAAAACGCATAATAAACCGCCTCTTGTTGCCCCATGTTCTTTCGGATGGCGATGCGATACCAGTTGATAAAATGGATAGAATTATCGACGGCGATTCCCAGAGTGGTGCTGATGGTGAGAATCGTTCCGATTTCCAAAGGCACCCCCGACCAGCCGATGATCCCGAAAACGACGATACATGGCAGCACGTTCGGGAAAAAGCAAAGTAATCCGGCCGGAACACTCCTCAATTGCACGCATAACACCGACGCGATTAGCACAAAGGCCAGCAGGAAACTTTGCTTGACATCCAGTAAAAGTTGGGTTTGAACGCGATACACCAACGGCACTCCGCCCGAAACGGAAAAGGAAATGTCATCCTGTCGTTCCAGTCGGGCGAGTTGTTGCCCGACGATGGATTTTACTTCCCGTGTAAAATCACCGTAGTCAACGTCGCCCAGGGCATAAGTCCGGGCCGTGATTCGCAAATAATAATAGCGGTCGTCCGTTTGGATGTAACTCGTCTCTTTGAGCCGGTCGAGGTTATTGACGACTTTTCTGTTATAAACGGTTTTTGGCAAGACCGTCTGTTTTTGCGGGAGTGCCGGTAAAAAATTCAACAGGCTGATGACGACCGTATCCTGGATTTGTTCCTGCAATTGATTTTGAATCTCGTCGAGGACGTACAGATCGTTGATCAGAGGATTGTCATCATCAACGGGAATTTTGAAAAGAACTTCCACCGGGACAAGAGGACCTATCGTGGATTCCATCCATTTGTAATCCTGGATCGGTTTTGTTCCGGGCAAGAGCATGTTTTTCAGTCCGACCGCCGTATGGGAATACATAAGCCCCATACCGCAACCCATGGCAAGGAGTACGGAAACAATCAGGATATGCCGACAATACTTCGTCGTGAATCGGGGCAGGAATTTTTCCGTAAGCCAGATGATGATCAAAGGAGCGGTGTTTTTCGGAGGAGTCGGGACGGGCGGAAGTTGACGCTTGCTTTTCGAGGAACGACGCTTGTTTTTCGGAGAACGACGTTTGTTTTTTGAAGATTGACGTTTGGGATAATTTCCGGTATCCTTTGGCGAATACTCCCGGTCCCAAGCCCGCACCGGCATGATGACAAAAGACACGCCCAAATAGACCAGCATAATGACCATGCTTGCCAGGATCGCGGCGGCCCCAAGAATGCCGAAGTGGTAAATGGGAATGATCCGGCTGGAACTGAGGGAAGCGAGTCCGATGACCGTGGTAAAAATCGAAAGGAAGGTGGGTGTCCATCCTCTTCGGATCGCCATAAAAGGAGCCATCCTCGCGGGAAACGATGCCATTGCGGCACGATAATAATTGACGAAATGAACACCGATCGATACGGAAAGCACAAATGTCAGGTTGACCGTCAACATCAACACGGAACCAAAGGATACGCCGGAGAGATAAATGATGGCCAGGCAGACCTGTTGGCAGAACAGGGAAAGACCGATAATCAGGAGCGTTGTTCGAATATTCCGTGAACATAACCATGACAGAAGAATGCATAAGAGATACGATGCCACATTCGTTTGGACAAGGTATTCCGAACAAGCTTTATCGATGGCAATACTCTCGGTGGTCGATCCGGCAACATGGAGCGTCTTGAAATCAAGACCGTCAATCTCATTGGCGACTTTTTCAATCAGTTCAACGGCTTCTCGCCGATAAACGGTGCCATCGTAGGATATTTTCGCCAGCACACAAGTCGTATTATCATGGGGTGAAATGATCCAACCTTCCAGCTTTTGAAAAATTTCATCGTCAGGGATACCCATTTCCGCAAGTTGGTCGAACAGAGCGGCTCCGGTAAAGACCGCCTGATAGAGGACTCTCTCCTCGCCGGCGACCAGGACCGGAGCCGTCAGTTTCCGTTGAAACTCCTGCAATTGGGGAGAATCGAGGTCGCAACCTTCCCAACTGATCATCAGAATTTCGTCGCTTCCGAAAATTTTCATGAAATCAATCAGAAGCCGGGTTTCCTCGAAGGAGTCGGATATCCATTCTTCCACGCGATTTTCCGTTCCCTGCCAGGAAATCAGCGCAAAACGCACGACGATCGGCAACATCACAACAAACAACACCGGCAAAAAAATGCGCCGTTGAATCAGGAAAATAAAAAACGTTTCTGAAATTCTTTTCAGCCATCTCATGGTACGGCTCCCGTATGTCGTGAAAGTTCTGATATTGTTTGCAATGAGACTGTTTCCGGAACCACCGCGATCGCAAAGGCGACGGATTGGCATTGTCCCGAAAAAACGAATGTTCGACTTCGTTCCTTGCGATCACGATAAGTGCAGACAAGAAAATTTCCGCCTGGCGACGCCAACCGGAATGATCGCGGCATAAAGGCTTCCGATCGGCCAAGGGCTTTGTAGGATGCTTCTTTGGCACACCACGATCGTTCCGCAAAATGCGGGTCGGGGGATTCGGCGATCCGTCGTTGTTCCGATTCGGAAAAGAACGACCGAACAACGACGGGGGAAACGGCATTCAACGGGGTCACATCAAGGCCGAACCGGATTCGGGGCGACAATCCGATTCCGGCGCAAATCATGTCGCCCGCGTGGGAGATGGAGATCGTTCGCCGGGAGGCGATTCCGTGAACGTTCAGTTCGGGACGAATTCCGTGACCGGCGGTATTGCGGCTGATGATTTCGTATTGTTGGAATCGTTTGCATTTCGACGACAAAGGACACGAATCGGCATCAAGGGCATCGTAAAGCTTTTTGACCGTCATGCGGCCGACAAACCAGTCGCGACGGTATTTCGCGTCATGGATTGCCGCCCATGTCGTTCTTTCGCGAGGAGACAGGTATTGCACAGGATCACCGGGGAACGTCGATTGCACTTCGTCCGAAGAACACAAGACAATGCGGCAGTGATTCGCGAGCATCGGCGGCAATATGTCCCATGAATCAAGTAAGGTCATGAGCCTTCTCCTTGGCGCGTTTCATCAAAAAATCGACATAGCCGTTCAAAAAGCGAACGGCCATGCCATGTTCGTAATATTTCCTCTCGGAGGACATCGTGATGAGAATGCGATCCCCGCACGTGATAATTCCGGACGAAAGAGGGGTATGCGGCCGAACCGGTGGAGCTCCGATCAGTTGCTTGAGTTCGAGACCGGGAACCCGAATCGTTTTTTCCCGGCGGAATCGTTCTTGTGGAAGAGCCAGCGCAAACGCCCCCAAATTGGAAACAACCGTTGTGGAGTGACAAAACCGTGGTGAAGCCAGCCGTGAAAGAGCAAACGGAATCCGTCGAAAGAAACGAACCCCGCTCAGAAACATGGAGCCGATCGACCAGTCGCGGATGTATTTGATGTCACGGTCGATGATTTCGACAAATTCCTTGTCATTGACGCACTGATCCGGGGAACGGTCGAGAAAAACGTAGCCCATGATGTTCGCGGCCGGGATATTGTCGTGGTATTCGTTTCGCATGTTGACTGGAACAAGGATTCGAAAAAAACGGCGTTTTTTCAGAGGGATGAAATTTCCGGCAAACCAGGTTTTCAAAAAAAGAAACATGTCGCCGAGAAAGAGGGAGTTGACCGACACGCCCAGGGATTTGGCTTGCTCACGGTACGCCAACCCGAGTTCGGGAGGCAATTGCCGCCAAAGTTGCACGGAAGCCTCGGTGGGATCGTTGTTGGATGTGTTTTTCTTGATTGGCGTTCTCTCCAGGCAAGCAGGGCGACGTTTGAACCAGAGGATCACTTCGCGGACAAGCGACCGAACAGCCGCAAAAAACGGCACCGGTTCAGGCTGTGTGATATTGAGTCTGCCGCGATCTGTAATGCGCTCCGGTTGGGCGAAAAACGGTTTGATATCATCGTCCGTATCGCCCAACAAGTTGGCGTAAAGAGCCAGCCAATTCGCTGTGAAACGTGCCACGCCCAAACCGTCCGCCGCCGCGTGGTGAACGTGACAACGAACAACCAACAGGTTGTCATAGCAGTCCACTTCGAGTCGCATGACAGGCCCGCGCATCACGTTCATGGGGATGACAGGAATGATGCCGGAATCACCCGATTCGCAAACTTCGCCGGAGTGATCGTTCCATTGCCATTCCGGGGGATGATCCGACAACACCCAAAAATAGCGACCGCGTTTCTTACAGACCCTGGCCCAAAGGAGCGGTTCATAAAGGATCGCCTCTTGAAAGGCTTTTTCGAAGTACTCCCGTTGGACACGGCCTTCAAACCGCCATTCGTAAACCCAGGTCATCGGAAATTGCCGGGATTCGTCGCGCAACAGGTATTCTTCAAACGGCTCAAGCGGAATCGGAAAGAGATTTCGAACATTCAAGGGTAACGAAATGCCGAATAACAATGTCATGGGGGTATCACCTGCTTCACTGTAAACGGGAATGCGAAAATCAAAGACTCAAAACCATTTTTATACGCTTTAGGGTGGTCACAAACAAATGTTCCCCATTCCAATTCATTCCCGTTTTTCGGCGACTGTTGCCTGAATGAAAGAAAATGTCGGAGAAATCATTGGAGGTCGACGTTTTTTTTCCAAGTAATATTTCATTCCTACAGCAACAGCACGATCATTTTGGATGTCACAGTATCCCAAGTCTTCTAAAAATGTTGATATTTTGTCCGGAGGCATCCCCCAAAACAGCGGTTCTTCCGTGTCATGCCATGTTTTTCGCGTATAATGTTTTTCTTCAGGCATGAAATGCAGGTAGTCAAAAACAACACGACTGGATGGCTTGGAATGATTGACAATGAACGACAAAGTCGAACGGACGGCATCCTTGGTCAGGTAAAAAGACACTCCTTCCCAGAGAAACAGGGTTTTAAGATGATTCTGGTAACCGGCCTTGTAAAGTGAGTCATCCATTCGTTCCGTCATAAAATTGATTGGCACAAATCTGACATAAGAAAAAGGATAGCCGGTGACTTCCTGTAATATTTGTTTTTTCTGTTGCTGTGTTGTTGGAAAATCGACCTCAAAAACCGGAATATTATTGTTTTCGTTGAAAAAACGATAAGCACGTGAATCGAAGCCGGCACCCAAGACAACAAATTGCTCCAATCCTTGCTCAATGCAGTTTTCAAGCACATCGTCAAAATATCTTGTCCTGACAAGGACGTAATTGCCTACACCAATTTCTTTCCAATAATCCAGGTAAAACCGTGCCATCCATGCAGGCCAGGAACTGCACCCCATAACAGTCGCGTTGGGCGGAACAAAAAATTTCGCCAATTCATCGGAACAAATACGTTTATCTTTTGTTTTTTTTGCTTCCGTAGCTCGACGCAAAGCTGTTCCGACCGCTGTGGAGCTTGGTTTTTCCTTAATCATGACACAGGTCTCATAATAAAAAAATATGGTTATGAAGAGTTTTTCCACAGATTGTCAATCAGAATCTCAGTCTATTTTTCCACGATTGCGTAGCATTTCGGCAACATATTCTCCCGCTTTCCAAGCCGATTGCTGGTATTCCGGCATGACAGATTGCAGATGGTCGCTGATCATGTTATGATTTTTCAACATTTTGATGATAAGGTTGGCAAGCCTACCGTTACCCAAATCTTTGAAGGACGTAATCCAATCCGTGTTTTCGCCGCCGAAAATGTCTTCATTGATACCAAGCGACTTGCGGCTGTACGAAATGGCAAGTGTGGGAATACAAGAAGAATAACCGGCAATTGCAGCATGTGTCCGTACACTTGCGATGGCCAAGAGCCTCGAAATGACCCATTTCATTTCCATGCAACAATGATTTCGCGGATCGTAAACCAAAACATCTTTTTTCATCTTATCAGGGAGGTGCTGATGAAGTTTGGTTTGAAAAATAAAATCGTCACATTCGGGAAATATCCACTTAGGCATCATGACATGTGGAATCAAAATGATCGGCTGTGAAATTTTGCGTCTGAGATCAACAAGAATATCCAGGTTCTGCTGAAACCATTGAGAAGGTGATATTCTGGAAACTTGGGAACAATACGGGGAAAGATCAAGTCCAACAGCACCGGCTTGAAGCGCATCATCAATTTCTCGTGGAAGATAAGGCTGACCTTCCTGAACGACGTCTTTACCTTGAACCGGAAGCGGCATGGAAGGCAAGGTAAAAGCGGCATCTGCCACCTTTCGGACATTGTGAGTGATTTTCAGCGATTCAAGGTATCTCAAAGTTTGATGTTCGCGTACTGTAATCAAATCGAGGCGACTGAGCATCTGTGCCATGATCCGCTCAATTTTTGATCCGCTTGGAAAAGGACCAATACTGGTACCCCACAAAAAACAAGGAGTGTGTTGCCTTACTGCATGATAAAATGGGGCTGAGTTGATTCTAAGAGCCAAGCAACCATAGTCCATCACAAGAATATCACCCGCAATAGCCATAAAAGCAGTTGCATTCTTCATGGATCGGCTGATTTTGCGTTTTGGAAAAAATTGCCAAAGGCCGGAAACAACAATCTTGGTTCCCCACAGAAGAATCTGATTCGGTTTCACTTCGTAGATTGAAGGGGCAATAGCCATTGGGTCGGAACAAGGACCAACAAACTCGGTTCCTTCACGTTGGAAAACGCTGGAATAAAGATGGGGAATTTTCGAGAGATATTTTTCAAAAATACGGCACGTCGTTACCCGGATGGCCTGATCGCCACGATTGCTGTCATTATTGCCGCCACAATCAATGATAATCGGGTCCATTTCATAGACTTTCATTTGTTCATTGAAATTAGTTATTGACAGAAGAAATTTTCCAAATAACTAAAAAACAAAGAAAACACACGAATTACGGGGACTGGGAAAAATCTTAATAATAATTGATTTACGCATAATGTCAATCCTGTTTGTAACCAGTTTCATCCAACAATTCAGCAGGGAAGGTGTCGTCAATCGTCGGTCGGTAAAAAACATAATAGAGCCAACCGCATCCGGCAAGGCCCAAGACATATAATCTGAATCCCAAGGCCACGACGAATCCCACGCCGGATTTGGCGACCGAACCATCGTCCATGAACGTGTGCGTGTAAAACCAATCCAACGCAACTTCGAGCGGCCCTATGGCAACAGGAATAAAAATGGTGGCAATGCAAAGCGGGATGATGGCCAGATTTTGAGCGTAAGAATGAAAATGCTCAAAAAGGGCAATCCCGAAAAGGTGAAGTGACGTCGCCAAAAAAGTTTGTGAAACCATTCCCATGAAAAAAGCAAGAGCGAGCACCCAAGGTTTGCTTCTGTAATACCGAATTGCTTGAGTCAGTCGTTGAAGAAAGCCGCCCAAATACGGAATGCGTCCCAAAAAAGCGATCATTTTTCTGATGATGGCATCCGGACAAAACAGGAGAATCACGGCCAAAGCGGCAAATCCCAGGGTTGTGACCAGTGTCCCCATGAACAACCGTTGCATCACAACATCGTCCATGCTGGAGATTCCCGAAAGGCAAGCCGCGACCGTCACATAAAAGAACATCGCAAACAGGCCGAAAAACCGGTCGATCATGATGCTGGCCAGGTTTTCCGCACCTTTTCCGGTTTGGACCTTGCCAAGCATCCATGCCTTGAAAAGGTCTCCCCCCACAATAGCCCCCATGGGGAGCATACTGACAAACAATGCAAGAAAAGCAATGCGAATGGCTTCCAGAAGCCGGACGGGAATACCCACAGCCCGAACAAGAAAAAACCAACGGGTGAACGTGACACCGACCGAAACGAAATAACAGGAAAGCCCCAAAAGGATGTAAAACCAATTTTTGGGGCCATGCCATAGATCTTTGAAAATGTCATTTTTGATTACGGCCATAATCATAAAACCAAGAAATCCGGCCAGGAAAACGGTTTTGACAATTTTCCAGGCAATTCTTTTCATTCTGGGTGGTTTCATGGATTCTTGTCCTTATGGCAATACGATACATGGCGTGTCACTTGCCTCACGGTAAGAGAATGACGATAGCATCCCAAGGGGAATTGCCGCATCCAAATCACCCGTACATGTGTAAAATCAACGATCGCCGCCCCAAAGACAGGTTCATGGAAGACGGAGTTCGACCATTCTTTTCTCTTGGACCGGCACTTTCGGGACGGAAGCGTTTTCGGTGGAAACGACAAAAGAATTCGCATGGCCGTTACGGGAAAAACCAAGTTGGGGATAGAATGATTCCACCTGACTGTTTTTTGCCGAAGGAATATATTCGCCGTGAATTCTTTGGCAACCTTCTTTTTTTGCATCCTGGAGAAGGATTTTGAACATAAACTGTTCCAGTTGCCGCCCGATCACGCGACAACTCATCAACCAAGTGTCAACAAACCAATCGCGGTCTTGTTTGTGGACGAAAAGCACGCCGGTAATACCATAATCCTGGTAACAGTCGGTCAAGCGAAACCAACGGCACCACCAATCCGGTTTTTTCGCCATGGCTTGAATTTGATGCCGGGTGTAACGCCGCGTTGTCAGGTTGAACTGATTCGTTTTATTGACCAGTTGATGGACGCGGGAAAGAGAGGCGTCATCGACGAAACCGTGGCCGCATTTCATTTGCAACTTTTCAAGAAACGCTTTCAAATCCGTAATTCGCTCCCGCGACTGCAAACACCGATTTCGCAACTGGTAGCTTTGATGGCGTTCCCGATCTTCGTGAGTCAGGCAGACGGTTTCGAAATACATCCCGCGTTTCAACGTTTCCAGCATTTTTTCGTGTGAATTCCCGAATTCAGGGACCGTCACTTCAGGAAGCTCGCGGCGGACGAAATTACGTTCGGCAGGATTGTCATCGAGAAAAACCAGGGAATCGAGCCCCAGGTTGAGTTCGGCGGCAATACTCCTGATGTTGGAAACCTTGTCGTTCCAATTGGCCTTAAACGCAACGAAATCGTCTTTTCTCAGGATCATTTCATCGTGCTGTTCAAAGACCTGCAAGGCGTCACTTTCGTTATTCTTGGAACAGACGGCAAGCAGGATGCCTCGTTCTTTAAGCTCTTTGGCGTATTTTTGCAATTCAAGACAGGATTCACCGAAGGCGGAAGAGCTGTTACCCAATTGGATACCTTCCAGTCCGTCCTCACCGACAACACCTCCCCAACAGGTATTGTCAAGGTCAAGGATCAGGACTTTTTTGTTCATTCCGAACACGGCGGCCGTTTGAGCCAAAACCGCATCTGCGAATAGTGGCAAGGCTTCCGGGGCGGGATACTGTTTGAACATGTGCCAATCGCGCGGACTGCTCCAGGAATAATTCGCCGTTGCGGCAAGCGGTGCAACATGAAGAAAGGAAACACCTTCGGGCAGAGACTCGGACAATTGTCGATTGACGCTGTCGATTTGCCGACGCCGACCGTTTTCGAGCGTATCTTCAAGACTTCCCCAACTGTGAATGTGCGGATAGTCCAATCCTGTTTGGATAATGTGACAAGACAACCGGGATAGAACGAGCTTCCAGAGACTTCGGATTTTAAGGGCGTAATCCTGCGAATGATCCTGTCCCAAGGCAGGTACCAGCGGAAAATCATGCGATTCCAACAGGAGCAGAAGCACATCGGGTTGGAACCGGTAAAGTCCGGAATCGTCGGCAAGAATTTCCTGAATGTAATTTCCAAATGTCCCTTCGTAAATGAAAAGGCGTATATTTTTGGTCAATCCGGCGGCTTTGAGAACGGGAATCATCAACCTGGTCGTGGTACTCCCCAAAACAGCGAGCTTGACTTCCCGCTGGAAAAAAACTTTCCGATCGGCAAGGAGCGAGGAAACGAGTCCCTGGGATTTCAGATAAAAGGAATAAGGAGGAAACAGGGACAAGGCTTTTTGAAGATGATTTTTCGCTGCGGCAACATCGTTGGACAACAAGAGCTTTGCAATTTCCAAAAGAAGCCAACAATCCGGCGCCACCAGTTTTCCGTCCAATTCGAGCAGTTTTTGGCAGGTCAGGTGATCGACCGTTTCCTTTTTTTCCAGTTGGGACAACTTGAGGCGATCAAGCATGGTGGCGACGAACGATGCCGTTTGAGATTGATCCGAAATCTCATCGAAAGAAGACAACAGGTCGTCGAAACAGTCGTTTTGATCTTTCAATAATGTTTGGAAGTGGAGCAATATCGCGCTTCCAAGCTCATAATGAAAGCATCTTCCAAGTTGTACGCACAGATTGATCGCCAGCGGGATGTCGCATTGAAAAGTCCCGGTAAATATCGTATGGATCCAGCGTTGGACAGGAATATCGTTCATGGCGTTCATTCGTGAAGCATCAGCCGTACTTTTCCATCAAAGCGAGTATGTCGCCTAGGGATCGGATGTCGGCAACCTCATCCGTTTCAAAGTGAAATCCGAAAGTATTCTCGATCATCAAAACTATTTGTATGACCGCAACGGAATCGCAATGGGGAATATCTTGCAAAAGAACTTCGTCCGTCAATTCCAAATCGTTGACTCCCAATACGTCACAAAACACATTTTGCAGTGCGGGTAAATAATTTGACATGTTGTTTCTATAATCAAATCTCGTGAATTTGATGCCATCTCTTTCGTTGATTGTGTCAACGGATGCG
>Ga0123353_10005470_pt1 | contig 16682 bp, 16 predicted proteins | sample TergutLab28metaG_3_FD_92763 | JGI IMG/M metagenome (GOLD analysis project Ga0123353, IMG submission 92763) | Labiotermes labralis P3 segment gut microbial communities from Petit-Saut dam, French Guiana - Lab288 P3 | ecosystem: Host-associated > Arthropoda: Insects > Digestive system > Gut ...
CGGGTGGTCTGCTGGCCACCCCTACAGGCTTTTGGGTACTGCGCACTGGTCTTTGCTCTTTTCGGTCAGGGACGTCCGGAGGCCGTCCCCTGCGCTCTGCTAGCCCGAAAGACTCCTCTTCCACCCCTGCCTCCTTCAGAAACCGGCTGGGCGGGTTGTACTGCGTGCTGCCGTAGAGCAGCCGCGTGCGCGCCGTTGTGAAAAAAATCTTCTGTTTTGCCCGGGTGATGCCCACATAGGCCAGGCGGCGTTCCTCCTCCAGGTCCTCCTGGCTGCTGGACTGCACTGTCTGGTAGCCGGGGAATACCCGCTCCTCCCAGGCGGGGAGGAATACGCAGGCGAACTCCAGGCCCTTGGCGGAGTGCAGCGTCATGAGCACGGCGGCATCGGCCTGGGCGTTGTACTGGTCGATGTCGCTGAGCAGCGCCACGTCCTCCAGGAAGCCCCAGAGGCTAGGCTCCTCGACCTCCTCCTCATAGCGCAGCAGGTTGGAGCCCAATTCCTGCAAGTTGTCCTTACGATCTTCGAAGGTCTCTTTATCTTCGGCAAGGGCAAGCATATAGCCTGTATTCTGCAATGTGAGTTCAAGCAAATCTTTCAGGGGAAGCTCGAACTGGAGCCTCCGCAGGCCCTCCATCATGGAGATGAAGCTCTTGACGCGTGCGCTGGCCCGGCTGAGCTCGGGGAACGCATCCGCGCGGATAAGTACCGCGTAGAGCGTGATACCCTCCCGGGCGGCGATGTTGGCGGCGGCCTGCACGGTGGCTTCGCCGATGCCCCGCTTGGGCTCGTTGATGATTCTGCGCAGGCGGACTTCATCCGCCGGGTTGGCGATGACGGTCAGGTAGGCCAGGGCGTCGCGAATTTCTTTCCTGTCGTAGAACCTGTGCCCGCCGATGATTCTGTACGGCACGCCCGCGCGCACCAGCTGGGTCTCGATGGTGCTCGAGAGGGCGTTTGCCCGGTAAAGCACGGCGTGGTCGCTCCAGGCGGCCCCCTTGGCTACGCTTTGCATGATCCTGTCGGCGATGACACGGGCCTCGTCGCGCTCGTCCTCGCACACCTGCCAGATGAGCTCCTCGCCCGCGCCGTTGCCCGTCCAGAGCGTCTTGCCCTTGCGGCCCTCGTTGTGCTCGATGACTTTATTCGCAGCATCAAGGATATTCTGCGTGGAGCGATAATTTTGCTCCAGGCGAACGACTTTGGCGCTCTGGAACTGGTGCTCGAACTGCAATATGTTCTCGATGGTCGCCCCGCGGAACCGGTAGATGCTCTGGTCGTCGTCGCCCACCACGCATAGATTCATATGCATGGCGGCGAGCAAAGAGATCAACCTGTACTGCGCGTGATTGGTGTCCTGGTATTCGTCCACCAGGATATAGCGGAAGCGGCGCTGGTACTGCTCGCGCACATCTGTGTTTTGCTCCAGAAGGCGCACGGTGTGCACGATGATGTCGTCGAAGTCCATCGCGTTGGCGCGGCGCAAATTTTTTTGATAGAGCGTATAGGCATCGGCGATCTGCCTTTGCTTGTGCTCATTGCCGAATTCTTTTATATAATCTTCTGGGGCAATGAGCCTGTCCTTCGCCCGGCTGACGGCATTCAAAATCTGCTTGTGCGGCAGGTACTTCTCATCCATACGCAGCTGCCGCTGGACCTCCTTCATGACCCGCTTGCTGTCGTCGGTGTCGTAGATGGCGAAGTGGCTGTCGAAGCCGGGCAGGCCGCCGTCGTGCCGCCGCAGGATTTTCGCGCATATCGAATGGAACGTGCCAGCCCAGATGTCGTCGCCTTCAGCCCCGAGAATCGCACGCAGCCGTTCCTTCATCTCGTTTGCTGCCTTGTTGGTGAAGGTGATGGCCAGCACCTGCCATGGCTTCGGCTCGCGCCAGGGGAGGATGTCGCGCACACGCGCCAAAGCCTCTTTGTCACCCTGCGAGGCGGCCTTCAGGTCGGGCAGGTCTTGCTCATTGGGCTCAAAGGCGAAGCGGTCTGAATTCCAGGCGTCGCCGTAGCGCAGGATATTTGCTATTCTATTCACCAATACTGTTGTCTTGCCGCTGCCGGCCCCGGCCAGGACAAGCAGGGGGCCTTCCACGCAGAAGACCGCTTGCCGCTGCATGTCGTTCATGCGGGCAAAATCGCGCTCTATAATGGCGCGGCGGTATTGGAGGCAGGCGGCGTAGTCGAGGTCGTTCAATCAACAGGGGTCCTTTCTGGGTTGTGATGCTGCGGGCGGCAAGAATGCCGCCCCTACAGGCTGTGCTTATGTATATTGGATCAGAATATCCTCGGGGATGTCTATCTCAAACGTGCATTCGTAGATATCTTCGTCGAATACGACGCTGACGGTTCTGCCTGTCAGCTCCCGGTCAAAGGCGGCGTCGAAGGGCTTTTTCGAGTACCCGAGGCTGCAGTGGCAGAAGGAGCGCGACACCGGATCGTCCGCCATCAGGATCGTTTCCCGCGCCAGTGGGCAGTGGCAGGCGTAGTAGCGCTTCATTTTACTGTCTGTCTCGGCGAAGAACTTCGTCGCCAGGAAGGGAATTTTCGTGACGTAAATCTTACTGCCATCCCTGCGATAATTGGGATTCGCTTTGGTGTATTCGATGACTTCGTCGTCGATCATCTGGTTGAAGTAGGGCTCGCCCTTGTCGCGGCAGCGCTCCAGGTCTTTGATCGTGTGCGCATTCATAAAGTCGATAAAAAGATCAATATTGCCGAGCTTGAGGAATTCCTCGCAGTTGCCCGCGCTCCAGCCCGGCTGCCAGCAGTGGGCCGTCTTTTCGCAGGCGCGCTCGTAACCCTCCCTCGCGTCGCAGGCGTGGAACCTTTTGTCCGTATCCAGGGTGAAAGCGTTGATCTCGTCGAGGGTTGCGCCTATCCCGGGGATGTCCCTGCCGCCAAAGACCTTCTGCCAGACCTCCGGGCCGCAGGTCTCTTTCGAAATCTCAGAGATCATTTTCATGATGTCCGCCCCGTCGCACAGCAGCAGCGTCTCCGAGAGCAGCTGCTCGTCCCGGATTGACCAGGCGTAATCCACCATGCCGCCGATGACCTTCCACATGTCCTTCTTTTTGGCGCGTTTGCGCTGGACAAAGCCATTGATTGTTTCCCGTGTAGCGCCGTCTTTTTCGATAAGCTTCTTGAATTCCCTGGCGATGCTCTTCTTGGTCATGGTTACCCCCCTTTATCTGCTGGCCTGTACATGCCGTCGTCGCATATAAAGCCGTATTTCTCGTATAGGCCATGGGCGTCCCTTGTGCCGAGCACGCCCATCGCGCCGGTGAGGCTCTCGTGTTCCGTGATGTGTTTTACAAGCGCCTTGCCCAGCCCCAGCCCCCTGTGCGCCTCGTCTATGACCACGTCGCAGAGATAATACGTGGTGGCATAGTCTGTGATGCAGCGCGCAAAACCCACCTGCACGCCGTCGAGATAGACGCCGAAGCATAGGGAATGCTCGATTGATTTTGCGATGATGTCCTTCGGGCGGCTCTTCGCCCAATAGGTTGTTGACAGTAACTCACAAATGCGATCAAACTGCAGCAGGCTTTTGTCGTCGCTCAGCACGTAGCCGCCAATGTTCATACGGATTTTCTCCCCATGTATAACTGGAAAATATGCGCTATCCTGTAGCAATTGCCATGTCTCAGTATGGCGGCCTTGATTCCCGAGAACAGGGCCGTTCGGTTGCTCTCCGGCAGGCCCCTGATATCGGCCATGGTGGCGATAAATGCTATGTATTCTTCCGCGCTGAAGGTCAGCGTCGTGTCGTAGAGCTTCATGGAGATATCATCGAAGCCGAATTGCCGCATGTCCTCGCAGCCGAAGCCGCGCATGATCTCGGCCGGGGTCAGATAGTCCTCCCGAGATTTTTTGGGCAACCTCTGTTTCGACGTATAGAACGCCGTGTAGTGCTTTTCATAAGCTGCCATGATCTCATCATTGAGCGCCCCCGCGCCGCCCGGTTCGTTGTAGCGCATCAGGGCGAACACCCCGCCGGGCTTCAGAAGGCGATGGGCCTTCGGGCAGCCGATGGCGACGTCCACCCAGTGGAAGGCCGACGCGGCGTAGATCAGATCATATGCGTTGTTCTCCAGTGGGGCGTCTTCAAAGACTGATGTGATTACACTGAAATTCCTGCCCTGATATTTATCCAGCAGGAACGCAGTCATGTTCTCGCCGGGTTCAATGGCGGTGACCTCAAAGCCCGCATAAGGTGGCCTTGCCGGTGCCCGCGCCGATCTCGAGGGCCTTCATGCCCTGCCCCGGCCCGGCATACATGAGGGCGTCCTCAAACAGCGCGGCGGGGTAGTCCGGGCGCACCCGGTCGTATTCCAGAACGATTTCGTCGAAGTGCGTGCGGTTTTCCCGTTCCCAGCCTGTGCGGTTTTGCATGATCGCTCCTTTACATCCGGTACGGCAGCAGCTGTTCGATCGTCGTAACCGAGCCGTCCTCCAGCAGGACCTCGCCCTTGTAATTCTCGTCGTGTATGGCGTCGATAAGGGCACGGCAACGGCCGCAGGGGGTGCAGGCGCCCTCTTCGCCGAAGCCTACCGCAACCAGCTTGACGATGCGCGACTCGCCTGCGGTCACCATCGCGGCAATGGCGGCGGACTCCGCGCAAAAGCCCATGCCCGCTGGGACATCAAGGCAAACACCCACATATACGTTGCCCTTGTCCGTGAGGATGGCGGCGGAAACTTCGCCGGCGGCGGCGAGCCTGGACAACCGCTTTTCCTCGCTCACCTTAGCCTTTGCGAGGGCCAGCAGTTCAGGAAAATCAATCACAGCGACACCCTCCACGCCAGCTCGTAGTCCTCTTTACTCAACCCCTTGGGCATCTTCAGTGCCTGGTAGATGTCGTAGTCCATGATGACCTCATTATGGATCACCACGACCCGGTTGCTGATGCCCTTCGAGAGCAGGTTCACGGCGTGGTCGCCCATCTGGGTGGCCATGACGCGGTCACGGGCGGTGGGCAGTCCGCCGCGCTGCACGTAGGCGAGGACATCCGCGCGGGTCTCTATGCCCGTCTGGGTCTGGATCACCTTGGCCAGGTGCTCCACGCCGCCGGGGTAGCGTGTGCGGCCGTGCTTGTCCTTCTTGCCGGTGATGCCCTCGGCCACGAAGATCATGTAGTAGTTCTTACCGGCAGCCTTGGCCATGCGGATACGCGCCATGAGCGACTGCTCGAAGCGTGCGGCCTCCTCAGGGGTCATCTCGCCCTCCCTGGGGAACTCCAGGCCGCCGTGCTCCATGATCATGACGGCTGTCGCGCCCGCCGCCAGGCCGCCGTAGAGCGTCAGGTCCCCCGCGGCGTTGCCCATGACCTCCAGGACCATGCAGCGATCGTGTGATCTTGCCGTGTCGGCGATGGTGTCGGCCATGCTCATCACGGTGTTCAGGGCGGTGTCGTAGCCGATGGTGTAGTCCGTGCAGGCGATGTCGTTGTCGATGGTGCCGGGCAGGCACACGCAGGGCAGGCCGTTCATGGTCAGGTCCCGCGCGCCCCGGAAGGAGCCGTCGCCGCCCATGACAATCAGGCCGTCAATCCCACCATTGCGGCAGTTTTCTACGCAGCGGTCGATGGCGGCCTGGCGGCGCTCCGGGTCGCCGAAGGGCGCGAAGCGTGCCGTGCGCAGGATTGTGCCGCCCCTTGAATGAATAGAATCCACCCTGCCGATGGTGAGCTCCTCCCAGTTGCCGTCATACAGGCCCTGGTAGCCCTGCTGTATGCCGTACAGCGTGATCTTCTTCGAGCGCGCCGCGAACACCGCCGCCCGCACCGCCGTGTTCATGCCCGGGCAGTCGCCTCCCGAGGTCAAAATGCCGATTCGTTCCATTGCTTCCATGCGTTGGCCCTGCTTTCTCTAGAGTGCAACGTATAATCGGATACATAGTAACGTATATTTTGCGGGTTGTCAACTGTTTTCTTGGGGATTTTTCTTTACTTTTTGAAGGGGATATGATATTATAATATGACTGCTATGAGGAGGGGTGTTGAGCATAAGGGGCCGCAGGAAGATGAAGGCATGGAAAACGGCGCTGATTATCGTTCCGGTGGCGCTGGTCGTGTGCGCGGGGCTTGTGTATGAAGGGATTATGCTTTTTGCTTGGCGGAGTGACGCGGCGGCTTATCTGATATATCTCCGCAGGTGCGGGCACAGGGTCAAGCCAATCGTGTCCGCCGAACTGGTGAGCCAGGAAGAACCGATTGTATTTTTTGATTTAAGGGAAGATCCCATAATTGAGGGCATCAAGGTCAAGCTTACCTATGAGGACGGCAGCAGCAAAACTGTGGATGCGTACAATGCGAAAGAGTGCTACTACATCACTGACATGGTTGGTGGCGATGTTGGTATCTGGCACGTGAAGGGGATGTTTTTCGGCCCGCGCTGGTATTGGTACTCATCCGAGAGGCAGACGCTGGAACCCGGGATCAATCATATCGCGATGTTTTGCGTTGATGAAAAGTATGGTGGGGATTACGCTGGGTTTCTTACGCCAAACTTTGATTTCTATAACCCCGAAGAGGCGGGCGTGGCCTATTGTATGGTGGAAGTGATGTATATGCCTGAGGGAGCATAATCGCACGAGGACGCGTCGCTCCGCGAAGCCATCCTCACCCGCCCGGGGCGGGAGCTCCTTCCACGGGAAGGAGCTTGGGGGATTCTTTGCCCAAGCGAGTACTTAAAGGAGACTTCCCATGGATGTAATAACTCTGCGCCGTATCACCGGCGAAACCCTACAACGGGCCATCCCCGCCATTGTGCGTGTGTTCCGGGACGACCCGGTGGTGCCGTGGTACAAGCCGGATGAGTGCAAGGCCTGGGTCACGCGGCGGGTGGGGCGGGGGTTCTACATCGTTGGGGCATATCAGGGCGATATTATGGTGGGCTACAGCGAATGGATCGAAACATACGACAGGGGCAGGAAGCTCCTCTACCTCGGGCTGATGCAGGTGGACTGCGAACTGCGCGGCAGGGGAATTGGCGGGGCGATGCTGGCCGACGGGGAGAGCTATGCGAAGAGCATAGGCGTAACGGCCCTGCGCACCATGCCCGAGGACGAGCGCTCGCACGCGTTCTATCGCAAGTACGGCTTTGTTGATATAGACAAGACATTCTCCTGCGATTGCCCGACGAAAGAATGCCCCGCAATAAAGCAAGATAAGCCCGCCGACGTGACGCTGGATATCGTCAACACGCACGAGATGATCTTTGGGCTGTGCCAGATGTCAGGGCGGCACATGTATGAGATTGCCAACCACACGCCCGAGGGCCACGGCTGGCTGATGAAGCGCGCGGACATTGCCGGGGGGTACCTGCAATTCTGGCACGCGCCGGATGAGGACAAGGCCACAGCTTTGTATTGGAGCAACGAACCAGTTGCGAGCGAGACGATTGCGGCGATTCTCGCGGCCGGGCGCGCGGCGGGGTTCGGGGAGATCACGTTCTGCTTCAGGGAGAAGTACAAAGAATTGTTCGCAGAATACAGCGTAACCCAGGATGAAACAGAACTGGAGCGCCAGATATAATTACGCATTACGAATTACGCATTATGCATTTTGAAAGGAGCAACCCCCATGCCCAAACTACCCCTCCGCATCGAAGAGGCCACGAAAGTGGTCCCGAGCGCGCGTCAACTCGCATGGCAGGAACTGGAATTCTACGGCTTTGTGCATTTCGGCATCAACACCTTCACCAACCAGGAGTGGGGCGCCGGCAGCGAGAACCCGGCCTTGTTCAACCCCAAGAAGCTCGACTGCCGCCAGTGGGCGCGGGTATTCAAGGCGGCGGGCATGCGGGGCATGGTCCTCACCGCCAAGCACCACGACGGCTTCTGCCTGTGGCCGTCGAAATACACCGGGCACAGCGTGGCCGCCAGCCCCTGGCAGGACGGCCAGGGCGACGTGGTGAAGGAGGCCGCCGCGGCCTGCGCCGCCTACGGGCTGAAGTTCGGGATATATCTGAGCCCATGGGACAGGCACGAGCTGACCTACGGCACGGGCAACGCCTACAACGAGTTCTACAAGCGCCAGCTGCGCGAGCTGCTGACGAACTACGGCGAGCTGTTCTGCGTGTGGTTTGACGGCGCGTGCGGCGAGGGCAAGAACGGCCGCAAGCAGGAGTACGACTGGCAGGGCTACTACGAAATTATTCGCGAATTGCAGCCCAACGCGGTCATCAGCATCATGGGGCCGGACGTGCGCTGGGTGGGCAACGAGGCCGGGGTGTGCCGCTCCAGCGAGTGGAGCGTGCTGCCGCGGCATTTCGGCGACCAGACCTACTGGGACCTGGGCTCCCGCAAGGCCATCATGAAGTCGAAGGAGCCCCTGGTGTGGTACCCCGCCGAGGTGGACGTGAGCATACGCGATGGCTGGTTCTACCACGAGAAGCAGGATTTCAGCGTGAAGCCCCTGGCAAAATTGCGTGATATCTACTACAAGAGCGTGGGAGGCAACGCGGCGCTGCTGCTCAACGTGCCGCCCAACCAGGATGGCCTCATCGCCCAGCGGGACATGGAGACGCTGATCTCCCTGGGCGCACAATTGCAAATTGACTTCAAGGAGAACCTGGCCGAGGACTCGATTGTCACGGATACATGCCGCCTGGATGAGAATCACACCGGCCAGATGTGCCTGGAGCCGGGCAGCGACACCTACTGGCACAGCGGCCCATTTGAGAAGGCCGCCGAGCTTGTACTGGACTTAGGAGATGACTACGACATCGACAAGGTCGTGCTCAAGGAGCACATCGCCACGGGCCAGCAGATCGAGAAATTCACCCTGTATGTTGACCTCAACTGCACGGGCGAGGGCAAGTCGAAGTGGAAGGAGCTGGACAAGGGCACGGTGATCGGCCACAAGCGCATCTTCCGCTTCAGGGAGCAGCGCCTGCGCAGGCTGAAGCTGGTGATCGAACAGACGCGCGGGTTCGCCACGCTGGAGAGCTGGGAGGCGTATTAGCATGAAAGATGAGCCCTCTTATTCAAATTATGCCCCAGTCCGTTTCACGCCGAAGAAGGCCGCGAGGGTTCTGCTGTGCTGCTGCCTGCTGGCGGCGGTCATGACGGTCTTCGCCCATGCGGATATGGGGCCGAAGCCCTCGGTTACGGTGGAGTTCCGGGGCTTCGAGGGGCGAGAATACTACGCCACTCTACTCTCTCGGGAGCGCGGGTGGGGGCCATATTCCGTGTTTGACGGCGATGAGAACTCGTATTTTTATGGGGAAAACGTGGGCAACCCGCAGGCGCGGGCGGCCTTCATGAAATTCGTGGAATACCGGGACGCGGACGGCTTCTATTACCTGCAATTCATGCAGGAGTGCTCGCGGACGCATGAATTCGGCTGGGGCTACTATCCGCCGGAGGAGTTCAAAATTCTGCTCTATTTCCCGGATACGGACGAATTTTTGTGCTCCAGCGGCAGCTATGAGCGCTATGCTTTCCACAGTCATTTTTATTTTGTGCCGGATGGCTGGGCGAAAAGGGACATCAAGATCGACAAGGAATTGCTTGCCTTTGCCGCGCGCGCCGCGCTGACCATCGCCGTGGAGCTGGTCATCGCGCTGTTCTTTGGCCTGCGCGGCACGAAGCTCTGGCGGCTGCTGATCCTTGTGAACCTCGGAACGCAGGTGCTGCTCAACGCCGCGCTGCAAATTACTATTTATTATCATGGTGCCTGGCTTGCGGCGGCGGGCATCTACCTCCTGCTGGAGCTTGGGGTGATGACCACGGAGGCGGCGGTGTACATGCGGTACTTCCCGCGGCTGAGCGCGCGCCCGCGGCCGAAGTGGGTCGGCGTCGTGTATGCCCTGACGGCCAACGCGGCCTCGTTTTTCGTCGGGCTGGCCATGGCGCAAATGCTTCCCCGGCTGTTCTGACCGCAATCGAAAGAGGTGTTGTTTATGCAATCAGCAGAGCAAATTATTCAGCAGCTGGAGCAAGCCGGATTTCGTGCGGCTTTTCTGCCCATCAGCGCGATGGAGCAAGTCAAAGAGCACTACGACACCCTGCTGGAGCGCGGGCCGGATACCCAGTGGCTGCGCAACGCCGTCAAGCATTTTCACGAAAACCAGCCGCCGAAGCTCGAGTTCGAGCCGCGCTCCATCCTGGTCACGGCCCACCCCTACGTGGGCGGCAAGCTTATGCTGCACAGGAAGGGCGAAGTGATTGAGATCCCCATCCCGCCTAACTGTTTTGGCCTGCCGCCCGAACGATGGATTGTGAAGGTTCTTCCAGCCGTTGTGCCGGGGATTCAGTTGGGGGACATTCGGGGCATTTCTGTAAAATTACTGGCGGTACTGAGCGGCCTGGGGCAATATGGCCGGAACAATCTCTGTTATGTGGGCGAATGGGGCAGCTACGCCGATCCATCCAGCTTCTATACGGACATCCCCTATGAGGGCCCGGTGCAGGCGGACCTGCGCATGGCAGCCTGCGAGACCTGCGACCTCTGCCGGAGGGCCTGCCCCACCGGGGCCATCGGCGACACCCAGGTCATCGACGCCAGCCACTGCCTGTCGTCCGCGAACAACGGCCGCAAGGGGCCGATGCCGCACTGGGTGCCGAAGGGCGCGCACCACACCCTCGTGGAGTGCCTGCGCTGCCAGGAGTGCTGCCCGCAAAACCCGCCGGTTGACTATAGCCATACATTGGAATTGGACGAGGCTGAGACGAAACGGCTGCTCTCCCGCAGAAAGAAAATGCCGGCGGACATCGAGCAAAAATTTCGGGCGTTCGGCTTGGGCTGGAGCATGGCCGCGCTCAAACGGAACGCGAGGCTGTTTGTGAAGGCAAAGGAGGCATAATGGACGACTACACAGAAATAAACGCCAAAACCATCGACAGATGGATCGAGGAGGACTGGTGCTGGGGCATCCCGCTGTCCCCCGAGGCCTGCGAGGGCGTGCGGCGCGGGGAATGGGAGGTCGTGCTCACGCCGACCAAGCCGGTCCCGAAGGACTGGTTCCCCGCATTGCAAGGCAAAAAGCTGCTGGGTTTGGCCAGCGGCGGCGGGCAGCAGATGCCCGTGTTCGCGCTCCTCGGGGCGCAGTGCACAATCCTCGACCTCTCGGACAGACAGCTGGAGAGCGAGCGGTTTGTGGCGCGGCGCGAGGGCTACGCGATCGACATCGTGAAGGCCGACATGACCAAGCGCCTGCCATTCGAGGATTGCTCATTCGATTTGATTTTTCACCCGGTATCAAATTGCTACATCGAGGACGTCCAGCATGTGTGGGACGAATGCTATCGGGTTTTGCGCCCCGGCGGCGTGTTGCTGGCGGGGATGGACAACGGGATCAACTTCCTGTTCGACAGCTACGAAAAGCCGCTTGTGGTGACCAATACGCTGCCGTTCAATCCGCTGAAAAACCCGGAGCAGATGCAAAAGCTCATGGACGAGGACGACGGGATCCAGTTCAGCCACACCTTCGACGAGCAGATCGGCGGGCAGCTGCAGGCGGGGTTTGTGATTGCCAGCGCCTACGAGGACTATAACGGCGAAGGCGACACCAGCATGGAGGATATCCCGACGTATTGGGCGACAAAGGCAGTGAAAGCGAAACTGTAGAGGTGGCCAGCAGGCCACCCGAAACAAACAAAGGGAGAAACATATGTTAGTCAAAGACTTCGCGCCCGTGCGCGAGCTGCCGGTGGTCCCCCTGCGGGGCCTGGTGGTCTTCCCGGAGAGCCGGGTGCATTTCGAAATCACGCGGCAAAGCTCACTGCAGGCCCTGCGGGCCGCCATGAAGGCCGGGCAGGAGATCTTCCTCGTGGCGCAGAAGGATTTGCTGGCCGAGGAGCCGGACATACAGCAGCTGCACCCCGTGGGGGTCATCGCCACGGTACGGCAGGTGCTCAAGGACGCCGGCGGGGCCAGCGCGCGGGTGTATATCGAGGCGCAGTGCAGGGCGCGGCTGCGGGAGCTGACGCAGGAGAGGCCCTACCCCATGGCCCTGGTGGTGCCGAGAGCCGACAGGCCCGTGCCCGACGCGAGCCGCTCGGTGGAGAAGGCCCTGCTACGCCAGGCGAAGGTGCTGTTTGACAGATGCTCGCAGTTCATCTCCCTGCCGCCGGATATCGCCATGACGGTGATGGCAGCACGGGCCTCGGGCCGCCTGGCGAACTACATTGCCGACAGCCTGCCACTGCCTCTCGAGGAGAAGCAGGGCATCCTCGAGGAGGTCGATCCCATGGCGCGGCTGAAGCTGCTGTGCGTCATTCTCAATAAAGAACACCAGCTGCAGCAGATCGAGGTGAAGATCAACGAGCAGGTGCTGCGCCAGATGGAGCAGAACCAACGGGAGAACTACCTGCGCGAGCAGCGGCGGGCCATCTCCGAGGAGCTGGGCGAGGGCGACGGCACGCTCACCGAGGCGGAGCGTTACCGGGAGCAGATCGAAGCCCTGCACCTGTCCGGCGAGATCACAGAGAAGCTCATGAAGGAGTGTGGGCGGCTCGAGCGCCTGCAGCCGCAGTCGCCCGAGAGCGGCATCCTCAGCATGTACCTGGAGACGGCGGTGGGCCTGCCCTGGAATACCTTGACTACAGATCGATTGAACCTCGACCGCGCGCGGCAAAAGCTCGAAAAAGATCATTATGGCCTCAAAGATGTGAAGGAGCGCATCTTGCAGCTGCTGGCCTGCTTGAAGCTCTCACCGGGCATCACGGGGCAAATCCTCTGCCTGGTGGGGCCGCCGGGGGTGGGCAAGACCTCCGTAGCGAAGTCCGTGGCCGGGGCGATGGGCCGCAAATTCGCGCGCATCTCGCTGGGCGGCATCCGCGACGAGGCGGAGATACGCGGGCACCGCAAGACCTATGTGGGGGCTATGCCCGGGCGCATCCTCAACGCGATGCACCAGGCAGGGAGCCGCAACCCTGTGCTGCTGCTCGACGAGATCGACAAGCTGTGCAGCGACATGCGAGGCGACCCGGCCAGCGCCCTGCTGGAGGTCATGGACAGCGAGCAGAATTCGACGTTTCGTGATCACTTTCTGGAGCTGCCCTTCGACCTGAGCAAGGTGCTGTTCATCACCACGGCGAACGACACGTCCACCATCCCTAGGCCTCTGCTGGACAGGATGGAGGTCATCGAGCTGCCGAGCTATACGATTGAGGAGAAGCTACACATCGCCAGGCTGCACCTGCTCCCCAAGCAGATGAAGCGCCATGGTCTCAAGCGCGGGCGGCTGCGCCTCGGCGACGACACGATACGGGCAATCATCGAGGGGTACACACGGGAATCTGGTGTGCGTCAGCTGGAGCGCAAGCTGGCGGAGCTGTGCCGCAAGTGCGCGGTACACGCCGCCGAGGACGAGGCCTACAAGCTCGCAATCAAGCCGAATCAGTTGGAGGAATGGCTGGGCGCGCGGAAATTCAAGGAGGACATCCACAACCGGGAGGCGCTGGCGGGTGTGGTGAACGGCCTGGCCTGGACGCCTGTGGGCGGGGAGATCATGCCCATCGAGGCGCTGATTTTGCCGGGCACGGGGCAGCTGAAGCTCACCGGCTCCCTGGGCGACGTCATGAAAGAGTCCGCCGAGGCCGCCGTGAGCTACCTGCGCTATCACGCCAAGGCGCTCGATCTGCCGGAGCTGTTCTACAAAGAGAACGACATCCACATCCACGTGCCCGAGGGCGCGGTGCCCAAGGACGGCCCCAGCGCGGGCGTGACGATCTTCACCTGTTTGCTCTCTGCGCTAAGCGGCATGAAAGTGAACCCCCAGCTCGCCATGACGGGCGAAATCACGCTCACCGGGCGGGTGCTGCCCATTGGCGGGCTGCGCGAGAAGGCCATGGCGGCCTACCGCGCGGGCATTCCCGAGGTGCTGATTCCCGAAGCCAACCTGCCCGACCTGGAGAAAGTGGATGAAGCCGTAAAGGCCAGTGTGGTGTTCCACGGGATTTCGCATGTGTCGCAGATCAGCGAGTATGCGCTGCTGCTGGAGGCGAGTGACAAACTGCAAGGGGCAGGGGAGGCCCCGCCGCCGACCAGGAGGAAGCCGATTGAGCGTAAGCGCATCTGTGTATGAGGAGGGGATAGGCCATGGAGATCAACTTGCCGTTTGACAGCTCGGAACAGACGATGGACTTAATCAAGTTGGCGGCGCTGTATTATGATAGGGTGAATGTGGTGTGTCCAGAGGATGACAGTTTTCAGCTTTATGACCAAAAACTTTTATTACCTCTGGTTCCGTTAGAAATGAACAGAGTTATAGAGAAAACCGCACTCAATCTGCAATCCTCGATGGCACAATTTACCGTTTTTCTCGAAGACAGGAATACTGGCCGAGAGATTCTTAGGACCTTTATTCGTGGCATGCTAGACAGCGATGGCTTTATAAATAGTTTGACTTGGATGCTTTCACAAGTAAGAGGTTCGGAAGATTTTGCTCAACTTTTAGGACGTTACTTCCTTTCTCAGCTCCTGGCAGTGTATATTCCAATTTTAAACAAGCAAGCTTGCATTTCAAATAATGCAAGTGTGCTAAGTGCGATTACTCAGTTGCTACAACGAAGCGATATGCAATTATTTCAATTCAGCAAATCTTTACAGGATTTAATGGTTATAAACAACACTCCTATTCTCCTACCCAATTTCAGCAATCTGAGTTCTGAAGACATCCTCGAAATGCGCCTGAGGGCAAACGATGAACTGCAAGAACTGCGGTGCTACCTAAGCGAGTTATCCTCAAAATACGACGCCGAGGACAAGCAGCTTACCGGTGCAAAGGATTTCATTGAGCGCGATATCAAACGGGCAATACAGCAATTCGAGAATAAAACAAAAGGGCTGAGAAAGGAAACCATTCAACGGGCGCTGAAAAGCATGGCGAATCCGCTGTCCTATGCGCCCATGCTGACCACATTTATTAAGGAAGCCCCGGTTTGGGTAGCAGCGGGTGTTTCAATGGGCATTATTACAGCCGAGGCTGCGGTGGAGTATTCGAAACAGAAGGATAAACTAAAGGAAGACCCGCTGTACTTCACAGTGAAACTCAACAAATATGGGAAGGGCAAGGGGAAAAAACCATGAACCTCTTCCACGTCAGCGAGGAACCATCCATCGCCCAGTTCATCCCCCGCATCCCCCTGCGGGCCGACCTGGACAAGTCCAAGGGCCTCGTCTGGGCCATCGACGAGCACCACCTGCCGAATTTCCTCACGCCACGGGAGTGCCCGCGCGTGACATACCGTGCTGGGGAGGGGACGACGCAGGAGGACATCGAAAGATTTTTTTCGTCCCCGTGCCGCCATTGCGTGGCGATTGAGCACATCTGGTTTGAGAGAATGCGAAATACTTCATTGTATATTTACGAGTTCGACCCGGCAAACTTCTATTTACAGGATGCCTGCGCGGGCTATTATGTCAGCGAGCGCATTGAAGTGCCCATTGGGAAGACACAAATTGACGATCTGTTCGGCGAGCTGTTCAGACGGGGCAGCGAGGTCAGGCTGCTGAACAATCTGTGGCTTTTGGCGGACGCCGTCGTACAATCTACGCTGGAATTTTCAATCTGTGATATGGCAAACGCACAGCCGAGAGGAGGCGCGACATGAGATGTACAATCAAAACTCTGGCCGGTTTTGCGGCGTTCACGCTGCTGCTGGGCGCGGCGAATTCGCTTGCCTCCGCGAGCGCGCAGGAGACGCAGGACGCGCTTTTCCAGCAGGAGTATCAATGGAACCAGTATGGATGGCCGGACGACATCGGCGGCGTGTATCTCGGCACGGACGGCGACACCTATGCGCTTCTGGTGGTGGATCCCACGCCGGAGCGCATGGAGGATTTACGCGCGCAGATCGGTAATGACTTGGTAATCACCCCGGCCACGTATTCTCTCAACGAGCTCAAGGCGATCAAGGAAGAAATCATTGCCGAAGCGGGCCTAAACAGTATGATATACGCGATCGACATCGATTGCAAGGTCAGGGGCCATGTTGAGCCCGGCATGCTGCCCGGCTTTGGAATGAGCGGAAGCGAGGTGCGCGTGATCGTCAATGCTGACGCGCGCAGATTGGACGAGTACGCGGACGCGTTTGCGGGGCGCTATGGTGAAAGGGTGCACGTGACATCGACCCCAGATGCTGTCTACAGCTTTTGGCTGGAGCAATGGGAGGAGTACGGGTACCCGGACGACATCGACGGCCAGTACCGCGACCTGGATACCTACGCGGTGGGGATCGGTGTGGTTGACCCCACGCCGGAGCGCATAGAAGAACTGCGCGCGGTCTTCGGCGAGGACGTGCTGATTACGAGCAGCAGGTATTCGCATAGCGAGCTGTATCGCGTGAGAGAGGAAATCGAGGCCCTGATGGCGGAACCGGACAGCCAAATCTACGGCCTGGGCGTGGGCTGGAGCAGCAACGAGGACGGTGTCTTCGGATTCGGCGAAAGCGGCAGGGAATCCCGCGTGGTGGCCATGGTGGACGAAAGCATGGTTGATCATTACAGCGCTGAATTTTCCGGGCTGTATGGCGATATGGTGGTCGTAGAAGCGGGAGGCCCGCTTATGTTTTTGGATACAGCTCCCGAAGTGGAAATCAACCCCTGGGTTTGGGGTGCCTTCGGCGTATGCCTGCTTGGCTTGGCTGCTGTCCTGCTATGGCGGGTTGTGCACGGCAGAAAAATGAAAGGAAACGAATGAACACCAACGCATTCGCCTACGAGGCC
>Ga0123353_10005472_pt1 | contig 16681 bp, 12 predicted proteins | sample TergutLab28metaG_3_FD_92763 | JGI IMG/M metagenome (GOLD analysis project Ga0123353, IMG submission 92763) | Labiotermes labralis P3 segment gut microbial communities from Petit-Saut dam, French Guiana - Lab288 P3 | ecosystem: Host-associated > Arthropoda: Insects > Digestive system > Gut ...
CACACACCACACACACACCACACATACACACACACACACCACACACACACACACATACACATACACATACACACACACCACACACACACCACACACACATACACACACACACACCACACACACTCCACACCCACACACACACACACACCACACACACACACACACACAAACACACACGCACACACACTCGGTAGGACTCCTCTGGATGACAGATCGGTCTGTAGCAGATGCCTGTGCGTGACAACACACAACATACCGAAGAGACAGACATCCATGCCGCCGGCGGAATTCGACCCAGCAGTTCCAGCAGGCGAACGGCCGCAGAACCACGCCTCAGACCGCGCCCTCAGCGGCTCAATTTATGAATCATTCATACAAGAAGAGTATTGATGATTCAAATTGATATCTCTGTAAAGAAATTAGGTACATCGCTTTTGTTTCACCAAGGAAACTGAGAAAATTACCGAATTGGCGTGGCTGATGTCTGGCTGTAGATTCGAACCCGGAACTTCTCGAATAGGACACAAGTTCTGACGTTCGTTCCACATATTTGGAACGAGCCGATGGACGCGAACATGTCTGACATGGAGTGTAATTTGTATGAGGCTCTTTCTGGCATTTAGAGCTCAGTCGGAATTGCCCAAAATCTTTGACAAATTGTGGACGTTACGTTGAGTGTCAGTATGTCGTGCAGGCGGGTCAGAAACTGCGGTGAGTTCTCCGGCCGAATCTTTAGAAATGTGACAGTCTTCAGCGACAGCCAAATTCATTGCCACGCACCTGACTTGCACTGCTCATGTTTGACTGCACACACAGGGCTGTATCATTGTGCTGACTGGGATGCGAACTGGACGATTCCTGGCCAGGGTACAGGTTTTGTGTTACACGCCATACACCCCCACCCGGTACCCAACATATCTTCTCCCAAATTGATAATGGGAACTCTTTCTGTGGGAATAAAGCAGGCAAGAACGGAAATTGGTTATTTATCTTCACATAACGTAGAGGCTAGACGGGATGGAGCTGTACCACCGCTGCCCACACGTGTCGTGGTGTGGTGTTTAATTGAGCACGTGGCTAACTTTAACTTCATCAACACTTCTGCTATTTCTGCAATACGAACAACAGTTCTTACTAACAACACCACCACCAATATTGGCTTTGCTGTTATTGGTGAAGTTATTCAGTACGAGGCACCTTCTGGCGTAAGCAAGTTATGTTATATAGCGACAAGCCCTTTGACTTATATTCTTCCACGCATTGTATAGAGAGCTGAACCAAGGGTAACATTGTGACAGCCAAACTGCATGGATGACAGGACTGTACAGCTTAAAATATCTTGTCCATAAACCTCCAGGGCAGCCTTTTTAACGTGGGGTCGGGGGTTCGTGGATAGATTTAAGGGGGTCCGTGAACTTGGCTGGGAAAAAATCACAGCTTTATTTTCACTGACCTGACGTAACTGAAGGCTAGCTTTTCATTCAATAGTGAATGCAGGCAACAAAATGATTTTCGGTTTCTTGACTCCAAAAATATTTATTAACCTCGATAAATCTCACTATATCCATTTTTTGCACTTAAATACATTTTTTCTGACAAGGGTTCCGTAAGTTTCCTCAGACTCTCAAATGGCTACATGGCACAAAAATTGTGTAGAACACTTAGAAGACCTTTGCGTCGTTGGGAGTGTAATATTAAAGCAGATCTTAGGAACAGATGCGGATGCATGGACGCACTACCCATAGCTCGGGTACAATGTCATGACGGGTCGGTCTGAATACGGCACTGAACCTTCCGATTTTGTAACAGCTCAGATATGGCGACTACACGATTTGGCTAAATGGATATTGGGGTGAAATGCTGAACCAAGCGTCGACTCTGCTTCTCTATTTTCTTGAAGATTGTGACCTCTCTTTCTGGGTTCATTCCTACAGCCCCTCTGTCTCTAGTATGTGTTCTGGCTGCCTCTCAGGAAGTGACCCCAGGCAATCACATCTATATCCGCAGAAGCTTCGGACAAACTGCAGTCATAAATTGGTCCCTTTATATCTCATGATTTCCACTGTGCCTAATTAGTCACATGGTAATATGACCTTCAGGCATACCCACACTTCCCATTGAACTGGTTGCACTGGCCAAAGTAAAATGTAACATTCTGTGTGGAAACAATTGACGCGCACATGTACAGCCATTTGCCCAACAAAACATGTCACCTTGGATGATAGTTACATTAACATGCCAAAACGCACAGACTGACAGTGTGAACCTGGCGCATTCCTGTCTAGCGGCGTATTACGGTTTCTCTCTATCAAAGCTTGACACTGCAATACCGACTGTAGCCTATCTTTTACTTAAGACTGCTACTAAAATCTAGCTAACCTACTCGCAACTACTAGCTAATACACACAGCCACAAAAATCAAGCTTTTGTATTTTTCACAATTGAAATGTTTGTCACAGTAACAGTTAACGTCTGGTGTCGGTTGCAAAACGCGTGCAGGCTGCTGGGATGGAAATTGAGAAGTATTGAAAAGACCGAGTAGGAATAATTTTATTGCTCTTATTCTTTTCAATAGACCTTATTCTGGGAATAATAGCAGTTCGTAGTATTGTTGGGGTTGGTAGTGGCTGCTTGGCGGGTGGCAGAGCACAGGGGTAAGTTCCAACAGCCGATCGCACGTTCCCATGATTCTAATCAGATTGTCAGAGACAGCTGACGATTACACCCCGCAGAGGGGCAGGAAGAGAATGATGGACACACTCACACATCCACCGGGATCCGTACAAAACACTGAGGTGGAAGGGGATCGGGTCTAACCTGTGACTGAACACGACATTGTGTTGCAAAAGAAAATAACCTGGATGAGAAGCTATGGCAGGAAGCGAACGGAAGAACTGAACTGATAAATAAAGGGGAAGTACATTTGGGTCGGTTTGTGTGGTGAGCAGAGGGAACACTGCGAGCAGGAGGCTTTTCACCTGCTGTGACTTCTTTGCGACTTTTCGCCGTATTATATGAGGTACTTTTAGTTTATGGTTAGGGCCGCCTTGACCTCAAGTTTAGCGGAATCTAGCACCAAATTGCATTGTTGTCCAGCAAGAATACCACTCAGTTAAAAAAAACGAGGAGGTGTAAAATTGGATCTCTGCTTTTAGGCGAGTTCGTAAAATTACAAAAGCGACATTTAGTTTCGTCATATCTGCCTGCCTGCCAGCCTGCCTGTTTCTGCCTCTCTATACGTCCGTGCGCCCTCCCGCATTGGACTCGGCTCCCTCTGGACGGATTTTTTTTATAAAATTTGATATTTGAATATTTTTCGAAATTTTGTCGAGAAAATTCAACTTTCAGTACAATCTGACAATAATAACGGCACTTCACATGCAGTCCGATATACATTTTTGATCTTATTTTGCGCAATTCTTCTTAGAGTGAGAAATGTCTCAGAAAAAAATTCGTAGGGGAAATCAAAACACATGTTTTGTGTTCAGTAACTTTTTTCAACGAAAATCCTGCCGCGTGTGAGACAACGTGGAAAAATATTCTAATTATAAATTGTTAATTCATGCAGTAATACAGGACACAAATGAAATTGGGATTGTTAGTTTTCATTACGATGTGCCACAAGTGGATGAGGCCACAATATATTTTACAGCCGGAAAGGCCACAGATGACAATGTGACGCAAGCGCATTGTATGCTATTTGCCAAAGGCTACAAACACACACTCTCAATATGCATGCTTTTCCACTGCAGCAATGGCTGTGCGTCACTGTTATGTTATACGTACAGTGACTGTCTGGTTTTGAAAGGTATGGCTTACAGTTTCGGGATATTTTCACATCAGTTTTGCGCTTTCATTCGGGGTGGTTATATAAATTAACTTAACCTTGTCTGTCTGTCTGTCTCTGCCTTCACCCATGTAGCAACTCCAGAATAATTCAGGGTTTATTTTTATAAATTCTGATATTAAAACTTTTGACTGAATGTGTCGACTTTATCCACGCTTTGTTGCAGACCCACACTACACACGAAGACTTACACTACACATGAAGACCTACACAACACATGAATACTTACACTACACATGAAGACTTACACTAAACATGAAGACTTACACTAAATATGAAGACTTAAACTAAATATGAAGAACCACACTACACATGAAGACTTACACTACACATGAAGACTTACACTAAACATGAAGACTTACACTAAACATGAAGACTTACACTAAATATGAAGACTTAAACTAAATATGAAGAACCACACTACACATGAAGACTTACACTAAACATGAAGAACCACACTACACATGAAGACTTACACTACATCTGAAGACTTACATTAAACATGAAGACTTACACTAAATATGAAGACTTACAATAAATATGAAGAACCACACTACACATGAAGACTTACACTACACATGAAGACTTACACTAAACATGAAGAACCACACTACACATGAAGACTTACACTACACATGAAGACTTACACTAAACATGAAGACTTACACTAAACATGAAGACCCACACTACACGTGAAGACCCACACTACACATGAAGACTTACACTGCACATGAAGACCCACACTACACTTGAAGACCCACACTGCACATGAAGACCCACACTACACGTGAAGCCTTACACGTGTTGCTAGCTGTTTCTTGAACCTAACTTGCTAAATACTTGTCGCGGATAAAAATTGGGTTGGAGAATAATTATGACTGTATATCGAAGGTATTTCTGTCTCTTTGGTTCGGGTTCAGCCCTTAAGTATGAATGGATGTTTCTATAAAATATTGCCTTGAAATGTCTTGTGATATAAACATAATTTATGTTGGTCGTGCCGCTCAAACAAATTGTGCTTCCTGTCTGCTGTTGTGTGCAACAAAAATATATCTTGAAGAGTTTAATTTAATATGTGGTTTGTGCCTATTAAACGGCTTATCGGAAGTACTTAACGTTTGGGAGGTAACTGGTTCGTTTCTAGAGCAGTGTCAGATATTTCATTGTTTTCCGCAGTCTTTGTGCTGACACAGGAATTCTTTGCTGAGGGTTGGACGGGCTGCAACTCTCATTTCCATAGTTCTGTCACAGTACGCGACATACGTGACATTACATGCCATTGTACGTGACATTACATGACATAGTACGTGACAGTACGCGACAACACATGACACAGTACGTGACACAGTATGTGGCAGGACGTAACACATTACGTGACAGTATGTGACAGGACGAGACACAGTACGTGACACAGTATATGACAGGGGACACAGTACGTGACACAGTATGTGACAAGACGAGACACATTACGTGACACAGTATATGACAGGAGACACAGTACGTGACACAGTATATGACAGGAGGAGACACAGTACGTGAGAGTATGTGACAGGAGGAGACACAGTACGTGACGGTACGTGACAGTATGTGACAGGAGGAGACACAGTACGTGACGGTACGTGACAGTATGTGACAGGACGAGACACATTGCTTGACCACGCTATTGCCACTTAACCAGGAGTCCTCAAAGTAAATGTGGAACATTTTGAAGTTTCTTGAAGTCGTGTTCCTGAACAAAGTGAAGGTGGCGAGAAATCTTTACTTCAGTGTGGATTTGCTATGGATGTCGAACTGCAGGAGCTGAGCGCTTGAAGTTTGTTTTTCTCACTGTTAGTGAATTTGTTAAGTTGACTGCAAGAACGAAATTTCTTGCATTAACAATTTCAAACCTCGAAAAGCTTTGAGGATGGGAAGAAATTAAAAGTAATTAGACCCTGTACGTATTAGCATGACTTACATACCGAAACAACTAACTGCATCCGTCTGAGTCCTTCCATTTAGGATAACGATTGCTCATTTCGTCAAGCAATTCCCGCATCTGTCGATCGATCGATCGATCGATCGATTCTTTACAAGAACCCGCCACTTGCTTGTAGTCTGAGCCAAGGAGATTCAATTCTACAAAATCCATTCTAATATTTTCCTATATGTTACGTCTAAGTCTTCAGTCAGGCTTTCCTTCTGATTTTGCTATCAAAACTGTGTGTTTATCTGCTGCCCCCTCAGTCCCACATTCCCGGCATGCATTGTAATTTTAATGTGAAACCACGAATATGTGAAGAAAAGAGAAACCCCTGAAGCTCCTAATTATGCACCTTTTCCAATATCCTGCTGCTGTTTTCTCCGCTATTCTCTTCAGTCACTACCCTCATTGTCCTCTTATGAACACCTAAATTCTATGTTGTGACCTTAATGTACGTGGCCAAATTTCAAATTTGGGAGAATATATAAGAACTGTCTGCAGAAACAATTCATTTCTGTGCACAAATGCCCCGAAATAAGTTATAATTTTTCGATTAATGAACTGAAATTTTTGACGACTGTGATGAAGAATTTAGAAGAACTGATGCCGCGTCTTTGTATTTTCTTTTGCTTCAGCTGCTCTGACACGTTTCTGGTCAGAAGGCCCTATGAATAAGCTGTTTTACTTTTGTAAAGCTGTAACATTATTGTACACAGAGGACTGGCCGAGAATAACTTTGTGCCACATCATTTGGTCACGCACTAAATATGTCCTTATGGTCTTCGTTAGCGTCACTGCACTGGCAATGGAGGTAACTTGACTACACATATTTTGTGGCCATGAAGGATTCTGTTGTTATTACGGAACTGCAAATTTCAAACATACAAGATGGCATTTAATTTGGATTTGTGCAGCTACTAATTTTTGGTGGCGTCGTTGTCGTCTTATTCAGAAATGGCGTCGCGCCGACAGTGTGTACTGTATGGCGCCCGACGCTCGATGCTGTGGCGGCGGGCGTCTAGTGCTAGGGATTGTATGCGCCCGTAGATACAAATTGAAATTTGGTGGTGGTTGAGAGCATAATTTTTCCGTGTCATGGAAAATGCTGCAAAAAAAAAATTCCGTGTCTCCTTCCTGTCGCGGCGCTTTCTGACGTCAGCTGTCTTCTAGCCTGTAGCAGCAATTGTACCTTAATACTGTATAAAGGGGGTCTGCTTTGTTAAGTGCACTGCTCCTCCTCTTCCTGTTTCAGCGGTGTCCTCTGCATATGAAAGTGACCATCCAAAAACGGTAAAGATTTCAAGGTCTACCAGGAATGACAAAAAATGTGCCAAAGTTTTTACTCAGGATGTAAGCCCAGTGCTGTGTAACGAAAAATTACACGAATTTAAGAACACAACACGTGACAGACCAACAACGCGCTCCACATTTTGCTGCTGCTCGAAGGAATATTGTTTTGGCAATATCTACACTGTGATAACAAATTAACTTCTTATTCTGCAGCTTTTGTTTCGAAACTGCTCTTCACGCAGGCCGACATAAAGACATTATTTGTAAGCCGTAGCCTATAGAGCCTATAAAACAGCTACTGACGACTGTCTTTATATAAGTATATGACTTGTCATTTCGGCGTTATTTAACAACTAATGTCAATCGCCGTCCGGTAGAGGAATGGCGCCTTAAATGAACAGCAAGTGCTGTGTTCAAGAGCCGAGGACGTAGTTGATATGACGTCACTGTTACGACATGTGCCTCCAGAAACTAACGAAACGAAGAAGAATATAAGCCAGTATGGCGTTAAACTGTCAAAGTTTGCAGCCGGCAACACTGAAGCATAATATTGCACATACAAGCGTCACGACGCCGTCAGCCGGGTCACTTTCTGTTGTTCAGATCAGGTGCAAGAAATGAAGTCCAGTTGTAATGTAATGCAGGACATCGCGCTGTGTTTGTGCAACATTCACACTCAAATCCTTCCCTCTCCGCCCAACTCAACTACCTTTCTTTATGTAGACACAACTACATGTTTCGGCAGTTAACGACCACCATCGGGTCATCAATACAATATTTTGAACTAAGGTCAACTGCAGTACAGTGTGTTCAATGTGTGGGCTACCACACTTTTACAGTAATTGTTAATAATCGTGACAGTTATTGTTAATAAATGTTACAAAAGTAACAATTATTTAAATAACTGTAAACAATTATTGTTAATAATTGTTAATAATCTAACAATTATTTTTAATAAGTGTTACGAGAGTAGCAATTAATGTACACAATTGCAAACAATTACTGTAAAAGTGTGGTAGCCCACACCTTGAACACACTGTACTGCAGTTGACCTTAGTTCAAAATATTGTATTGACGACCCGATAGTGGTCGTTAACTGCCGAAACATGTAGTTGTGTCTGCATAAAGAAAGGTAGTTGAGTTGGGCGGAGAGGGAAGGGAGAGCCATTTTATTATGACTTTCAGAATAAAGCGAACTGCAGTAAAATATTTGGATGACCGCGAAGGGTGTATGAAGACCACCATAAGCTTTTGTGTAGGGCAGTAGGTCTCGTGCTGCGGCCAGCAAAGGCACCTGCTCTACAGCTGCGAACAGTGCTCTGGGATGTGCATACAGTGTTGCGAGTCGTGTGATGATCCTCCACATAGAGAGATCGATCCGCCATTTGTTTGTGATGAAGGGGTGGTCTATCCGGATCACTGCAGGCGTTCCGTCACGTGCACCGACTACTGCTGATGCTACCTGCTGAGTCTGGGAAGCTTCTCTGAATTGTGGTTATCTTATTTATGTGCTCTTAAAATCATTTAGACGGGAGACGAAGTATCAAGGAAAATTTGTAATGAGGATATGATGAGAATTATAGAACCGAATGTTAACTAACCAAGTATTTCCGGCTGTGCGATCTTCCGTCTCTCATTTCCTTTTACCATGAAGACGGGGGTAGTATATTTATTCGAAATATTGTTATCCAGATCAGAAATTTTATGTTAAAAAGTCAGATCTGCAATTGTAATTAATGACGTAGTTCTGTGATTCGTGACTTTCCTCCAACTTCAGGTAGTCTTCTCAGATGATGACGTCATTATGTGTTTTCGGAAAGTCGAAACTCAAATTGGGGACTTGGAGATCAAAGGAACAAAGTACAGTTATAACTAACCAAGCAGTTCGCTGGTGTAGGATCCGTCTCATTTAACTGATCATAGCGTAACTTGAAGATAAGGTGAAAGTGTTATTTCCTTCACCTTCAAGTCTTCATATTTGTAAAGGCCGTTATGCTAACAAAAATGGAGTGTTTGTACGCCCATTGCACGTCTGAAATGTGGATGAAAGACTGGTAGAGCTGTGCTTATTGCGATTAGCGTTAGTGACGCCTGTTGACTGTCAGCTGCCTGCCCATTCTGGTGCAGGGTCGTGTCGTTGCAACGGTTCGAGTCAGTAACGAATCACTGGGTTAGTAACGGGCTTACAGATCGTTCTGAATCTTCTGTGACCTTACTCCTGTGGCCCAATGCATCCAGCAAAGTGGTCATCTCACACACAGATGGTTTGCCTCTTGGCCATTTTGTAACCGTTGTGAAAGAGAAATGTTGGACGAAGAGAGAAGAGGAAGAATGGAAGAATGGAAAATGGAGAAGACCTGGAAGGAGGAAATGTCGTGAGAGATCTCATCGGATGGAAGCAGTTTTCGTGTTTTGGTCGATGTATTTGCATGCGTCCATTGTCGGGATCCCACATGTACTTTACCAGATTGGCTGGAATCTTGCCCACAAGAGGGCTTTGTCTGCGTCTTGCCGGAGTGCTTAAGGATCGGTCGCGTTTCTGGGGGAATGTTTGCTTTAATTACTGAAATTAAAGTTTCCTTCTGTTTAATTAAGGACGACGCCACGAAAGGAGTTGAGATACACGCCATCTGAACAGTGAGTTGTAAGCTTCACGCTCCGACCGCCCTGCCAACAAGTAAGTTAATGAAAATCTGAATGTAAATCAACGCCAGTCTAAACACATTGTTGAAGAAAATGGCTGCCTTCTGCTGTGAACGAAATAGTACCTGTATTGACCAAGTTATTCCGAGTCTCCTTTTGTAATGAATGTATTCCAGCACTGTCTGTGTATTTAGCCTCTTTGTTTGTTTGTTTGGTTGTTTGCTTAACTTTTTGCTCTTTTTTTGTGAGTCCAGTATAGGATGTACCAAATTTCCACGCTCTCCACACTTCCCATTACACAGTATAAGATGTACCAAATTTCCACGTTCTCTGCACTTCCCATTACACAATATACTAATACAGTAAATTAAGGAATCTTAAGGCCATTTATGCCCTTTGTGTTTACAGGACAATAAAAAGGAAACGTTTACAGTAAAAAAAAAGATTTCTCAAGGAAATCAGCTGCGTATTTCGACGTAAATACATGGACATTGTCAGGCTGATGACGAAAATAAGGAGGAAAAACTTCAGAGCTGCATGGATTTGAGATTTAAAACCTAAAAATATAATGTAATTTCACATACTTAACATAAACATATGTGCAACCTCAGCTATAAAATTATATACAGATTATGGAAATTGTATAAAGGTAAAGGTAAAGGTAAGTTTCACAGTATAACAGGCGACGAAAACCCAGTGGGGTAGTACAGGTGTAGCTATACTCTTTCTTTAACCTCGGCGCTAGATGTGGTGGATGGTCAACACCACGTCCCGGTCGCTTTGCCCCCGTAAAAGACCCGGTGACCATTGTATAGGAAGCTGTGTGGGCCCCAAGGCCGGCCTTGAGGGGTGTGGAAATTCTCGCCCCCACCGGGATTCGATTCCCGGACCGTGCAGCCTGTAGCGAGTCATGAAAATTGTATATTTGTATATTTTGGACTTCATATAAAGGAATGATTGCTGTCAAGCTGTTCAGTTCACATGACGGCGGTTCGTCACTTGCGCAGGTCATTATTCCACAGACGGTAGAACAAAGAAGAATAAAGAATTGTTCAGGAGAGGGCAGGGAGCAGTATTGGCTCATATTAAGTTCTGATATAAGCAGTGCCTGTCAGTTGCTGAGGAAAATCGTGAAAGACTTCATGGTAGGCGAGTCGCAGGCACAGTTTCAGTTATTGCCATCAGCTGAGCGGATGTCAGTACATGAGACTGGTGAAGGAGCAGACCGCAGTAGAAGGAGGGGGTAGTGACAGCGTGGCAACACCGCGGAATATTCTGGTTTACAATAATATTAAAATTGTGAATTCCGGCTTAAAACGTGCCATACGAAAACATTTGAGTCCAGTTCGAGCCGTTTTGTATCTAAATCCTGTAATATCAATGGCCATTGCTGATATAATCTGTGCACTGATTTTATTTCCTCTTTTACAAAGAAACCGGTGCTTTGCTGCATCATTTTTAAGTTGAAATGAGTTGGATCCACGTTTAAACATTTACTGTCCCATGCGTTTAATTTGTGATCCCCGCACATGAAGGTGCTTTCTTTAGAAACAACCAAACCACACGGAGTAACAACCCAGAAGACATATTCTGTAATATCCCTGCATTGAAGACCCGAAAAGTTGAATGGGCCGAAATTTATAACTTAGAGCATGAAGCTACACCAATGCCTCCACGCCTGAGCATATAAAATGGCTGCAACTACCCTACAGTGCACAGTATGGCTTCCGCTTTACTGTTCTTCCAGTCAAATAAGCATTTTAAGGATTACGCTGAAATCGACCCCACTGCTACCTTATTTACAGCTGCTGGCCCCAAATCCTTCCTTTAATGGGCCATTCCACCTCTGAACACCATTGTGCTGAGTTCCACAGGTGCTCCTCGTATTGTCTCTCTGAGCTGCTGCATTTCTGGCCTAATGGTACATAAAGTGACAAGCAATCTTGCTTAAGAACACCAAGCTAATATTCTCAATAGGTTTTAGAAATTTACTGCGTCTGAAATATAGCAACGGTACTAAATTTTGCGATCTTTTACTTCAGCGTCATTGGTTAGTTATGAGCCGTCTGTGCTGAAACATAGCTTTGCTGTGAACAGCCAGGTTCTGTGTGCCTGTGATACAGAGCTTACTTGCTTCTTGGTTTGTTTAACCTACTCGTGCTCAATCAATGCCCACTTAAATGTGAAACCCGCTCAGTGCTCAAGAAATCCCCCGTTTTTTATTGCACCTGCTCCTTTAACACCTCATTCTTAATATTCTGCTGTTGTCACCTTCATCCAGTTCACCTTTATCCAGTTCACCTTTATCCAGTTCACCACCTCTCATCTCCAGTCTACACGTTGTACTGTACTACAGTTTGTACCAAATTCTCCCACGCCCAACAGAAACTACAATGTACGCCCCCCCTCCCCCCCCAACATTCATGCTCTGCATCTGGATATTATCAAAGTTCCATTTATCCACCAACTGATGCACCATTCAGGTGTCTTACAAACCAATATTAAAATTTACATTAAAACAACTGCTGAAGAACAGCCCGACATACCCCAGCAGCTGCTTCAATATAAATTTTAATATTGTTTTTTAAGACAACTGAACGGTGCATCAGTTGGTGAATAAATACAACTTTGATACAATCTGACTGTATCTACACACCTTCATCCCCTCCCCCCTGTACCACTCACATAATTCTCCTTAACTCAAGAATTTTAAAATTAACAATAGACATTACTGCATCATTGTATATATGTATACATGTTTAAACCACACTCTTATTTCTTGTCATTAAAATAATTCTGAATACAAGTTTTTGGATCAATTTTGAAATGTCGGAATGTAGCACCTCGTCTGTTTAGCTTCTAACAGTCGCTAAATCACGTAATGCGATAAACGGTGCACGTATAACGTAACGTTGCGGCGGTCAGTTAGCTGTCACTGGACGGGGGAGAATTCGTGGTCAGTTAAGGTAGTTGGAGGCAATGCAGCCTGTTCGGCTGTTCGTGCAAAGTTATTGATATTTTGCTTGATCTTAATCAAATCTGATTTCTCTTTCTGACAGATGTTTATGGAAGTCCGCACTATTAAATTGCACAGAATTTCGTCCAGTGGGAGAGGCACTGATAAATGCGGGCGAACGGACAGACGGACTAACAGCCTGGTACCATTTCAGTTGTAAGTGCTGGCTGTGTGGGCGATTTGATGTAGACGGACACAATAAAAAGTACTTGGTTATTAATGTACAAGTGATTGATATTGTTGCATTTTGCGACAGTTTATAAAAGTCTAAAATATTGAACTTCATGCAAATCTGTCCAATGTGAGCCGCGCTGATACATGCGGGCTGAGGGATGGACCTACGGAAGGAAATAACGAAGCTCCTACGAAGTCTTCGACAGTGTGCAAATGCTCCTGAAAAGGTGAAACATGTGCCATTGTTGTTTCGTTTCATTTTATCTGTGGACATTCCATTACCTGGCAACCACGAATAGTCACTTCCTGTCGGCTCGCTTACCGGCTAACCCTCAGCTGACTCACTGGCTCGCCCTCACATCCCACGTCGGCAAGATGTCCTACCTACCTTCACGGGAGGGATCCCATTGGAGCAGCGCTTGCTTCATGCGACACACACGCCAGGTACCAATTCAATACATTCAGACGCTGCCTTCATGATGCGCCGGTTTCAAACACGAAGACAGTCGACAAATGCGTGACAAGTTGCGAGAAAAATTTTCAATTCTACAGAACACGGATATGGCACGTGCTGATTAAGGAAAGACACACGAAATTGGTATTTGCACAGCGCACAATTATATCGGTTGTGTAGATAGTGCTTTGGTTGGCAAAATAATAAGTAATTGGTTACGGCCAAATCCTATCCCCAGCAATGAAATGTTGTTGATCGGCATGTTGAAGGTTAAAGTTTATAATAACAATAATGATAGCTGAAGGCAGTAAGCTAGCAAGCAGTCGGTATGGAGCCAGTGTCACCGGTGTGTCAGTAAGGCGTGATGCGTGTCTGCGAGGAGAGAGAAATTAGCGCCTTCTTTGAAAAGGGCGAATAAAAACATGCTGTCAAAATTATACATTGAATTAAAACTTTGCAGGAAATTCTTTAACTCTTGCGGGTGAAAGCGTAATGCAGGCCTGAAACGCGTAGACCCTACCCACGGCGAATATGAAACGCGGCAGTCGCTGCGCTGTCTGCCGTCACATGAAGCAGTCCCAGTGAAGTGTGAAGCGGATTGACAGATAATGTATTGTCGCTGTATATCAGACCTCTATTAGACTACAAATTTAAAAACAGTGTTGCTTTGATGAACAACTAAAGCCATACTTAACTCATAGCAGCCAATAAATCTTCTTGCCAATAGCTCAATACACCTGCTGTTGCTTTTTGAGCTGTTCTTAGTGTAGTCGGTGTAAGGACTAGGCTACGGGACGGGCGTTCGGAGATCGAGCCCTGGCAGAGACAAGTGATTTTTTTCTCTGTAAATGTTCCAGACTGCTCTGAAACCTACCAAACCTACTATTCGATGGGTAACCGGTTTAGTTCCCTGGACCAAAGCGGCCGGGGCGCGACGGTGAAGAGTCACGTGTATATTCCTCCAAGCGCAACACTAAGTGTAGCTATATCTCTACTGCCCCTGCTTGTCCTCAAGCTATGGGCAGACACAGCTTTACCGTTTTTGCTTAAACTCTTTTGCAGATAAATTTCAATGAGGCGCTACATTGATAATTGGCATCTCTGATAGTTCTGAGATTTGTTGTGGTTTTTGTCGTGCCTTTTGTGTAGTTCAATTGTAAATGAAGCAGTGCTTAGTTTATGTGGGTCAGAAATGTTAGTAGTTTTTTTTACAATATTTTAATTTTTGTTCTTCTTCGTTACTCTGTCGTATCTGTTGTTGCATTGTGCTGTTAGAAAAGAAGCGCAACTTGTTGAAAATTCTTTACAAAATTTAGTTATCAACAGTTATTGACTGATTTAAAAATAACTTAACGTTTTTCTTGTTAACTTTATTGTGATAATTTTAAATTTTGGATTGCAAAAGTGTGATGACAAAAGGAAATATGTATGAGGTTGTGTAATTTAAAAAAAGAATAATAGTGCTTCTGAGCCTAATAGTGCTCGATTTAAATTCGAAATACGTCAGGAACGTGACTAAGAGCAGGGAACAGCAATACTAAACGGATGAAATGCAATGAACTGGTAACAGCCTACTGGTTACATGATAAAACAACAGGTTTAACATTCAAGAATTGTACATTCTGCCACACTGTACTTGTGTGTTTTGTATTTATCTGAGGACAATGACTTCTTCTCTTTATAACGCCAACTGATTGGTTTTTATAACTGAGATTAAATGTGTTTACTGCGCGGTACGAACTGCGTCTTTAACTAAAACAGTCTGCTCTTCGTCTTTAAAGTCTTAAAGAGTGAGTAAATGTGCGCTAAGCTGAGTATCTGTTAACTGTCAGTGTAATACTTAGTGCTTAATGTGGGTGTATAAAAGGGTAAGAAAAGGCAAAGTGATCCCGTTACAGACCCGGTCTGGCCCAGAGGGTGGGTAGTGGTATAGCTCTACTCTTCCATGACCGCGGCACTAGAAGGGGGTGAGTGGTCAACATCACACCCCGGCCACACTTTACCCCCGGGAAAGACCCGGTACCCATTTTACAGGAGGCTGGGTGGGCCCCAGGGCCGGTCTGGACGGGCGGAAAATCTCGTCCCCACCGAGATTTGATCCCGGACCGTCCAGCCCGTAGTCAGTCGCTATACCGACTGAGCATCTGTAAGAGGGACACAAAGTAAATGTAAAAGTGACAATATTAGGCTGTTTGCAACACAGTTCGTTAAAGCTCCGTGCCAGGTACAATAAACATTATTCTTAAACGTAACGGAGTCGCGACGTGTCTGGCGAACAAGAATATTGTTACGGAGGTCCAGAATACACATAGAAGCTCCTTTAAAAGAGTTGTTTGCTCGACAGAGGAAGTGCTGCGTGTCGATAAAGGTTTAATTACGTAACAGAATTACAAATATATGTGACAAAAATCCAGTAACAATGTAATAGTTGTTTAATCTTACAAGTACAGTACCGTCCGACACAACGTTACTGTGATAACGTACAGAATCACTGATAAAGACGCGAATTGGTCGTGTAACTCAGTAGGACTGACGAGGCGTAGAAAGGCATTTGGGAATTCAAAAACTTGTGCTGTTGAAGGACAAGCGTCCATTGATAGAAGACAGTAGTGACCTGTTGCATGTGTTTACACACGACGTGTCTGTCACAAATTTCGGCAGCTTTAGACAGTTAGGACTGTGCGGCAGAAGAGCAACGGAACACATTTGGACCAAATTAGCACGAATGTACAACAGTACTTACAAAGACATCAGCGTCTCTCTTCCACTGGCTTAGGGCACACAGTGAAGCTTCCCAGTTTCGCGACGTACTTTGTTTCGAAATTCGGTTATACAGACCTGTCAAATGTAAGTTCGGGGGGCAAATTTCGAATGCTGTACCGCGAAAATCTTCAAATTTAAGTAACAAGAATAACATCGAAGACAAAATTTAAACTTCATGGAATAAACCCTTTGAAGATACTATCGCAAAATTTATTGCAATTTCTGTTGAAGCTATTGCAAGGTACCATCAGCCATGTTAGTGCTACTTGCAAGGTACCGTCAGCCATGTTAGTGCTACTTGCAAGTACTCAAATCCAAGTCGCGTGTTTCCGGCGAAGTACGTGAGGTGCTTAGAAGCCCACTTCGTCGTGACGGTGAACCTAAAGTTACAAGGATAATAAGGAAAGCCCAGTTTAGGAGCCAGTCCCCCCCCCCCCCCCCCCCCCCCACCCCCCCCTTTTTTTTTCTTTCTTTTTACCCTTTAGTGGGGTATGTTTTAGTGTTTTTAGGAGGTGGGTAGTAATTTTTCAA
>Ga0123353_10005473_pt1 | contig 16680 bp, 7 predicted proteins | sample TergutLab28metaG_3_FD_92763 | JGI IMG/M metagenome (GOLD analysis project Ga0123353, IMG submission 92763) | Labiotermes labralis P3 segment gut microbial communities from Petit-Saut dam, French Guiana - Lab288 P3 | ecosystem: Host-associated > Arthropoda: Insects > Digestive system > Gut ...
ATCTTTTTGAATCACCCTGTGTGTGTGTGTGTGTGTGTGTGTGTGTATATATGTGTGTGTGTGTGTGTATATATGTGTGTGTGTGTGTGTACATACATATTGCACATACATCGAGTATGTGAATGTGGGTGCGTACGTGAATGTGCCTATATGCCTATACGCAATTTTTGGAACAAGTGGCAGATATTCATAAAACTCACAAACCAGGCAAACGACCATATGCTCACCAGTACATGTCCATGTCCCGATGTACTAAATTTGAAAAGCAAAATACAATAAAACTAGCAAAACAAAAATCTTAAATAGAACCCGCAGAAGGTTTACTCAGGTTACTGTCCAACAAACTGCGACAGAAATGCCAGCCCAACATTCTAACCTTTATTAAATCTCAGTATCTTATTCCGGTGTCCATTTCTTTCTTCGCCTGCATGAATATTTCTGAAAAAAAAATATTTACTTGACTTACTAAAATTAAGTGAAAGAACCACCAGCTTTTATACTGTAAAACAACAAATATCTCGTTAAGATCTTTGTATATGGTAAGCCTTCTATCATCTTTTCTCTCTTTCATCGAGCCCTGGATGTTCTGCACTCTCCAGTTAAGCTCCGAGAACCCTCTAACAAGGAGTGTGTCCGCTACTCCAGTCAATGTTTTCCTCACACAGGAGTCAGCGAGCCATTGAACCGAAAGAGCAATCCATGTGCAACGAAAAACACAAGTGTCGAAAGTGTTATTTTATGTGAGAGTTCCAGTATCTTACAACAACCTGCTGAGAAGCACACGCAGGCATAAGAGAGAGTAAATAAAAGACGAATGGAGAAAATTACACAGTGAAGAGCTTCGTGACCTACATTCTTCACTAAAGGAAATTAGAGCCAGCAAATGAAGGGTTAGATCGGAGGGAAATGAGAAAATGGGTTAAAAATGATAGAAACTATGAACTGAAGAGACTGACACGGAGAAAATGACGTAAATGATAGGATAATATTAAAATCGATGTTAATGGAACGTGGTGTGAGGTAAGTACTGGATGTTATTGATTAAGTGTGGCGCAGAGTGGCCAACACTTGTTAGGAGAGAAAATTAATATCTGTGATCCCTGGAATTTGGGGAAATTTCATTCAGCTGAGTAGCTCTGGTATTCTCAAGAACTCTGTTTTTGCAGTAGCAGAATTATTACACAAGTTTCAATGTTTCCTGACTTACACTAAGCGTTTGTACGATACCTGTTTTTGCGAGTCGCCACTTTGATATTCACGTGGCAAAGAGAAACAACGTCAATATGCATTTCAGATTGAATAATATTTCCTTATGTTGAATAATAATAAATCTACATATCATCAAGGCATGTACAATGATCCCTAATTATTCACAGGTCCGACATTTTCCGGTTGTTATAAAACTGTCATCGAAAAGGCATGCACAGATAAAGCATGGAGCGTAGTAAGGCTTACGTAGAGATGTACAAGACAGACTGTCAAAACATTAAGCCTTAGAAGTTGACAATGCATGTACCTCTGTGGCAAACACGTTACTGAGTATATTCCTGTCTCACGTATTTAGGAACTCCAGACCAGTTCAGATAGTGAGAATATCTTAAATTATACATTAAAATGAGTGAATCCCAGCTATAACACTGAAAACTAGAATTCTGGTTGTTCACATGCAAACTTATTATTTATTATTATGTTTTTTTCCTAATTTCGAATGGCCTAAAAATACACAGCATTATTAGCCATACATTGTACTCTTTTTATAGCTATGTTTCAAGACTGAAGGTGATGTTATTATAGGATAATGTATTCATCATAAGTGAAGTATTTTCAGATGCCCTATCAGTGAACTGAATCTCTAATTACAAAATGGAATATAAGTGTCATATTTATCTATCTTAATCCTGTTTTATAAATATGTATATGTGCATTTATATATTATATTATATTATATTATTAGGGACCTTGCAAAATTACCCTGAAATGAAGAGTATATGTGAGAGTTACTGAATATTATTATGTAGTTTTTACACCGGATAATAAACACAATCAAAAAGAAAATTTAGTTCGAATAATAATGCGGTTTATGCGAATATAACCGAAAGAAATAAACAAACAGTGAAAAAAAATTTTATATATAACGTGTATAGTGACGAATTCAGATTCAGTTTAGACAAATATTGCAGTCATTCGCACGTAATATTTTCCGTGAACAGTCCAATAATATTGTTCCCTACTTAGTTTTGCATTTCAACAATGACCATTAACATTATTCCTGGTTGAGCAGTTGAAGGTGAGGAGAGTAAATGGTTCGCCATTATGTTTGGTCCTTTATTACTTCAAAACCAAATTCTCTTTTGTTTTAAGAAGGAAGGCTTGAGATGCTAAGTTCATTCTTCCGTCTCTACACATCCATTGACACTGAGGCGGAACCGGATGCTGTTGCTGCTGTCTTTGTGTCTAACTTAATATCGAAAACATCGAGAATCAATATCAGCAATAAAATGACAGGGTAACCCCTTTTCTTTATGTATAAGATGATTATAGGTAAATGAAAGATATAACGGGATCGCAGACATTCCCAGTTTTCCGCATTTTATGAACACAGTGATAAACCAGCGGATTGCTTGACGTGAAGCTTGCCAGCTGAGCGTGGAGATTTTTCATATAATTTCTGTCTTTCATGAGCAAGTAAGAATAAAGAAATGTCAAAATCTTAGAAAATAAATCGTTTAAACACGTACTCGGCAATTAAAACTGTTTCAATGTACTTTTATGTCAACACACCTTTAAAAGTGCAGAAGTTGTAAAAAAAGTACTAACTTCGCCAATACTCTTATAACAACGCACAAATAAAGAAGGTTATTTTCGAATTGAAATAAATTTCTTCTCTTTGGAAGTGGTTTCTGAAGTCCTTCGCAAAACAAAATCACCAATGCTACCAAATTTTATTGTAAATTTAGAAATATCTTCATGTAATTACTCTTGTTAGTTTTGTCACATATGAAACAAATTGATTTCAGTCAACAGTGTCAAAAATATTCCCCAATGTAAAATTCCATGAAAATTCTTCCAGTGTGATACGATTCGTCCAATGCGGACAGATAGACAGGCATTTAGCTAACAGTCCCTTTTCGCAAGTGTTCGCGAAAGCGTCTAATATGCTAATACCACTCACACTTAGAGAGATTCAACAGGGTCATCACTGTATGCCTGCATTCGATACTGATCGGGTGCCTCTCCATTTCCCCTACATTTTCCCAGATTCTAGAGTTGTATAACTGAGTCCAGAACAATATTAAGAAATTTCTATTTCCTAGAGAATTGAATTTCTTGGCTAATGACGTTACTGAACACGAAACATAGAGTCCTTGTATTAGTACAGTGAGATTTTTTGGACGCCAGAATCACGCAGAACAGTCGACGCTCCTTCCCTCAAGTCGGAACGACCCATGAAGTAAAAGCTAATTTCACGGCAACGTTGTCTGCACTGTACGTACCTGCACTCACACACATGCGAAACTAAAAACAGAATGAATTCGTGTCTCTGGTTAGGATTATGCAGGATATGTGGCATTAAGGAATCGCCTAGTAAAATTTGTAGCAAAGCTGTCTGTGGTCGACACTACGCAGTAAGTACTGCGAAGTTAAAAAACCCATACACTAACCTGTGAAAGAGAACCTTGAGGCATGTTTATGAGAACACTGCAGTCACTGCTGTAAATCTGTACTCACCCATATTTTTTTTATTATCTGTTTAATTACTTCGAAGAGCGTTCTTCTCCAGAATCTTGTAAAGGATTACCCCGCATTTTATGGAATCCAAAGTTTCATTGCTGTGTTCATTACAGCCTGCCACTTTTTCTTATCCTGAGCCAGATTAATCCACGCCCTCCCATCCTAATTTCCTAAGATACATTTCAATCTACGCCTATGCCTTCCAAAGCTTTAGCTTCCCCCACAATACCCGGGAATGCACTTATTTCCATTGTGTGCCACATATCCCACCTTACGTTTCTCAACCTAATTATATGTTGTGAGAACTACCAATCAAGAATCTTCTCACTGTATAGTTTTGTTAATCCTCCCTTTACTTCCTCCACCCTGGAGCCACATAAATTTCTCAGCATCCTGTTCTCGAATACCCTCAACCCATGTTCTTAACTTAATATTAAATACCGAGTTTCGCAAATACGTAAAACAAGTTATTCCCTCTTCCCCATTCAAAATCCGAAGGACACTAAAAGATTATCAAACATCGCAGCAGATTCCTAAATTAGGCCACGTTTCTTTTGATGAGTACAGTCACAGTCAAACTCAACCTTTGAAACAAAAGGAACTTTAAAACTTTTCCCCTTACCCCGAAAATTATAACCGCCGCGCTGTAAGCTCGATGTCTTCGCTTTATATCGCTAAGTTCATTCGTGGAATTTCTTTTGGAATTTGGTGTCTAATGGCGTCACATTGCAGGTAAACAACGTTAAAACAAATACTTTTACTACGATGAAACAAACAGCCAGAAGGGCGCAGTTCTCAGCTACTTCACGGCGGAAGCATGAAAGCACGAACGGGCAAATTAAAGCCTCAACTAACTTAGACGTAAATACACTTCGATTATTTACTAACAAGCGGTGTGCTGAGGACATAATAAACCTTCATTCATATTCAGGACGGCGGATCCATTTCCAACACCGACCAAAACGGACAGCTCAGTCGTGCATTTCACTGTCCTATGAATTCTTGGCCCTGCCTCGGTCGAGTGGATAAGGACGCTGTGGTTGATGTCGAGAAATTATAAACCAGGAAGGCCATCCAACCGTCGAGTGTAACGTAACCACTACTCGCTGCGAAATGACTCAGAATAGCTCAGTTCTCTTCTAAATTTTGATATGTTCGCGGTGGTGAAAAACCTTAGGTTGACCATACTCTGTATTATGACACTATACAGTCTGGGACATGACTGCGAATATTTCGGGAAACTTAATGTCTCTGCTTCTGTCTTGATAATGTAGAAATCATATATCTCCGAAATACTGGTAGCCACCAAGCACAGTATAAGATGTCATAACACACAACATCACGGTATGAGGCATGTACGTTTTTCATCTGATTCCAAATGCTGTAAGGGGATAGAAACTATACGAGCGATTTAGAAAGGTTTCGCGAAAACTAATTTTCTCAATGGCTAGAATGTTAGAAAACTCCGTTTTAAGCGCGTTCGCAAAATTGCGAAAAGCGACTATTAGCTTCGTCATGTCTGACCGTCCGTCTGTCCGTACGCAATGAACAACTCGTCTCCGAATGGACGGATTTTCATGAAATGTTATATTTCATATTTCTTCGAAAATCTGCCGAGAAAATTCAAGTTTCATTAAAATCGGACAAGAATAAAGGGTACTTTACGTGAAGAACAATATACATTTCTTATCATATCTCGCCCCTTTCTTCTTAGGATGATAAACGTTTCAGACAACAGTTGTAGAGGAAAACAAAACGCACATTTTGTGTTCGATAACTTTTTTTTTTAAATCGTAACCGTTTATGAGAAGATGTGGAATAATATTGTACAGCGGGGCAGGCCACAGACGAAAATATGGCGCATACGCATTGGTTGATGGATACCTAAGGCTACAAACACACATTCAGGTTATGTAATACTCATTGCTTTCTCACTGCCACATTGGTTGCACGAACGCCCCTCAATGTTACGTTACACGTATGTTGCATATCTGGTTACTTTTTGGTAACTTTTAATTGATCTTTCAAGGATGTTACTCATTTCTTCTTTCACAAACACGACTGCAGGTCCATGCATTTAGCCACTATCAAACCATAAACTCTTCAAAATCCATAGTATCTACCATGTATCACAGTCCAAAATAAAGTACCAAAACATATCCTAAAACGTCAGCACCAATAAATCATAAAAACGTTTCACTCGATATTTTAAAAAGAATAGCCTATTTTCTTACATTGCTGGAATATTAGATTAGCGATTTCATGCCCGTTTCTTCTTGTTACGGAATATAGGTGAACTTCAAAGTTTCCGACGGCCACAGTAACGCAGACTAAATTCCATCATAGTATCATTAAACGATCTAAGCCACCACTTTCGTCTATAATAAAAAAAAAACTGCCATGTTCGCAGACTTGTTCGAATGTACTGTAGGCAGCGATATTTCCGTAGCTAGCACATAACAACGCTCTGCCACGTATTCTTCCGATTTCTATGCTAATCATGCCATTGAAACCTTGAGAAACAGTTTAGTTTTATCATCCCTGTGTTATCATCCTTGTTTTACAATTTATACAACGTTAATACTTCAGAACAAAAGAAAGATCTTACCGATAAGAGCTTGCGTAAAATGAGATTATGTTCGTATGGACTATCTGATGTCTTGAAAGGTCTTCATTGTCGCATGCAATTCTGTTCTCCACTGGCCACTCATAGCACAGTGTAGCTGAGGGTAGAGCAACGCGCAGGATTACCAATATATAGTTCAACTTATTAAAGAGGAACTTAATTGTACCCTTTAAAACACACTGTATATAACACCAGGTTTAATGTCCAAAAATTCTACGTCCTGACCACACGCTGTATTTTCGTGTTTTGCGTGGATATCAGAACCAATAGCGATTATTTCATTGCACTGTAGTAACTGACTATCTTCTGTCATTGAGTCTGTGTGTTTTTACTGTGCTGTACGAGCGTCATTTTTCACTATAAATCAGGTTAAATGTCGTCTAAATGAAGAGGCAGAAATGACATTAATAAAAATCTTATTAAGTGTTTAGCACCAACAGTAAAACAAAATTCAGTATTCAGTGAACGTATCAAATTCGACAATTAAATAACTACGATCCCGTCCATGATAAACACAGCGTTACAGACCTATACTTTCAAGATAACCGCGCTTTATGTCAAATACAACCAATAAAAATACCCTACTGCTTTAGCAAATATGAATACAAATAAATACAATAAGCTGGCATATACGTACTGCAAACAATTAGGACAATATGGACTCTTTCTTGAATAGCGGCATCGAACACAGCAGCTTTATCGCATAGAAAGCGCAGATTCGGCGGGAAATGCCGTCAGAAATGCTGTACGCAGGACACCGATAAAGAACGCACTGTATAAGATAATAGAAACAATAAAGCACTTAGCGGACAGACTGTATCATCTACGTAACATGCCCCAGAAAATTCTTTATTCCCCATCGGTGTTGCCTCGCGCATAAGGGCTACGGGGATGCAAACTTCCCAGAAATTTGGAGAAAAATTAGACTACATATCCGAATAAACGTTTTCGTGAGGGGAGCATACCTTCTTTAGAAGAATATGAATGAACTTTATGCTTTTGCACCGTTCATTGTGGTACAATTACGCAAACGAAACCAACGAAATGCACACTTTAATTTAAAAACAAATTAACAAATTAATGCTTTAATTCGATATTTGGCGTCTTCTACATGTTTTTACACATTTCGAACCTTCGAACGTACTCTGCCACCTGTTAAACTGCTTATAAAAATGCATGAAAAACATACCATACAAAAACTGCTTGTACAAACTGTCTTCTTGATGATGAACCCATGAGGTTCGAAACACGTGCAAGACGTCAAAAATCGAATTCAAGCATTAACTGGGAAAGTGTGCATTTCTTTGGTTTATGTTGCATAATATGATTGGTATTTTAAATTCAAACACTCGCGACGAGGGGGCTATGCTCTACCCAACTGTTTTCAGAGCCACATTTGTGAATGTTTTAATTGTTATTGTTCCAAGATTATGACATACATGAACTAGAACAGTGTGAAGTATTTACAGGGCACCAATTTTTCGCAATTAACTCTCCCCAAGAAGACTATAATGAAGAACTTAGGTCGTGCAACACCTGCTTTTTATTGCGCAGTCATATTCAAGTAGAAACAAACTATGTGAGAAAAGTTAACCCTGCTACTTAGTCTAATCATAAGTAATTGAGTGGCTGTACTGAAACAAAAGCCCTATGAAGCCCTTCTTATTAATCACGTAATAATTCTAGCCCCAGCCCTGCCATAAGGAAGCGCCACAGACCGCCAGTGCTCTCCACCCCCAATAAATCTTTGAACAGCATTTGTCAGGTTTCTTTTGAGATACCCAACTTCCGAGGGCATCTGGAGACGCCCAGGGCATTGGCGCTTTCCCTAGGTTGTGTCAAATGAAGAACCTGAAGAAACAAACATGACGGTCAATAAGAAATATCAACAATATATATCTCAAATTTTGTGACTGGATAAGCAACTAACGTATAAAAAAATTAAACTATTCTGATACTTTCAGCCTCCGCTCTTTTCTGTCAAACTGTCTGTTACCCACCGAAAGACACAGGTACGAGTTTCTACATGAAACGCGTTTGTACATTTTTAAAAGAAAAGCATCTGCACATGTAGAGACCACTATGGATCGCGTACTTCAACGCCGGACTGCTGGCTGGGATGCACTCGGCTGGTCATATGATCGGCCAACTAGAACAAGGTTTTCCGTAGCTTTTCTGGATCCTACAGCGAATGTTGAGTTGATAAACAAATTCTAAGTCCCACTGCATGCTACTCATACAGTCCTCCCCACGTTGCCAAAATTTCGTAAAAATTCATTCTTTCAAATAAAAGATCAACAGAATTCAAAATTTAGCCCAAGTTCCCAAGAAATTCCCCCTGCTGCATAATTATGCACTCTGCTTCTCCCTATCTTACCCACCTTACTTCCAGAAGATACCTGGCCTCCGTCAACGTTCACTGCAAGGACGAAAGAGCACAGGCTGGGAAAGTTTGGAGAGGTAAACTGTGCATTTCCCTTATAACAACAGCATTGCTTCCCCATATAACGCTTGCTTCTCCTTAATTTTTGTCTTTATAGGGTCAATTTAAACCCTCGTGTTTATGATACGTTAATATCAAGCGGTCACATTCCGGGATGCTAAATAATACATGAAACAACAGAAAAATTCACAGGGAAAGGGACTGCAAGTTCATAGCAACAGTTAATTAAGACGTAATGAACTTCATTCCAGGAATGAACAAAATTACACCCGGACCAGATCATCGCCTCTGCGTGTAATTAAGAGCGGTATTCTGTAGGAACAAATAAGTACAGGGAATGAACTTGGCTTTTATATTGCTTAATTTCTTAAGGAGACAGTGCGCTATTTTCAAAGGCCTTTCGGCAATTGAACCGGAGCTATGTGGCAATTTGTCGGACAAGATATGATAGGATCGTACTTTGCATTTTATCTATGTTCATAGCAAGGTATCATCTTTTGCAAAATATAAAATAATGTGATTTCGCCCAAAAAGAAATATAATAAATCCCATATATGGCTTTTTATGACACGCTCACAGCAGGATCCAGTATCATGGTTTTGCGAATAAGATAACAAACCTTAGCTGCAGAATTTGGTGGTCGTTGGCTGTTTCAAGATATTTTCCTCCCTTTAAGTAATCCAAGGCTTCTTTACTACATCCACAGGAATGCAATAGTGGCCCCTTTCTTGAATTAAATACACCCAGATAAGATCTCCCACCCCAAAACCTACTTTAATATTATCCCCTTATCTATGCCTAGGTATTCTGAATGGTACATATTGTTTGCAAATACTTTTCTACACTCGCGTTCGAAAATGATAGCCAATGGAAACAAATCACAGAAAAATAACAAGTAGCCTACCCACTTCGGTCGCACGACTTCCCTCGTCAGTGCGGCACAAATTACTTTTGAAATATAGACCTGAAAAATAAGGCTGTACAGTTTTATAAGAATTGTGGGATACAAAACATGAAAAAAATAAATATGCCAATACTGCGAATCGAAATGGCACATGCCACCTTCAAATCAACACTCGTCTCTCACTCACCCACCCTTCTACCCACGAATGTGGATGTAAAAACGAATTAGAGTTTTGAAGATTGTTTTGCCCTTGAACTTACTCACGATTTTCGGAAAATTCTTTCATATCAACCCATACCGTGTTTCAAATCAGGCATGTATTTTGGTGTGTGCTTAATCTGGCGTACGTGGGTGTATCTCGTGAAAGATACAGATAAACGTAAATACAATTAAATTACGAATGATTCGAATTATGTCGTCACTTCTTATTTCGAACTTCGGCAATTTTATGAGCGCGATTTTTGTCGCACAGAGTGTGCATACCGGTAATCCATTCTTTCTGCCTGTATGTGCAAAGAACATTTTCAGAATACCATTAATAAAACGTCATTGCAGAATACGTAACAATGTAAGAGCCTATATAACCTCAGATTTTACACATATTTTCATGAAAACGGTCTACATATAAGATAAAGCAAAATATCAGATTTACTAAATCACAGAATCCATTCTACCAGCGCCTCCATAATTACGTTCAGAAGCTGTCGCAGTATTACAAGGATAAAATTCAGTTTCCTTGTAATTAGGTTTCAATTTCATTCCGACAACGGATCAAGGGTCCTCCCCTTAAGCATATGAACTATGTATATAACCTTCGTCATACTTTTAAACAAGTTCTCACTCAGAAGAGTGCGTACAAAATATTAAACAGAAAACCTGAATTGTGGGAAGAGCATAGGAAATATGGACTAAAATAGAATTACGAGTATTTTATTCAACTGTTTATTTAAAACGTTCTTTCGACAGTTCAGACTATAGTACCATTGAAGAATCACATGATTGTATGCCAAACACATCTATACGTTTTCCGTGTATTTCAGGGAATAATAAAATGAAACTTGTGAAAGAAATTGATGGTGGTCTAACCTCACGCACTAGCATGGCATTCGGCTGGAGAAGGTTTAGGAGAACCACGATAAAACTGCAGTCAGCATGTCCGACCTCAGGGACGAGATTTAAATTCGAGATACCTCGATTACAAAACAGGGCTCCTACCCGATCCGCTCCATCGTGACATTTGGTTGAGTTATGTTAAAATGGACTGGATTCAGCGGACTCAGTGGATGATCAGTGAAAGGTGGGCGAAAAAAAAAATAGTATTAAACATTCGCTTTGTACGCATAAAATGTGGGAGTCAAACATACCACCTCGGGGACTATCGTCTTCTGAAGATAGACTCTGCTCCATACAGTCATATATGATCTGTGACACAGTTATAAAACGGTTTTGTGTTTAAAAGACGCCGTGGCATTGTATAGCCATAAACACTATAAGGTTTCGGTAGCAATTTAGGTGAAGCACCGTACGGAGCGCAGAAACATAGAGCTGCCAAAAAACAGGGTAAAACGACATAGGTTATGGAAATCAATCCACAGGTGGAGCGTATAGCAACATATACAGTCAATGAATATCGTTCATCAGGAGCGACTATGGCAATCATACCGTCAGATTATAATAACTAGAAGCAGTAAAATACACCCAATTTTTTTTCTGATTCGTGTTGACACAGTACGATGGATAATACTGAAGTTTGGTTAGCTCTAAAAATAAAGAAACAAAAGATGGAGGCCGTGAAACATCGCGTGAATATTATTGCAGCCCGTGGCTACTATATCCTATATATATGTACCTATACACGACATGAAGGCATATAGGAAAGTGGAGATGTAGTTCCACTAATTCGTAACTTCGGAAGGAGAAGGGGTGAATGGTCAGCTTCACGCCCAGGCCGCTTTACGCCCGAGAAAGAGTCGCCGGTACCCATTGCGCAAGAAGCTGGGTGGGCAACAGAACTGGCCTGTATGCTGTGGAAAATAGATATTTTGCCCCGCCGGGAGTCGAACCAAGTTTCTTCGGACATCAAGGCCATAGCTAGTCAATATACCGACCACAATATATATATAGTGACAGTTACATACTGGAATATGGAACTTAAGTTACGAATGTATTTAGCCTTCTAAAACGTTGGATTTGTGAGTAATCTTATAGTTCTACATTGCATCTGGGGCATAAATCTGAAGGATACAGCAGATGGAAATACCAGGGGAAAAGACGACCACGAAACAGCACTTTACTTGGTCGTGATCAAGGGTTTATACGTGCCCTATTTTCAGAATGAAACTTTCTGTTACATAGAGTTCATCTCACATTTAAGGGCAACTTAAGGACAAATGGAGAACCCGGTTCAAACGATACGACTGTAACAGTATGTGTCTCACTGCTATAAATGTTGCAGTAGCACTCGGTGGTAATGAGTTCCGATTTTCTCCAGTTTTTGCATGCAAATTCCGAGATAATTCATGTACAAAATGTAACACTGTTTACAACATAGTACTACGCACGTACTTATGTCATTCTCACGCCTTTCCACGCAAACGTAAACGGCACATACTTACAGAGGTGATAGTTTTATATTCGAAGATGTGCCACCTAAAGAATGATCCGTAGCTTAATGCACTGGTTTACCTAACACAGATCACAGTTACGAAGGAAGGGACGGGGTAGTACCAAAAAGCTTCAAAGAGTGCCGCAGTACGAATCTCCTCCCATGGAATTTCATGAGGTTTTTTTTTTCTAAAAGTAGGAGCCTGGCTAACGTAGTTCATTGAAGTGGCCAAGCTACGGACTGGGCGTTCCAGGCTCGAATCCCGGCAGGGGCGGGAGATTCTTCTATTCTCCGAAACGTCCAGACCGGCTCCAAGGGTAAAGTGGCCGGGCATGAGGCTGGCCACTCACATCCACCTAGCGCCGAAGATAAGAATGAGTGCAGCTATACTTCGATTCTTCCTTACACCTTAGCGGCGTCTACTGGAAAAACTATAACTATTTTACCTTACCTTCTCTACAGATGCCTTAATTCAGATAATTACCACCTACTTCAAAACCCTCACCAACTAATCCTTCACAATCGCCTTACCATCTCATTTAACCTTGTAGGCACACATGTAAGTTCTGTTGCTGAAATAGCATCATTACATTATCCTAAGTGAATGAACTGCTCACTATCTGATTTCAGTCACTATCCTATTCTTATCAGTCTCTGTACACACATTTTGAGACAAATAAAGTAAAGTTTGCCCCTGAATGCAGACATAATTATGAATACATTCACATTTCACATAACATGCCCTTTGAAACAGTGGCAAAATTAAAATGGTTGTGAAAAACAATAATTAATCAAAATTACATTACTGACAAAATTAAGAACAGATTACATTTGTGGAACATTTGTTACCACTAATTTCATAATTTACCTTCTCATCTGTTGTAAAGAAAATTAAAGATCAAATTAAGAGCACTGATTATGAAGATAACAATCTTCTGGCATGATACCTTGAAGAATGAGACAACAGTTTCCTCCAAACTGTTGCTGCCTATCTACCAAACTACATGGTGTTAATCTCAGATGACATGCATATTCATGGTCAAAACCACGAACACTACTCTGATCTCATGTCTACTCCATTTTATACAGGTGTGAAAATTGGCCTCTTCACTATCTAAGAAAGAACAAAGTGATAAGGCACTATAATAAATCACACACATTCCATTTTTCTTTATCTCATTTCTGTCTCACAACATGAGTACCTCACTCTCTTATTTAGTCTTGAACTATGACATCAGACATTGTGCAAGACACATTTCTAATTGCTGTAACTTTTTGATTCCAAAGGGGTACATGTTTATTGCAGCTCATGACAAACAGCATCTAATTATGTTCAAACCACATCCTTTTCTATCTCCGCTTCTACTTTCTTACAAAGGGAAAACGTAGCCAACCATCCAAAGAAAGTAAGGTGCATGCCATTAAGGCATATGGGGGCGTTCAGGTCTAACTCCACTTATTCTTAACCTTTGCTCTGGTTGGAGGTATATTCTCACCTTCTAATCCTGGCCCTTTACCTTCTGGGAAAGATACCTGGCAACCCACTGAACAGAAGGATTGGTAGAAATGAGTCAGCCTGTATTGGGTGAATGAAAAACCCCTTTTTGCTGCTGGGAACTGAATATAATTCCCCATTCATCCAGCCTGCAGCCTAGCCACTGTACTGTGTTACCTCAGCTCCAAATATAACCGAGTGCAGGCTCTATTACAGCATCTGTATATTAAACCATACCAAGAACTGCAGCATGACACACAGTGTCACATGGTTTCACTGATCACACAGCTTCAATTCTTATGTACAAATTCAAGTAAAAGTGTGTAAAATAACTGTAAATCACGTGTCGATATTATTCTACATAAAATACAATTATCTTGCTTGTCCTTGCATACAGACCTCCATAGTATTATGTCCTGCCCAAAGTGAAAATTCTTAATGCTCAAGTTTGTAATTTGCTAAAATTAGTTATATGTTGGCTGAAGATTTTCTTATGTCATATAATGCAGTGTCAGTTGCTAGATACAGAAGTTTAGGGTGATACTGTTACTTAGATCTTTTTTTTTAATTCTAACTATTCATGACTATTTCTACAAAACAGGGCGAATTACACTGCTTAAACCCTGAAGATAGAGGCAGCAAGCTACCCTGAAATGTCAGTAACTATTGACCTATTAACATAGTCTCACATCCCAAAAGACTTGATCATTATGAACAGAACATCAGATCTCGCATTATAACCAACTGATCAAACCAACACTGCAATGTTGCCATCTACAGGGAAATAAGTACACTAGGCAAATGGTCTGTGTAAACAGTTACTTGTAACAGCCAGATATGTAAGGACATGTATAACCAAGTTTCTGAAAATACTGTATGACTTTCTGTGGGCTGATAAGTCCATTCCCTTCACTAAGCCTTTGAACCAGTTCACGATTCCTCACCACACTCTCACATGACATTGGCTACAAACTTACAACTGTTCATATACTCATGCAAAATAAGGGCAGGACTCATTTCTCATGTAACACACAGCTGTTTATATGCACTAATGGTTCAAAACACTGTGATTACTCCAATAGAAGCAAAATTTATGAGTTAGCATGCTAATGTAATTGCAGTACTGTACTTACTTTCAAATATGTCTTCCCTCCTTATGGTGCCTTTCTGCCTTTCCTCCTTTGTTGCCATGGTCACCAACATCTATACAAAAAACATAGGTGGGGCTCTGAAAGTACAGTTTACTGACAGTTTGCCAACATATCAAGAACATGGCCTACACCTTGGGGTTTCACCTCAAAGTGACAAAATTCAGCCAACATACATACAAAAGTATAAAGCAGGACCTCATGTGACACAGCACTGATAACCATGACTTCATTAGCTGCCCATATGTTGGCAACCCACAATTATTATGGTCTCCATTAAATCAAACATGAGAACAAAGCAAAGTACAAACAAGAGGTACAAATTTTCATTATATTCCTACTTTTGCTGATACACATTGCTTTGCTTCTACAAATAACAGTGTATCAAAGTATTTTTGTCAGTAATTGTATTTCAAAATGCTTGTGATATGGAGAATGTTAAATACTTATCCTTAACATGAGAAATAAATCTGGCCCCTATTCTGCAAACGCAAGGAAGTAAGAGTAATAAATTTTTAAAGAATTGCTATATCATAAACAATAAAAATATGGAGAACATGTTTAAAAGTTAAAATTTAAATACACTGTATATTGTGCACAATAGTTTGAGTATGCATAATTGTGCAATTCAGACTCCATTCAAAATTCATGCAAAAATTTAAAAAAAACTGATAAAATATTAACACATCATTAGTAGAGTTTCCACAGAAATTAATAGTTGTTAAAGTCCAGAATATTACTGCTCAGAAACAACATAATCACTTTTCCTGTGCAAACACTCTTCTGCTTGTAAATGATTTGAATTTTCTCAAACATAAATTTTCTTTTACTCTTTAGGTACTTATACAATAATCCTCCTTGTTATGTATGGCACAGTACAAAGCAACTTGAGTCCTTCTTGAACATCCTTTTGGAATTCTGCTTGAACAGCCATGCATTTCACAATTCAGACAGCTCAAGTTACCAACAACTGACCAACGCTGAAAACCATCTAGCCTTTTTTATTAAATTTAATATTATTCATTCTGTACATTGTGCTTGTAATCATATATACCAATATATGCACAGGAATCACCAGTCATCCACAAACACAAAGCCTCCTACATGTTTCAGTGACAACTTTTTATTCTCAGGAAGACGTCAATAGAAAGGAATATACACTACCAATACATCAGTCTTATGTACATAAGTTAAAAACACAAACAACACATACAAATATACTAATATGGATATTACAGCTAATAAGATACTGACACAGTCTTGGTTAAAATTCACTTATATGCTATTGTTTACAACGTGTGTAGTTACATGTATTCATCATAATGTTCCTGAAGGGTTAGGCGTGTCTCCTGTTCCTTGATCCTCAAGATGAAGTTGGTCCCTCCATCTCTTCCTCGGTCGTCCTATGTTCCTTCATCCTTTGGTTTATATTGTAGTGCTTGTTTTGGTAGTCTGTTTGTGTCCATCCTCTGTATGTGTTGCAGCCACTTTTTCTGGTACTGTTTTATTTCCTTTACTATGTTCTGTACTCCAGTTTTTTGCCTAATACATTTATTCTTTTCTTTATTTAGTTTTGTTATTCCAAGTAAGTGTCTCAAAAATTTCATCTGTGCTGCTTCTAAACGTTGTTCCTCTTTTTTCTTCAGTACCCAAGCTTCACTTCCAAATTTCAATGCTGCTTTAGCTGTAATGTTGTGAATTCTTAACTTTGTTTCTTTGTTCATTTG
>Ga0123353_10005475_pt1 | contig 16677 bp, 15 predicted proteins | sample TergutLab28metaG_3_FD_92763 | JGI IMG/M metagenome (GOLD analysis project Ga0123353, IMG submission 92763) | Labiotermes labralis P3 segment gut microbial communities from Petit-Saut dam, French Guiana - Lab288 P3 | ecosystem: Host-associated > Arthropoda: Insects > Digestive system > Gut ...
CCACCGGCACATTCGTCCGGGAAGGATACCACAGGTTTTTCGCTGCCTGCCAGCCACCGGCACATTCGTCCGGGATGCCTTTCGGGTTTTTTATGGTGTCAGCCCACCAGTTATTTTGCTACTAGCATTTTAAGCGAATTTTTATCTTTTGTCAATCAAATTCTGAAGGTGTAGCCATACTTTAAATTCTGAAGGTGTAGCCATACTTATGAAGGTGTAGCCATACTCGAACCGAACCGATCCCAGTCGAATTGAGGCGAACGCACTGACCATAAGTGCTTGGGGCATTGGTTCTCAAGCACAAAGTTATAAGACTTTGCATTAACACCTTGACAACACGTCTTCGAGAAAACGTGTTCGTGTCGTGGATTGACTGTGAAACAGGCATATTTGTGATGAAGCATTGCCGCAGATACTCAATGGCATTCGCTCAGACAGATCCGAAATGTAGAAAAAAATGTGTATTGCAAAGTGTGCCGATTACCTATATGATTTTCTTATCAAAGGATTGCAAAGAGAACGAAGGTGAGGTCAGTGGAATACCCTTTGATTAGAAGGAGTCTTGTAAGAGCGCTTTGCTTTGTGCTTGCGTTGTGTTTGCTATTTGCGGGCGTTGCTTGTCGTGAGAAGGAGTCTGATGTTGCGCCGCCTACTCCGGACACGACTGATGGCAAAGCCGATGAGACGTCGGGGGATGAGGTCCCTGCGAATGGCACTCCCGTCGAACTGATTGACTATCCATTTTCGGGCAAAATCGCTATTGTTACAGACGACATGCACCACCACGTTAGCACCTACTGGGCGGCCTATTATCTAGTTCAGAGGCTGGGTTCGGACAAAATAATTCACAGGACGTGGCCTTATGATTTCGTGCAGGATAGCGAAGAAATGATTCGGATTCTTCTGGAAATCGCAGAGGATCCGGAGGTCAAGGCGCTTGTCATAAATCGTGCTGTTGTCGGGACATACGCTGCAGTCGACGCGCTGTTAGAGTTGCGAGACGATATTTTCATCGTATACTGCAACACTCCTGAGTTTCGTACCGGCGTCGAGTCCAAGGCGCACCTACATATCGATACTAATAATGAACTCAGGGGCGAGGCGATAATTGCGACGGCGAAAGCTATGGGTGCGGAAGTGTTTGTACACTGCTCATTCCCAAGACATCTGGCAATGACCACATTTGCTGCGAGGCGCAATCTTATGATGGCTGCCTGTGAAAGGGAGGGAATCCTATTTGTCGACCTATCAGTGCCTGACCCAACAGGTCCGGACGGGCTTCCAACAACCTCAATGTATTTTTTCGACATTTCTGAGGATTACTCGAAACTTGAGGCTGAGCATGGCAAGAGTATCGCACTCTTCGCGACAAGCTGCGTGATGCAGGCCCCGCTCCAACGTTATATTATACAAGTGGGCGCAATTTATCCGGAGCCTTGCTGCCCTTCCCCGTATCATGCGTTTCCGGTCGTCCTTGAGGTTATGGACAGGATTTTTGATGGAAGCGGCATGGGCGTTGATGCTGATGGCGAGCCACAAGACAAAGGCCGCTTGCGTCCGGTTAGTGATGTAGTGGGAGATATCAGAGAAAGCATCGCTGCCAGAGGAGCGACGGGAAGGCTCGCTACCTGGCCTGTTCCGGAAGAAATGATGTATACATATGCTGGCATGGTATATTCCACAAAGTGGATAAATGGCGAAGTCCCCCGTGAGAGAGGGATCATAGACTACGCGGCTTTTAAAGAAATTTGCGAGACTTACATTTACGAGAGCACGGGTGAGCACCTCGGCGTCGAGCTGAACCCGTTGTCAATATCGGGTCGCTCGTATAATAATTTTTTACTGGTACTACCGGACAGCATTGTTTTTTAGGCTATGGTGATTAGGTCATTATAAGTACTGCTACTTATGAGTCAATGCCTGATGCGGAATGGAAAATTGCGAAGAGAATTTGAGGCAGGAGCGATGTAATGAGCACACACCAGGTTACACTTAAGCCGATCGGCGATGTTGCAAGATACCTGAAGAATCTGATACCAGCGAATATACCTGAAACCTACACGATCAAGCCTATATTTGAAAGAGTTGCATGCGAAGATAGAATACGAAGCGGAGTTATTGCATTCAGGGAGTTCCTTTACTTATTCTTCGACCTTTTGGTTTCAGACGGGCATTATTTTGCCAAGCCGCCTAAAACACCAAGTAACGTGACTGATTACCCGTTTCTGCATAACTTAACAAACCTGTTGGTTGACTTGGGTTATCATGGTAGATTAGAGGAAAGCGGCGTTTCATTGATCATTACCAAAATACCGTTGTGTACCGCCACGGTTGATGAGAGCGGGAAGAGAAGGGCTCCAAAAATCCCTGTTTCCGGCTTAACAGATTGTTTGCGGTTTCTGTCACTCTGCGGCTTCATATTTTCTGGTATCAACACTGACAAACAGATGGGTAGTATTTCGGAAGCGCAACCGCTAATGGCGTCCTATCCCAACAATCCCTTCTTGCTGACAGGGCTAAAGGCTCTTTCAATTGCGGATATGGAGTTGCGAACAGGGCGGAGGTACTGGAACGACAATAACCTATTGCGGTGCGATTACAGGCTTCTGAAAGCAGAAGAGACAGATATACTCGATGAGCTAAAGGATTTTCTGCAACCGCTTCCCATAAGTGTTCAGGAGTTCGCGCTAAAGCTGCATAACCGCTATACGCGAATGGGCCTGACCTGCTCACTAAGCATACTGGGTGATACAAGCTTTTCTTATGCAAGTATCCGCAAAAGCAGAAAAGAGTTGTCCTCAAGGGATAAATATCAACAAAGGATATGGGCGTTCAACTATTCTATCAGAGACGGCTACAGCTTGTTTGTCCGGGTAAAGAAAACAGACAAGTATGCAGACGTTATCGGCCAGTTCCCTGAATCACTACAAGAAAAAATCGCTGCCGGATACGGCTGTTATAAGAAGCTGGGTCGCGAGCGTTGCCAAGGCGACTGCCAAGGGATTCGCGTACCTTTAGATGAGTCTCTACTGAACATCAGTAAAGATATCGAATCATGGCTCGATTGCGAAATGCCAAACTGATTCGAAATGTAGAAAAAAATGTGTATTGCAAAGTGTGCCGATTGCCTATATGATTTTCTTATCAAAGGATTGCAAAGAGAACGAAGGTGAGCTATGTGGAATACCCTTTGATTAGAAGGAGTCTTGTAAGGGCGCTTTGCTTTGTGCTTGCGTTGTGTTTGCTATTTGCAGGTGTTGCTTGTCGGACGGAGGAAGCTGATGTGGTGTCAACTACGCCGGACGGTAATGCAGATGCGATGCCAGAGGATGGGGATCCTGCGCATGGCGCCCCTGTCGAACTGATCGACTATCCATTTGAAGGCAAAATCGCTATAGTAACAGTTGAGTATAGCAGAATGGACGATGTTTATTTTTCTGCGCAATACCTGGTAGAGAAGCTGGGCTCAGACAAAATACTGCATAGGGCCTTGTTTTATGACTCATCGGCGGAAGGCGCAGATATGACTGGGACTCTGTTGGAAATAGCAGAAGACCCCGAAGTAAAGGCACTCGTCATCAATAGCGCCATTAACGGCACTAACGCTGCCGTTGACGCCCTGTTGGAGTTACGCGACGATATATTCATCGTCTTATGCGATCCTGCGGAGTTTCGCGTTGACCTCGTATCGAGAGCTCATTTGTATTTAGATATAAACGCAGCACTCAGGGGAGAGACAATAATTGCGACTGCGAAATCTCTGGGTGCGGAAGTGTTCGCACATTACTCGTTCCCAAGGCATTTAGCAATTCCCATGATCGCGGAAAGACGTGAGCTTATGATAGCCGCCTGTGAACGCGAGGGGATCGTGTTCATCGATCTTGAAGTACCTGATCCCTCTGATCCCAGACCCCACTGGTATCCACAATTCTACGAAGATGTACCGAGACTGATAGCAGAGCATGGAAAGAATATCGCGTTTTTTGCGACAAACTGCGCGTCGCAAGCTCCTATCCAGCGTATGGTAATTCAAGAGGGCGCCATTTTCCCTGAACCTTGCTGCCCATCCCCTTATCACGCATTCCCGGTCGTCTTCGAGGTTACGGACAGGATTTTTGATGGAAGCGCCATGGGCGTAGATGCTTATGGTAATCAACATGACTATGGCCGCATGCGTCCGGTCGGCAATGTCATTAAGGAGATCAGAGAAAGAGCTGCAGCAAGAGGGGCGACGGGGAGGTTGGCTACATGGCCTGTTTCTTCCCAAATGATGTATACTTATGCAGGCGTGGTATACGCAATCAAGTGGATAAACGGCGAAGGCCCCCGTGAAAAGGGGGTCATAGATTACGCGGCGCTAGAAGAGATTTGCGAGGCTTACATTTACGAGAACACGGGTGAGCGTCTGGGCGTCGAGTTGAACCCGTTGTCAATATCGGGTCGTGCATATCAAAACTATGTACTGATACTGCAGGACAGTCTTGTTTGGTAGGTAAAACTACTATACTTAGGATTTGATTCGAAAGCAAGAGCCATCGAAGTTATTACGGATACAGGCGCAGATGGACAAGTATTCGTTATACACGCCGACAAGATAACAAAACAATATGCGATACTACTTGAGGAGGCAAAAAAATGAGTTCTGATGTTGAAGTAATATGGCGAAGGGGTGATGCAGACATGCCGGATAGCGTCAGCCATGTTGTAAAAGCTGCGCAGGATGAGTTATTACTTAAATCGTTGCAACTGCCTGTTGAAGCTGCAGATTTTATTCGCTATGACGCAAGCAAAAGCGACAAAACTATAAATGAGTACATCTCATCTTTGGTACTTAGTAGCATTAAGGCAATACATTAGAGTCCAAGAGAGTTTCAATATAGCGTTCCGAAAGAATACCTATATGATTTTCTTATCAAAGGATTGCAGATTGAACGAAGGTGAGGTCAGTGGAAGAGATATTAATGAGTGGGCGTAATGCACGGGCGTTGTGCCTTGTGCTTGCGTTGTGTTTACTATTTGCGGGCGTTGCTTGTCGTGCGGAGGAAGCTGATGTAGTGCCTCCTTTGTCAACTGCACCCGTTGGCGGCGCTGCCGATGCTTCTCCGGGGGTTGGAACGCCTTCACCTGAGCCGCCAGTGCTGGAGAATGATTACCCGTTTCCGGGCAAGATAGCGATAGTAACTAGTGAAAACTGGACACTAGAAGAATATTGGTCTGCACAATATATGGTCGAAAAATACGGTTCGGATAAGATAATCCACAGGACATGGCCTAATTATTATTGGTATGAAGAAAGGGCGAGCCAGACGTTTTTGGAAATCGCAGAAGATCCTGAAGTAAGAGCGCTCATTTTGAATCAGGCGGCCGTAGGCTCAAACGCCGCAATTGACGCCCTATTGGAGTTTCGAGATGATATTTTCATCGTTTACTGCAACCCTGCAGAGAACCCGGTTGACGTTACCGCAAGGGCGAACCTGCTCATCGGCCCCAACGATGCTCTCAGGGGCGAGAAGATTGTTACGACGGCAAAGCTTATGGGCGCTGAAGTGTTTGCGCATTACTCATTTCCAAGACACCTGGGCATGTCAACAATCGCCGCAAGACGCGAGCAAATGATTGCCGCCTGCGAAAGGGAAGGGATTTTGTTTGTCGATCTTCCGGCGCCCGACCCGACAGGCCCGGACGGAACCGCCGGAATGTGGTACATACGAGAAGACGTGCCAAGGCAGGTAGCCGAGTATGGAAAGAACATAGCTTTTTTTGGAACCAACTGTGCTATGCAGTCGCATCTGCAGTGGATAATTATCCAGGAAGGCGCCATTTATCCGGAACCTTGCTGCCCTTCGCCGTACCATGCATTTCCGGTCGTCCTGGAAGTTACAGAAGTAGTCTATGACGGAAGCTTCATGGGCGTGGACGCTGAAGGAAACCCTGAAGTTAAACCCCGCCTGCGATATGTGAGTGAGTTTATCGGTGAAATGAGGAGTAACGTCGCGGCAATCGGGGCGACTGGAAGGCTCGCGGTCTGGCCTGTGCCGGCTTCCATGATGCTTACCGCCGTCGGCACGGAATATGCTATAAAGTGGATAAACGGCGAAGTCCCCCGTGAGAGGGGGATCATAGATTACGCGGTGTTCGAAGAGATTTGCGAGGCTTACATCTACGAAACCGTAGGCGAACACTTAGGTGTTGAGCTGAACCCGTTTTTCAAGTCGGGCCGTGCTTATTATAACTACTTGTTAGTGATTCCGGACAGTTTCATATTTTAGGGCATGGGGGAGCAGACTCGTCGGTGGTTTGCCTCCGTAGTATGGTACTGTTGAAACTCAGCGATGGCAGGAGCAAGCCCCTGCCCTACACTGTGATTTCGTTATTGAGCATAGCGGTGGGGGGGCGGTTAGCTGTCTATCATCTTTTGCATTACTTCGATGTCTACATAGATGTCCAGTGATTTGTCGTAGTAGAGATCGTCGAACTGTTTTTCAAAAGTTTTTTCGATGTTTGCCATAATGCCTGTTATTTTTTGCATAGATTCTGTGATATTGTCGCCTTTGACGGTCAGGGCTTCCAGTTCGCGATAGTTCTTAAGGAGGCCTGCCGTGGTGGGCAGGTAGTAATTTGAGAATTGCCGCACCTGTCTGATTTTGGCAGGGTTTTCTTTTACATAGGCATAGATTTTCTCTGCTATGTCAATCAGGTGCTCTCCCTGAGCTTTCATGTCAGTATCGATGGTTGACGCGCTTATGGTTTTCATCTCATGGAGGAAGACGTTTACTGTCCGCAGCAGTTCGTCCACAGTCTGATCGCCTGTGTCGTCAAGCAGGTTCGGGGGCGAGTAGCCGAGGATAAACGCGCCGCCCTCTGTGTCAAGGTATGCATCCTTCCAGAGTCCGCGCGCTATCTGCAAGCGCAGATATTTCGTTATATGTTCCCTGTCCCGGTTCAGGTTCTGTTCCAAATCGGAGAGTTTTATGTGAGTGCTCTCGCCCATAATACCCGTAATTTTGTTGAAGTACGAGACGACCCGGAAGTTTCTGATACCGAGCCACAGGAAGAACGCCCCTCCGGCAACTCCTATGAGCAATAACGCCAGAGAGAGCGTGCCCGGACTGCTCATGAGCAGCGACCAGACCCTGCTCATAAGCGCAGCGAGGCCTAACAGAATGAACATGACGCATCCCGCAAAGGCCTGAACGAAACCTTTCAAGAAGGTTTTGTCAGCCTTTCTGCTGCGGGATGTTGTTTCTTGTGTGGGTTTATTGCTCACAGCGTCTACTCCTTCTGTGATTGATTCACTTAAAACTTGCCGCTGCGGCCTGAGAAGCTGGAGCCTGAGGAGCTTTTGAAGGAGCCTCTGCTGCCGCTGCTGCTGCTTTCGCTTGCGCGCGCAACTCTTGTTACGTTTCTGTAAAGGAAAATGTCGCTCTTCCCTGTCAGCACCATGCTGCCCTCGCGAATGTACGCGCTTGCGAGATTCTGCGGGCGCACGGACTTCAGCTGGTACTTCCACGTTCCTGTTACCAGGAATGCGACTATCAGGGCAAGGACCAGACTGCCGCCAATGGTGTACAAGCGATATCTCGTTTTTTCCGATGACGTCAGCGGGATGTTCCCCCGGTCATACGGCCTGCCGTCGTCAGCCCTCGTCATGAAGTCGTCTACGGAGTCAGCAAAAGTCATAAACGCTTCGTAGTAGTCATCTCTCTGCAGATGCGGTAAAAACAGTTTCTCAAGATACTCCTGCCCGGCGTCTGTAAAGGCATACAGCCCGAAGCCCGTTGTGACGAATGCAAAGTCCCTTCTCTCCGTAGCGATCAGCAGGATTATGCCGTCAGCGCTAAACCCGCGTTCTTCATAGAAGTCAGCGGCATACACCCTTGGCGACCGTAAGTCGATGTACTCGACGACGGCTACTACCGTATCAAACCGATGATATTCACTGATCTCATCAAGCTTCGCAGTCAGATTAGCCGCCTGAGCCGAACTCAGCACGCCTACCTCGTCAATGAAGCGCGGGCTCCTGCCTCCGGACTCCGGGGTCGCAGCTTCGACGGGCGCCGCAAGCGGCAGGGCAAGCGAAAAGATCAGGATCGCCAGGACAAGAATCGCAGCCGGCTTATATTTAACATTCATAATCGAATCTCCTTAAAAGCATGTGTCAGCGCGTGATTTCCTCTAGAACGCCGCCGCAACTGTAGGGTGCAGACGATTCTGGTTTTCCTACAAAAAAGTCAAAACCACTTGCGTTATTATCAGGCACGCCGCCGCTACTATCCCGAATATCTTGAGGAACCACGACCTATACGCCGCCTTGTCAAGCGGAAGGTCGCCGACCAGTTTGCCGGTCTGTCCGTTCATGGCAAAGGTGAATTTTCTGCCTTCCCAGCTTGTACCGAGCAGCCAGGCAGGGAGTAGGGCATACTTAACGCCGCCGCAATTCAGGTTGATGTTCGCGCTTTTTGGTATGACCTGCGCGTAACCAACCACCGTTTTCGCAAACTCCGCTACGGTGCTCTCCCTCATGCGCTGATTCGCGCGGCCTGAGCATTGCTCGGCACTGACGTCGTATTTATTCGCAAAGAACCCCGCGAGATATGCGCTTTGAAAACCTACCGACTGGGTCATGTTATACGGCTCGATGGATTCCATCAGGGTGTCGTCGATTGCCTGAGAGCCATCGACAGGCACCTGGCTGAACCCGATACGCCCGCTTCTTTTTACAAGGTATGTGGACGTTTCGGTATAGTTAAACTTGCTGTCGCTCCATCTCCGTACATACTTCGCGTTGTATGTAAGATGAGCGTCCGCGTCGGCGCTGTAGAGCCAGAACGGGATATACACGCCTTTTACTTCATCAAGGTGGTTCCTGTCTTTGAACACTTTTGGAAGCAGTTTTTTCTTGAGATAGTGGTTCTGCAGGGCGGCGAGCGCGGCGTCCTTGTTGAGTTTAAACGGGACGAGCATATCAGGGCGCAGGTCGCCGGAAAACTTTGACGTCATCACTATCGGATTCCCGCAAAACGGGCAGGACGTTGCGCCGAGCGTTTCATCGCCGACGATTTCTCCGCTGCAGGAGTTGCATGAGTAGACCGCCATCCCGCGTAGTTCATCGGGAAGCCATTCCCCTCCGTCGAATCCCCACTGGACTTGTTCCGGCTCAGCGCCCTGTGCCATTTCCTCATCCATCGCCTTCAGCGCTTCTACGCTGATAACGGTATCGCAATACGGGCAGACCATCTCCTGCTTCGCTGTGTCGAAGTGTATCGGCCCGCTGCAGTTCGGGCATTTGTATTCAAGCAGAGCCATCTTTGTTCCCTCCTTGTCTTAGACTATATCCCCTTCGTCGAACGGGTCGGCGCACTCAGGGCAGAATTTCGGCGGTTTGGTATTATCCGGCGGTTCCCATCCGCATTTGTCGCATTTGTACTTAGGAGTGCCTGCGGGCTTTGGAGCGGCGCACTCAGCGCAGAACTTTCCTTTATTCACAGTGCCGCAAGCGCAGATCCAGCTATCGTCGGACTGAGGCGGTTTTCCGCACTCGGCGCAGAATTTGCCCGTGTTGCCCGTTTGTCCGCAAACGCAGGTCCAGCCTGGGTTTGCCACAGGCTGCGGTTTTCCGCATTCGGCGCAGAACTTACCCGTGTTACCCGCGTGCCCGCAGGCGCAGGTCCAGCCTGCCGGAGCTGCCGGGGCTTGCTGCTGTTGCTGCTGTCCCATCGCAAACAGGTTCTGCGCATTCATGCCGCCCGCCTGCTGAGCCATGTTCATGCCCATAAACGCCATCGCTGCGCCGCCTTGGTTGTTTGCCGCGCCAACCATCGCTTCAGATTGCGCGCCGACAAGCGTTGCGGCGGCCATGGTCGGGTCGCGGAACACAGCGGTCTTTTGGAGGTTCTTGATCATGTCCTCGTCTTCTTTGCTGGCGTTTACTGAAGATACGCCAAAGGAGACGATTTCCAGTCCGCGCAGATCGCGCCATTTTGTCGAAAGCACTTCGTTAAGCGCATCAGCGATTTCCGCTGTGTGGCCCGGCAGTGCGGAGTAGCGGATACCCATAGCGGATATTCTTCCGAACGCGGGCTGCAGAGCGGTCATCAGCTCTGTTTTCAACTGTCCGTCGATCGTGCCGCGGACGTAGTTGGCTGTCACATTGCCGCAGACGTTGGTATAGAACAGGATCGGGTTCATGATCCTGTAGCTGTACTCGCCGAAGCATCGTATGGCGATGTCAATATCCAAACCGATGTTTGTATCGACTACGCGGAACGGGACAGGATTTGGCGTGCCATACTTGTTGCCGATTAGTTCTTTGGTGTTGAAATAGTAGACGCGGGTATCCTTTCCGGGCGAACCGCCGAACTTGAACCTGTCCCAAGCCGACTTCAGCGAGCCGACGATGTTTCCGACAAGGTCCCCGCCCGCGAATAATGAGGGTTCGCCGCCTGAATCGAAAATGAACTCGCCCGGTTCGGAGCATACGTCGAGCACTTTGCCCTGCTCCACTGTGATCATACATTGCCCGTCGGCAACTGCGATAACAGAACCTGTAGATATGATGTTGTCCTCGCCCTTTGTGTTTGACGAGCGCTTGGAAATCCGGTTTTGCCCTTTGGCGACCATAACATCCGCAGGCAGAGCCTCGCAGTAGAAGTACTCCTTCCACTGGTCCGCCATCGTGCCGCCTATCGCGCCGATTGCTGCTTTAATGAGTCCCATTTTGTACCCTCCCAGTTCTATAATTTGTACCTAACTTAGCATATTTCACGAGCTTTGTAAACAACACCCATCACTTTACTGACAATGTTATCTCGTCGGCGTAGTTGGTCTCGAAAATCTCTCTCACTCCGTTTATATCGCGAGTTTGCCCCAATGCCCACATGAGTTTGGTGACACAAGCTTCGGTCGTCATGTCCCAACCTTGTACCGCTCCCGATTGAAGCACCTTCCTCCCTACCTCGTAGAGCGAGAAGTCGCTCTGCTCGTAAAGGCACTGGCTGCGAACGATAACCGACGTTCCGCTGTCTATAAGGTGGCGGATTTTTTCCGACAGGTCCCGGCGCAGGAAGTGCAAGCCGCCCACGCCAAAGGCTTCAAGCACGACGCCTTTGTAACCCTGCAGCATCAGCGCGTCAAAAATGCGTGGATTGGAACCGGGAATCAATTTCAGCAGAAACACCTCGCCGGACAGTTCAGGCTTAAAACTCACAGGACCACAGGACATTTTCTTCGACTTCTCTATGTCCTGCCGCCGCATCCCTTCCATATTGAACTCTGCAAGATAGGGATAGTTTACGCTTTCGAAGGCGTCAAACCCCATAGTGCGGACTTTGACCGCCCTGCAGCCCTTTATGATCTTGTGGTGGAAAGCGATGCTCACACCCGGTATTTCACTGTCCACAGCAACGAGCGCAAGTGAAAGGTTATTCGTCGCGTCGGTTATAGGGTGGACCAGAGGGAGCTGCGAGCCGGTAAGAACCACAGGTTTGCTTAGATTCTGCAGCATGAACGTAAGAACCGACGCTGTATATGCCATCGTGTCAGTCCCGTGCGTGATGACGATTCCGTCGTAGTTATCCAACTCTTCGTAAACGTTAACGGCGATGGTCTGCCATTCCTCCAATTGGATATTAGAACTGTCAAGGTTCATAATACCCTTGTAGTCTATGTCGTAATAGCCGCGCAAGCCGTCAAGCGTCCTAAGCAGGGCGTCCGAGTTCCCAGACGGGGATATCCCCTCGCTCGTTGACTCAGCTACGATCGTCCCGCCTGTGCCGATTATGAGGATTTTTTTCATACGGACGCCCCCAGAGTTCCTGTAATATCCGGCAGGGATAGTAAGTATGCTTCCAGTTCGGTGAGCGAGCCGTGCCGGTATGCGCTTATGTCGCTGTTTGATTCGTTTTCAAGGTAGTCGGTCACCAGATATGTTTCGGCGCCCAGCAAGCCGACGCTCATGTCTTCATCGACGTTGTTGCCGATCATAATGCATTGTTCGGGCTTCTTGTTGATCTTTTCGAAAATCTCACGGTAGTACTCAGGATTCGGCTTGCAATAGCGGCTGTTCATGTAGTGAGTGACCAGCGAAAAATCCTGCGGCTGTAGTCCGACCCATCCGAGCCGCGTCGTGACCGCGCAAGCCGGAAAGAGCGGGTTGGTCGCCAGCACGACCGTATAACCCTTGGAAGCCATTGCTTGAACGATCCTTTTTGAGACTTCGTTCGGTTCCATTACTGATTTGATAACGTTAAACCTGTTTTGATAAAACCTGTCGCACGCTCTCTCAACAGGCTTGATCCCGTTACTGTCCAGTTTCATCAAATCCGTAAAAGTCTCCCAAAACCGCTGAGCATTCAGCGCTCCTCCGTCATTGGATATCATTTTATAAGTACCGGCCCATGTCGCCTTCACCGCCAAATCGGCGTTTAATCCCAATCCGGAAAAGACTGCATGCAATTCTTTTAAGTAAACGCGGAGGAACGCGTCCTGAGAGAATTTCAGCAGCGTCCCGTCAAGATCAAACATTATAGTGTCAATCATGGCAACGAACCTCTCTTATTACTGAAATCTATGGCTTGTTGCTTACCATAATAGTAAATCCTTCCCAACTATGTCGGCGAAGGATTTACTCCATTATGAATGAGATAGTACTAGCTGTTCGGAGGAGCCCATTTCCCGTTGATAAACACAAACTCGTCCCCATAAGAACTGATCTTTGTCAACGCGACAATCAGGTCAATCAAACACCAAACACCAAGAGCCCCGGCTGTCAGGAGTTTGACTATGCCAAGACCGACCTGGCCTCTCATGAACCGGTCCACTCCGATCGCTCCAAATAACCAAGCTCCCACGACGATAAACAAAACTTTCCCAACACGTTTTTCCATTTCCCTTCTCCTTCTTCTCTTTATTATTGGTCAGGTGTTTCGGATTCGTTGAGCATTCCGCACTGTGAAACACGCGGCTCCAGCGCACCTGTTACCTGTCAATTATTGTACATAATGAAACGCCGCTTGTCAATATCGGGGAGTAAAAATGTCTGCAAATTTCCGATGCGCATGTGACAGTTCACGGTCGACTGGGATTTACTCTGACTTGCGTGAGAGTAAATCCCAGCCGACCGTGAACTGATAAATGCGACTCGTGATCTCGCCGTGCGATAGACCTATGTCAAGGCGGCCGCACTGTTCTATGCTTTCAGGCATTATCTTCCGATTGGGTTTGCGCTTGATTTTCAACAACTTGATAATGTCCTCGATGATCGTATCGTCGCGCACTTCAAAGCCGAGCCATTTGCCGTCGTGCAGAGTTTCGGCTTCGTCATACTCCTTGCAAACGGCGTCGCCGAATGCTTCGCGCTGTTTTTCAAACTCCTCGCGTTCTTTTCCGCCAAAAGTTATGCTCACCAGGAAGAAACCTTCCCGCAAACATAGCGTAACCAATGGCTTGCCGCTGCGTTTGAAAAATAACAGATTATAGTGCTTGTGCGTGGGTTTGCCTTCCGCCCATATTTCATCTATTTCATAATAGTATCGGATGTGCCCGACGAGTTTTTCCCAGGCTTCGCTTGCGTTTCCGAGCATCGCTTTGACTTCTCCGTATGGTTTCGTTGGTCTGTCCAATTCTCACCCCTCCAGATGCAGGACGCCGAGAGCGGAGGCTGATGAAAACTCAGCGCGTCATTGCGGGCTCGACCCGCAATCCCCTGAATAATGCGTGTAGTATATCACATCCCGGCTACTTTGGAAATGCCGATAAAACGACCTTCGTCCAACTTCTGGAATCTCCAATGACCCAAACACAAATATGACAAGGGGACGGTTCTTCTGTCATATGACAGAAGAACCGTCCCCTTGTCATACCAGCGGCAGCCATACATGGAGTTCGCTGCCCCAGTTCGGTTCGCTTAACACTTCTATTTTGCCGCCGCACAAGTCCACGATTCGTTTTACGATTGCAAGGCCTAATCCGTTTCCGGCTTTTGCCCTTGAGGTATCGCCCTGATAGAACTTGTCAAAAATTCGCGCCTGAGTGTGCTCATCCATTCCTGTGCCATCGTCCTTAACAGTTAACTGAACGCCGTTGTCAGAGTGCGACAAGCTGATAGTGATAGCTCCGCCAACGTCAGTGAATTTTACGGCGTTGTCGATAAGGTTCAGAAATATCTGCTGTGTAAAATCAGAGTTGCCGGTGAACATTACCTTCTCGGCGGAGACGCTTACGTCAATGCCCTTTCTTTCCCATTTCGGCTCAAGCTGGATAACGGCTTTACGGAGCTGTTCATCCAATTGAAAAGTGGTGACGTTTGCGATTATTTCGAGGTTTTCGTATTTCGTCAGGTCCAGGATGTTCGTAGACAGCGCAGCAAGCCGCTCGGACTCAGCGATGATAACGTCAAGGTACTCCGTTTGATTGTTCGTGTTGAGATCCTCCCTGAGCAGCTTGGCAAACCCGCCTATTGATACGATCGGCGTCTTGAACTCATGCGAAAAGTTGTTGATGAAGTCACTGCGAAGCGTTTCTATCGTCGAGAGTTCATATGCCATCTTATTGAAGCTGCCAGACAGTTCCTCCAACTCATGAATACCTTTGATATCCAGCCGAACGCTGAAATCCCCTCCGGCCACCTTGTGGGTCGCATCAATAATTTTACGAATCGGGTTCAGCGCTTTTTTACTGAAAAATACCGCAATAGCCGTACCAAGAAAGATGCTGAACGCCATCATGGCAATAAGCCCGTGGAACGGACCTCCGGCGCCTACACTGTCAGGGCCGGGCCTTACGCCATCGAAAAAGTTGATGACCCCCGCCTGATTAAGGATAATCACAAGCAGAGCCGCCAACACCAAGGCTGCGATCAGGATAGTAAAAATGAAAATCACCAGAGAAAGCGTTAGTCCCCATCTTCTTTTAATGAAACTCATGGTTTTCGCACCGCCTTATACCCAAGTCCGCGCACGGTGATTATTTCCAGTTCCGGCCAACCCCGGAATCTTTCCCGCAGTCTGCCGATGTGTACGTTCAATGTGTGGTCGTCGGTTTCTGAGTCCATGCCCCATATCTCATCCATTAACTGTAGGCGGGTGAGGATTGTGCCGGGATAAGAGAGCAGTTTGAATAAGAGTAAAAACTCTTTCTGAGGAAGCGTTACCATTTCCTCGCCGCGTTTCACAGTAAGGGCGTCATAGTCCAGTATAACATCGCCGATCATCAGCCTGTGCTCGCTGGCGATCTGAGCCCTTCGCAGCAAGGCCTTTATTCGCAGAACCATTTCTTCCTCGTCGACGGGTTTGGTCATGTAGTCGTCAGTACCTGCAACAAAGCCTCTTCGTTTGTCCGCGGTATCCTGCTTTGCCGTTACCATCAGAATCGGAAGCGCCGCCCATGATATGCGCAACTGCCGCGTCAGTTCATATCCGTCCATGTTTGGCATCATCAGGTCGAGTACGACCAAATCAATATGTTCCCTGTCCATAAGCTCCAGGGCGGCGACGCCGTCCTCGGCCTGGAGGACCTCAAATCTGTTCTTCTTCAAAACAGCGCACATCAGTTTTCTGGTATTCGCATCATCTTCTACAACAAGTATTCTGAACATCGCATCATCCCCCGCTCGAAATTTCTATTTCGAATATACCATAGAAACCTCAACTGAATCTCAACAGATTGTAAACTATCTTGGCGCGGCAGCTTTAATCGGTGCAGTTCGCGGTCGGCTGGGATTTACTCTGGCGCAGCATAATTGTTTACAGTTAGTTGAGGTTCGGTTGAGGTTTGTTCTTTACACTGATGGCAATCATTCCATTGGAGGCGAGTAATGAAAAAGATGAAGAAGGAAAAGAACAATAAAAAGAAGCTCAAGATCACGATCAGCCTTGCAGTCGTGGCGGCGCTTGTTGGAACGGCGGTGGTATTAAGCATAGTTACATCCTCGGACGCCGCCAATGCCCAAAACCAATCTGAGGTAACCATAACGCTTGCACGAACTGATATCACAAGGACTATTTCCGTATCCGGCGTTGTCGAGAGCGCTCAGACAAGCAACATATATTCCTCTCAATCTTACCCGGTCAAGGCGATCCATGTGCAAGTCGGCGACTTCGTGAGAGCCGGGGATGTACTTGCGGAGCTTGATATGTCCAGGCTTGAAAGCGATGTGCTTCAGGCGGAAATAAACCTGAAAAGCGCCATAGTTTCGGCGGAGGAGGAAGTCCGCTCAAACAGCAACAGCATCGTGAACGCGCAGACTTCATTGGAGGCTTCGCAAATATCCCTTTCCAGGCAGCAGCTCAACACTTCAAAATCTGAAAGTGAGCTGCGGGAAGCGGAAGCCAGAGTGACGGAGGAGTTTGACAGTCACAACTATGATATCGCAATAGAGGATACAAGGCTGACGCTTGCAAGACGGAAGACCGATCTTGAGAGGGCTCAGAGAGAGTTGGACGATGCTATCAGGAGTTTTGACGACTATACATATCAAAATGCCATCACCGACGCAAAGGTCAACCTCGACCGAAGAAAGGCTGAACTGGCGGACGCCGAAAGAGCGCGTAATAACAGCTCATCTTCAGCAAACATCGCCGGTTATCAAAATGCTTTTAGCGCCGCGCAAACAGTATTGGCGATGAGAGAGGAAGCGCTGAAAAGTGCGCAAGCCGCACTTGAAGCCCTCGAAAGCGCCGA
>Ga0123353_10005476_pt1 | contig 16677 bp, 11 predicted proteins | sample TergutLab28metaG_3_FD_92763 | JGI IMG/M metagenome (GOLD analysis project Ga0123353, IMG submission 92763) | Labiotermes labralis P3 segment gut microbial communities from Petit-Saut dam, French Guiana - Lab288 P3 | ecosystem: Host-associated > Arthropoda: Insects > Digestive system > Gut ...
CGTTGCGCTGACCACGTGACACCCCTCTATCCGCAAAAGTTGGCACTAACTTCGCCGACCGGCGGCGGCCGCTCTGTCGGTATAGTTCGCGTGCGGACTAAGGCCACGGAGTTTAGTTTTTTTGTTTTGTTAAATAACGCTAATATTTCTGTTCGAACGTCGCGAATTTCTTCATCAACCTACTTAATCTATTTACACATAGTAAGTAGGTTGATGAAGAATGTTTCATGCTGCTGTTGTGTAGCCTATAAGGTCTCAGAACCTCCATTCCGTGTATGTTGCAACGTTGCTGTCGCAAGACAAACACTCTATTCTTATCGCCGAGCACAGCATGGACGAGGCACTGCGTCGGAATGTATTTTTTTATATATTCTCCGCCTTCCAGCTGGTCAGACCTCCTCGTTACAGGCCCATGTCTTCATGGACAGTCAAACGAGCTTTGCGTTAATGTGTTTCTTGTTTCTATCCTACCCACATCTACACAGGCTACAGCAAGTTTTATTACAGTGCAGCAGGTGGTGGGTGATTCGCGCACAACCTCGTGAATGTGACGGACATCCTAAGGCCTAATGCAGACTCGTCCCTTCAGCGGCTAGATCTAGTAAAACTTTGAGCAGTGTAGCAGATCACGTCACTTAGGCATTAACGTTCCGTGCCTCCAGAACGGGGTCCAATTTCTTAATTCACAGCAACACTGTATGTGGAGGCCGAACACGGCTCAACTGGTATCACAATTTCAAGATATCCTTATTTCACTTCATGCAGTTGAGTCCTTCTTGAGAAGTTAAATTGTTATCAGCTAGTCAAGAAATTCCCCGCATTCTACGGAACCCGAAGATTCATTACCGCATTCACAAGTTCCCGCCATCTACCCCTATCCTAAGCCAGCTAGATCCAGTCCATGGCCCCACATCCCAATTCCTGAAGATCCATCTTAATATTATCCTCCCATCTAAGCCTGGGTCTTCCAAGTGCTCTCTTTCCCTAAGGTTTCCACACAAAAACCCTGTTAATCACCTCTACTCTCCCTATATGTGCTAAATGTCTCGCCTACCTCATTTTTCTCGATTGGATCAACCGATCAATATTGGATAAGAAGTACAGATCATTAAGCTCCCCATTGTGTAGTTCTCTCCATTAACTTGTCCGTATCATTATTTATTGTTTACAAAACTATGCAACTTCGAGGCACGAATTTTATAGTTTTTAGTTCCTTCCTTTCATCATTCCCGAACGTTCTTTTCAGAGCCTTCAGTATTTTCTCTGCTGAATGTTACAGGCTTTCATTGATGCTCACTTCTATTACGAACGTCAGAGCAGTACGTGCACTTAGGCTCTTCGCCTTCACGCGCACGCCATGCAGATATATATATACCCCAGGGGAAAATGCCATTGTAATTGGGTGGGCCACAGCGCTGGTCTGGCTGCTTCGAAGAAGGAAAAAAAACCTCTTCCCCTTGCAGGGAATCAAACCACGATGCCTAGGTTGTCAGCCCATAGCCTAGTGACCACCCCTAATGAGCTAACTCATCTCACATTCTCAATGACGATATCCCAAATGTCGGCAATACAAATTACATGTATACATGTTGACGTCATCCGGCTATAGAATCTCCTTTGACTTCTCATACATCAATTTTACAAACTTTTATAAGAATTCCCTTCCGCTTCCTTCATTTCGAATAACTGGGACATAAGATTTAGAAACTGTCGGTTCGTGGGTTACAGTACACGTACCCAATCAAAGGCTTGAAGTCCTCCGCAGTCATCCTTGAAATAATTTCAAGATATATTTCGAAGGGGATCGTCCTGGGTATGAAGCGAATGCCTGATGTGTATTTCAGTGCAACAATCCGTATCTACCTTCTGCATAGCAATTAGTTTTCATTCTGACGTAAGACCTTCTGCAACGTATAGACGCTGAGGCTGAGATTAAAATGTTTCGGATACATATTTGGAGGGATTGAAAATTGATATGAATAACAGATCTTAATACGAAGAGGCGCCAGAAATAATATTCGCTATACTTGCAAGACCAGTCTAGCCAGCGGCTCTCATTCCACAAGCCACGCCTTGAAGAGTAACAGGCATAACTGAACATATCTGCTAACACATTTCGCCTGTCACAATGTTAAGAGATGGAAAACGACTTTCAGCTCAAAAATCGTTTCAAAACTAGCATCTAATCTATTCATTCTCTGAAAATTCCACAAGATATTACAGGCCAACACATAATATGTATCCCGCCTGAATGAAAATGTACCACGTGTGTCCCGGAAGCTGACAGACACGCCCTTCCCGCCCCTGTATGACTTTTCGGTCTGGTAGCACCGAAGGACTATTATTGGCAGCTCAAATCAACCCTTTCTACTGTATCATCATCGACACGGGTACGAGACTACGTTTTCATTAGTCCTACGACTGCAGACCCCTCGCCCCCGGTTAATGGCAGTGGATCGTGACGCCAGCCCAACGGTAACCGGTGATTTGAGACTGGGACCGAACCGACTGGTCCTGCAGCAGCACACAGCGTTAAGTTCTCGGAGGATGGAGCAAATCGGAGAGTAACTTAGCTGAAAAAGAGAGAACTGTCGGAGTTTTGCTACTTCGAGGTTATCTGATAATGCTGTTTCAACTACTATCGTCGACTAGGATCGGTGTTACTACGTATGGTAATAGGACACACCTGAAACGGGAAAGCGACAATGCCGACCAAAACTAAAATAAGATGGAATTTTTGTATGATTAAGTTCGTACGATGACAAATTTACGAGGCACAACATTCCACAGACACCGGAGCTGTACCGTTTGTCATTTTGTGCGTTTGGAAATGTATTACTTTCTGAGAGAATATCTTAGGAATCCCTTGGTCGGTACAGTTGAATAGGCAGCAAGCTGGACGACCGAGCGGACCAAGGATCGATTTATAACACAGAAAAAAAAAGGTCTCTTTTCTTCAAAGCGGTAAGATGAAATCTGGGCCCATCCTTCCTCCTAATGGACGGATAACGGAGGATCTGTCTCGCACGTAATGCGCCCGCGGGTTGAAGAAGACCACTCACTTCCAACTGGTGCCTGGATTAAAAAATACGTGGATCTGTGACTCCACTCTTCCATACGCCTTTCACCTTCAAAATTAAGAGCGTGGGCTGCGGCCAATCTATCAGAATCGAGCCCAGTCTACTCTAGTCCAGTGCACTCAAGTCCAATCTAAGGAACAGCAAACACAGACCCCTAGCTTCACCCAATTAGACTTGAATCGGGCAGCGAAATGTGCGTAAGGGTACAAATGTGAAGTTCGCCTTAGAACAGGCCACGAAGACCCACAGGGCGAGCAGATGTACAGCTGTATTCTTTCTTTAACCTCTGCGCTGGGTATAGGTGGGTGGTCAACACCACGCCCCGGCCGCTTTACCCCAGGGAAAGATCCGGTAACCATTGTTACGAGGTTGGGTGGGCCACAGGGCCGGCCTGGACGGGTGCGGAAAATCTCGCTCCGACCGGGATTCGTTCCCCGGACCGTCCAGTCCGTAAAGAATCGCTATACCGACTGCGCTGTATACGTACAGGGTATTCTGTATTATTTAACGACGCTGGCAATAGCTTAGATTCTACATTGAATGAAATACGACAATGCAGCATTGGTGAAACAATGCTGATAGGAGACAGCGAAAAACTTCCGAGACAACCCTGTTTCAGTATCTCCTTGCCCAAGACAAATCCGGCAGTGACTGTACAGGAATTCTAGGCCTTTGCAGCATCTAAGCGAGGCATATATGATTCGTTTAAAACGCCTTGGCTTGACGAGTCTGGGAGAGAGAACTTGCCGTATACATAAGAACTGCGCTCTTCTGGGTTATTATGCAGCGACAAGTCGTAATTTCTTACCGACGTTTCGGGACAACCTATCGGTCCCATCCTCAGGGTTTATGGGGATGGGAAAGATTCTTGAACCCTCAGGACTGGCCCGATACAATGTCCCGAAATGTCGGTAAGAAATTACCACTTCTCGCTGTTTAATAACACAAAACAGCGCAGTTCTTAGCTACTTCGCGGCGGAAGGCTGAAATCACGCATCGCAGTCTACATGATGGGTGCCTGCGAATATTCCTGCAATTCACTTTTCTCCTCCTCTTCTTTCAAGATGTCCGGTACCGAGACATTAACATGCAGGTCTTCAGAATAAGGACATGCAGGCTTACAACTGAATCTCCTACAGATCGGCTACTGACCTAGAGTACCAATGAAGGTGGAAGGCACATAGGATGGTACAGAGCTGGAAATAAAAGAGCAGACACTATCATCGTGTGGAAAGTAGGTGGTTCTGGTAATTACAAGCCGGCACGACATTGTAGAGACATTGGTGGGGCCGTAGGCACAACAGCGCAGCCTGCATGTTCCTATTATTATATGTTATGCCTGTGTAACTGTGTCATTCTTTAGTAATGAGTAGGTGTCCAACAGCTGTTGACAGCCATCAGCAAGTTCCCCTCTTTTCTACTAATATCCCTCTCATCGTCTTTTCTTTAACTCAACCACCCCACTCTCCTTGAAGAACAAATGACAATTTGTAAACACTGGATTTCTTTCTATCGTCGACAGTAGTGAAGGAACGATATTACTCAGCATGGCACTGTTATCACAAGTAGCCACTAGCCCACTGAAACTGCAAGCAGAGTGCATAGGGCTACTAAGTACAAACCCATTATACATCAAACTTTGCTGCCTATACTGCAGTGTGTTTACAATACACAGAACAACTCAAAATTAAGACCCCACATATGAAAAACAAATGTAGGCAGAATCACTTCAATTTATCAACCAACGAATGCACATATAATTTCAAATAAAACACTTTTAAAACGTTTTAAAATACTCCGACATGTTTCGATCTTGTCAGATCATCATCAGGGAGCTTTGTTCGTTGCTAAAGTAATGTGTCCAACAGGCAAAACTGAACAACTGTAAGAACACCAAGCTAAGGTCACTAAAAACATACTGTAACATAACTTTAGCATGGAACAAAGCTCCGTGATGATGATCTGACAAGATCGAAACATGTCGGAGTGTTTTAAAATGTTTTAAAAGTGTTTTATGTGAAATTATATGTGCATTCGTTGGTTGATAAATTGAGGTGATTCTACAAAAATGCACGGTGCTATAATAAGATTTAGAGTTAAATGTAGGCAGAATTCTGAAGAAATCAACAAATTAAAGCAGAAACTGTTTCAATAATTGCGATTTTCCTTTGCAAGTACAGGAAACATAAAGTTTTTTTTAAACCACTGGGGACTACAACGAGTTTGCGTTATAAACAAAGCTATCGTACCCCACAGAGAACACAGTGCACGTACTTCCATTACAAAAACTTAAGTGAGACTACTGTAAACGGAAATACCGGCTGTGTGTTTTAATAGAAACCACAACTATATGACACGGGCATATGAGAGCGTTTTATTTCACAGTGTTGTTTGCACCGTGCATATGGGTCCAGCGTTATGCGCATACTTTACAGCCCAGCTATATTCCAGTACGTTTTCGGTACCTGTCACCTCATCAGTACAAACATCACAGACCAAAATAAAAACATCGCTAATGGAAGGTGTTTATCTGGTCATGCACACATAAACAGCTCTGTGTCAAAGGGGATGCGAAATATAGCGATGTGTGCTTGACAAGATAAGACACCTTCTAATAGCGGTGGTTTTTGGCCTGTGGTCTCCCGTGACGACGATGGTGGCCCCCACCGAAAACATGTCGAAATTTAGCTTGACTGTATAAGTATGTGCATCGTATTGAACCAACTTGTAGACAATGACAGAGTTATATGTTACATTTTAGAATGTGTAAAGTAACAACTAAGAGATACAGATTCACAATCATGCTTTAATAATAACTTGTCACTAATCTCCAAAACTAATACTTTAAAATCAACTGTGCAAATTATGAATACTTTTTCAAATAAAAACAACCAAACTCCATGAAGAGTCCTACTTTCAATGAAGTAACAGCAAACAACAAATTGCTAACAACACTACTGAAAGCTGCCATGGTCACTTTATTGTAATGTCGAATCAATCGAGTGACGAGTCAGGAAACCCTCAGGTCAGGACGGTACGTCTTCGAACAAAAATTCTATTCCAAGGTCTCCCAAATATGAAACAAAAAATGCTTGCCATTAGTTCTTGTACACTACATAATGGTCAATCAGCTACAGTGCGTCATCCATTCCCGGCAGAATTAAACATACGTTCAAAGTTTTGACGTTTTGTTGACCGTGCATCACAGTACGAGCACATGTGCTCGAAATATGTAGAGGCATGAAATGAAACTTACTGTGAAACAAATTTTGTGCATCAAGTTGGTTAAATACTGAGATAAATATACGTTCAAAGGTTCTGTAGATGTGTTTGACAGTGTCAGTCCTTGGAACGGACATATGAAGGTCTCCAAAGAACGGAATTTTAACTAGGAAATCCCTTAAAACAGGGAGGGCTAAGAATTAAATAACCTCTGAAGAACGTTAAAAATATGTGTTAGTACAACAAGGAAGTGAAATATACAGCACTTTAAAACTTCTTTTTTTCCTGGTACTAGAAATGCTAACTTTTCGAAATCAAAATGACAGTTCATGGCCTTAGTTCTTTTAATAGAACTCTATAAGCTGTAATCGATCATGCCTTCGTACATTGCAGGCAGACCTTTCACATATCACCGAAGTATGAACACTACAGAGCTACCCAGAACAGCTCAAATGCCAGGCGACGATTATGCAACACACTGTCGAAAGGTGTACGTCGCTACAGGCTTTTGGTATTCTACATTATACAGCCTTGCAGAGAATAATCTCTTTAAATCTAAGTGGAACGTGATAGAAGACGGGAGAAAATTTCACAATAGGAACCTTAATAATCTGAATACTTCATCAAATGCTAGCTGGATGCAAAACCAAAGAAATATAAGTAGGCAAGTAATGTAGTACGCATGGGTTTGAAAACAAGAAGGGAACACTAATATGATCCGCAGCATAGACGGAAGAATAATTTTCTGGAAATAGAAGGTCAGGGTGTGAACAGGATGATGGGTTGGAATGAACACAACATTAAGACCTTTCGTTAACACACACGGTGAGAAACATTATCAGCGGCACGCACACGCCTAGTTTCTGAATAAGGACCGTGTTTGTAAAGAATTATTGCTCTCAGAAATATCAATGCCATTTCACGACACGCAGAAACCACACTCATCGCCATACGTGAAAATAAAATCAAGGTGGACATTATGCAAATTCATATGAAAAGGAAAGTAGCAAAGATTAATTGGCAGGTGCTGGTGTAGTCAGAAAACAAACACAAAGAAAATCTAATGTGGCGCGACACTGCTCCTGGAATGTCGGGTTCCTTAACAGTAGCAACTTCTTACACCACGCAGAGCTGAATGTGGAGTAGAATAGAAAGTGACCATGTTACTTCCACTTTACGCAAATCTGGACATGTCAGATTAATTTAGATAATAACAAAATATAGTCAAATCTACTGAAGATTAGACTTACTGGCACCGGTAACTGTTTTGCAATCTCTTATTGATACGTAGCCGGCGGGTAAATATAAAGACATGCGGCTTGACCACAAACTGAGAATTTCTTGTTAAACTGCATTACGAGGTTTTTTTTAAATTTCAGCCTTCGTGATGGTTCACAAATGCTTCTTTGGATAAACAGTCTTTTTGAATAAATGTGATCTTAGTGACGGGTATAGACATACCGATAAACACTTCTACTCGGAGAGTAATGGGTACATCATCAACATTATCATCACCACCACCATCACCACCACCACCACCACCATAACCACCACCACCACCACCATAACCACCATAACCACCACAACCACCACCACCACCATCACCACCACCACCACCACCATCACCACCACAACCACCACAATCACCACCACCAGCAGCATAATAAATGTACCAAGGACATATGAGATTTTAAACACAGCAACTTTCAAATGACCCCAGTAGATTAGTCTGAAAACATAATACGTAGGGGCACAATTTAAGAATTTAACTGCGCAAACTTCGCTTTAGACATCATGCTCTCTTTTATCACATATGTAACAGTGCGCTTTCATCTGTGCAAGAATATACCAGCAAGAATGAGAGTAAACGCAATGTAGGTGATACATTCACATACTGTTCTTATTTAACGACGCCTATTTAACTGCATACTTTATGTAAACATGAAGTTCATTTAACAATACTTGGCCTACTTTTAAGGTTCTTTCCAAATACTTGAGAGGAAAATATGCCAAAACCACGGACTGTCTCCGGATCAAGACTCGAACCAGAGATCTCTTGGCTTCAGTGCCAATCAGTCACCCACAGAAATCCGCGTGCAGTCTACAAGATACAAGGAATCAGTCGCACACAGAAATCCGTGTGCAGTCTACAAGATACAAGATATCAGTCGCACACAGAAATCCGTGTGCAGTCTACAATATACAAGGAATCAGTCGCACACAGAAATCCGTGTGCAGTCTACAAGATACAAGGAATCAGTCGCACACAGAAATCCGTGTGCAGTCTACAATATACAAGGAATCAGTCGCACACAGAAATCCGTGTGCAGTCTACAAGATGCAAGATATCAGTCGCACACAGAAATCCGTGTGCAGTCTACAATATACAAGGAATCAGTCGCACACAGAAATCCGTGTGCAGTCTACAATATACAAGAAGAGTAACGAAATATTTAGTCCCAAGGCAGTACAGCAAACAGAACAAGATTATGGACCACTCAGTTACTGTATTTTGTGAAACAGATCGTAAAACAATTTCCTGCAAGCGTAATTCTCAATGCTCCACACATCAATGAATGCCTTGTACGTGACTCTTCCACATACAACGCATTTTTTTAATTACAAGAAGAAACTGTTTCTCTTAATTTAGCATTCCAAGCTGACAACGACCTAAGAGGCCTGATTTTGTTTCAGATTTAAATTTTGAATAAATACACAAGAAAAGATGCGCCATTAAATTTGGGTCAGTAGTGGATTGGGTAGGGAAACCTGAAGAAAATAGACCATATGGAAGAACTAAGCATAGATGAGAGGATAGTATTAAAATGGATTTTCAAGCGAGAAGCAGAGAGGGCGTGGATTGAATTCATCCGACTCGGGATAAGGAAAACTGGTGGGCTCTTTTGAGCTCGGTAATGAACTTCCGTGTTCCATAATATGAAGGGAATTTCTTGTGCAGCTGAGCAAGTTATGACCTTGAAAGAACGACTCTGCGCCATGAAGTTAGCTAAGTAGAATGAAAACTGTTAGCTGTCTTAGTGACCATTCCATATATCCTCCTCGGAACTCGCCAGAATAGGGAGCTAGAAACATGGCCATGAGAAATTATACTGTGTTCGAGAAGGCGGAATATATGAGAAGCTACAAGAGACAGGCATGCAACGACGTTCAGGAAAAGAAAATATGTGAAGCGGCTTGTATGTACAGCAACCAAGCAGAATCGGTGCCTTTTAAAGTTTTCTCCTTCACATACGAAGCAGATTTGCGTACAAAAATGAGTACAAAATCTACAGCCAGTTGCGTTTACGCCGTGTAACAATTCTAGATCTAGGAACTGTGATGATGGCCAATACAGGCCGAAACATGTAGTTGTTTCCATCACATAGTCATTAAATACACCTCAGTGATTAAGTCGTGTATGACTGCATACCTTTTCTTGGAACAATTCTATATGTTCCTGAATACGGATTATTGTTCTAAATTATTTTCGACTCTAGTACTTTGTGTGCGGGACAGGCACACAGCCTACACCCTCTCACCTAGTTTGTGTATGTGTGTGTGTGTGTGTGTGTGTGTGTGGTGTGTGTGTGTGTGGTGTGTGTGTGTGTTTTGTGTGTGCAGGAAACACACGTTATATGACGCACACCTAGAGGTTTTTGTGTGCAGGCGACACGCACAGCCTATATAACGCACATCTTTTAGTGTTCTGTGCGTAAAGGAAACACGCAAACCTTCTAGTGTTGTGTGTGCAGGAAACAGACACAGGCTAATAACGCACACCTTATAATATCGCTTCGTGAGCGTATGAGACATACAACACCGACATAAAGTACACCCTCCAGGGTTTGTGTGTGCAGGAACACACAGTGTACATCTTCCTCAGTAAGTCTAAGCAAATACTAAAAATTTATTATGCGACTTTAATCCGGTGTTAAGAAGGATATTTGAGTGGATCACGTTAGATAAGGGGCACAAGTGCCTTGAGCGAGCTAAGGAATGTACAGTTCTGATTTTGTTTCCTTGTGAGTCACGGGGACTTTGAGAATATCAATAAAAATTTCGTATTAGGCCAGGTCTAATTTGAGGCTTATGTAGAAGCCAGAATGAACTCGGACCGAAACCGTAATGGAAGAATTCAGTCCCAGGACTTGGTTCGTGGTCACCCTGCCACAAAGCGAATATGAAGATTTTAAATTCCATAGTGAATTCGATAAGAAGGGCATTATTAAATGGCGTCTCAACATCAAATATTGCAGAAACAAAAGCACTAAGCTCTAGCTTCATGTCCCACACTTACATAAACGATATTCTTTAGGAAATCAAATTCTTCTCCCTTTTTTTTAACCTCGTGCATGTCAAAGAAAGTTTCGTGCCCGATACCCTCGACACTGCGTGTTCCAGTCATGCAGACCTACAGATAGTATTCTTATGCAAACAGTGCTGCCGCCTATCGGAATTTCACAATAAAAGTGGCGAGTTTCTTTGTGTCCACACGTCATCGACCGGCAGATAGAAACGTAATGAATTTATTCATGGCAAATAGGCTGGTTCGTTAGTCTAGCAATTAATATCTAGCAGTCCACATTCCAAAGATTAAACAAAGAGTTTAATACCACGACTTCATGCAGGAATTTCCTGTGTACCGTGCTAATGCTATTTGAATACTATATTCAGATAGTGATTTTTCGTTGTCTTACTCAGTCACTCCTCATTGTTGGTATAGTAAGCCTCAGTCATTTCTTCCATATTTTCACAATAAGGACATCTTAGTAAATTCTACAATGACTAATCTACTTACTGTGAACAAATTCTGAAAATACAAGTTCCAACAACAGTTAAAATCACTGTAGTCCCTTACTGAAGCATTTTAATAATCCGTGACTGTACTGGCACAATGTTGTAACCACCGCAATAGCTACAAATCCACATACTAATGTATTATAAGAACATGCAATGTATTTTATGTACAGTCCGCATTCATATATGTACAAAATAAGAAACACACAATACGTTTCTAGTGTATAACGACTTTCAAACCAAGCATCTTGTAAATTCCTTCGCTCAGGACGAGAAAGATGAAATGTGATGTTGAATACATTAGCGGCGACCAAGAGACAGAGAAATGCCAGCCACGATACACGTCTACTACTTTACATGTTGCAGCTTGAGACAGAGCCTTGATACAAGACGTGGAGAACTACATATAAGGCCAGGACATGCCGCTAGGGAAGAGGCCGCCTTGGTGCGATTGTTTCGTTCAGCTGATGCGGTATAGTGACTAGGTAACAGGTTATATTATAAAGGAATAGTGGTTTGAATCCAGGAATGGGCAAAAGATTTGTCTCTTTTTCAAAGTGACTAGGCAGGATCCGCAGCCCCATCTATCCAATGGACACCGAAGCCTCCTGCCCCAATAATTAAGCGAACAATACATGAAACTGGTCACCCAACTGCCTCTAGTGATAAAATTAGGAATGCGTGGAGCTGAACATTCACTCCCCCCACGTTTCCATGGTGTGAAGAGAAATAGCACCTTTTACCTTCTCGCACTTCAGCGTTTACCTGTACGGTTCACGGGTATTGTGAGATTATGCACTGTCAACAATATACATCGCAGCCTATGTTACAGCGCATAACATAAACTTCATCTGCTTGTCACAGAACTCTGTTTTCACTTCAGCTAACATGTTTAGGTGAATCTCTACGAAATGCTGACATTAGGGTACAATAATTTATATAGGATAATTTCGGTAAAGGTAATGAAGTTGTCCCTTTGGAGGTATAGCTCCACTCATTCTTAATCTCAGCATTACATTATTTGAGTGGTCACCTTCACGCACCGGCTGCTTTACCTGCGGGGTAACGGGATTCGTTCCTCACTGATCAGGAGGCCAGGTGGGCTATATAGCCGGTCTGAAGATTTGGGCAATGATCTATTACCCCTATCGGCAATCGAGCCACGATTATCCGGCCGTGCTGTATGTGCCAGACAAAACATACTTTTGGGTCTATAAAGTTAAAGAATAACCTGACACATCTGCAAAGCAATAATTATAAACAGGGCCTAAATAACAGCAGACGAAAATAAGTTCGTAACAGACTAATATTTAGCCAACCAATAAAGAAGCAAGACAGTTTCAGAACATGACCTTAGACAACTGTCTTCTATTTTGCCCCTGGGTGTCTGTTTCTTAATTACCAAACTAACAACATGATTTAAAATTTACTAAACTTTTTGTTGGTGAATTAATTGAAGTTCCTTGTCGTTACCAATGAAGACTGCCAGTAAAATTACGTTAATATTCTACTGAACCATAAAACAGCGAGAGAACAGAGTTGCATGGGTAAAGTTGCCGCGAGGAACGGATTTCATCATATGTCTGATAAGCTGTTACTGGTCTAGTCAGATTTTGCCTCACTCAGCTACACAGCGCACATGAAGAGATGCTATATACGGACAACTTGGACTATTTTTCACCGACCCCCACACTTTCAATCGAAACGTGTTAACTGCCGACCTCCTCACGGAAGGGGGCGGGGTGGCTGGACACTGAGTGTAGGTCCTCCCAGCACGCTAAGAGATCTGTATTGCTAGCCACAGCACAGTCGATGCTCCACTTTAGGAGTTCCTTTATTAAGATGACAGATCCACTGTGGTTATTGAACCGGATGCTGACATGCAAACACTTACGCACACACCGTAACTGTACTTCGCTCAGAGATCCTCCAGTTATACAAATTAATTCTAAAATGACTTAAGTCATCTTTATTGTGGTCCAGTTGAATTTTAGTGTCCGTAATGGTGTTACTAAGAACAGGTACTTACAGTACTTCAATTCGAATTAAGATAAAACTTGAAGGACAAACCTAACCTATCCTTTCTAAAATTAATTATATACGTCAGCACTACCTTTATTTATTTATACATAAGGCTACATGTTTCGACCCATCAGTGGGTCATCTTCAGGCCTAAATAGCAGACTAAGTCATTGGTGCTGTGTGCACTTAGTCTGTGACTTATAATTCATTGGTGCTGTGTGCACTTAGTCTGTGACTTAGTCTGCTATTTAGGCCTGAAGATGACCAACTGAAGGGTCGAAACATGTAGCCTTATGTATAAATAAATAAAGGTAGTGCTGACGTATAGAATTAATTTTATTAAACATTCATTCTAGCACTTCGTGATGCATTTTTTCAATTATCCTTTCTTATTACACGTGAGTAACTGAAACGAAGTTCAGTTTTACATGTTCCATGTTCGTGCATTAGAGAATATTTACATGAAGTAACACATTAAAAAATACACATCAATCAAACATATTTTATTTTATTATATATTGCTATTCACCAACATGTTTCGGTCACTTGTACGTCAACCTGATGTTGGTCGCACATGCGACCGAAAAGTTAGTGAATTATAATATGTAATAAAATGTATTTTACCGATGTATATATATATATATATACATATTTGTTGGATTGTTACGTAATGTAAACACACAAAGCTGATTTCGATACCTGAACATTCAGTGTAATATTTTTTGCAAAATGAAATTTGGTGAGTTTGGACCCGCTCATCTGTAACATATCCTGCAAAGAGTTCTTAATTACAATCTGATGTTTAGTGGACCGTGCATCATTGTGATAGCTGGGGAATAAAAAACAACTAGATGTCACATGTTACTGTTATTTTACTTTTTAGAGACTAAACATATTTCGGGCACTAATATGTCCATCTTCATGATTCTGCGACTATGTTTTTGAACTACCACATTGGCTGCCGGCTGAAGCACAGCTTCAGCCGGCAGCCCGGATACCACCCTAGCCGAACTGCACCCTAACTCTAACACACATCAAATCAAGAACGAAACGGCCAATGTCGCAAAATCCTGAAGATGGACAAATTAATGCCCGAAACATGCTGAGTCTCTAAAAATAAAATAAAAGTACAAGTGACATCGAGTTGGTTTTTTATTCGTCCGCTGTTATTAATTACATTTTTGGCGACAGTTAATAATTTTGGGAAATGAGGTAACGTCATAAATAAAAAATCGACAACTCTTAAGAGCCATCTGTTCACATAAGGATAAGTGCGAAAGTATTGGGTGTGAGAACTCTGAAATAACCTAATGAATTAAGCGGATTCAGAACTAAATAAGTTTAAAACCTGCTACGATGGTACTGTAAACATAAACATTCAAATACACATGGATTTTCAGAATCTGTGGGGCATACCACGTAACCACTTTGTTTCGCGATTCTAGCCATAATAAAAGAAAATTTGTAGCTGATTTAATAACCAATAAACAAACCATTAGTTACGTCAGTAACCCGTTATGTCGCCAAACAACACATGAAGAGTCAGTAGCACACCAGACGATTTCTTGTGTGCCTACAAGAACACGAGGTTACCTTCCTAATGAAATGGAAGTATCTTGATAACATGCGGTCGTTCAAAAGCAATGCAGAAATTATGATCTTAAAACGGGGGGAGATGATGACATAAATGGAATTACGTGTTACCGCCTTCTCTTACTGCCAGCACGACCAATAACTACGGCGCAAAGATTTTGCTCTAGCGTCAGCAAACAAGTTGAAAAGGACCATTTTTAAAAATCCACGACACACGAGTAATGTCAGTACTTCCACTGTGTCTGTAACTGCTGCTTTCAAAACAAGACCAAACCAAAAAAAGTTGATCTATAAAAATTCAGACAAGACTTCAAAACTTGTTCCCTCCGCTACAGACACAAAGTTTTGCAACACACGAACTACGTCGACGTCGTGTCTGGGACAAAGCACGCAACATAAATTAGCTCACAAAGATTCTGAGGATTTTTCTTACTTGACTGCGAAAATCATACATGAATATCTGGCCTGTGTCTCCCGTATACTCAGAAAACACACCATTATTAAATGTGACAAATTATCTCAGTATTTAACCAGCTTGATGCACAAAATTTGTTTTACAATAAGTTTTATTTCATGCCTCTAGATGTTTCGAGCACATGTGCTCATCATCAGGAGGTCAAAATTGCATTACACAGCCTCTGGTATCATCACACCTATAGGTGGCCGTCTCGTGCACACCTATATGTGTGATGATACCAGAGGCTGTGTAATGCAATTTTGACCTCCTGATGATGAGCACATGTGCTCGAAACATGTAGAGGCATGAAATAAAACTTCTTGTAGAACAAATTTTGTGCATCAAATTGGTTAAATACTGAGATAAATACACTGAGATGCACGGTCAGCAAAACGTCAAAAAATGTGACAAATGATGGTCATCACAGAATTTTCAATAAGCCATTCGTGTCCATACAAACAACCTTATATGAAGTTATTCATAAAGGATCTACTGTGTCTTAGGAAATGAACACTATTTTCTGCACTAATTCTCTACCCTATTTCATTAACGAATATTTCATACCTTCAGCTGAATTTCTTATACGATAGTTAAGAATTAATTACTCGTTAATATGTTTCGGTTTAATAACATGTCTGTATTCTCTAGCTTACATTTAATTCCCCAACAAAATGATGACAAATATGAATACTTATAGTGCTTCATTTTTTCCAATTTTAAGTGTTTAATGAAGGGCGCCGGAGTTTATGTCGTCTGGGGAAAAGCGACTGGACAGTGGGCCTGACCATTCAACTGCATTTGACGCAAAGGCTTTATTAGCGGTATCAGAGCTACTCTTGCAGTATGTACTGCCAAATTTAGTGATTTTTGGCCTTTGAGCCGCTTCGAAACTTTCGCCAGTTACATCATCGGGCAAATATTTAAAAAGAAGTTCAACATATGTACAAGTTTGACAATGGTTCGGTAACTTTTCGAGGTACGCAAAATAGCGGATAATCCGAACGATGCATCACAAGTGACTTAATTCACCAAAAATATAACATTTTTCGTCCAAAACGGTAGTAACCTAAAATGTTATATCCATAGATACTTAGAGAGTGGGCGACATTTTCTCTGTGTACTCTCGCTGCGTTGTTGACCTGTAATAAACCGTTTCAATTCAATGTTTGTCTCTAGACCAGCGTAACGATTTGATATTCCACGAGGAAATTTTTGACGATTTCTATCAGCAAGTATAGAAAGTACAGAATAGACAAACCGTACATGGATTTCGAAAAATAACTGACCATAATTAACCACATTACTTGCGAAGAATTTATTTAATTATAAAACCGTAAATTTGATGTTCGTATGGCCATGCATCCTTAATATGAAATGATTTGTTAGACCAAATTAATGCAACAATTGTGATTTATTGATAAACCAATGAATCAACATGTTTCGGGCACCATTGTGCCCATCTTCAGGACTGCAAGACTGTACACTACTGCATATGGTTTTCAGCAC
>Ga0123353_10005477_pt1 | contig 16676 bp, 5 predicted proteins | sample TergutLab28metaG_3_FD_92763 | JGI IMG/M metagenome (GOLD analysis project Ga0123353, IMG submission 92763) | Labiotermes labralis P3 segment gut microbial communities from Petit-Saut dam, French Guiana - Lab288 P3 | ecosystem: Host-associated > Arthropoda: Insects > Digestive system > Gut ...
CGGTGAAAAGGTTTCTTCCTCTATTTTTACGTACCTTCCCATGAAAGAAAATTCTTACTACAGGGGAGCTGATAAGTCCTTAGCCAGACCAGGAAGGAAACAAGCTAATGTTTTTGTCAGAATGACGTGAATTTCCTTCGGCGCCTTGCCTTGCATGAAATAAACCCTGGCGACAGCTCGCATCTCCATGTTTTTGCAATCGCGCGCGTCCCTGAAATGCTTCCGAGCTTGTTTCCTTCCTGGACGGGCTAAGGACTTATCAGCACCCCGGTAGCTACTGATACAAAGGATAAACGTAACTAAAAACTAGATCACTTACATCACATTTTACACACGTTTATTCGTATTGCTCTTGTCATTCTCCATTTATACAAGCGCGTGAGGGCGCCTTACATATTACATTGTGTTTTGAAGTTCCGATAAATGAAAGCAATTATTTATCACTCGTTTCTTTATGTAGGCAATCAATTGGCGTTGCATATTTAATTGAATATATTTATGGGTTATAAAGGTTCTATTGACCATTATGCAACTTAGGCTGTTCTGATAACTAATTCTAGTGGACACAATGCATTAGCAATGAATTATACAGGCATGAATCGCGTTGTAACAGCAAAAAGCGAAGTCAGTTATGGCACACGTGGGACTCAACAGGCAGCCACCCGATATATTGGCTCGTAAAATATCAGTCTACAGTTTTGATACATCGTATCCTCAGCAATTGTAAAACGATATTCCCTGAACTGGTGCTTCCGTAAATCTATTTATAATATTTGCATAATGGCTGCGTCATTGATATCCAAACAAGCGCTACTGTGTAATGAATCCTCGCGTAAAATATTTATAAAATAAGGAAATAAACAAACACATAATGTAACATTGAGGCGCGTCCGGTTCGTTGCATCCTGAATTCTTCTCAGATGGTTGTATCTTTGAAACCACCAGGGTCACAGCTTCTGTTGTATATCAGAATTGTACATATATTGTGTATGATGTAACGATTACTTTCCCATGACACAGCCGCCTATATATAATATACATCGCAAATAATTACAAACCACAGCACGAATATATATATATATATACTGTATATATATATATATACAGTGTATATATATATATATATAGTTGTTAATGCTGTGGGTTGCAATTATTTGCGATGTATATAATAAATTAGCTTTAGCACTCTTTTCTCAGGGTTAAGTGGTTAAGGTGCTGTGCTACAAATCGGAAGGTCGCTGGTTCGATCCCAGCTGGTGTCATTGGAATTTTTCATTGACATAAAAACCTTCCGATCGCACTATAACCCTTGGGTCGACTCAGCCTCTAAAAGAAATGAGTACCAGGAGCATTTCCTGAGGGTAAAGGTGGCCGGTGCGTAAGGCTGACAACCGTACCACCATCCTGTGCCGTTGTCATGAAATCTGGCAACCTTAACTTCCTGGAACCCTCTGGGCCACTCCAGGCCTGTAATGGGACTGCTTTACATTTACCTTACTCTTTTCTCAGACGAACGTGTCAGTTACATTCAATGAGGGCACTATTTGTTTTATTCATCATAGTCAAAGTGTTAAATCAAGCACTACTGTTATTTGGAACCACTGCTACCTGTTGGTACATTTCTCTGAAGAACTTAGTTTTCCTAGGCTACGTTGATTTTCTCTGTTATATTTATCGGTCATGACCTGAAACTTTCACCCGGTCGAAGCGACTTCAATGCGTGCCTGAACAAAATTATTTCCTATACAACTTGTAAATGTATTAGTAATCAACCTGCCTAGCTCCTGGAAATACAGCTTAATCAATAAATATAAGAATTCTAGGCAAGCGGAATAATTCCCTGTTCGCTTCCCAGCAACAACGAGGCGATCAATGCAATTATACGCCCTGCCACATTCTGCTTTACAGGCTATAAAAACGGTTTACTCAAATCACATTTTCAATTACCATAAAAAAGACATTAAGATTATTAGCACACGCTTTTAAAAGTAATTATGTCCTAACCAGTTCACACTGTTCATACAGTTCTTTCTTAACGATACATGGGGAAAAAGAGCTGTTATTTCGCTCGTGGCCTGCGAGGTACGTGTAATGCGTATAAACAGATCGTAATTACAGATTTGTCGTCGCGTAATTTTCTCATTTACCAGAAAATCTAATTTTTTTTTTACATCATGCGGCATCAGTCAAACAAAGCACTAGGCAATAACTACTGCATATGACAAATAAGTGTCTGTATTTTCACCTTCATTACATAGCTTCCAATTCGTATCTTTTGCGCGATATTATGTCATCTGTATCCTATTTGACCCAGACGTTATTCATACAATCAACTCGTAAAGTGCTCGATTAAAAAACTACGTTTCACATGAAAACCTGCTTCACGATTTCGTGTGCAAATACATTCCGAAAAAAAAAATTCTCAGCCCAAGAATAATTTAGCGCGAAATTTTCATATACTTAACTTAGGTATGGGACCGCGGTAGCACAGCGGTTAAGGTTCTGTGCTACAAATCGGAAGGTCGCTGGTTCGATTCCAGATCGTGTCATTGGAGTTTTTTCATTGGCATAATCCTTCCCATCGCACTATGGCCCTGAGGTCGACTCAGCCTCTAACAGAAATGAGTACCAGAAATATTTCCTGGGGGTAAAAGCGGCCGGTGCGTAAGTCTGACAACCTTACCACCATCCTGGGCTACTGTCACGTAATCTGGGAACCGTAACTTTCTGGAACCCTCTGGGCACCTCGGGCCTGTAATGGGACTGATTTTATAACTTAGGTATTCACGCAAAGTGCCTACTATTTCGGTCCGATATTAACCAAGTTTTGGTGCTGTCTACAGACTTTCGAAAAAAGCTCCAGATATAAAATTTCACTCGACTGAAACTGAGCTGTTCAGTGCGTGTACACGGACAGACAGACATGACAAATGAATTGCCGCTTTTCACAACTGTGCGAACGCGGCTTCGTGAGTGTCGCACATTACAACGTGATATATTGCCCAGTGTCACTCTTAACAACCTACATACCAGCAGACCTCTATTTCTATAGCACCAGCACAGTGCAAAAATCTTACGCCTGTTGTGCTACCGATAGCAACGCCGCTCGTAATGGAGACAGCGAGTGCTTTGAACTGTTGCTCATCCGAAAATTCCTTCTAACGAAGAGTTTTTGTTTGGTTTTACGAGAATGTGCCTCGTTTAGGCGTTAAAATTGGAACTAATAGGAGTTCCGATCAGAACACAATGTATATATTTTCTACTACACAGAATTCTAAGTCGTTATACCAATTGTTGTTGTTGTTGTTGTTGATGTTACCGTCCTTGTAGGCCTCGTTGTCCTGCTTTACTTTTGTGAATACTTGTGTATCATTCATGTACATATTCTGTATAGTTACATTTGTCGATCATAACACAAAAAATTCGCATCTCTGCCTTCTTTGTAGTGAATGGAACTTCTGCACGACCCCAGTCTTGTCATCTAACATTTTACGAAGACATTACCACAACAAAGACGTGCATTTTCCAAATTCTATTACATTACCATACACCACATGAACTCCTGAAGTAAGTGGCGTCGCTTCCGCCAGTAAATTTAGTAGAGCGTCTGCCGTTTTGTTATTACTGACTGTAGTGAATAAGGAGTAGGAAGTTGGGGTTCCTAAAACGGCGCCATGTTCACCAAGTTTTGTGAAAGTTAGCTGGCTCAGAAAGTTGAAATTGGGAAACCACACATCATGGTGATCTCAGGAATTCTCCTTTTAATTCTGTTAAGAAAGGAAAACATACTAAAGATTTCATTACCGTATAATCCTGGGGGTAGGAACTTCGCTGTTGCAAGAGCATTTCGGGAAATGAAGCGCACAATGCACAGGGAATTAATGAGCCCTTATTTAAAAAAAAAATCAAGGCATTTGGGCTATGTTCGTGTATTTATACAGCCAAACGCAACGGAATTTACCTACGCAATCTTCACGTCGCAAAAAATCGCCCTAAAACTTTTGAACAGTTCAGACTGTGATTCTGTTTGTCATTAATTTACATTAAACGTCGAAACAAGATGCAAGTTTTGACTTTAATTACAAAAGGTTTCTCTCATAAGCTACAAAATGTAGCTTACTTTGAAGCTCATAGTGGGCTGTTACTGGCCACAACGTTATAACATAACCCGGCTCAAGGTCTGCGTTTAGCAGGTGAATAAAATGACTGAACGTGTTGCGTAGCGACAGGTTTCTTCCCCCAACTAAGAGAGCAGAGGATCATTTGACAGAATGACATGTCAGTTTGTGAAAGTGTGTGACACGGGCCGATACGTAAAGATCCGCTGTTATCCACTCCGGATATGAGAATACGTAAACAAAATAACGAATATAGTGACGAAATAAAACAAGATGGAGAAAAGAATAAAATAAAAAGAGAAGCACGGAAGGCAGAAACGACAAGAAAGCAGCAGAAGTTCCAAACAGAATACATGAACAGTATTTTCCTACCGTATGACTTCCTGTTTCTGAAATAATAATGATGATCCAAACAATACCACAAGACAGTACTTTAAAACTCGGCGTTGCCGACAACAGGAAGTAAACGGCTTTTCATGTTCAAGATATTTTAATACCATCGTCCTGTAAAATTCAGTTGTATCAATACAAAATCCATCGAGTTTTAACGGTTTATACTGGCAATTAAGAAACTGTTCGCACCTTCAGTACTTGTACAAATATTTTCTCCTCCATGCAAAAATTTGTAGAAGGTTTTCAAGAATTTGTAAGACTTTGAAATCACTTCAGGCAGCAAATATTTCGTTCTAAATTCACAAATATTTCGTAAATAAGCTTTTGCAGTGCTTTACCGACTTCATAATTGTAATTACTACTATTAAGGGTATTGCATATATTCAAATTTTGCACCAGAATATTAGTAAATACCCACCTATGTGAGCGACTTTTCAGGGTGCTAAAATTATCACCAAATTTAAATTACCACAGGTCATAGTTGAACGGAAATAAACTCTGATATTTTCCCTAAAATTAGTACAGTGCACGGTTTTTTTTGCGGCAGAAGCAGAACGAAAATCATAATGGGTCAAACTAAGCCCTAAGACTTGTTAATAAAGAAAATATATTACATTGTTTTGTTAAGGGTCTGGTATCGAACCCAATTCACTTGTAGAAAGTTTAAAAGCATTATTATACGCTGGGGATCTTCCTTAATCAACACACCAAAATACTAAAACCTATTTATTAATACCATCTTCGATGTTGCGTCACATGTAGTGGCCATTAAATGAAAACATCCACACATCACCGATTTTATGTGCGGGAGATAGATAGTAAGGTTGTATGGCGTTTTAGGAAGAGCTGTTCTGGAGAAATCCTGATGCTCTTGACATCCAAATCGCAGTTTTCCAAATAAAGAACTTGTTTGCTTTATCTACAACAAAAGTGTAACGCCAGAATCGATACTAACAAATCTATACGTCGAGCAAGAGGAAAGTTCTGCCGTATATTCAAGGAGCGGCTCCTAATTCAGACGTCACGTTAAGTAATCTCAACATACGGTACACAGAAGGGGCTGGACACGAAACTACCATGTGGATCTACAGCGTCTGAGTGGAAACATGATCAGCACGTCTGAGACGTAATTAAGGTAGATGATAAGTGTGGCCCATGGCAAGGATTGGTTATCCCAGAAGTAGACATGAAGGGGGATACAGATATGACTGCATCGTGAATCTGTCACGTTAAATTAAACTGCGTTCATTCTCAGATACCTGCTTAGTATCGTTCCTCAAACTGTGTTCCGCAGAACCCTAGATGTCCGTGTGGTGGGAGTGGGGATTCCGTGAGAAAGTAAAATTTTCACAAATCGCTTTCAAACACAACTTGATCGTACACGGATGCAGGTGTCTCCCCTATCAGCTGTATGTATTTTTAATTCTAAGATAGGTAAAAAGATTTACAGTGCACTGCCATGACAACTAATGCGTTCTGTTGTGTGCTGCTGAGTTATGTATGGCATTTTCAGCAGTATGAAAATACAATGAGTTTTGCCACGACAACACAACAATGAGTTCCTTTGTGATGCCGATCAACGTGACATTGCTCTCAACCATATACACGAACGTAGGTCTTCATGTAAAATGCTCGATTTTTGGTCCGATTTCAACCAAATTTGTGTTTTCTCGGCTTATTTAAAGAAAAGCCTCCAGTGTTACAAAAATTCGTCCAGTGGGAGCCGAGTTGATACATATGGACAGACTCGACGAAGCTGAAAAGGGTGACGGTAGGAAACCGAAGAGCTTGACACTACACAGACAGGAAGGTAACAAACCAGAAAAAGAATACGTGTGTTTGAGCATTTTATGTCAGTTTTTCGGTACATAGAGAATTTTCATTCGTTTCATTTTGTTATATTATTTTCCAAATCCCTTTTTTATTGCCTGTATATTTCAAGCCCAAAATATGCTCAAGACGTGGTTTGCGGAACGCAGCACCAAATCTGTGGTCCATATTACGCTTCTTTCAGAACAGGAACTATTTATGATTCTGTAAAGCTAATCTGTGTTATTTTTAACAATTTTGTATATAGAATCGCTTACGAACTTTGCCATGAGTCACTACTGTAACTTCCGAACAGATCTAACACAGGAGGTTTTACGTTATATGGTCTTCTTGAGGTGATCTTATTTCTGGACACCAGCGGGGTGGGCGTTTTTTGGGGGGGGACTATGAGTTGGGCGCCCGACAAAGTAATTCGATTTCCGACAAGTGTAATGGAATGTATGTCTTCTCCAACACGTCCAGACCGGCTCTGGGGCCCATTCAACCTCCTGTTTGATAGGTAATGGGAGATCGTTTCCTCCGGGGTAAGGCAACCGGGTCGTTAAACTGAACACTAGCCTCCATCTAGTCTCGTTCTCATCTACATTACGTGGCTTCAACCGACATTATTCTTATACGTGTGTTGGTAAATGTGGATGCTCTATTTGTAGCCTACTTTACGTTCCTAAAAAAAATTGGGGTTTAAGACTGTGCCATCTGCGTTTTTCCTCCATTTAAAATTTTGAACCAGCTCACCTATCTCGTACAAAAGTTTGTACACCTTACCTGTTGTGATTTCCGTGGATAAGTAATAACAGCGTGGAGAAAGCGCGAGGTTGTGAAAGCAAGCGACACTTTGTTGATCTCCTAATAAGAAGCATGTTTATATAACTAGGAAAGAAAGAGTTTGTTTACTGTAAGAAGACGTCCGTGCGAAAATTTAGCTTTTGCTTTTTGGTTTCTGGGAGGTATGAAATGAGCCAATGGAATTTACCGTCTAAAATTTTACACAGAATTTGAGAATACCTATAGATCACTTTTGTAAGTTAGCAGATACAGACAAGACAACAATGCGAAACTTTGAAGTTACATTTTACCTCCCTAAAGGACTAGACACTACAGAACCTGGTCGTAAGCAGTGAGTTCTTAAAAAAAGTGAAACACAGCAACATTTTATGCTAATAATTTTGACACGTGGAGCTATGAATGTGTGCAAAGTACACTGCGAGTTATGCACACAACTGTTTGTTGTTTTATAAACCCCTGTTAACACACAACATTCGAATTTGATGTATGTTTGTCCGTGCATCGTTGTATAGGCGTAGAGAAGAAAGCCAACTAGATGCTACTGAATGCTTTATTGCACTTATATTCTGCTCAACATGTTTCGAGCAATTATATGCCCATCATCAGGAGCTCGAGACTATACCTGTGTTATTGCCGCATATGATGTGTAATGCCTTGGTTGTTGGTGGTCGACTGTTAGGATCAGGGCAGCAGGCTATGCGTCCGGGATGAGGGAAATTGTGCGACAATTTCCCTCATTCCGGACGCATAGCCTGCTGCTCTGCTCCTAACAGCCGACCTCCAGTAACCAAGGCATTACACACCATACGTGGCAATAAGAAATGTATAGTCTCGATCTCCTGATGATGGGCATATTAGCGCCCGAAACATGTTGAGCAGATTATAAGTGCAATAAAGCATTCAGTAGCATCTAGTTGGTTTTCTTGTCTACGCTTACCCAACATTCCTTTGCTTTCTACCTCAGTTCTCAAATCGAGGACGACAGTAGAGTACATGAAGTTCAGCAACTTCTTACACCTTCACATTTGCGAAGTCTAGTATACAAGCCGTCGTTTCTGTCATGTCGAGCCCGCAGATACTTAATGTTACTGTAATCACTGCGATTTTGAAGGTCCCGTTGGTTATATCAGGCCTTAAATTTCATTTACCTTGAAAACTGCAGCCTCTTTCTGCCCACCCGGAAGATGATTAATTAATATTAATTCGATATATCGATTATTATCAGCACGACGCAAGAGTTATTAATTGGCAGTCTCTTTACTCCTCTGAAATAATTCCATACATATTTGTGAAACTCACTGCTTTATTATACTGCAGTTTCTGTTGCACGTTTAAACTACCAGTTACATTTATTCGTTATAATTATGGATATGTGTTTTCAGGTGACGGATTTCAATATGTAGGGTAGATGTTTGGCTATACTACTGGTAGGGGGTGGGTTCGAAACCGCAACCCTTTGAATACTGAATTTGTCTGTCTGAAAGCTGATCAGTAAAAGGTGGCTTAACTGGTCTGTTGACCACTAGATAGTGGGATGTTAGCAAGTAGTAGTTACGCTTGACTACTGATACTTTTTTTTTCCTGTGGCGCTGCGGCCCAACGCAGGCCATGGCCTCCTAATTCTTCAGGTTTCTAGATCACACACAACGACGCATCACAGTCGGTAGGACTCCTCTGGACGAGTGATCAGCCCGTCGCAGAGACCTCTACCTGACAACACACAACACTCACAACAGACAAACATCCATGCCCCGGTGGGATTCGAACCCACGATCTCAGCAGGCGAGCGGCCGCAGACCTACGTTTTAGACCGCGCGGCCACTGGGACCTGCTGACTACTGATACGTAACACAGAAAATCCAAACTGCGATCACAGAGCTTAATCTGGATATCACAAGGATTCTGTGTCCTGGGTTCAACCATATCAGTCTAAGACATCGCAAGAAGTTCTGCGTAGTAAGTAATGTTCGTAAAAAGTAATTAAGTTACATTTTTTGTGTACTTAGCATAAACGTTCAACATTTTCCAAGGAACTGCAGAGTCTGTGGTTACTGTCAAAAGATCTATTTTGGTGTTACTTAACGCTGATAAGTGGTTATGGCCTGTTTTCAACAAATTTCTCGTTATATACTGGTCCACCCCACCCGACCACAGAAACGGTAAAGACTGTATGAAAAGCAGTCTTCATAATCATGACAACCATCAGCTTTAAATTTGTTGTATAGTCTTTTTACTTTTCTCTTCGAACCAGAATCGAACCATTGCGGTATGTTTCTAAAGGATGTAACTCGTGCGCCCTATTCGAGAGTCTTGGGTTCAGTTCTCTAAACAGAAAATCCCGAGTTCCAGCCCAGCAGTCGGAACATGGCCTTAACAGACGCAAGAACAATTCTACTTTCTATTCAACCATTCACAACAAGCTAATTTCTCGTTCGCCGGGTATGTATTATTCACCTGACAAAATGTCGATCAATAAACAAAGAAACACTAAGCTATCATGAACCGGACAGCGTAGGCAGATTAGGCTATTGTGCAGGATGACCACGGACGCTTGTTTCTGTTCCCGGAAGATGTAACAGATATGTTTCTTCCTCACTAAAAGCGTCCAGACCGGTTCTGGGGCCCACGCACCACCCTATTCAATAGGACCAGGGGATCTTTCCCCGTGGGTAAAGCGGTCGTGACATGAGGTTCACCATTCGCTCCATCTAGAGCCGAGGTTAAGAATGAGTGGACGTATACCTTCTACTTCCTCCATATGCCGTCATGAGGTTTATAGTGACAACTTGACTTTTAAATTAATTTGTCATTTTTATTAATCGCTTTTTCTCATCAAAACGTCTCAGAAAACAAAAATAAGATGGAATTTTGGTAGTATGAAGCAAACGGAACCGAAGAAGTAACCCCGGCAGATTTTTTCCTCCACTGTGGTCAAGCCTAATTCTGGTGATACTCGTACATCTTTTTCATTTTCAAAGAGCGCGAGTCCACCACGTGTCGCCATTTAACACCAAAGAACAGTGATCATGTAGCTGTACATCCACCGATATATATATATATATATATATATATATATATATATATGTGTGTGTGTGTGTGTGTGTGTGTGTGTGTGTGTTTTAACGGTATTCTGCTTCACAGGAACAATAAAAATAAAACTCTGGTTCGAAGAACTGAGCATAGGTTTTGAATTCGAAGTATATTAAAAATGACCGAGATTGTGACTCGCGCAGACGAATGTAAATACGTTAAAATGTACCGGAAAACAAGTTTCTGAGGACATATGGAAGTGAGAGAGAGAGATATGACAGGACAGTAAACTTCGTACTTAAAGTCTCCACAAATTATATTCCTTACCAGACACTGTGGTGATAAAATAGACTGTGAGATGGGCGGGGTACATAGCACGACAGAGGGCGTTTACAAATGGATAATATATTTTCGTCTGAAAATGCGAGTAAAGAGATCACTTGGTAAACCTAAGAATATAAGAGAGGATAACAATTAAATCGATCTAGAATTGTAATAAAGCACACGTGGCGGGAGGTTTGGAACGCGGTACTGAACGTTCAAGATCTATGAAAGTGATGTGAATTTCTTTGCCAGCCTGCCGACGGTTAGCTTCTGAAGGACTCTGTAACGGTGGATCAGGAGAATACCCTCGTTTTTGAATTGGCGTTGGAATAAAAACAGATGGACCCCCGCCCCATCCCGCAGTTAAGATTTCACAGTTGTTGGAGCCGTAATGGAAGTACGTGTATACATTATATGACACTTTTGCTTGTAAGATGGTGCATATTTAATGTCTAAGAGACTACCATGAGCAACTTGATCTACATTTCGTATACGCCTTGTTATCCAGAGGCTGATTGGAAAGTCATTTTCGAAGTATCAAACCGCCTTTTTGAGATCCACATGCCTGCCTGCGAGGTGTATAAACCAGTAAGTCCAGACAAATGAGTTAAAATAAGACTTCTACCTGAACAGTAGTGTTGCATATCATGTCTTGTATTGTTCAGTAAAGCCATGCTGGGAAAAAATGCTGCTGCGTTTTAATGTCCGAAAACCGACGAAGAAGGGAACCAGATCAGATACGTCAGTAACACAATTCCGGAATGTAAGGCTGTACTGTACCTGTCCACCCACGGGGACCAGTAAGCTGTTTGTACGTGTATGTGAAGCTGAGTGATGACGATGGGTATGCACTCAGTACCTGATCTGGGAGTGTACTGGTTTCCGTAGCTCCTAGCCAGTAGCAAGCTCGGAATCTGCTGCAGTGCAGTGGAAATCTTGCAGTAACAGACAACGAAAAATCTTGAGAAAACACAATACTTGGGGAATAGGTAGTAGTAAACAAGGAAATGAGGGTTACTTTAAAAAATAATGCAGCTGACTTTCGATACGCAAATTCTTTGCACTGAGTGCATCAGAAGAATATATGTTTCATGGAAACTGCTGAACCGAATTCGATCAAACTTGATCCTGGAGGTCTGTAACTTTGCCGGGTGGATTTAATTGTGATTCTTAGCGACCAAATGTAACCCTTACTTTACTTAAAGTTTTAATCGAAACTGCAGTACTTCTGTTAAAAAAAAAGTGACACCTGTGAATGTTGTAGAAACGTACGGCTTAGAGCGGAACCCTCTCAACAAACCCGCGCAAAGCTGCATTGTTGCATGCAGACCTCCCTGCAGTAGTAAGCCCCACGAGTCTGCTTTTACGCGTGCCTGCACGCCATAGAGCGGACGACATCAACTGCTGAATAGCGACCGATGGCGCTGTTATCTGTGCAGTACACTGCACAAAATCTCTTTAGATCTCACCCAAATCCACAACTTCTATAGTTCAACAAAGAAGTAAATCTAGCCTTTCGTGGAGCATTTATAGTCGGCGTTTGAAGAACAGATTTATATACGAAACAAGCAGAAACGGCTACTACAGGTCTTAACACCAACTGGATGCACTAATTTCTCAAATTTATTTTTGGAATAAAACTCTACATATTTCGGACAGCTCCTCTGTCCATCATCGGGAGTTTTTCACTGTACACACAGCAATGGTATATGTCATACAGGTTTGCTGACAGTTTGCGAGCAAACTGTCAGCAAATCTGTGTGACACATGCTATTGCTGTGTGTACAGTGAAAAACTCCCGATGATGGACAGAGGAACTGTCCGAAATATGTAGAGTTTTATTCCAAAAATAAATTTGAGAAATTAGTGCATCTAGTTGGTGTTATTATAAGAATTTATCACGATGCACGGTCACCTGAACGTCTCCTACAGTGTTTCAACACACGCGTATTTTACAAACACATGCTTTGTGATTTTACATACCTCACTGTCCTTGAAGTTCATTGCTAACATTATGTCATTAGTTGTTTAAAATTCCTTATTTAAATAACGCACAGGATGTTGCTCTGAAATGTGCTGTATCTCATTACATCAAGAGCCTCCTGTAATTACCGGCTGTTCACTTTGCAGTCTTGTAATTCATAGACTAATTTTCAACATCCTCATCTATGTTATTTAAGTACCGATTAGTATTAATTTATTAATGAACCTTTCTCGTATGTGACCAGCCAAGTGTTGGGTCGGAGAGGTAAACCTCCAGCTTACAGGGTATGTGCTAATGTATTGCCTGGTCATGGCTATCACATAACTCAGAGGGCAGCGATACAATAATAGAGAGCAATGGTAGAATACCGACCACGAGAGTGAAACTGAATGTACACTGACAAGATCCTGCCTCACTCCACTTTGTTCATTAAACACTGCTACCCGTAATTGAACCCGGTGCTTTGCGGTGACAACCGCAATGTATAATTAGTGGCTTATGACGAGTATAAAATTGCTTAGGTTATCGAAATCGTATATTTTTTAATACGTGTGCATAATAGTGCTGTTGAGCAACAAAAAACGGAGATTATTCAACTATTGTAAAAGTCAACCCTTCTAGCCATTAGTCTAGTCTGGTCTCCGTCACTGGTTTGCCAGTGACGGTGACCAGCTTTTTCCGACGGGCCAATCACACACTCAGTAGTTTCTCCCTATCCATTTCCTACTGAAGACGGAGAAAGATATAGCCTTCGAAGCAATGTGGGTTCTTGAACCTCAGACCACAGTACCAGTCACGTCTATTACAAGGTACTATAACCACATTTCATTAAATTTTAATCCAAAAGCGTGTTTGGAATACATGTGTATATCATTGGGATGAGCCATACGTTTCTAACTTTTATCTTCGTGCCACGAAGTACACCTGCCGCATTAACACACACAAATACAAGGAGGTGTTCTTAGCATAAAGGCTGTATTTAGACTTCCTCTGAAACTGGGCGCACACTTTGAGATGATCTGCTCCTTGGAATACATTTACGGCTGCAGAGGACCAGTAGAAACTGCTGCCTTGTGGGAACGATATTTAAACTTCTTCTGCTGCCAAGCATATTAAATATTTGACCGGCCTTCAGCCACTAACTGAACAAACTTAGCATTCATCAATTTAATCCTTGGGCTGTATTCACAGTCCGTTGCCTGCGGTATCTTTACGAATTCTCATATTAAGTGCAAAAACTGACAAACCAAGTACACAGGCTGATGAAAGGATGTCATTCTTGCCTAATATTCGAGATGTTTCGGGTTCGTTTCCCGGTTCGGCCCACCGTCCATCTTGATAAATGTATTGGTCTCCCTCAGCTATTCGCAATAAATGTTGCGATAGTAGCTTGAAAGAAGACGCAACCACACCCTTCCACATATTTTTCAAGCCTCCTTCCAGCCTACGCTATATGTCCGTTTGTTTACGAAAACCTGTTGACAGGTTCATTAAGCAAGTAAAATTTTCTAGCACCAGTTTTTTTTTTGTAACTTGTGGCCGACAATTACCTGTTCTAACTGACTTCGAAATGCTGAAGTGGTGGCGACTGTGGAATACCTAGCTAGGCCCACAAGCAGGTCCTGAAAGTCTGAAGAACCATTTTTTGTTCGTCTGGTAGAACTCTAAGCAAGAGCAGAGTTCATGACAGGCGTATAAGGAGGTTGCATGTCATCTGCGCATTTAAGGAAGATCTTCAACTCCGTCTATGGCCGATGTTAAGAGTTAGTGGAGCTTTACCTCCACTACTTCTACATTCCTTTGTGTCGTGTAGAGTAACTCCTTACCAGTGCTACCTCAATTGGGTTAGTTCGTGGTGTCGAATGGAAGGAAGACTGCTGTTCGAGAAATTATAGGACTTCTATTCTCACACTATCCTCCTGTCTGCGCCCGGATCTCTACAGCGGTCTCTTCCCATGAACTAACCCAACCAAAATATATTTTAATTTTCTTTCAACCACAAGTTAGGTGTTACGTGCTCGTCCAGTCGAATCCTTTTCATTTAGCCTAATCAAACTCGCAATATTAAGTTACAAGTTTATTTTCTAATCGTCTTCATTCTCTTTAAAGTTTAAAAACATTTATTCTCCTAGATGGTCGGTTCTTAATCACCGTTCCTTTTAGAATCATAGACGATTTTTCGCTGCGATTACCAGCTGTGGAATCTGTGTTGAAATAGATTCCGGCGTAACTCGTAACACCCCAGAATTTGAGGCAGGCTTGAGCAAATAAACACAACGCCAACAACCAACCGAGTTTCGATAATGTACTCAGAATGTCATAACATTCTGCCCACGCTCTTATCTGCGGCACAATAAATACTGCTAGCTTCTGTTTGGAGATGTCTGATTTCATGGTGAGAAATAGATTTGAATGCAGCATTAAATGAGACAGCAAGTGACGTAAGATAGTATGACCGGCGAAATCGCCATATTGTATAACGTTTTATTTTCTTACATCCCGACGAACGGATTACAGCGAGATGTGTGAATAATATTGCCTTGACTCTGCATGATATGTGTAATAGCGTTATTTCTAGGGACGGAAGGCAGCAAAGGAAGGTGCTCAGTCTGGCCAGTGGCGTACCGAGGGGGGGGGGGGTTTCAACCCCCCACCCCCACCCCCACCCCCAATTCCGAAGACCCTCCAAAATTGTGTCAAACTCAACTCGATTGTGAAAACCGTTAAAAATTGCTGAATTTACGAAGCCAACACCCCAAGATGTTCGGAAAAAGGCAGTAAAATTCTAAAACTACCTACGTTCGCAATTGTTTCACATTAGCAATGACAAATAAATTGGTTGTCATAAATAGTCTTAAAGTACCAAAAATTAAGAAAATTTTACTATATGAAATGAAATTCCTTGTACCAAATTACAGCTGCCTCCAGAACCCCTGACTAGGGGGCCACCGCCCCTAGATCCCCGTTCTCTCTGTCCTGTGTCCTGAACTCAATTTGTTGAACCCCCTCCCCTCCCCAGGAACAAAACTCCTGGGTACGCCACTGAGTCGGGCATGTCAGTTGTAGAGCACCACAGGTGACGGAATCACTACGGTGATCTTGTGACACAAGCCAACAAAACATGTTTTAAAACCGGTACTTGGGTTCTGAACTAGTTAGTTCAGCGGTTAAAGGTCCCGTTTGGAACACAAATTAGTTTCGACTGGTGTATTTCAGAGTTTCCTTCAGTATCTCCAAGTGAATGCCAAGACAAGCCCGCTTCCTCGCCGATTCTCGTAATTCACTACTTGACCTTGTCTCATCCTACAAAAAGCGCGTTCTTATTGCTCCGTCCAAGACCATTGCCCTTTCGTATCCATATTTTGTTTACACCTGTTCCATTTGTGGAATAATATATGGTTGTACTGGGCATCAGTGTTTCTGCTACTCTGCCGGCTAATTGTTCAGGTACAAAAGTGGTTTTATTTATTGTGCTAGCGAATTACTGACACACGCCGACAGTTATAGCAGTTCCTCTCTGACGCACTGTCGTGTTTGCCTATATACTGTACATCACTGTTTGCGCCAACTGTTCAGACCTTCTGCTCGTCGACCGAAGTGTAGTGATGGCTTGGTTGCGAGATTTGATGTTTCCACAGCGGTGTACAGTTGAGGACTGAAGTCTGCTGAGACGCAATGCTGTGTCGCTGGTTAAGTGCTTCCCGCATTTTCGAGGACACGCAACACATTAGTCTTCAGTTCTCCAATAATCCAAGAAGAGTCAGTCTCCTTAGGCTCACTGACTACTGAAGATGGAGGCACTGCATTCCTTCGAAATGTGGGAATAACCCAGCACATAAGCGTCACATCTAGGAAGACCTGAATTTAGCGGTTTCATTTTTGCTCTTTGAGCGACTGCCATGTGCATACGTGACTTAGATTGTCTAGTTGTATAATATCACGTGCAACAATGGTTTGGATTATAGTGTTCAAAATTATTCTAAATGGCCACAATACAAAATCGAAATATAAAAAAAATGAAAACTCTAAAAAATAAATAAAACATTAACGTGTGTATTTTGACGTTTTGCTGACCGTGCATCTCAGTATATTTATCTCAGTAATTAACCAACTTGATGCACAAAATTTTTGTTTTAGAATAAGTTTTATTTCATGCCTCTGCATGTTTCGAACACATGTACTCATCATCATGAGGTGAAAATTGCATTACA
>Ga0123353_10005478_pt1 | contig 16676 bp, 16 predicted proteins | sample TergutLab28metaG_3_FD_92763 | JGI IMG/M metagenome (GOLD analysis project Ga0123353, IMG submission 92763) | Labiotermes labralis P3 segment gut microbial communities from Petit-Saut dam, French Guiana - Lab288 P3 | ecosystem: Host-associated > Arthropoda: Insects > Digestive system > Gut ...
CAGTTTACTGTCGCTTGAAAACCCCAGATCAAGCTCGATGAGCCTGTATCCGTCCGCTATTGACCGCATTACGGCTTCGACAGAATTCGTCGTCTCGTAACCTTCGATAGTCCCTCCGCCATGAGCTATAAATCTCGGTTTTTCAACTGCCGCAAAGTCAGCTTCTGTATTAAAAAACATGGTAGCGGCAACCGCGATCACTATAAATGCCGCCTTTGCAAACAAGACTTTATTAATTTCCTTTTTCTTACTCGTCCTCATCTTCCTCGTCGTCGTCTACTTCATACTCATCTTCTTCATCTTCTTCTTCTTCGTCGTCGTCCTCGTCTTTCTCCTTTCGGAGCCTTTCAGATTCGGCAGCCTCTTTCTCATTAGCTTCCTTGATCTCTTCTTCCTTTTGTTTAATATCGTTAATGAGTTCGTCGGCTGTTTTTTCACCTGTACACAAAATTTCCAGTTGTTCCCCGTCAAGGGTCTCGACTTCAAGAAGCGCCTTAGCTACAGAATGGAGTATCTCAACGTTTTCATTCAGTATCTTTTCAGCTTTGATAAAAGCCTCCTCGATCATATGCTTGATTTCTTCGTCTATCTCCGACGCGATCTCCTCCGAATAATTTTTACGCGTAGAGAAATCCTTACCAAGGAATACTTCATCAGAAGAGCTGTAATTTACAGGGCCTAATTTCTCACTGAACCCGTATTTTGTTACCATCTCCCGCGCGATTTCAGTCGCGCGCAAAATGTCATTGCTGGCGCCGGTGCTAATATCATTCAACGTCAGTTTTTCGGCGACTCTGCCGCCAAGGAGATGTATTATCTGCTCCTGCATCCTTGTTCTTGTGCTGTAATACTTATCCTCTTTCGGCAAAATCATTGTAAATCCGCCGGCCCTTCCCCTCGGTATGATGGTTATCTGATGAACCGGGTCTGTATTTGGCAAACTCCTCGCGACTATTGCATGACCGGCTTCATGATAAGCCGTCAGCTTCCTTTCTTCTTCACTGATGACCCTGCTCTTTTTCTCCGGTCCGGCGATAACTTTTGTGATTGCTTCTTCAATCTCGTCCATCCTGATCTTGCGCCCGTTCCGCCTCGCCGTCAAAAGTGCGGCTTCATTTAAAAGATTTTCGATATCGGCGGGAGTGAAACCGGGCGTCCTCCTCGCCAGAACCTTCGGTTCGACAGTCTCGTCCAGAGGTTTATTCTTCGAGTGGACTTTGAATATGGCTTCCCTGCCTTTTATATCAGGTATGCCTATAACGACCTGCCTGTCAAATCTGCCGGGTCTGAGCAGTGCAGGATCCAATATGTCGGGTCTGTTCGTTGCGGCGAGTATTATTATTCCGGTATTTTCGCCAAATCCGTCCATTTCCACCAATAGCTGATTGAGCGTCTGTTCCCTTTCATCGTGGCCGCCGCCAAGCCCTGCCCCTCTCTTTCTTCCTACTGCGTCTATCTCATCAATAAAAATTATACATGGCAAATTTTTCTTTGCCTGTTCAAAGAGGTCTCGCACCCTCGACGCGCCTACGCCGACAAACATTTCAACAAAATCCGAACCGCTTATACTGAAAAAAGGCACCCCCGCCTCGCCGGCTGCCGCTTTTGAAAGATAAGTCTTTCCTGTACCCGGCGGACCTATGAGCAGTATCCCTTTTGGAATCCTTGCCCCGAGCTCGTTATACTTTTTGGGGTATTTTAAGAAATCGACGACTTCTGTCAGTTCTTCCTTTTCTTCATCGAGCCCCGCCACTTCCGCGAAGGTGACTTTTTTCGAGTCGTCCACTTTATGAAGCCTCGCCCGGCTCCGTCCGAAAGACATAACCTTGCCGCCCCCAGCGCCCTGATTCATGATAATGAACCAAAAGAACACAAGCGCCAAAATCAAAATCACCGTCGGGAGCATCGCAAGATACCACGGCTGACTGATAGGCTTGTCGCTGCTGTATTTGAGCGCCCCCGAATCCACCTGAGGCATTATATACTTTTCACTGATAAAATTATAATCTATTCCTGTCGGAATATACGCAATGACTTTCTTTCCGGATCTCAGCGTCGCTTTCAGCGTCTTGTCCGTCACATTCATTTCCCTGACTTCGCGTGCCTGAAGATATGTGGCCATCTGTGAAAATTCAACCTCCACGACTTCTTCCCTGCCGCCGCTTTGATATATAAACGCCATCGCTAATACTAAGGCGAAAATAACAACGTATATGCCAATATTTTTAACAATTTTGCTCAATGCTGATTCGTTCCTTTTTCAATTTATTTACAATTGCAAATAAATATTATATCATGGTCTAATATCGATTTCAAGCATAAGCACTTCTTTTGTTTTGTCTGTGACCCCATATTTTTCACTCGATTCATTATACCTGCCGCTTAGAGGGTCGAATATCCATAAAACCTCATTTCCCAACACAACCAGCAAATAATATTCCCTTTTTCCTTTTGGTATCTTTCTGTCCACGAAGTAATCCTGAACTTTTTTTCGCCCGGTTTTCATGCCTTTTGGCGTAAAATAATCCCCCTGCCGTCTCGTTCTCAGCGCGAGTCTTTTAATCACATCGCTATATGTTTCTGATAATTCCCTATAGTCAAAAGCGGCTGATAAGCCTCCTCCTTCTGATTGTTGAACTGCTTTATATTCCTCAATAGCCAATATTCTTGTTTTCAGGTTTCTGTTTTCCGCAAGGTCTTCGTTTTCTATGTTTTCCAAATAAACAGCCGCTTCATCGTACGATACTGAAAACATATAGTTCCCGGGCAAATTCACTTTGCCCGATGCGCTTCCGCCAAATAGAACATCATCGATCATCATTAGGTGCGGGGACTGTATATCCCGGACAAGCCCTATATCACGGAAAGCTAAAAGGACGACCCTGCGTCTTATCGCCGGATCCATCTTTTTTAAGCCGTTTCTGTCTAAAACAATTCGTATTGATTCGGGAACCACCTTAATGAGCGAATTATAAGCGAACTGCGCCTGCTTCCATAAATACCCGTTATCCTCTTTCGCGCTTTGAGACAATCGCGCCAAAGCATCGACAATGTTTTCGTTAAAATGTTCCTCAATATACGGTATAAGTGTGAGCCGCACTTTATTTCTCGTATAAATCGGCTGCCTGTTTGAAAGGTCAATCCGCGGCGTTATACCCTTTTGCTTGCAGTAATTTTCTATGTCTTCCCGCGCAAGGTCAAGAAGCGGTCTGATAACAGTCGTGCCATATGCCCCGCCTCGTTTGTATTCAATCCCTGAAAGCCCGTTTACGCCTGTCCCTCTTATTATCCTCATGAGCATAGTTTCCGCGAGGTCGTTTTTATTCTGTGCGACGGCTATTTTTATTTGCTCCGGCTTAACGCCTGCATCGATCAGTTCCTTCGCCGCCTGATAAAAAGCTTCATACCGGATATCCCGCCCCGCTTCTTCAGTAGTAATGCCCCGTTCACCTGCGATCTTCACGCAGTCAAGGACACTTACTTTACATGTTATCCCCGCATCTTTGCACAGCGTTTCGGCGTACGCTTGATCTTTTTCAGCGTCACCGGGCCTCAGCATATGGTTCACATGCATAGATATAATACTGAGTTCAAACTCACTTTTTAATTCCAGCAACGAAAAAAAAAGGCAAACCGAATCCGGGCCTCCGGAAAGCCCTACGATCACATGGTCGCCTTTGCTCAATAAATCGTTTTTTAATATGGTGTTTTTAATTGTCTTTTTAACCATTTTTATCGATCATACCTACGGGCCATCCGTTCCTCCTCTTCCCGCAGCTTTTGATAATAGCTCCTGCTGTCCAGCGCATCTTCCGTATCATATGTTCTTCTGAGTTTAAATTGTCTTTTTTCATTAATAGATTTATGTCTCTTTTCACGTTTTCTGTCAGCCTGCGGATTTTTGCCGGAAATCTTCTTAGGCGTTTGTTTCCGCATGGACTTCCTCGTCCGCAGAAGAAGCGACGCTATTACGATCAATGCAACCGCGAAATTCCCGGCCGCCCTGCCCGGCGACCCGCCAAAAGAAATTTCAAACGATGAATCCGCAGCGCCTTGATCTTCCGGTTCGTCCGGGCTATATGCGCCGTAAAGAAAGTTTCCGATAAAATCATATCCGCAAACCTCGTCTTCCGCAGCGTCGAAATCATTATATGTATACCCGTCGTTAATCGTGATTGCGTCCCCTGCATACAATATGAGTTCAGCGGATTCGGCGTTAGGGATACAGTAAAACTCCACGGATAAGCAGCCATCCCTGATGAATATCAGTTCCTGATAAAGCAGATATGACGGTCCTGAATCCGGATATGTAAGTCTTATGCACCATGACAACTTATGTTTATCAAAGTCGTAAGCCGGCTCATGGTAAAATTCAGCTTCTATGCCGTCTGTTTCATAATAGCTCAGCATTCTTTTTTTATCAGGGCTATATACTTTGTCTAGATAACCCGAATATTCTCTTTGGATGTATAGATGCCAGTTTTTATCATCCGAAACCGGAAGGACGACAGCGAAATTGTTTAAAATGACCTCATCATCGATATCGTTCAGGCGGTAATACGCGGCGGCGTCAAAGAATTCAGCCCCCTCTTTTACAAATAACTCCGCAATCCCGTCAAACAGTTCGACTTTTTGATTTTCCCCTATTACACCATATCCCGTAGGCTGCGCATGGCTTAATATAGCGGGGTTAAAAAGAACTGACACCACTAAAAGCATAATAAATGTTATTAATCGCTTCTGTTTATTTCGCATTTTATCTCCTTTGTCATGCTGTCATTATATCGTCGTTAAGAGATAAAATCAACTTGAATATAACGTATACGTTATCCTTGTGCCGATGTCCTTGCGGCTGACAACTTCCACCGACCCTCCGTGGCGTTCTATAATCCACTTAGCGATAGATAGTCCCAGGCCGCTGCCTCCGGTCGTTCGCGTTCTGGAATCGTCAGCGCGGAAAAACCTGTCGAATATGTACGGCAGATCCTCCGGCACTATGCCGATACCGTTGTCGGTCACTGCTATTTTTACCTTGTTACTCTCTTTAGTAAGCGTTACCTTTACGCTTTCTTCTTCGGGCGAATATTTCATGCTATTATCGATCAATATCCTGATTGCCTGTTTGATGAGCTGCGCGTCTCCGTCAATATGTAACTCTTCCTCCGCTGTAAGGGAAATGACACGGGAAGATGCGATCATTTCGGTTTCCCGTATAACTTCGCGGATGAGCGCGCTTATATTCAGCGTTTCCTTTGAAAGCCGCATGGAATCGCTATCTCCCCGGGCAAGGAATAAAAGCCGTTCGATCAAATCCTTCATATTTTGTGATTCGGATTTTATTGTATCGATCGATTCCTGTAGGACCTTCTCGTCGTTTTTGCCCCACCTGTCCAGCAGGTTTGCATATCCCTGAATGACCGCGATCGGAGTGCGTAGCTCATGCGACGCGTCTGATACGAACCGCATCTGTGAATTGTACGATTCGTTTATCCTGTCGAGCATACCATTGATAGCCTCTGCGAGCCCCGAGAATTCTTTTTGCTGTGACTCTACCGATATGCGGGTCTCAAGCCTGCCCGCATCTATAAGATCGAGCTTCCCCGCAAGGTCGCGCAGTTCCGCGTCGGAATGAGGCCTTTTATTTATATTCTGTGCGGTTTCAGTAAGTTCCGCAAGCGGCTTTAGCGCGCTTCGCGTTACCCTTATCGCGCTGCCGATTCCGCCGAATAGCAAAAGCAATTCTAAAACAAAAAGCGCAATAAAAAATTTCATTGACAGCATAAATGTTTCACTAAAATCGTAGTCATACGAGGCATAACCGCCTTCATAAGGCATCCATACCCTGTAGATAACGCTGCTACCCCACCAATTGTACATATCATGGTTAAAAACTATTGTTCTTGTAAAACTTTCTTCGCTTTTATATGGAATCTTAATGCCGGAAGGTTCGTCAGGCGAAATATGAGAATATTCTTCTTTAATGATTAACTTTTCGGCGTTTTTTCACCCACGCTGATCACGGCTATAGAAAAAAATATAATCAGAATAATATTTATAACTAAAAAGTGAGAAAACGCTTCACCGAAACGCCAGCGGCTAATTTTATTCGCTATTGAAGAATCGATTTTTTTACTCATCCTTTACCACATACCCCACTCCACGCACAGTGCGGATCAGTTTAATATCGAAAGCGTCGTCGATCTTGCTCCTAATATAACGGACGTATACGTCCACAACGTTCGTATCCCCCATGTAGTCGTATCCCCAGACCTTGTCGAGCAGCGTTTCTCTGGAAAAGACGAGCCCTTTGTTTTCCATGAGAAACTTCAAAAGGTCGAACTCCCGCTTTGTAAGTTCTATATGTGCCCCTTTAAGCCCTACTTCGTGCCGCGCCGGGTCTAACGATACCCCGCAGACGGTAAGTACGCCGCTCCCGTGCATCTCATGCAAAGATACTTGAGCCGTCTTCCGAAGGGCGTTTCTTATACGAGCTAAAAGTTCCTCGATCTCAAAGGGTTTTGTCATATAATCATCTGCCCCGCCGTCAAGGCCCGTCACCTTGTCTACGACTGTATCCCTTGCGGTAAGCATTATTACAGGCGTCTGTGATTCCCGGCGTATCCGGCGCAGAACCTCTATGCCGTTAAGGCCCGGAAGCATAATGTCGAGAATGATGAGGTCAAAATCACCGGACAGAGCCTTTTCAAGCCCTGCCCGTCCGTCATACGCTTTTTGCACCGTATACCCTTCATACGAAAGTTCCATTTCAACAAATCGCGCTAATTTTTCCTCGTCCTCTATGATCAATATATTTTCGTTCATAGATATCAATTATCGCTTTCTTTGATTTCCTTTTTTAAGTCCTCCGCTGCGTTGGCAGCCGCGTCCATCATTTTGTTTACTCCTGTTTTTTCAAGATCAGGTCCGCGGAAATAGTATCTGCACCCGAAGAATAGACCGATTACGATCAATGGTATGACCACCCAAAATGCGAAGATTAATAGCAGGATCAAAACTGTCAGCGGTATTGATACCAACACTTCGCCGTTACGTCTTACCTCAAACATATGAACGTTGCCTTTTGCGATTATCCTGCCGCACCATCTGACAAGCCTTCCCATTATCGATGAAAATGTTTCGCCGTACTCCTTTTCCTTTTCTTTTTCTTTTTCTTTTTTCTTTTTTTTCTTTTCCTCATCGGTATCTTCTTTCGCTGATGTTGTGGAAAACTTACCGTTATTTGCCGGGGCATTTACCTTGCCTTGTTTTTCCAAGTGAATAATCGCGTCGAGCATATCGTCTCCCGCAGCGTCAAGCGCGGCTTTTGCCTCCTCGTAGGACACATTGGCCTTTTCCTTTAATTTTTCAACCTGTTCAAGCGTTGACATAATCATTACCTCCTTTACTATTGTAGGATGATTATATCTTCGTATTCTTTGACCATAATTTGGAAAAGATTAAAATAAGATTAAAATATAGTGGGGATCTTTTTATCCTATATCCCCTTTTTAGCGGTCAGCCGCTCCACGTCAATTTTAAATACCGCGACGACATTCCATTCCTTTTCAATACTTGCCTTTCCCTTCTCCATATAATCAGGAGAAAATCTGCGGATGAGCGCTTCAAGTCCGGCGGATCGCTCATTATCATCTTCAAGTATGCAAATCTTTCCGAAGATGATTGCGCTGCGGTAAAGGGTATTGAATTCTTCCGCTATCACTTCTCCCCTGTCGACAACACAAAACGACACTTTATCGTTGTTCGCAACGGAGTCAAACTTATGACCTTCTATTGCCCCGTGGAAATATATTTTATTGTCCTCATACGTATAATTCACCGGGACCGCGTACGTGTATCCCCCGTCACCATCCAGCGCCAGAACGCCGTATGAATTTTTCACCAGTATTTCGACGGCCTCGCCTTCCGGCAATTCGCATTCTTTCAGACGCATTTCTCTGAACATCTTTAACCTCCCTTAAATAATACCGTAAAACCGCTTCGCATTTTCGCATGTTATACCCGCAACATCCTCATACGCCATACCCTTTATTTCCGCAACTTTCCGCGCCGTATACTCGACGTACTGCGCTTTATTTCGGCTGCCCCTAAAAGGTTCGGGCGCAAGATACGGCGCGTCGGTTTCAATAAGTAAATATTCTATCGGTATATCCCTTGCAACTTCAATATTTTTTCTCGCGTTTTTATATGTTATCGGGCCCGCGATCGAAATTGTGGCGCCGAGTTTTATATATTGTTTCGCAAGTTCACTGCTACCTGAAAAGCAGTGGAGCAGGACATGCGCGTCGGGTTTGCCGTCCCTTTCCGGAAACCACGATGCCCGCGCGGCGGAAAAAGCCTGCTCTTCTCTTAGGATGTCCATAACCTCCTGATCAGCCTCTCTGGAATGGACGACTATCGGCATTTTGAGTTCGTTAGCCAGCCGTATCTGCTTTCTGAAGCAATCCCGCTGTACATCCCGTGGGGAATGATCGTAATGAAAATCAAGCCCCATCTCACCCATCGCGACGACTTTAGGTTTCTTTGCGAGGGCTTTTATCCCCCGGAAACTCATTTCGTCCATGCCTTTCGCGTCGTGCGGGTGATAACCCGCCGCTGCGTAGCACCACGGGTATTTTTCCGCGTGTTTTGACGCAATCAAAGAGCTTTCGAGATCAAATCCTATATCGACAATGTAACCGACGTCCGACGCCTCGATTTCTTCCGCGAGTTTTGCCCTTTGACTGTCATTGAGGCTTTCCTCGTTGAGGTGCGTATGCGAATCGAAAAGCATCTCAGCTCACCGGCGACCCGTCGGGTGCCGTCGTCGTTACTATATCCCACCTTTTGCCGTTTTCCCCGAACAGCAGCATCCCTTTCGACTCGAGTCCCCTGAGCATCCTCGGCTTCAGATTCGCTACGACAACTACCGTCATCCCTACCATTTCTTCCGCCGTATAGTCGTCGGCCACACCCGATATCACCTGCCGTATCTCTGTACCCATCTTCACCTTGAATACCAACAGTTTATCGGCTTTCGGATGTTTCTCCGCCTCAAGTATAAGCCCCACCCTGAAGTCGATCTTATCAAAATCGTCATACTCGATTTCGGGCTTTAGTTCAAGCGGTATGCTTTCCGGGGCGCCGCCCTCCTGTATCCGAGCCAGCGCGTCGAGTTCTTTTTCTATGTCAAGCCTCGGAAATATCGCCTCATCCTTTTTTACCTGTTCGCCGTTCATCATGTCGAACACAAACGCGTCTTCCCATGCGACTTCCGAGTACCATACCCCGAGCTGTTTCCTTATCTTCTTTGACGTCGCATGCATGAAGGGGTAGATCAATACCGATACGATCCTGATGGACTCTGCGAGATTATGCATGACGGTATCGAGCCTGCCCTTTTGAGCCGCGTCTCTCGCGAGTACCCAGGGCGCCGATTCGTCAATATACTTGTTCGTTCTCCTTATGAGTGTCCAAATTTCTTCGAGGGCAAGGTGGAATGCAAACTTATCCATAAACCCCTCGACCTTGGAAGCCGTACCCGTCGCAAGCGCTTTCAGCTCATCGTCGTGCGCGCCCTGCACTTTGCTCTCGGGGACATGGCCACCGCAGTATTTTTCGATCATCGTGATTGTTCTCAAAACAAGGTTTCCGAGGTCGTTCGCGAGGTCTGAATTTATTCTGTTCAGCATGGTCTCGTTTGTAAAAAGCCCGTCCTGCCCAAACGTGTACTCCCTCAGCAGGAAATATTTTAACGCGTCGATTCCGTATCTTTCTATCAGTTTTACGGGGTCTATGACATTCCCCCTCGATTTAGACATTTTGCCCCCTTCCAGCAAGAGCCAGCCGTGTCCCAGTACCTGCTTCGGAACGGGAACGTCCATCGCCATGAGCATAGCGGGCCATATTACACTGTGGAACCTGACTATCTCTTTCCCCACAAGGTGGACGTCCGCGGGCCAGTATTTATCATAAAGCTCAGGATCATCGTCAAAGCCAAGCGCCGTTATATAGTTTGAAAGCGCATCGAGCCATACATAGATAACGTGTTTTTCGTCGATAGGCACCGGCACCCCCCAGTCAAACGACGACCTCGATATGCACAGGTCTTCGAGTCCCTGTTTCACGAACGATAGCATTTCATTTCGTCTCGTGTCCGGCTGCAGGAATTCAGGCGTCTTTTCGAATAACTCGATGAGCCTGTCAGCGTATTTTGACAATTTAAAGAAATACGCTTCTTCCTTTGCCTTCACAACCGGTCTGCCGCAGTCGGGGCAGCAGCCGTCGACCACCTGGCTCTCTGTCCAGAACGCCTCGCATGGCGTACAGTAAAGCCCTTCGTATTCGCCTTTATATATATCGCCTTTTTCATATATTTTCATGAAAATATTTTGGACTCTCCTGATATGCCTGTCTTCGGTCGTCCTGATAAAATCATCGTATGATATTTCCATAGTATTCCAGAGTTCTTTAATGCCATCGACTATCTTGTCCACATGTTCCTGCGGCGTCATGCCGTTTTCCTGAGCGACCTTCTGTATCTTTTGCCCGTGTTCGTCCGTTCCGGTCAAAAATCGGACGTCATACCCGCAGAGCCTCTTAAACCGCGCCATTGCGTCAGCCATGACCGTACAATATGTATGCCCGATGTGCAGGTTTGAGCTCGGGTAATAAATCGGAGTAGTGATGTAGTATTTGCCTTTTGTCATGTATATCATTCCCTTCGTGTTTTTTAAATATTACCATATGCCTTGTAAAATATCAATATTATCGCGCTGCTTTTGTATCGGCCCACGCTTTATTGAATAAAATCCCAAGACCCAGCGCCCATGAGATAAAGAAAAACCAGAACATCAACACAACGATCGATGCGAGCGAGCCGTACAGTATATCTAAATGTGTTGCATACCTGGTATATCCCGTAAATATATAAGTCACGACAAGCATTGTAACAGATGCAAATATACTGCCCGGAAGGATATCCTTAAATTTTACTTTGACATACGGAAGCACATAATAATTGTAACACACCATCAAAAAGTAAAGCGCCATAGCCACCGGCCACCTTAAATAAAGCATGTACCTTTCTACCCCGTATTTTACGCTTTGCGGCACATTTACGGTATTGAGGAACAGCGTGAAAATATGCTCGCCGTACGCAAGGATTACCAATGCAAACGACACCGTAAAAAGCGTGATTAGTATGGTCCTTACGGCTTTTAACCTGTCTCTGAAATATCCTTTCCCGATAGACTGCCCTTCCGTAAAAGTATAATTTGTCATCCTTATCAGGGAAAACTGTACTTGCGACGCCGCCCATATGGCCGTCACCACAAAGACCGCGTTCATGGGTCCTGTCGGCGCGTATGCAATGAAATCCATGAGAATCTCGGCGACTTCCTCCGAAACATATTGATTTATCAACGTATCCAGCGCATCGAGCGAAATAGAGAAAACTCCGAGCAACTGTGACAATACGATCATGATCGGGACTATAGACAGCATAAAATAAAACGCTAATTGCGCTGCGAATCCACGGTAGTACGGGTTCTTCATCTGCCTTATTATGATCAAGGCTATCTGAAATAGCTTTCTACCTGTCATTACGTTCCTCTATTTTAGTCTTAAGCAGTTTGAGCGCATTTGCCCTATGGCTTATCTCATTTTTTTCTTCCGGCGTAAGTTCCGCGTAAGTCCTGTCATATACAAGCGGAACGAACAGCGAATCATATCCGAATCCACCTGTTCCCCTCTCTTCAAATGTGATATGCCCTTCGCTCTCGCCCCTCGCCACTATTTCTCTCCCGTCAGGAGAAACCATGCTTATTACCGAAACGAATTTAGCCGCCCGTTTTTCAAAAGGCACATCTTTAAGCGCGTCGAGCAATTTATCCCTGTTCTTCTTATCGTCGCATTCGTCTCCCGCATACCTCGCCGAATACACGCCGGGACCGCCGCCCAGCGCGTCGACCACGACTCCCGAGTCATCGGCAATCGCGGTTTTTCCGCAGAGTTTCATTATCTCACGCGCCTTTATCAGTGAGTTTTCCTCAAATGTTTCGCCGTCTTCGACAATATCTATATCCGGAATCCCCGCCTCACCTCGCGTGATTACACAAAAATCGAACGCCCCGGTGATCGCCTCAATTTCTCTTATTTTATTCTTATTCATCGTCGCGGCGACTATCGTTTCCATTGTGGCCCCTGATTATTTACGAACCGTGATGATCTTTTGGAAGATAATTTAGAAAATAAACATATATCTCAACGATTACATGATACAACTCTTCAGGCACCTCCGCGCCGAGGTCGAGCTGCGATAATATGGTGCTCAGTGAACTGTCTTCAAACACGGGAACATTGTTTTCAGACGCCAACTCTATGATTTTTTCCGCAAGATATCCCACGCCGGATGCTACCACTACGGGCGCGACATTGTTAAACTCATCGTATTTTAGGGCTACCGCAGTTTTTCTTGCTTCAGACTGTGACATTTACCGCGTTCCTCCTCTCGTAAATCTTGGGAAACACCTCTGAAATGCTCTTCGGCGTTTCGACCTGCGCAAGGAACAGCGATCTGAACGACAAACCGTTACGAGCCATTATCTCTGTCAATGAGTCTTTCATTTCGATTTCCCTGTCCCTATATTTTTCCGGATAGAACAACTGCATCTCGACCGATTTATTTTGAGTCAGTATGATGGTTTCAAAGAAACCCACATTCCTGATATCGAACTTTACAAGAACTTTGACTGCCCGGCCGCCTTCTTCGCCTTCAACGCCCTTTTCATCATTGGGGTCGACCCAGAGTTCCGAAAAAAACATCATGCCGTTTATATTCGCGGGCAGCGTGTAATGAAGCAGCGGCATATACACGCTTTCGTTGAGCAGTATCGAAGATACCATGTTTTGGAAAACCCCTTTGCTGGTGAGCCCGGCGTCGCCGCTCATACCTTTAACTATAATGTTTATCAGTTTGTCTATGAGCTCGTTGCCGACATTTTGACCCGCTTTAGCGAGCTGCGCCGCAAATACATCGATGTTTACGCCTTTCATTACTTTGGCAAGCTCACTATACGATGCAAGCTCGCGCAGCGATTGCATAAATGTTTCCTTTGCGCCCGCTTCATACCTTGCTATATTAAGTGTTAAAATCGCGATGATATCGCGAACCGCCCCGAGATCTTTTGTCGACGCCACATAATTCGCCAGAAAAGGCATGATTTCGTTTTTAAGCACATTTAGGTTTTGCGGGTTATTACCCATTGTCTGTTCCAATGCAAGTTTATCGATCATTGCAAGCATCTGCGTCCCCTGCGTTGCCGGTAGGTTTACCGCGATATTTCTCAAATTGGCGACGATATTTTTCAGTATATGGTTGCTCGAAGTCAAGCTGTCGTATTTTCTCAGGAAGTCGAGGATCGTCAGCTTTAAATCATTCGGTGCATTGGAGTTTATTATTTGCCTGAGAACGTCGAAAAACGGTCCGGAAAACTTCAGATTTTGCCCCTGCTGCCCTTTCAGCATAGCAAGGAGATCCGCATCGCTCATTTTAATAAGTTCCATGAACCTTGATATCTCCTGCGTAAAATTTTCCCCAAGCCCTGAATTTATTAGGTTAGCCAACTTTGAAAAGAAAATCTCGGTATACGTCTGGGACATTATCGGTGTGTTTCTGAGCGCGCTTAAGAACTTGTCAAAATTAGAGTCCAGGTTCGGAGAATATTGCCCGGCCTGCCTGTCCTGATAGACATTTGGATTTTGCGACTTTACTATTTTTGACGGATCAACGACCTGATGTATCTGATTGAGGCTTTCAGGTACCGACGTCGGCCGCATTCTGGTCAGGTTCTCCTGGCCTGTCTGCGGTTGGGTCACATTTAAAACATTCGCCATGTTGTCCCCCTCTGACTATACTCTTATTGTTTATATCGACTTGTTCTGCATTTTATAAAGTAGCGCCAGAATCTCGGCTACCGTATCATAAAATTCTACACCAATTTCCCTGTTCAAGTCAACCGCAAAGTACATCGCCTGCGCAAGAGGTTTGTCCTCCGTTACGTATATACCGTTTTCCTCTGCGATTTTAATTATCCGAAGCGCTATTTCATCCCGCCCCTTTGCGATCACAAGAGGCGCCGGATCGATATCGACGTCGTATCGCAATGCGACAGCAAAATGCGTCGGGTTTTTTATTACTACGTCTGCCGTCGGCACAGCCTGCATCATACGCGACATCGCGAATTTTTGCTGAACCTCGCGTATCCTTCTCTTGACGAGCGGATCGCCCTCCAATTGCTTGTATTCCTCTTTAACCTCATGTTTTGACATCTTAATCCTGTTCTCATAATCCCACCTCTGATAGACGAAATCAAGCGCCGCTATGCAAACAAAAACTATACATATACTTGTAACGAGCCATATAACGGAATCCAATATATATTTTGCAGCCTGATCGACTTCCATGAATAAAGTCATCGTCAGCGGCTCGACCTGCCCGCGTAAAAATCTGTAGACTAAATAAGCGATTATTATTATTTTTATCAGATTTTTTATAAGCTCGACAAAGCTCCTGAGCGAAAACATCCGCTTAAACCCCTCTATCGGGTTTATCCTGTTGAATTTAGGTTTCAACGCCTCCTGAGCAAACAAAAACTTTGTCTGTGCCCCATAGGCTATAACGCTTATCAAAAGCGACAGGAACAGAAGCGGGAGAACTGTGACAGCTATCAATATTACAGCGTCCATATAAAAATTACGCACCATATTGATCGTTATAGTATCTCTCGTTCCCGCATAGTCGGCAAACCTGCGGAAAAACTGTGCGTAATTCGTATATATCACTGGAAACCAGAGCCGCAGCGCAAAAAACATAATTAAAACAGAAGCAACCGTGACCACGTCCTTGCTCGAAAATACATTTCCTTTTTTACGTTCGTCTTTTCTTTTTTTGCTTGTCGCTTTTTCGGTTTTTTCGCCGGTACCGCTGTCCGCCAAGCTCCTCCCCCCCTGTTAAAGCAGAAACAAAATTGAGCTCATGGTCTCAAACATCGAAGTGATAACTCTCTCGATAAATGTGCTGAGCGGCGTGAAGATCACCAGGATCATGATGATCCCGACCAGGATTTTCGCCTGAATGTTTAGGACGAACACATTTATCTGCGGAATAGCTTTCATAAGGATCCCAACTCCCATTTCAAGCAGGAACACCATTCCCGCTATAGGCAAGGTCAGCTTTACGCCCAAAATCGTACATTGGCAGAAAACATCAAGTATTTTCATAGACAGCTCGGGGTGCGCGAATATCGACTGTCCGTACGGCACTACCTGAGCGGAATTCAAAAAAAGGTGTATGAGCGTAAGATGCGCGTTCATCCCGAAGAACAGAAAGACAAACATCATATTAAGAAAAGTCGCGTTTATCGACATTTGGACTCCGCTCTGGGGGTCATAAAGCTTTGACATACCAAGCCCAATCTGCATATCTATAAATTCACCGCCGAGTATGACCACGTAAGTGAAAAGCGAAACGACGGTCCCCAATACAAACCCGACAAAAAGTTCCTTGAGCAGGACGGCTACAGTCTCTATAAACGATACGTCCCTAAAATCGACCTCTACGCTGGAATACGCGACGATCATCAAGCTGAGCGCAAGGGTGACCGCGATCCGGAACAGAGTCGGGAAATTCCTTCTGCCGAATATAGGGTTGAACAAAATACAGCCGGTCATACGCATGAATACACATGCCAGCCCGGCTAATTGTGACACTTCAATGATCATTTCCCGCCTACCTAATCATTGTTTCAAAAATACTAATAAAAAAGTTGGACAGCGTCGTGAGCATCCACGGCCCCGCGGCAAGCAAAATCAACCCTATCAAAAACAATTTCGGGACAAACGTAATCGTCTGCTCGTGTATCTGCGTCGCTGCCTGAATTATCGCTATCAAAAGTCCGATTGCCATGCTCACGAGAAGCAACGGCGCCGCTAATTTAATCGCTACCATAACCGCCTGATGCATGATATCTATGGAATCTCCCGATGTCACGGAATATCAACCCCTTTCACTGAAAGCTCCTGACTATCGTTATAAACAATAAATCCCACCCATTTATCACAACAAAAAGCAGTATCTTAAACGGAAGTGATATCATAACGGGGGGCAGCATTATCATGCCCATCGACATAAGCGTACTGGCTACAATAACATCAATGACCAGAAACGGTATATATATCATAAATCCCATGACAAACGCCCTTGAAAGTTCGCTCGTCATGAAAGACGGTATCACGATCCTAAGCGGCAGTTCCATCAGCTCGTCGGGAGGCGGCATTTCCGCAAAGTCCAAAAATAGGTTTAACGAATCATTCTTTGTCTGCCTAAGCATGAATTCCTTGATCGGGGCTTCCGCGAGCATTACAGCCTCTACCTGTGTGATCTCACCGTCCTTGTATGGCTGATACGCGTTTTGATTGATGTCGTCTATGACCGGGCCCATAATTAAAAGACTCAAAAATAAAGCAATACTGACTAAAACCATGTTCGGAGGGGTCTGCTGAAGGCCTAAAGCGTTGCGAAGAATTGATAGGACTATTATAATCCTCGTGAAAGAAGTCGTCATTATGAGAAGCGAGGGAATGAGAGAAATCAGCGTGAGCAATACTATGATTTCAAG
>Ga0123353_10005479_pt1 | contig 16674 bp, 11 predicted proteins | sample TergutLab28metaG_3_FD_92763 | JGI IMG/M metagenome (GOLD analysis project Ga0123353, IMG submission 92763) | Labiotermes labralis P3 segment gut microbial communities from Petit-Saut dam, French Guiana - Lab288 P3 | ecosystem: Host-associated > Arthropoda: Insects > Digestive system > Gut ...
AAAAGTATGAACCGGGGCGGGTCGGCAACAGACGGTACGCCCGCGGCCGCGCTTATGACCCCGACAGATATCCGCTTTCTGCGGTGGTTCCGGAATCGGACGACGACAATGAAGAGTTGCAGGTAATTGCCGGTTTGCCGGCGAGTTTTGAAGAGGATTCCGGCGAGTTCCGGGAAGCGGAGATCGAGTCGGACGATGAAGAGCTTGCTGACGACGAGTTTGAGGACGACGAAGACGACGAGTTCGAGGACGATGAAGACGACGAGTTCGAGGACGATGAAGACGACGAGTTCGGGGACGATGATGATGACGAATTCGAGGACGATGATCTCGATGATGACGACGACGACGAAAACGACGAGTTCGGGGACGGTGAAAACGGCGACAACGACGATCCGGACGCGCCTCCGACCGTACGGTTTGATACCAAACGCTTCGATTCGGATAAAGACGACTGACAATAAAACAATTCCATGCAGGGAGTGATAAAGGTGACCAAAACCATTGAAGTATCTGGAAGAACAGAGGACGAAGCTATAGAGTCGGCTTTGGAACAACTTGGTCTAACGCGCGACGATGTATCGGTGGAAATAGTCGAACGGGCAAAGACGGGGTTTTTAGGACTGAAGAATACCCCCGCTGTTGTAAAAGTGCTGTATGACGCGAAGGAAGAACGCTCCGGACGGGTCGAGAGCTTCCTGGCAGGGCTTTTGGAGCGAATGGATATAGAAGCCGACATGGAAGTAACGGAGAGCGAAGGCGCGATAAACGTGACTCTGACGGGCAAGGATCCCGGGGCGTTGATTGGCCGCCGGGGCGAAACTCTTGACGCAATACAGCATTTGACAAACTATGTCGTCAACAGAGGCAGCGCAGGACGAATAAGGGTTAATCTCGATGCTGAGAACTACAGGCAACGCAGAAATGAGACTCTTGAAAATCTTGCCGCCAGAACTGCCGGTAAAGTCATGAAGTACCGCCGGAATATGACTCTTGACCCAATGAATGCCTACGAGCGCCATGTAATACACACTGCTCTTCAAAACTATGAGAACATATCGACCTACTCCGTCGGCAGCGAGCCAAACAGGCGCATCGTTGTCGCGTATGGCAGAAATAATGAGAACGCCGGACGTTCCGGCGCAACACAATATCGGGAATGGAGATAATCCGCAGGCATCGGGGGAGTGGATACACCCTGCCGCCATGTAATACAGGGGAGGAATCGGTATATGGTATTTGAAAAAATAAAAGAAGCGCTGGCTTCTCAGTTTGAGGTTGACCCCGGAAAAATCACAAGAGAAACAGACATTATGAACGATCTGGGCGCGGATTCTCTGGATCTGGTCGAACTCATAATGACTCTTGAAGATGAGTACGGTGTAAGCGTGACCGACGAGTCTGTTTATGAGCATAAGACCGTGGGTGATATTGCTGATTTCATAGAGTCCCTGCTGAAATAAGAAGTATCGGAGTCTGAAAGGGTCAACGCGCGGGAAAGCGCGTTTATAGCGGACACCCTTCTTCCCCCTGTCATGCGTTGACGCAATACCATATAATTACTGCACTATGTAGGGGCGGACCTCGTGTTCGCCCCGAATATGATACAGCCCCTGTCAGTTTGACATCGCCAGGAGGGAAAACAGTGAAGAAACATGGATTAAATGAATTGAGGGAGATGTTCCTGTCTTTTTTTGAGGAGAAGGAACATTTGCGGTTGCAAAGCTTCCCGCTTATCCCGCGCGGCGACCCATCGCTGCTGCTCATCAACTCCGGCATGGCGCCTATGAAGCCGTGGTTCACGGGCGAACAGGAGCCGCCGCGCAAACGTGTTTGTACCTGCCAGAAATGTATACGCACGAACGATATCGACAACGTCGGTAAAACGTCAAGGCACGGCAGCTACTTTGAAATGCTCGGCAACTTTTCATTTGGCGACTATTTTAAGCACGATGCGATCGTCTGGTGCTGGGAGTTTCTCACGGAGCGGGTGGGCCTTGATCCCGCGCTCCTGTATCCTTCCGTATTTCACGAAGACGATCAGGCATTTGACATATGGGCAAATGTGGTTGGAATCGCCCCGGAGCGTATATCGAGGCTCGGCAGGGACGACAACTTCTGGGACCACGGTTCCGGTCCGTGCGGTCCGTGCTCTGAAGTCTACTTTGACCGCGGCGAAGAAAACGGCTGCGGCAGTCCCGATTGCGTACCCGGATGCGACTGCGACCGGTTTGTTGAGATATGGAACAATGTCTTTACGCAGTTTGACAACGACGGATCGGGCAATTATTCAGAGCTTAGCCAGAAAAATATCGACACAGGCATGGGTCTTGAGCGGCTTGCATGCGTTTGCCAGGGCGTCGGCAGCATGTTCGAGGTAGACACCGTGGTAAGCATCATCGACAAGGTCTCAGAAATCAGCGGGGTAAAATATAAGCAAGCCGCAGGTTCAGACGTCTCGATACGCGTAATTACCGACCATATCCGCGCCGCGACAATGATGATCTGCGACGGGGTCCTTCCGTCAAATGAAGGGCGCGGTTATGTGCTTCGCCGGCTGCTGCGCCGCGCGGCGAGGCATGGCAGGCTTCTTGGCGTTACCGGCGTCTTTCTCAGCGATTTGTGCGCAACGGTCATAGAGGAAAACAAGACCGCCTATCCCGACCTTATCGATAAAGCAGGGTTCATCGCCCGCATTATTCGGATCGAAGAAGAAAACTTCGGGAAAACCGTAGACGCAGGAATGTCGATACTCAACGGGCTTATCGCGGAGTACGGAAAAAGGGGTGAAACTATCCTTGCCGGTACAGATGCGTTTAAGCTGTACGATACTTACGGGTTTCCAATAGATCTGACGGTAGAGGTTTTGGCTGAAAACACAATGGCTTTGGATGAAGAAGCCTTTAACGGGTGCATGGAGCAGCAACGCGCCCGCGCGAGAAAAGCGCGGGAGGCGCTCGGTGACCTTGCATGGGCTGGTATCGAGCTGGGGCTGGATAATACCCCTACCGAGTTCACCGGTTATGAAAAAGAAGAAGATACCGGCGTTGTGCTGGCAATAGTCACGCATGGAGAGACAGGCTCGTCAATAAGCGCAGGCGACGAGGGTATTATCGTGCTGGACAAGACTCCGTTTTATGCCGAAATGGGCGGACAGTCAGCAGATATCGGGGTTCTTGCTTGCGGAGAAGCGGTTTTTATTGTTACCGGAGTGCAACTCAGCAAAGGCGACAAGTATCTGCATTACGGCAAAATGCGCACCGGGACCCTCTCCCTGTACGATCCCATAGATGCGAAGATAGACGCCGGACGCCGCAAGGCAATAAAACGCGCTCATTCCGCGACTCATATGCTGCACGAAGCATTACGCACAGTATTAGGAGAACATGTCCGTCAGGCGGGCTCACTCGTGGAACCGGATAAGCTAAGGTTTGATTTTACCCACTTTTCCGCGCTCACAAGAGACGAGCTTCGTGATATCGAACACCAGGTCAACGAAGCAATACTCGACGGAGCTGACGTCTCTGTCTGCGAGATGCCCGTCGAAGAAGCGAAAAAGCTTGGCGCGACGGCTCTTTTCGGTGAAAAGTACGGCGATTCCGTTCGAGTTGTCCAAATGGGCGCCTCAATCGAGTTATGCGGCGGCACGCATCTTGACAATACAGCAAAAGCCGGTGCTTTTTCGATTATCGCGGAGTTCTCGGTTGCTTTCGGCGTGCGGCGTATTGAAGCGCTGACCGGCCTTGCCACTCTCGATGCGTTGAGTTCGGCGCGCAACCACCTTTCAATACTGGCGGGCATGCTGAAAGTCGGCGCGCCGGAGGAGCTTGTGGGGAAAGTTGAGCAGAACATGCAGGTGCTGCGCAATCTACGCACGCAGCTCGACGCCGCGATATCAAAGGATGCTGACAACGAAGCAAGGCAAATACTGACCGGAGCAAAAGATATTGGCGGACTCAAGGTCATTACGACTATTGTTGAGGATGTCAATGTAGACATAGAAAAACTCAGGCAAATAGAAGATACGCTGCGGGACTGGGAGTCCGGCGTTGTCGCGGTGCTTGCCGCGGTCAAAGGCGATAAAGTAACGATCATGGCTGCCTGTGGGAAAGAAGCTGTTACAAAGGGCGTCAAAGCCGGCGATCTGGTGCGCGAGACGTCAAAACTCTGCGGAGGTTCCGGTGGTGGAAAGCCCGATTTCGCAATGGGCGGCGGCAAAGATCCCGGAAAACTGCGTGAAGCGCTCAACGCAGTCGACGGGTATGTCAGAGAAGCACTGGGAGTATGATATGTCTGATTGTATTTTCTGTAAAATCATTGCGGGAGAGATCCCGTCGCAATGTGTCTACGAGGATGAGTTTGTCTTTGCTTTCCGCGATATAAACCCGCAGGCGCCCGTGCATATACTGATCGTGCCAAAAGCTCATGCGGCATCGTCAGTAGCGGATTTGAACCCGGAGAACTCGTTTGCAGCCGCAAAGTGTCTGGAAGCAGCGGCGAGGATCGCGGCGGACTCGGGTCTTGATAACGGATATCGAGTAGTGACAAACTCCGGGCAGGACAGCGGTCAAACAGTGTTTCATCTGCATTTTCATTTACTTGGCGGCAAACCCCTGGGTCGGATGCTGACTTAGGTGTAAAAAACCAAAGTACTTGCGGATACCGGGGTATTATATTACAATGTTGTCATACGATTATTTCGATTGGGGTTGATTACATGGTAAGACTTCATAATGAAACAGGATTCATCAATATTGCGAGCGACGTCTTCACTTTTCTTACGGGCAACGCCGCAACAAACTGCTTTGGAGTCAAAGGGATGACAGTGCGCTCCGTCACGGACGGGCTGGTGCATCTGCTGAGAAACGAATCGATGGGCAAGGGCGTCAACGTCATCTACAACAATGACAGCACTATTTCAATAGAGCTTCATATTGCGGTCGATCAGGGTGTCAACATCCCCGTCATCTGCGAAAGCATCAAGGACCGGGTGCGATATGAGGTCACAAAGGGCACGGGCGTCCAGGTCCGGCGGGTGGATATTTTCGTCGATTCCATGATACTCGGATAATGAGGGGGGAGCTGCTTGACACAGCGAATTACCGGTGACTTGTTTAAGAAAATGCTTACAAATGCAGCTGCCGCAATAGAAAACAACAAACAGGAAATCAACGAGCTGAACGTCTTTCCGGTGCCGGACGGCGACACCGGTACAAATATGAGTCTCACCATCGGCGCCGCGGAAAAAGCGCTCGCCACGATGACTCCGGGCACACTGGGACATGCGGCGGATGTGGCCGCAAGTGCGCTGCTTCGCGGTGCGCGGGGCAACTCCGGCGTTATTCTGTCACTGCTGTTCCGGGGATTTGCCAAGCGTCTCAAAGATGTTGATACGGCGGATGCAAAAACGCTCGCATACGCGCTGGCATCCGGCGTCGATTCCGCGTATAAAGCTGTCATGAAACCCGCGGAAGGCACGATCCTGACCGTATCAAGGCTTGCGGCGGGTTCGGCTGCAGCCGCCGCCGAGACGGAGAGCAACATTGAAGTAGTGCTTGAGCAAGCTCTCGCAGCCGGTTATATAGCTCTGGCGGATACGATCAACCAGAACCCTGTGCTTAAGAAAGCGGGAGTTATCGACGCCGGCGCAAAAGGTTATCTGTACATACTGGACGGAATGCTGAAAGCCTTGCGCGGTGTGGTGATCGAGAAAACGGTATCCGTCGTGGAAACGGGTGAAAAAGCCGATTTTACACAGTTTTCAGCCGAAGATATTACATTTACATACTGCACAGAGTTCATTGCGGAAAGAAAACACAGGACGGACATAAACCGTTTGCGCGACTTCCTCGACAGACGCGGTGACAGCGTCGTCGTGGTCGACGATGATGAGATAATCAAGGTGCACGTGCATACCAACGAGCCGGGCGCTGTGCTGACCGAAGCTATGACATACGGCCCGCTCCTTTCCATTAAGATCGAGAATATGCGGGAACAACATTCGGAAACGGTTGCAGTCAGCGTTTCTCCTTTACAGGGATCACCGGTTGCGCAGTCGGAGCAGGCGGAGCGGCAGCAGTCAGGGGAGCAGCAAAATCAAGAAGAAACAAAGGAGTTCGGCGTAGTTGTCGTCTGTGCGGGAGCCGGTATCGAGGAAGTCTTCCGCGATCTTGGCGCGGATAAGATCATCACAGGCGGACAAACGATGAACCCGTCAACAGAGGATATACTCGAGAAAATCAGTGTAACACCTTCTAATGTCGTTTTCGTCCTGCCGAACAACAAAAACATCATAATGGCCGCGCAGCAATGCGTTCCGCTGACGGATAAGCAAGTAATCGTCATACCGACAAAGAGCATTCCGCAAGGCGTTTCGGCAATGCTCGCAACCGACGGAGCGGAAGACATCGACATTATCGCAGGGCTGATGGCGGAAGCCGCCGGCCGCGTGCACACCGCTCTCATAACTCCGGCGGCGCGCGATTCCGTTTTTGACGATATAATAATAAAAGAGGGCGAGTATCTCGCCCTGCTTGAAGATTCGCTCGCCGCGAGCGGACCGGATATCGTCGCCGTTATTGATTCAGTCGCAGCCGCACTCAGTGGGTTTTCGCCCGAGTTTGTCACGATTTTCGCGGGTGAAGACGTAAGCGATGACGACGCGGCATTTGTAGCCGAGCGTATAAGCGCCGCTTCACCCGGCGCCGAAGCCTCCGTAATAAGGGGCGGGCAGCCGGTGTATCATTACATCATATCTGCAGAGTAGTCGCACCGTTTTCCGGGTAAAAGGACCGGTAAGCGGAAACAGCCTCACATCCGGCAGTTAAAAAACGTTATCCGTACGCCTTATCAGATCATTCTGCATCCCATCGTGCAGTTCAACAAAATACGCTGAGAACCCGGCAACGCGCACGACCATGTCGCGATATTCATCCGGGTTTTTTTGCGCCTGTTTCAGCATCTCAGACGACACCACATTGTACTGCACCTGCATCCCGCCCTGTTCAAGGAAAGCTGATATATATTGCCGTATTTTCTCCGTTCCGCTTTCACCCTGTACGCTCGATGGATGAAATTTGATACAGAACTGGATTCCATTGCCGTAGTTTGACGGGTGTATCGCGATTATCGACGCTGCAATACCAGTCGGCCCGGCCCTGTCCGCTCCCTGTGACGGCGAAATCCCGTCGGACACCGGCTCGCCCGCCTTTCTGCCGTTTGGCGTGGCATAAGTTCCGTATCCGAACGCGACGTGAATGCCTGCTGAGTATATTCCGGCCCTGTGTACCCCGCGGGGGCCAATGTAGGAGTTATAGCGGTTAGAATACAGATCGGATACCCAGCCGGCTATTTCATCTGCAAACGGGTCGCCGTTGCCGTAATACGGAACCTCGTTGACAACCCGCTGGCGTAGTACCTCATGCCCTTCCCAGTTGGCCATCACCGCGTCATAAAGCTCGCGCGCCGTACAGATCTCTTTCTCGAAGACCAGATACTTTATAGCAATAAGGCTGTCCACTGCCGTCGCCATACCTATTGCCGCTCCGCCGGTGGAGTTATATTTTGCTCCGCCCAACATCAGATCGCGCCCGTTTTCCATACACCCGTCCATTGTCGCGGATGCTATCGGGCATTGGCAGTATACTACGCCGGCCTCTTCCATAAGGTTATTATATGAAACTTGCCAATCCATAAAAAACCTGAGCTGTGCCTCAAAAGCCCGTTTGACCTCGTCAAAGCTTTGCATATCATAAAGATATCCCGTGCTGAGCCCGCCCTGAACGCCATTAAAAGGGTTGACGCCGTTGTTCATCGCTTGAATTGCTACATTTCCTATGCCTATGAACGTGTTGGAAAACGGCGCTGACACATTGGAATAATCACAACCGGAGCCTGATATTTCAACGCATCCGACAATACAGAAGTTTCGCGCGTCTTCGATCGACATCCCCCTGTCTTGCAAAACGCTGATAACAAGGTCGCAGTTGTCAAACGTCGGTATACCGCCGTTTATCTTCGCAGTTTCAATACCCGCTTCCCAGAGCGTGTCCGGCGTTTCCGGATGTATGCAAAGCGACAGCGTCGGATCGTGCAGCTTCAGGCGTGCGGAACACTGAAGCAGCATAAACGTGACCCGGTTGGTAGCGTCCGTACCGTCAGGCTTGCGTCCGCCGATGGTCATACGCATATTATTCGAATACGACCCCAGAAACTCCGTCATGAAAGACGGGCCGGAAAGAAACAAGTCGCCCACCTTGATGAAGAAGCAGTCCAGGATCTCCTGCGCCTCTTCCTCAGTGATTCGGCCCGCCGCAATATCCGCCTCGAGATAATCCCCGACATGCTGGTCGACTCTGCCCAGAGTAAGCCCCAGATACTGCCCCTCGATGTTCAATACCAGATGGTACAAAAACATCACCTGCACCGCCTCATGAAACGTGCGTGCGGGGTTTTCGACAATATAGTCGAGAGAGTCAGCCATTTTGAGCAGCTCCGCGCGCCTGGCTTGCCCAGCGCTCCCGGAAACCCGGCGGCACTCCGCCGCGTACCGCTTGGAAAACTCAATGATCGCGTCACAGGAGATCACTATTGCTTTATAGAAATAATACTTTTCGGCGTCGGCGCCGAACACCCTGCCCCTTAACTCATCGAGACGCTCCAGGGCTTCCGCGCGAATTGAGCCAAAGCCGCGCGAAATAGCCTTTCTGTAGTTTGCGTTGAAATGACCCGGCGGCGACGTTGTCTTCTTTGTGCTGTTGATCATCAGGACGCCTGTCGATTCAAGCGTTTCCGCCTCATCGGGCAATGCGGCATTGAGTTTGGCGCCAATTCCGTTTTCTTCCCAGAAATCGGCTGCTGATATGAGGTAATCCCTATCCTCCTGCAGCAGTGTCATATACGCCGTTTTTGAATCGCGCCGGTCGTAAGCTCCAGTTTTTATCTCATCTTCCAGCCATCTGAGACCGCCGTACTCCGCCCAGAGGCAACAGCCTCGAAAGTACTTGCCGACATTTCCAACTACAAGCTCGTCTTCTTCGATGCGAACAGTCATCTTCGTGAGGATCTCCCGCAGTGCTTTAGCGCGCCGAATGACCGGTATCTCGTTCATGCTGTTCTTGTAGTAGTCGGTTAAGATGCGGGTCCGCTCCGCATCCAGCGTCGGAACACTGTCGCGATAAAGCTTTCTCAGGCGTACGACCCTGGCGGAAATTGGGGATACTGTAAACATGGGTTTTTCCTCCGGACTTTTTCATTGGATACATTTTAGCATACAGCGAAAGCATTATCCATACGCGATATCGGGGTAAAAAGAGTATTTCAGGAGAATTTTGTAAAATTATCATAAAATAGTTATAAAATCACCTGCCTGTCGTCCTGTATCTATTCAAAATTCGTGGTATAATAGTTAAACGCGTTATAACACAAAAAACCCATTATAGATACCGGAGGTGTATAGATTCTGAACAGACTATACTTGAAAACCACTCAACCCGGAGAGAGCACGATCGAGGACATATACGCTGGGCTCAGGAGACGGGTAGCAGCCGGGGAGCGCGGGGTGTGTCCCGTCGACTTAACGGCTGTATTTCTGCGGCTTTGTCAGTCACAGAGCTGCGGTAAATGTACGCCATGCCGGATTGGTTTGGACAGGATGACAGGGCTTCTCGAGGGCATGCTCAGCGGAAGCGGTACAGCAGACGACATAAGGCTCCTGAAAAGAACGGCGTCCGCTATTGCCGACTCAGCAGACTGCGCGATCGGGTTCGAAGCCGCAAAAGTAGTACTTGACTGCATAGAAACATACTATAAGGATTTTCAGGCTCATGTCGCGACGGGCTCCTGCCTGGCAAAACATCAGGCGGTACGCTGCGCCTGGAACTGTCCCGCGCAGGTCGATATTCCGGGTTACATCGCACTTTGCGGAGAAGGGCGATACAAAGATGCGGTACGGCTTATCAGAAAAGATAACCCGTTTCCAAGCACATGTGCGCTTATCTGCGAACACCCCTGCGAAGAATACTGCAGGAGGGGAATAATAGACGAGGCGATAAACATCAGAGCGATCAAGCGCTCGGCTGTAGAAAATGCCGGACCGCTTCCACCGGACGACTGCGCGGAACCGACAGGCAAAAAGGTCGCCGTCATCGGTGGCGGACCCGCAGGACTCAGCGCGGCTTACTTTCTTTCGCTGATGGGACACAAAGTCACCGTCTATGAAAAAAGGTCAAGGCTGGGCGGCATGCTGCGATACGGGATCCCGCGATACAGGCTTCCCGACGAGTATCTTGACTATGATATCGATACAATTATAGCGGCGGGCGTCGAAACCGTCATGAACACTGACGTCGGGGCTGACATTAGCTTCGAAGATATCCGCTCCGGGTTTGACAGCGTTTTGATAACGATCGGCGCCCACGGACACAAAGCGCTTGACATTCCGGGAGAGGACAGTAATGGCGTGTTGTCGTCAGTGAAACTCCTGTCTGATATGGGGGATCGTAACCCACCCGATTTTCAAGGTAAGGACGTCGTCGTGATCGGCGGCGGCAATGTTGCCATGGACGCGTCCCGGACGAGCATACGGCTTGGCGCAAGATCTGTAAGATGCGTATATCGCCGCCGCGAGGCTGATATGACCGCTCTCGCGGAAGAGATCGAAGGCGCGGTTGCCGAGGGAGTAGATATCATGGCGCTCCGGGTACCCGTTCGTATAGAAGCTAATTCCGAAGGTAATGTCACGGCGCTTATCGTCCAGCCGCAAATCATTGGCGAATACAGGGCCGGCCGCCCGTCGCCGCGTAAAGCTGACAAGGCGGAGGAGCGGATCGGATGCGATATTGTCATTGTGGCGATCGGCCAGGAGATCCAATCCGAGTATTTTTTCGGATGCGGGCTAAAACTCAACTATGACATGCTGCAGGCGGAACTCAGTTGCGAAGTCCCGGGCATGCCCGGTGTGTTTGCCGGCGGAGACTGCACATTCGGCCCGGCTACTGTGATCCGCGCCATTGAAGCCGGAAAGGTATCTGCGGCAAACATAGACAAATATCTCGGGTTTTCACATCAAATCACGCTCAATGTATATATCCCGTCCGCCCCGCACAGCCATATGGTCGCCAGCGGCCGGGTCACGAGCCTCGAGCTCGAAGCGCTCGACAGGAAACGCAACTTTGATATCTTTGAGCAGCAGATGTCGGATGAAGAGATGAAGCAGGAATGTGCGAGATGCCTGCGCTGCGACCATTACGGCATGGGAACGCTTCGTGACGGGAGGGTATATCAATGGTAAAACTGACTATTGACAGCAAAACAGCTGTAGTCGATGAAGGCTCGACGATCCTTGATGCCGCAAAGTCCATCGGAGTCGTGATCCCAACTTTATGCTATCTGAAAGACATCTGCGACGTCGGCGCGTGCCGCGTGTGCGCCGTTGAGATCGAGGGCGACGACAGGCTGTCAGCCGCATGCAATACGATAGCAAGAGACGGCATGACCGTTTATACCAACAGCCGCCGTGTAAAGGAAGCCAGATACGTCAATGTCCAGCTCGCTATTTCCGCGCACAGGGACAACTGCACATCGTGCATAAGGAGCCTGAATTGTGCGCTGCAGCTGCTTGTAAGCGACTTGAACATACTGGACGTCCCATATAACAAGAAGACCCGGTCGGACAAATGGCCGCAAGATTACCCGCTGATAAGAGACTCTTCAAAGTGTATCGACTGTATGCGGTGCATGATGGTCTGCGAAAAAATCCAATCACTGGGCGTCTGGGATACAAAAGGTTCGGCGGTACACCTTACGCTTGGCGTCTCCGGTAACAGAATGATCCAGGAAAGTGAATGTGCGCTGTGCGGGCAATGTGTGACAAACTGCCCTGTTGGCGCTCTTCGGGCTCGCGACGACACTGAAAAAGTCTTTGACGCACTTCATGATCCGGAAAAGATCGTTATTGTGCAAATCGCGCCGGCGGTGCGAGCCGCCTGGGGCGAGGAGTTCAATCTGGACAGGGAAGAAGCTACCGTAGGCCGCCTTGTCGCAGCTGTTCGCGCACTCGGCGTGGACTACGTGTTCGACACAAACTTCACCGCAGACCTGACAATAATGGAAGAGGGAACGGAACTGCTGGAGCGGCTTTCCGAGAAGGATAAGCACCAGTGGCCGATGCTGACGTCTTGCTGCCCGGGGTGGGTACGCTTTGTAAAATCGCAGTATCCAGAACTCACACCGAATCTTTCGACCGCCAAGTCACCGCAGCAGATGTTTGGCGCTGTGGCAAAAACATGGTTTGCGGAGCGGTCGGGAATCGATCCGGCTAAAATCTTCTCCGTTTCGATCATGCCGTGCGTCGCAAAAAAACATGAGTGCGCACTGCCCGTCATGAACGACGCCAAACATGGCATGGATGTCGATGTGGTGCTCACAGCCCGTGAGCTGGCAAGAGTGCTGAGGGCATTCCACGTAAATGTAAAAGAGCTCGATGAAGAAAACTTCGACAATCTGCTCGGCGAAGGAACAGGCGCCGCGGTCATATTCGGTGCGACAGGCGGCGTCATGGAAGCTGCGCTCAGGTCCGTTTACGCTCTTGCAACCGGCAAAAACCCGGAACCAGATGCGTTTTCCATTGTCAGAGGCTCCCACGGTTGGCGCGAAGTTACCGTTATGATAAATGAAACGCCCGTCCGGGCTGCAATCGCCAGCGGTCTGGCTAACGCGCGGGAGATAGTCGAGCAGGTCAAAGCTGGAGAAGCAGATTACGATTTCGTCGAGATCATGGCTTGTCCGGGAGGCTGCGTAGGTGGCGGAGGGCAGCCCATTACCGACGACGAGGATTTGACGACGGAGCGCGCCCCGGTCCTGTACGATCTGGACAGGAATTCGGTAATCAGATTTTCACATGAAAACCCATCCGTTATAAAAGCCTACGAGGAGTTTTTCGAAAAACCTCTGTCGCATAAATCCCATGAACTCTTGCATACAGACCACAACGCATGGAGCATGCCGCTTTAATATTACCTACTTGATAATTCCGGATCCGTTGCCAGTGGAAAAAGGCAGCGGGTCCGGTAATCATATGACAAAATCAATTAAAAATAATCCTTGACTCGGCCCTGTTCTCGTACTATAATGCCTGAATATATACAATACGAAATCACCGACATGACTAAAAAAGGAGTGACTGCATATGGCCTATTTTTTTAGCGAGCCCTCGCACACATTCAGCGAGTATCTGCTCGTTCCGGGATACTCAGGCACAGACTGCCTCGCTGACAGTGTCAGCCTGAGAACGCCGATCGTACGGTTTCGCAAAGACGAAGAACCTGAGATGAAAATCAACATTCCGCTGTCTTCCGCCATTATGCAAGCGGTATCCGACGACAACATGGCCGTCGCGCTTGCAAAAGAAGGCGGAATATCTTTTATCTATTGTTCGCAAGCAATAGATAACCAAACCGCAATGGTTGCAAGAGCAAAGTCCTACAAAGCCGGGTTTGTCGTCAGTGATTCAAACATCAGTCCGGACGCGACACTGCAAAACATCCTCGCACTCAAAGAACGAACCGGCCATTCGACCGTCGCGGTAACTTCAGACGGCACCTGTAACGGCCGGCTTGTCGGCATGGTCACGAGCCGCGATTATCGGGTCAGCCGCATGAACGGCACGGAACTGGTTCGCGATTTTATGACGCCTATCGAAAAACTCGTGACCGCTCCCTCCGCTACATCACTAAAGGAAGCAAACGATATCATTTGGGACAATAAGCTCAATTGCCTGCCGGTGATCGATGACGCAGGCAGGCTGATTCACATGGTTTTCCGGAAAGACTACGATTCTCATAAGGAAAATCCGCTCGAACTGCTGGACGCGGATAAAAAATACGTTGTCGGCGCCGGGATAAACACACATGACTATACGGAGCGCGTTCCCGCTCTCATGGAAGCCGGCGCTGATATACTCTGCATCGACTCATCAGAGGGTTTTTCGGAATGGCAGAAGCGTACGCTCAAGTGGGTGCGCGACAAGTACGGCGACTCCGTTAAAATCGGCGCCGGAAACGTCGTAGACGGCGAGGGGTTTCAGTTTCTCGCGGATTCCGGAGCGGATTTTGTCAAGGTCGGCATCGGCGGCGGCTCGATATGCATAACGCGCGAGCAAAAGGGGATCGGCCGCGGACAAGCTACCGCAGTCATCGATGTCAGTAAAGCGCGAAACGAGTATTTCAAACGTACCGGCGTCTATATACCCATATGCTCCGACGGAGGCATAGTTTATGACTATCACTTGACGCTGGCGCTTGCGATGGGAGCGGATTTCCTGATGCTCGGACGTTACTTTGCACGTTTTGATGAGAGTCCGACTAGCAGGATCAGTATCGGCGGCAGTTATATGAAAGAGTACTGGGGCGAAGGCTCCGCCCGGGCGCGCAACTGGCAGCGATATGACCATGGAGGCTTGCATAAGCTGTCGTTTGAGGAAGGTGTTGACTCCTATGTACCGTACGCCGGCAGCCTCAAGGACAATGTGAACCTGACGCTTGGCAAGGTGCGCTCGACAATGTGTAACTGCGGCGCACTCACTATCCCGGAGCTGCAGGAGAAAGCGAAGCTCACGCTCGTCTCCGCAACATCCATTGTCGAAGGCGGCGCGCACGATGTTGTCTTGAAGGAAACAGTCGCTCCTAAAGGATACGCGCACCCCTGACACAGAATAGTGACTGAATGAACTCCTTAATAAAAGATTATACGGCGGGGCGGCATCCTTTGCCGCCTCTGTGCTGCCCTTTCGCTGCAGCCTGTTTGCGGCCGTGTACGAAAAATACACTAAATATGCCGAAAAATGTGCTAATGGTATTGACGTTTAGGCGGAGCTATGATAGAATTCCCGTTACTGTCGTATAAGGCTATATCGCGGGGTGGAGCAGTCCGGTAGCTCGTTGGGCTCATAACCCAAAGGTCGAGAGTTCAAATCTCTCCCCCGCAACCATTCAAGTTTACGCCCCCAGTGATGATGATCTCATCGCTATGGGCGTATATCTTTATTACATAGGAGTTTATCAGACGCGCAATGTCTCCGTCTTGGAGATGTTTCGCGTCTTCTCTCAACCTATCCGCAATCATGTTCTTTGTGAGTACCAAGCCGGGTGTCATGGCAAGGATTTCTTCAATCTCCGATCAGTACAATGTAAAAATGGCGGAAGCTATTTGAACTTCCTGCCCATCAACGATTCCAGTGTATATGCTTTTACCAACTAAAAGGATTGCTAAGATAGTGAAAATTCCTGAAATTATTCTTCCCACACTACAACACCCTCATACATTCTGGTAAATACACCCTATGATTTGATATTTGAATTAACCCTGTCGTCATAGCCTAATAGTTCTATCAGTGTCGCAAGCTCACCCGCTCCCCATCCTTTAGAAACAAGAAGTTCATTATCACCAAACCGGACAACCTCATCCTTACTGGCAAAATGTAACTCAATCAAATCTCTTTTTTTTAGCAGAGGGTTTGAACGCTCCGAAACCTGACCTAACCCAGCCTTTTTTAGAACAGTGGTGTAACACGGAATCCTGGTGTTAATCATTCCTGTGAACTCTTCGGCGGTTTTAGCAGAATCCTTTGCATAGTCTATAATTAACCGGAGCGCCAGATTACCCAGGTTCATCCGATTTGCACCCTGCGCCATGTAAGTATCGCCTTTGTATACAAATGTTGGGCGTTTCTTTGCAGTGGAAGGCGCTGTCTCCGTAGCTGTGACGGACGAGCTTGTTAAAAGCACACGTAGCCTGTCAACACTATCCTCATCTATTGCTTCATCACCAGCCTCACCAATGGTTTTATTAAAGCATACGACAAACGCTTTTATTTCTTCGGGTTCGCCGTCCTCTGTTTCGATACCTTTGTCTTTTAGCAAAGTACCGGGGGTTTCAGAACCAGCTATTTTATTGAAAAACTCCGAATTGATTTCCTCCCTATTGTCCCGGTTAATCACGATGTAGTAGTACAGACTCTCATACCTCTGCTGCATACATAGAATGGCAAAGAGGGCTTTTTTACTATCGTCCTTATCGAGCATTTCCCTGCCAATGACTTTCAGGAGCAACAAGTATGAATTGAATAAACGCTTCATGCTTCGCGGGTTGCTCCCGATAGAATGGTTAATTAAAGAAACATAGTTCCTGATGTCGTCGTCACCAAACTTAACAGAAGCTACATCCTCAAAGGTTTTCTGCACAAAGCTGGAAATGTCATATTGGGCGACAGGCATTTTGAACGGCACTTGGATAATTTTGTCAAAGAAACTCCTGCCCTTGTCAGCCTTGAAGTCTGCACCGTATTTCTGTTTAACGCCGCTCACAACCACATTGTAATCGAGCGCGAGTACAAACACGCATTTTTTGCAGTCGAGGAAAATCTTTAAAACTTCAAGCAGTTCCACGGCACGTAGCGGTTGAAGCCTGTCGAGGTCGTCAATAAACACAAGCACCCTGTTAACCCCGTGCTTGTTGGCGGACTTGTCCACGCACTCCTGAAAGCGTTCCTTAAATGTAGCAATGGTTTCGTTTAGGGATTTTACGGCATTTGCGTCCCCGCTTTTCTCAAGTCGGTTTTTTAGTTCCTCCGTTGTCGTACTGCCAACGGTCAAATCAGAAGCCACGTATAACGCCCTT
>Ga0123353_10005483_pt1 | contig 16670 bp, 12 predicted proteins | sample TergutLab28metaG_3_FD_92763 | JGI IMG/M metagenome (GOLD analysis project Ga0123353, IMG submission 92763) | Labiotermes labralis P3 segment gut microbial communities from Petit-Saut dam, French Guiana - Lab288 P3 | ecosystem: Host-associated > Arthropoda: Insects > Digestive system > Gut ...
GAAATACTGAACCCGCACAGCGAAAAGACCCGTTGGAAAAGCATTTTTGATTTGCAAACGGCGGCGAAGGCTCTTTTATTTTTCCAACATAATCACATCACCGAAATGCCGCAGTTTCAAGGTAAAGTCAGCGCAATGCAAGTGAAATTCAGAGATATTTCTGAAAAACTTAAAGCCAACGAGCGACGTTCGGAAACTCTTAAAAAACATATCGAACAGGCTCAATATTTTTTAGAATTTCAGAATATCTACAAGCAGTATCAACAGCAAAAACCGAAGAAGCAGGAGGCTTTCCGCGAAGCTAACCGCCGTGAAATTACGCTGTATGAAGCGGCTGAACGGTATTTCGAAAAACACATGAACGGTCACGCTTTTTCGGCTAAAACCCATAAAGAGTGGAAGTTGGAAAAATCTAAGTTGACTGCTGAACGCGACGGCGTTTATCGGGAGTATACCGCACTTAAAGATGAAATGAAAACGGTGGAAACCATCAAGCGTGAGGTTGAGCAGATTTTACGCGAAGGAGAACAGGAAACACCACCTAAACGGGCGCGGAGCATGGAAATATAACAAAAAACGGTTAAAGCGGGTGCAAAAACACCCGCTTTTTCGAGCTTTTATAAAATAGTATGTTCATCAACCTCTTTTTCAAGATACGAAAAATCCGTAGAACGGCTTGGCTCGCTATCCAATAAAAGCATATATTTCCACGGTTTTTTATTCGTTCCCTTATAAAGCATATTCACATGAGCGCAATATTCCCGCGCCGCTTTTGCTTTTAATTTGACTTCGGTATCGTCTGTGCGGTTGCTTGCCTTTATTTCAACAATATAAATATTATCCGTAGTTTCCACAACAAAGTCGGGTTTATAGTGCCGTGTATCAAGGTAATGGATTTTGAATTGCCCCAACGCCGGGCGTAACCATTTCAAGACATTTTCCGAACGCTCAAGTACAATCGAAAAAATATGCTCCGGCACACTCTCAAATTTATATGCGGTATGGCAAGCCTTTGTAAAATGCCCGACAACTTTTTTCTTTATTTCATACGCCGGAATTTTGGCGGTATATTTAACGATTTCGTCCTCTTTGAATTTCGTATAATCCTGTTGCAAAATCGGCGTTACGGCGTGTAACAGCTTTACTTCATATTCGGGCGGCGTGAGTTCGGAGTGATGTTTCATCTGCCATAAAATATTTTTGGCAATGTCTTTTTTATACTGATAAACAGTCTTTTCAAGCCCCTCTTGCGTTTTCTTTTTACCGATATGTTTTAATGCCTGTTCAGCCAGTTTGTAAAATAAATCCTTGTACAGCCTGTAACTGATACCGGGTTCAATGTTTAACATTTCCCCTATGATTATGTTTTGTGGCGAATCCGGCAGAATAAACGGAATATCATCTTTCAGCGTTGTTATTTCATTCGTTTTCAGTTTTTCGATAATAATTTCATCAGTCGGCACATCAAAACTAAAATCGTATGAAGTATTGAGGTCAAAATCTTTATAAATCTTAATTTGCTCATTGGTTTGAATGAGTATAATATCGGGAATATCAATCGTGAATTTAATTTTTTGTTCAATTAACGGCGCAATAGCGGTTTCTATTTTCTTTTCGATGTCGCCCAAATCAAGCATGAGCTGTCCGTCTTTTTCAAGGTTCAGCTTTGCTTTTTCTTTTATAAGTTCAATAACTTCCGGCTTTTCTAAATCCCGTGTAGTAATTATTTTTTGAATTATTTCGGTTTTTTGTTGTTTTATCGGCGCGGAAGCCGTTTCGTCCGGGGCGGCGATTTGATTTTCGTCCGAAATAGTTGTAGAAGTTATTGGAACGGCGATATTCACAGGCTTTGTGAGTATTTCTTCAATGGCAAGCCCAACGGCTTTTGCCGTTTCGATGTCCTCGGTGATTTCTTTGATTTTTTCGTCACTTCGGGCGTATTTTTTCTTCTTTTCCATTTGGTCGATGTAATCATCAAATTGTGTTTTCGGGCGTATCCGTTCTTTTTCCCTGCCCGTATCTTCATCATCTTCAATAACGATTATATTTTCTTGTTTGATAATTGAGGTTTCTTCGTTGGCGGCGTTGATGATTTCCTCAAATTTATCGTGCGCCACAATGGTAACACGGTCAACGGCGGCATTGCCTGTCCGTTTACCGTATGGCAAGCGTAAACCGCGCCCGATTGTTTGTTCCCGCAAAGTCAAAGAAGCCGCTGTCCGTAACGGTATAATGGTGTAGAGATTGGTAACGTCCCAACCCTCTTTTAACATATTAACGTGTACGACAATTTCAATTATATTATCCTCTGCTTCCAACGATAAAAGCTGTTGAATATTCTCGTCTTTTTCGCTTCCCTTTTGGTTGGAATGGAGTTCGATTACTTTATTGGAATAAAAACCATCATAAAAATCATTAGAAGTAATATACTCCATGATTTCCCCGGCGTGGGTGGTGTCCTTGCAGACAACTAACACAAAAGGCTTAACAAGCGGAACGCCCTCATTAACCGCATAAGCGGCGAGTTCCGTTTGGGTATTGCGGTGGATTCTGATTCCGTCCGTTAATTTTATTTGGTCGATTTCATTCGGATAGTATTTCTTCGTGTCAAAATTTTTGCGCGTAGCGGCGGCGGGTTCTTTTACAAAGCCGTCATTTATGGCTTTCGCAAGAGAGTATTCATACACAACATTTTTGAATTTAATAGCACCTTTTGATGTTTCTACTTGCGGCGTGGCGGTAAGCTCCAAGCCTAAAAGCGGATTGAGTTCATTTATAACAGCCATACCCCTGTCGGCGCGGTAGTGATGGCTTTCGTCCATTAACACAACCAAGTCGTCAAGCCCGGTAAGGTATTCAAAATACGATTGCCCGATATATTCAGATAATCGCTTTACTTGTGGAACATTACCGCCCCGGACTTCGGCGTTAATTTTACCGATATTGAAAATATTTATGGTTATGCTTTGGCTTAAATTTTGCTGTCCGGCTACCATCTGTTTGTATGTGTCGCCTGTAACGACAAACGGCGTTTTTTGCATGAAAACATTTAATCGTTTGAACACATATTTTTTGAAGCCGGAATCGCTAAAATCTTTTATCAGCTTGTTGTAAACTGTTAAATTAGGCGCAACGATAAAGAAGTTTTTAATATCATGGTTTGCGTATAAATAAGTGATAAACGCGCCCATCAGCATGGTTTTACCCACACCTGTAGCGAGGGCGAAAGTCAATGACGGAAAACCGCGCTCAAACTCACGAAAGATAGGGTGTTTTTCGTGAATCAGTTTTTGCAACTCCGTATCGCTCAAACGAAAATCAAGGCTGTTCATTAAGCCATCGAGTATTTCTAAACTTTCATATTGCGGCAAGCGTAGCGACATATGGTTTTTGATTGCTTGTATGCTATATTCGTTATTCGCCATCTTCCTCACCCCAATCTTCAATTTCTTGCATGATTATATTCAAATCGTAATTATCCTTTCCCCATTCGCAACGCCCTAAGAGCATTTTGGGTATCGGGCGAATTATCACGTTATTGTGGCGGTTCAAGCAAGCTATGTCAAAACTTTCGGCACATATTAATAAATATTTATCTGCCTGTAATTGGCTTGCGATATTGTCTAAATATTCGGGTGATAGGTAGCCTGTGGTTGTGAAAATGTAATTGTTTTCGCCGGAATATCCTTGTTTCCAAAAACATTTTTCATCGGGAGCGTATGTGTAGCCCTCATGCTTTGCCATAGCTTGTGCAAGCATATCGTTGTTGTATTTATCTGATATTTCAAGAACGCCGTATTTGTCTTTTTCTAAAAGCGTTGGTGCGAGTTCGTAAAACTTGAAACCGCCGCCGCCTTTCCAGTTTACGGCTTTGGATATGCCGCCCTGTTCGCCGTCAACAACGACTTTTAGGCGTGGGTAGCAATGGGTGTAGGCGTGTTCGCCTAATTCTATGCCAATCCAACGGCGGTTCATTTTGTGGGCGACGGCGGCGGTTGTTCCGCTGCCTAAGAAGCTGTCGAGAACGATGTCGCCGGGGTTGGTGGCAAGGGTTAAAATACGTTCAATAAGGCGTTCGGGTTTGGGGGTAGAAAAAATGCTCTCCCCATTAAACGCTTTTACTTCCTTTTTGGCTTCTTGATTATCAGATACATCATCACGTTTCCATATAGTTAAGGCAGTAACGCCTTGTTTAACTTCTGATAAATACCTTTTTAATTGTGGTGCGCCTTTGCCATCTTTACCGAAATAAAAACGGTTTTCTTCCAAGTATCTTTTTGCCGTTTCCTCATTGAAACGATAACAGCTTCCTTCCGGGGGATAATGCTGATTGCCTGTATTGGGATTGGTGATAGGAAAAACGCCGCTTTTCGAAAATGTTTTAACGAGAACATTATCGGAACGCCATAAACCTCTGCCGTCATTATCATCATATTTATAGTATTGGTTCTGTTTATCGCCTCTTGGCAATAAATTAGGTCGCCATACATTCTTGTTTTTTGCGTACACCAAAATAAAATCATGGCTGTCCGATAACCACTTTGAATCATTTGTAGGTGAGTATCTTTTTTCCCATATTACATTGGCAACAAAATTACTTCTGCCGAAAACTTCATCACATAAGACTTTCAAATATGCTTGCTCATCATCATCAATACAAATCCATATACTGCCATCATCGCTCATTAGAGAACGCAATAATTCAAGCCGTGGTTTCATAAGGGTAAGCCATGTGCTGTGTTCTAAATTATCGTCATAATGCTCAAATGCCGAGCCTGTGTTATACGGGGGGTCAATTGCCACGGCTTTAATTTGCCCGGTATATTCTTGTTGCAACGATTTTAACGCAAGCAAATTATCGCCGTGAATCAACAAATTGCCGCTATCGCAGTCGCCATAACTGTATTCCGGTCGTTCAATTAAAATCCGGGGTTCGGGATTTATTTTATTGGCGGGGTCGTGTTTTCCAACCCAATTTAATTCAAGTTTGTTAAACATCTATCTCACTCCAACTTATTTCATATTTTTCATTCGGATAAATAAAATCCTCGAACGATTTATGCAGCTTCCAATCGAAATTGGTGCTATATTCACTATTGCAGGCAGACAATATGCCCACAAGTTTTTTCATATCTACAAGAGAGTCGGGAGCATTGCAAAAGGCAATTTCTTTTGTCAATTCCCTTATGGGTTCGTTTAAGATGGTGTTATTGTGCTTACTTAAAAACTTTAACTCATCTATCGCTTGTTCCGCTGTTCCACATAAATTTCTATATTTATCCAGCGTATCAACTTCCATATCATCCGAATCGTAAACCCCTCCAATGTCATAACAAGCCTTAATCCATAAATCCCAATGCTCTATATTGAACGTAACGGAGAGATGGAAAAAAGCCGGCTTACTCGATATAGCACCCATCACACAATCCTCCACTTCACCGTAAAAATCAACGTATTATTAACTTTCTGTGCCAGTTTTTTCTTCGTTTCCTCAATCAGCCGATTACGTTCATCGTCGATTTTATCCTGTTCCTCATAAATCCTCATGCGGAGTTCTTTTTTCTTCGGCTCTAAAACCGCAAGCTGTTCTTGCAATTCAAGCCGCCGTTGCAAGGTCAGCCCGCGCCCTCTAAGCTGTACATTCACCTCGTCAATCGTTTTATCAATCTCGCGCAAGGTACGTTCCACGCCGATTTTTATATCCTTAGACCATTTTGTAAGTTTCGCTGTTTCTTCCTCAAAATAATTACTATTCTGGATAGAGATTTCTTCAAGAATCCGTTCCTGTTCGGCGGCGTACAGGCTTTTCAGCTTTTCGCTTACTTCTTTATCCTCTTGGTATGTTGAGAGCTGTTCACGTTCGCCGGATAAGTCGAACATTCTTTGCATTTGCTTCGGGTCAAGGATTTTACCACCATCAATATAACCCGCAAATACAAGCCTGTTTTCGCGCCTGCCGGGGTATATGATTTCCATGTTGTAAAGCGTTAAATAACCGTTCTTACCGATTAACGGTTCAAGATTGCTGAATTTCTTCTTATATCCGCTTAAATCGAAACAAACACTCCCGAACCGCGAAATATGACCGTGCATATAATCAAAAATCAACGTCTGTGCAAGCGAGCCTTTCAAACGGTATCGCTTATCAATCGGGGCGTTTTTATCCATTTCATATTCGCCCCAAAGCCGCTTGTAGCCGTACTTGCTTTTATAAAAGGGATTTTGTTTCCAAACCGCCGTTATTTCAAATTTCCTGTTTTCTTCATCAAAAGTGGCGTATTTGCCGTCTAATCGGTGCTTTGCGATATGCCACAGCATATTTTCAAACTTGCTTAAATAATCTTCGCTGTCCTCATGGTTGATTTTAAGCCGTTTTGTTACATCTTCGTCAAAGTTTTCAAATAATTTTTGCTTGATTGAGGTGATTTGTGCGTCAATCTGCGGCGAAAGGCTTTCTCTAAGTTCTGCGAAATTCTTCTCTATTTCATCAGCAGTACGGCATTTTTGATATATTTCAACGATACGCTTTTCAAAATCAAGCGCATCAATAGAACCTAAAACGCTGTCGCTTGCGCCGAAAACACCCTCGAATAATTTAAACTTATCACACAATAATTCATAAACACGTTGGTCGGCTATATTGTTTTTGTTGAGAAAGTTTATAACGACAACATCAAAGGCTTGTCCGTAACGGTGGCAACGCCCGATTCGCTGTTCAATTCTTTGCGGATTCCACGGCAAGTCGTAGTTTATCACCATCGGGCAGAATTGTAAGTTTACGCCCTCTGCCGCAGATTCCGTAGCAATCATTATTTGCATATCATTTTTGAATTGCTCTTTAATTTCCTCTTGTTTATTCTGCGGCATACCGCCAAAATACAATACAACCTTGCCCTTGTATCGGCTGTTTTCAAGGATTCGGGATAGATATTCCTGTGTGCGGCGACTCTCGGTGAAGATAACCGCTTTTTGAGGTGCTTTTAATTCTTTTAGCTTTTCAAAACCCTTTTCAAGAGCGACAAGCAAAGCATCACCTTTTGCGTTATTAGTGATACTGTTAGCGAGTTCTTGGTATTGTTTTAATTCGTTTATTTCAGCCTGTAATGAGATAATTTCTTTCTCTGTCAGCTTTTTGCGTTTGATAATGGGCGCAAATGCTTCTTCCTCATAATCGGTCAACGATATATCATCTTGGAAATTTAATTTTAAGCGTGTGCTGTGATGTCCGTCTGCAAGCATGGCTTCAAGGCGAACAATCAGCGTTGCCAATGTTCCGGCAACGGCGAAAGTAGAAGAAGATAATAACTTCCACAATATCAGCGTTATAAGGTGTCTGCCGCTATTCGGTAACGCCCAGAGCTGGTCGCATTGTAAGTATTTCGTAAATTTATCGTATAACTCTTGTTCGGCAGGGGTTGGGGTAAATTCCTGTGTGATGGGCAGGCGTTCGGTATATTTTATGTATTCTAACACTTGACGGCGTAACGTGCGTATACACATGGTTTTCAGCCGTGCCACAAGGTCGGAAAACTCTTTTTGCTTATCGTCACGCAAGAACGAAAATTGTGCCTTAAAGCTGTCTATATCGCCAAAAGTGTATTCATCAATGAAAGAAATAAGCCCGTACAGTTCGAGTAAAGAGTTCTGCAAGGGCGTTGCGGTCAAAAGGACTTTGAAACAATCTTTTAAGGATTCACGGATTGACCGCGCAATTACATTGTCGGTTTTGTAGGCGTTTCGTAGTTTGTGTGCTTCGTCAATTACGCAAATATCCCAATTTATTTCTTTTATATATTCAGCCTTTGCATGGGCAAAGTTGTAAGATGTTATAACTATTTCATTGATAAAAAACGGATTCTTCTGTGTTTTAGAGAGTTCGTTAAACGTATCGCCGTCAATAATAACGGACGGCAGATAAAATTTTTCTTCGAGTTCAAGCTGCCATTGGCGGCGTAAGTTTGCCGGAACGATAATAAGAATACGCTGTTTCATTTCAGCCCATTTTTGAGCGATAACAATTCCCGCGACAATGGTTTTGCCTAAACCAACTTCGTCGGCTTCGATAATCCCACGGCTAAACGGTGAACGCAAAGCAAATAACGCCGCTTCAATTTGATGGGGATTTAAGTCCACCTTACTGTCTTGCAATGTGGCGGCAAGAGCAGCTACGCTGTTTTCTGTGCTGTTGCGAGTTAGAAGATAAGAATAGTATGTTGCGTGGAAGTCTGTTATTTGCATGAGTTCACCGCCTTTCTTGTTGTTAATTTGTAATAAATTTATTGCTGTGATGCCGCCGAATGAGCCGTTTCCAAACGATGTTGGCATACTGTTTTTAATTTTGCGGTGTTTTCACTTAAAAATTTAATCATTTGTAACCAATCGGATTCATTTGCAATGCTCACATCGTCAATGTCGGCATAAATTTTACTTGCTAAATTATCGTTCATACGCTCCCACTTCAAGGGATAACCGTACTCGGTTTCTATTTCTCTACGCTGGTTTTCCAAAGAATCGAAAATCGCTTTGTTTACAGCTTTGTTAGAGGTGGTAATATATAATTCAATGCGGGCGTTATCGTAATTGGCTACACAATTATAATAAACCCCTGCACAGCCGGACGCACCCTGTATTGTATTACTTGTTATTGCGCTTACATTTGCAAAAATGCCTGTGGCTTCGCGGATTACAGGTAATGCTTTCGCCCAAAATTCCCGGCGCAAAGCAAACCGCCCGGCTTCGCCCTCAGAAACGGCAGAACCTTCTTTTGTTAGAAATACTAAGTTTTCCGGTTCTTCATTGAATAGCGAAAAGAATTTTTGCAATAAATTAATTTTGTACTGCGTGGACGTATTTACCCATATATAAATGTTTTCATCTATTTTGGCGGCTTTCGTGTAATTTGATGTTTGTGTAAGAGCGGATTCCGTGCGGGATAAATGAATCGCCAAATCCACGGAATCATCAGCATCGGCTAAATAATTAAGAATAGCTTTATTCTTTTCATGTAAGGTTTGAATAACCTCCGTGTACATTTCAGCCCAACTCTGCACTTCTTGTTCAACGCCGTTAAATCTATACTTAACAATAATTTTCCCTGTAAAAGTAATATCATCGTCAAGAGCATATTCATCATATTGTTTTTCAGGCGGTGAATAAGCCGATTCAGAATACGACCACAATTCATACGCCTGTTTTGTCAGACGTTCGGCTCTTTCTTCAAGTTCTGTTTCGCTCCACTTGGTATTTTGAGCAATCCATTGATTCATGCGAAGCCCACTGTCAAGATAGCCGTCTTTCATAGTACGTTTTTTCTCGAACGGATAATTTTGATATTTCGTGTTATATGCGCTTAATGTTAAGTTCGCAAGCCTGTGTATCCATGTTTCGTGGATTCGTTCGCAATCTTCACCCAATTCTTCTTGCCATTCCGGGCTAAGTGTCTGCGGCATGATATGTTCAATAGTATATTCACTTCGGTCTATACGGTCATAAATAGCCTTGCACTCTAAGCCGTCACCGTTTTCGTACCGCTCAAAAAGATACGCTTTATAACGTGGCAGCATTTTGTAGATGTTTTTATTTAATAATCCTTCCGCAAACTCTGTATCGTCGGGGAAGCGCGCCTTTTCTTTCTTTGAGGATAAAATATATTTGAATTTGCTGATAAAATCGCTCCATGTTCCGTCAAGGCGGTAAACATCGTTTGCCAACGACAAAAACACCTTATTCAAGGCGTTAGACGGTAAATCGCAAATAATTCTGCGGAATAAATATGATTCGATGGTGCGGAATACTTCGGCTGTTTCGCTGTTTGAAATAAAATCCTGTTCTCTCAATCGTAATATTTCCATCAGAAACGGTCTTGTTACGCTACTTTCAAATCGGTTAAGACGATACACAGAAGCGTTTAATTGTGCCGGAAAATCGGAAAAACCGTTTAACAACTTTTCATAACGCTTTGCATAATCAAGTAAATCTTTCAACAACGGCTCTATATCGGAATTGCGAAACGGTTCAGCGTACTCTTTGAAACTGTTGTAAACGGAATTTATGCTTGGGATTTTTCTCTGTTTAATACTTAAAAAATCACGGACAAACCAACTGACATCAAAACTGTTGCTGTCTTTATTATACCCTGCCTTTTTCTCAATGGGATTCCAATACTGATTATAGAATTGTTCTTGTTTTTCTATCGGCAATCCCATGAGGATATAGTTTCTAATTTTGTCACCTTCGCTTAAATCAAGTCCGGTAGAGTTAAGGCTCTCGAATACCAACTGCGGGTCATCGTCCGGCAGTTTCAATGAAATATCTATTATTTGCAAGCGTTGAACAGCATCGAATATTTCATCTGCTGTTAATTCGCCTTTCTGAATACGGTTATAAAAATAGGTGTAATTCAGCGTAACATTTGACGAACGGTTATATTCGTCGGGTTCTTGCCATAACAATTCAAAGGCTTCAGCATCACCTTTTATCGGTTTTAACTTTACTTTTCTGTTGTTAGGGTTTATTTCATCTGCAAGATATTTTTTTATAATGGTATCTGCTAAATATGAATCGCTTGACTGCACTTTTCCCTCTTGCAACAATTTCGCAAGCGCAAGTAAAAGAAGCGTAATGGTGGTGATACGCTGTTTCCCGTCGATTATGAGTAAATCAAAGCTACCGCCAACAGGGTCGTTTGCAGAAACAATCCCACCGAAAAAGTGGGTTTTACGATTGTTATGTATCGTTTTTACCAAGTCATTATAAAGTGTTTTGCAATGGCTTTCTTTCCAATCGTAATTACGCTGATATACGGGGATAATCAGCTTGTCCGCACTTTTTAAGATTGATACGACATATTCTGCGTGTCCGTTCATTATTTTATTCCCCTTTGCTTTTCTGCGTTTTCGCTTCTTTCGTTCTACCATCTATGGGTTTAGGTGACGTTTTCGGAATAATCCACATCTTGCCGCCAAGCCGTTCCGCTCCCAGCACTTGACCGTTTCCGCATAAAACTTGCACACGCCGTTCTGATATGCCCCATAATTCCCCGGCTTGTTTTGGTGTCATATAATCCATAACAGTCACGACTCCCTTTTTTCACTATCTTCTTTATTATACAGCGAATAAGCGAATAATACAAGATAAAAATGAAAAATTTATCCTAATTTGATGAAAAATAAAAAAGCAAGACAGATATTTACGCCATGTCTTGCTTTTTTTATATGTCCAAATTGTAAAAATTCCATTTTATATCTTGACAAACTCTAACGGACTTGATGAGCGAGGATGAACTGGAACTTGATAATCTCGGCGGTTACAAGAAAATCAATCCCGATACCGGCGATGAAGAAATCATCAAGCAGAAAAACGCCCTGTTTGTCATAATATCGGACACCGACAGCAGTTTTAACTTTATCGTTGCTCTGCTCTACAGCCAACTTTTCAATCTTCTCTGTGACCGTGCCGACAACGATTTTAACGGCCGCTTGCCTGTTCATTGCAGATTCTTGCTGGACGAGTTCGCCAACATCGGCCTCATTCCGAATTTTGAAAAATTGATAGCCACAATCCGCAGCCGTGAAATATCCGCTTGCGTGATTCTACAGGCACAGAGCCAGTTAAAGGCAATCTATAAGGACAACATGGATACCATTATCGGTAACATGGACTCCACTCTATTCCTCGGTGGTAAAGAAAAGACCACGTTAGAGGAAATTTCTAAGATGCTGGGCAAGGAAACGATTGATATGTTCAACACTTCAAAGACTTTCGGGCAACAGCAATCACACGGACAGAACTATCAAAAGTTAGGCAAGGAACTTATGTCGGTGGACGAGATAGCGGTCATGGACGGTGAAAAATGTATTCTTCAAGTTAGGGGCGAACGCCCTTTTTTATCGAGGAAGTATAACATTGAAAAGCACCCAAACTACCGCTTTCTCGCTGACTTTGACACCAAGCACAACTTTGACATTGAGAAGTATCTGTCCTCACGACTAAAACTAAGGAAGGATGATGTCTATGTTGTAGCGGAAATTGATATGACTGCTGATGAAGCAGACTAACAGGCACATCATGGCTATTTGAGCCATTACAACTAAATATCGGATTGCCCCGCTTTCAGCTATATCGGGCATCCCCAATGACCGCCATTCGGTAGCAACGAAAACCATTTACCGAATGGCGGTTTTTTTATGTCCAGCGCAGGGTTTAACCACCCTGTTTTTTATATTCCATAACCAAAAAAAACAAAATTATAAGGAGGATTTCATATGGAATTTTTTAACAGCGCAGTAGGAGTATTACAGACACTCGTTATCGCTCTCGGAGCCGGTCTTGGCGTTTGGGGAGTAATCAATCTTCTCGAAGGCTACGGCAACGACAACCCCGGTGCAAAATCGCAAGGCATGAAGCAACTCATGGCTGGCGGCGGCGTGGCACTTATCGGGCTTTTGCTCGTACCTCAACTCACAGGACTTTTCGGATAAAAAGGAGGACACCAATTAGATGAGCTGGCTTTTCGACGGCATCACCGATTGGATTAGACAGTTTCTCATCGACGGAATCATGGCAAGTTTCGCTCGAATATTTGGTTATGTCAATGACCAAGTAGCCGATATAGCGACCCAAGTTGGGCAAACCCCGGAGGGCTGGAACTCCGGGGTCTTTGCTATGGTTCGTAATCTGTCTGAAACAGTCGTACTCCCCATAGCGGGAATGATACTAACATTTGTGCTGTGTTACGAGTTAATACAGCTAATCATTGAAAAAAACAATCTCCAAGACTTTGATACATTCAACATCTTCAAATGGATTTTCAAGACATTTATCGCCGTTTTCATCCTCACCAACACATTCAATATCGTGATGGCGATTTTTGATATGGCTCAAAGCGTTATAAATTCAAGTGCTGCTCTTATAACAGGCAGTACAGACCTCGGCAGCCCCGAAATGATGACGGCATTAGAAACAATGATGGAAGATATGGGCATAGGCGAATTGATGGGTATATGGATGCAAATCCAGCTTATCGGTTTTGCCATGTTTATCATGTCTATCATTATTTTCATTGTGGTTGTCGGGCGTATGCTTGAAATCTATCTGACAGTTTCGGTTGCTCCGATTCCGCTTTCAACGATGGTAAACCGTGAATGGTCAAGCATGGGCAACAACTACCTTAAAGCCCTGTTCGCCGTAGCGTTCCAAGGTTTCCTTATCATGGTCTGTGTTGCGATTTACGCCGTATTGGTCGGCAGTATATCAACCGCCGCCAACATCCATGTAGCGATATGGACAGTAGTAGGCTACACAGCACTTCTCTGTTTCATGCTCTTAAAAACCGGTGGGCTTGCTAAGTCGATTTTCTCAGCCCACTAAAACAACCAATATAATATGAAGGGATGATTATATTTGAATAAATACCAAACCCAACAAAGCAGGGTCATTCTTGAACTGCTTTCAGAACGTATTGAGCAGAACTTCGCTGACTTCAAAGCGGAGATACTCTTGCTTGACGAGGAAGATATTTTTGACAATGCTCGTAGGATTGCCGATGTAACAGATACTTACGAGCAACTCATCGAAAGCGGTTTCCGCACTTTGACCGATGATGAAGCAATTTTCTTGCTCCAATTCCATAATCCGCTTGAAATGGTTACTGATTTTTTAAGCGAACGTGTCATTGAGGAAGATGTGGACGATGCTCTTGGCGAGGTCATAAATGCCGATGGGCTTGAAGATTGCTACCTTACGACTTTTTGTGCAGATGAACTCCGAGTAAAATACGGCACGGACGTAAACATCAAAATCGCCTTGCTGGAAGAAACGGTTTCTGCCGGACTTCGGTATATGAGTCTGATGCAGATGGCTGACAACGCTACAGCAAGGATAAACTTTAGCTTTGATTCATTCTTCGACTTTGAGGATGACGAGGAGGGCTGTTTCTGATTCGTCCTCTCAAAGTGGTTTCTCTCTTTGACGGCATATCCTGTGGGCGTTTAGCCCTTGAAAAATCGGGGTATGCCGTTTCTGATTATGAAGCATTTGAAATTGACAAGTATGCAAGGTCAATCAGCCGTTACCGTTATCCCGAAATACGACATCATGGTGATGTTATGGATGCCGACTTCCGGCAGTTTGCGGATTATGACCTTGTAATGGGCGGTTCGCCCTGCACCTTTTGGAGTATCGCAAAAACCAACCGTGAGGTAGATAAGGACGGCATGGGCTGGAAGTTATTTATGAGGTTTGTTGAGGCGGTATTTCAAATACAGCCTCGCTACTTCCTCTATGAGAATGTAGCATCCATGCCGAACAACATCAAGGATTATATCTCCGATGAATTAGGTTGTGAACCAATTTTTATAAACTCCGCTCTTGTTTCGGCACAACAGCGTAAACGGCTTTATTGGACGAACATCACAGGCATCAGCCAGCCGCAAGACCGAGGCATTTTACTCAAAGACATCATAGAAAACGGCATTACTGTTCGTGATAAGTCCTACTGCATAGATGCTTGTTATTACAAAGGCGGCAACAGCAATCTAAACAAGCAGAGCGGCAAGCGGTTGATGGTCTATGAACCAATCACACTTGCAGACAAATCCCAAACAATCTTATCGACCCTATACAAAGAAAACGCCCTGTCAATGGTTAAGCGCCAAAAGACAGGGCTTTTTGTTGCCGAGGCGGTTGATGCCTCCAATGTTGGGGCTGCCCTCCGTACTCGTGCGGATGAAAACGGCAGTTTCAAAAGGCTTGAAGTCCGAGAGGACGGCAAGTTAAATGCACTTACTACAGTACAGACCGACTCCGTTGTTTGTTCGCCTATCCGTGTCGGAGCTATCGGAAAAGGCGGTCAAGGTGACAGGATTTACAGCGTTCACGGCAAAACCGTTTGCATAAGCGCAAACGGCGGTGGTCGTGGAGCGAAAACCGGCTTGTATAAAATCAATCTTCCCGATGGGGATTATTCCGTCCGCAAACTCACGCCTGTTGAAGCGGAGCGTTGTCAAACTCTGCCCGATAACTACACCGCTTTTGGTATTGATGATAACGGCAAAGCCGTGAATATCAGCAATACACAGCGATATAAGGGTATCGGCAACGGCTGGACTGTAGATGTAATCACCCATATTTTGAGCCACATGAAAGAAGGTGATAATTAGTGGCTTATGTTCAAATCCCGAAAGACCTAACCAAAGTAAAGACCAAGTTTATGCTTGGGCTTACAAAACGGCAAGTTGTATGTTTCGGCACGGCGGCTCTTATCGGTGTGCCTGTGTTTTTTGCCACAAGAGAGGCGCTTGGCAACTCTACCGCCGTATTGCTGATGATGGGGCTTATGCTCCCTGCTTTCTTCATGGCTATGTATGAAAAAGACGGCATCCCTGCCGAAAAGATACTCTTTAGCATCTTGCGCTGTAGGTGGTTTTATCCATCGAAACGCCCATATAAAACCGAAAACTTCTATTCCATCATTGAAAAGGAGGGTCAGATACTTGAATGTAGAGAACAACCCAAAAACCAAAAAACAAAAACAGCAAGAAAAACGGCTGGGTCGAAACGTCCGTCAGCAACAGGCAAACAAAAAGGCGGCTCGTAGCCCTGCCAATAATAATCAGCGTAAAGGAACTACTGCCCCTACTCAAAAGCAAGGCGGTGTTAAAAACTCTCTGATGCAAAAAATGTTCGGCGTAAAAACTGCACCGCAAACCGCTCAACAGTCAATCCCTTATCGTGAGATATACAAGGACGGCATCTGCCGTGTCAAAGATAAGCTGTACACCAAGACAATCGCTTCTGGCGATATAAATTACCAACTCGCCCAAAACGAGGACAAAACCCAAATCTTCGAGGGCTATTGCGACTTCCTTAATTACTTTGATAACACCGTCACCGTACAACTTTCATTTATCAACAAGTACGGCAACATGAAAGACTTTGAGAAGTCAATACAAATCCCCGACCAAGATGATGATTTCAATTCCATCCGTGTTGAGTACGCAGAAATGTTGAAAACCCAGCTTGCCAAAGGCAATAACGGCCTTGTTAAGATGAAGTATATTACTTTTGGCATTGAGGCTGCCAATCTTAGAGAGGCAAAGCCGAGGCTGGAACGTATCGAAACCGACATCATCGGTAATTTCAAAGTCTTAGGCGTTAAAGCCTTTCCGCTTAACGGTTTGGAACGGCTTGCCGTGCTGCACGGACAACTCCATCCTGACGGCTCAGAGAAGTTTCAGCTTGAATGGACTGACCTTGCCAAAACCGGACTCAACACCAAAGATTATATTGCCCCGACTTCGTTTGACTTCCGTGACGGAAAGACATTCAGAATGGGTACAACCATAGGGGCAGCCAGTTTTATTCAGATAATCGCTCCCGAACTCACCGACAGGCTCTTGGCTGACTATCTCAACATGGATAACGCCGTAACAGTCAATATGCACATCAAATCCATTGACCAAATGGAGGCAATCAAGACTATCAAACGAAAAATCACCGACCTTGATGCCATGAAGATTGCCGAGCAGAAAAAGGCTGTCCGTGCAGGGTATGATATGTTGCGCCCAGATAGGGTGTAGTTAGAAGTTGATTAGGCACAACCCCGCACGATAACGCGGGAAACGACCTGCTTAACCGAAAGGCGAAAGCTGATACGGGAACACAGCATGGCA
>Ga0123353_10005484_pt1 | contig 16668 bp, 10 predicted proteins | sample TergutLab28metaG_3_FD_92763 | JGI IMG/M metagenome (GOLD analysis project Ga0123353, IMG submission 92763) | Labiotermes labralis P3 segment gut microbial communities from Petit-Saut dam, French Guiana - Lab288 P3 | ecosystem: Host-associated > Arthropoda: Insects > Digestive system > Gut ...
CCTGCTGAGCTAATGGCGCTCGTATGAAATTGTGGGACTCAAGGCGAGTGTACCTCCTCCCACTTAGGAGGCGACCGCTCTATCCTGCTGAGCTATAGGCGCATATGAGTTACAAGTTGCAAGTTACAAGGACGCTCACGCGGGCCTTATAATAACAACTGCGACTGACGGTAGACGTCGCCGCTGCCGAGGGTGAGGACCAGGTCGCCGGGGCGGGCGTGCTCGTTTAGCCAGGCGCGAACTGCCTCGAAGGTGGGCACATAGCACGCATTTTGCGCGCTTTCATTGATAGCACGGACCATATCACGCGCGTGAATGAGGCCCGTGTCCACCTCGCGGCCGGGGTAGATGTCCGTCACCAGTACCTCGTCCGCCAGGGCAAAGCAGGTGACGTTTTCGGAGAACAGGGTTTTCGCGCGCGTGTAGCTGTTGCATTGGAACACGCAGAACAGGCGGCCGTGCGGCACGCGGCTCGCGGCCTCCAGCGTCGCGCGGATCTCGCTCGGGTGGTGGCCGTAATCGTGAAAAATACGCAGGCCGTCCCGCTCGCCCAGCAGTTCAAAGCGGCGCTTGGCATGGTGATAGCCACCGATCGCGCTGCGGTAGCTCTCAAAATCGCAGCCAAGCTGTTCCGCCACGGCGTAAGCGGCCAGCGCGTTGAGGATATTGTGCGTGCCAGGTACGGACAGTTGCACGCGCCCCATCGGGACGCCCTGCTGCATCAGGGTGAACGAGGGGTTGCCGAGACCGTCATAGCCGATATCCGCCGTGTGACAGTCGCCTTGGGCCAGGCCGTAGGTCAGCACACGGTGTGAGGTTTCGGCGAGCAGTCTTTTGACCTCCGGATCGTCGATATTGCCGATGACCAAACCGCCCGACCGCACCAGGGAGATAAACGCGCGAAAGGTTTCGACGATATGCGCAAAGTCGCGGTAGCAGTCGAGGTGGTCATTGTCAATGTTATTGATGAGGGCGAGCGTGGGCGAAAGCGTGAGAAAACTCTGCACATACTCGCAGGCCTCGGTGATGAACAGATCGGGATCGCCCACCTGCACGCCGCCTTGCAAGATGTCCACAAAGCCGCCCACGTGAATGGTCGCGTTTAGCCGGGCGGCCTTTGCGATATGCGCCAGCATGGCGGTGATGGTGGTCTTGCCGTGGCAGCCCGCGATGGCGACGACCTGCGCGGACCGCTGTGACATCTTGCCCAGCAGCACGCTGCGCTCCATTTCGGGTATCCCTTGCTCACGTGCATAGACGCGTTCCGGATTATCCGGTTTGATCGCGGCGGAGTAGACCACAAGGTCCGGCGCGCCGACGTTCTCCGCCGTGTGGCCGATGGAAACGGGTATGCCGATCTTCTCCAGCTGCGCGGTGAAAATGCCGCGTTCGCGATCCGAGCCCGTGATCTCGTGGCCCTGCGCAGCCAGAATCTGCGCCAGCCCGCTCATGCTGCAGCCGCCAATGCCGATGAAGTGAATTTTCTTGCAGTTGTCCAAATCGACAGTCGTCATGTGTTTTTCCTCACCCCCGTTATTATACGCGGGTTTTTCTGTTTTGGCAACAGGCGACTGCCAATCCGACAAAGCGGCGGGAGCAAGCCCCCGCCCTACTTTAATTGGGCAACTCTTTTACCCAGCACCTTCTGCGCTTGTGCTGCGTGGTGTTGAACATACGCCAGCCGGACATGACATCCTGGTTGGTCTCCAGGTTGGGGCCGGTCTCCGCCACCTTGACGCCGTGCTGCATGGCCTTGCGGCCCAGGATATCCAGCGCGACCAGCTGCAGACCCGCGCCCTTCAGGTCGGGCCGCACCGCGATCAAGAACATATCCCAGCGGTCGTTGTAGCCGTATAGCGCGCGCAGCAGATGGAACCAGCCGAAGGGCAGCATACGCCCGCGCGACTTTTGGTTGGCGCGCGCCAGCGAGGGCCCGCCCAGGCCGAAACAAACCAGTTCGTCCTTGTCGTTGTAGAGAAAACAGGAGCTTTTGTCCTGCACGATGGGCAGGAACTCCTTGACGTATTTGTCGACCTGGCGCGGTGTGAGCGGCACCATGCCGAAGAGCACCAAATAAGCTTGGTTATATAGTTCGAACACATCGCGCACATAGCGCGGAATCTGCTTTTTGTCCGACAGGTCCTTGACGGTCAGCGCGTGTTTTCTGCGGATATGACCGACCAATTTGGTCAGGCGGGCCGGCATTTCTTTGGGGATCTCGACCAGGTGCTCGACCCAGTCGATCTCCTTGACATAACCCGCCCGCTCCATCTGCGTGACATAGTAGGGATAGTTGTAGTAGGTGATGAACATGGAGAGTTGGTCAAAGCCCTCGACCAGCATACCCTCGCGGTCCATATCGGAGAAACCCATCGGCCCGTGTACGGCCTCGCAGCCCTTCTCACGGGCGTAGTCTTCGACCGCCGCCAGCAGGGCGTCGACCACCTCGTCGTCGTCGATGAAGTCGAACTGGGAGAAGATCATGTACTTCTTGCCGAACTTCTGATTCGCGCGATGGTTGAGTATGGCCGCTACGCGCCCGACGATCTTGCCGTCCCGCCGCGCCAGCAGGGCCTTGCCCTCGCAGTATTCAAAGGCGGGGTTGTCGGGCAGCCAGTCATTGACCTGGCTTGCGATCATGTCTGACACATAGTAGGAGTTGCCCTTGTAGAGCTTGTTGGGAAAAGTGACGAATTTTGTCAGCTCGCGTTTGCCTTTCGCCTCGGTGATGGTTACCATGAGAGCCTCCTTTTCTTGCGCAGGACAGCCAAGCCGACCAGCGCAAAGCCTGTCAAAAGTATGGGCAGAACCAGGGGTGTGCCCTCGCCGGTCTTGGGACGCGGCGGTTCCTGCGCAGTGACGCCAAAGAGTCCGAACGGGGAGAGGTCGGAGGTTAGATCAAACCAGACCACTTCGTCTTGAAATCCGGAGCTGATTGTTCGCATCACACCATCCGGATTCTGATAGACCACGATAACATCCACAGCGTCCGCAAAGGCGGAGTCTATCATGCCTATCCCTTTGACTTCTCCTTCGGGCAGAGGGGTATCCGCGCCTGTTACCGTATTGATTATCCGGATATCATACAGCACGACAAGCTGCCTTCCCGCGGCCAGCCGCGCCGCGAAGGCGTCGTAGCGCGGGTCGGTCCAATGTACAGGCGTGATGTACAACCTCGCGTACCACGGCAGATCTCCCCCATTATTGACCTCCCCCGCCTGCTCCTGCGCTGTATCCAGTTTATCCAACACATTCTGCGGGATCTGGCTCTGTTCGCCTTCGGACAGCCCTTCCAGTTTTTTTGTGACCTCGGTTACTTTGTCCGCGTCGTCTGAATCTTTGATTGGATTCGGCAACGCGTTGATGGCGTCGATCCCTTCCTGGGTCGCGGGGGTCTGTTTAATCGTCATCGTGCCCTTGACAAAGGTGATGGTGTAGTTGGGGTTTGAAAGCGGCACATCTTGCACGATGTCATACGAGCCCACGTTCACGCCGTTGTGCTTGAGTCTTCCGGTCAGGGTGTCGCCGCTGAGCAGCGCGGGGCTGGCCGCGAAGGTCAGCGCGGGGTCGGGATCGCCGAGATATTTCCACTGGTCATCAGCCGTCACCGTAACGGGCGCCTGCGCGATGACAAAGGACACGCTGCGCGCTTGGGTCGGGTTTTCGTCGGTATTCCATTGGTGATTGCTGTCCGGCGTCACCGTGGCCTCATGCGTGCCCGCGCTGGTCGTTTCGTTGTTCAGAACAGTATAGCCCGTGCCTGCCCCCACACCCGTCTGTGCCGTACCGTTGTAGACCAAACCCGTGGCCGCCGTTGGAACGGGTATGGGTTTGCGCGCAACCGCAACGGTCACGGAAATGCCTGTCACCTCATTGAAGTTCGCGGTATTGGTCGGCACAAACTTCACGGTGAAGGTGTTGTCACCCGCGTCGCCCACGCTTGTGGTCGTCGCCGGCTCCCAAGAGAACCCCGCAGGCAGGGGAACATTTGCCAGCGTTTCACCATAGATTGCCGTCAAGCCGGTGGGGGTTGTGAATGAGGGTGTGGCCTTCTCCACGCTGAAGTTATTATGCGTGCCCGTGGAGCCGTTGAAATTGCCGTCGCCGCTGTAGACCACGCTGAAGTCATGGCTGCCCGCGCCCAGGCCTGTGGCCTCGAAGGTCGCTATGCCGCTCGCGTCCAACGCCACATCAGCCGCCAATACGGCCGTGCCGTTGTAGAAGGTAACGGTTCCTGTCGGCGTGCCTGCTGACGGGGCGTTTGCGGTCACGGTGGCGGTCAGGGTAATCGCCGTGCCGTAATCCTGCGGCGAGGCAGGCGCGGCGGCGAGCGAGGTTGTGGTGTCGCCCTTGTTCACAACCTGGGTTATCTCTGTGGCGGTGGATGTGCTGTGGTTCGTGTCGCCATCGTATACGGCGGTGATCCCATGGCTGCCGACAACAAGCGCGGAGGTCGTGTAAGCGGCAACACCGGAGGACAGCGTGCCCGTGCCGAGCAACGTCTCGCCGTTATAGAATTTCACCGTGCCGGATGGCGTGCCGCTGCCCGTTGTCGTTACGGTCGCGGTAAAGGTCACGGACTGTCCGAATACCGACGGGTTTTGGCTCGAAGTCAGCGTGGTCGTCGTGCCGTCCTGTGCGACCGTAATGTCCGCGCCTGTGGTGGAGGTCACGCCCAGGAAGGTGAACCGGACGGTCTTGCTGCCCGCCGTGGCGGTGATATTGGAGGGCATATCGTTGGTCACGCCCGTCTCATCATAGTCAACCGCCTCGGTGAGATCGCCCGTAAAGGTCAGCGTCAGCCGCGTGCCCGCGAGGCTGGCCGTATCGCCAATGGCGTAGGCCGCCGTGGTCGGCTGGGTCGAGACCGCGACGGCTGTCAAGGCGTTTGCGCCCGCCTCCACCGCGCCGTAGGTGACCGCGCCTGAAGTCGGCCGCGCCGCGCCCAGCTGGTCCTTTGCCAAGGCCGCACCCGGGACCGCTGTCGCCGTGCCTGCCGCGATACCGTTTGTGAGAACCTTATGCGTGCCGCTGGCCGCGTCAAAGGCATTGAATCCAAACACCTGACGGACGGTCACATTCACCGCAGGGCTGCTGTCCGGAATGGGCCGGTCCTCGATTAGGTTTTGACCCGTGGTCAGATCAATGCTGCCGGTTCCCAGCGTGGCGGTCTGGCGCGGCGCTGTGCCGCCGGCGTCGGTGTTGCCTGTGAGAATACTGTTGGAGAGCGTCACAGCCGCACCGGATGGCGCGAACAGACCGCCGCCATGGTTGTTTGTAATCGTGCAGTGGGTCAAAAGGGTAACCGTGCCCGTGTGGACCGCACCGCTGTTGGTGCTATTCACGCGATTGCCCGACAGGGTGGCGTTGGTTATGGTCAGCGGCGGCGCAGCGGTTGCATGGACCGCACCGCCGGAAGACGCCACGTTGCCCGTAAACCATGTGGCGTTGATGTTGGTGGTATCCCGCACAATCACAGCACCGCCGGAGTTGACCGTCGTATTGCCCGAAAAACCGCAGCCTTCCAGGGTAAGTGTTCTGTACGCATACAGGCCGCCGCCGGAGCCGCCCGCCTCGTTGTCCGTGAACGTGCAGCGGGTCAGGTTCGCCGGAGTCCAGGTATACAGGCCGCCGCCGGAGCTTGCTGTGCCCGCGCTGTTCTCTGTAAAGGTACAGTCAACAAGCGTGACAAGACCTGTATCGGCAAGGGCCATAAAGCCGCCGCCGGCGCTGGCAAGTCCCGTCTGGTTGCCGTTGAAGGCGCAGCGCGTCAACGTGGCGTTGGCATTCGTGAAAAGCCCGCCGCCGGGGGCGCCCGCTTTGTTTTCGGACAGGGTGCAGTCGGTCATATTGGCGACGCCGCCGATGTGCGCGCCCCCGCCTTCGTTGTCCGCCGTATTGTCAATCACCTTGCAGTCGTTCATGGTGACGGGGCCGTTGGAGAACAGGCCGCCGCCGTTGGTGCCGGCTGTATTGCGGGTGAATGTGCAACCGTTCAGCATAGCCGCTGCCGATGTGCTGCTCAAAAACAACCCGCCGCCGAAACGGTTGCCGATGCCGCCGGTTGCGTTGTTTGTAAAGACGCAGCCGGTCAGGTTGGTGATACCGGATGAGGCCGCCGCCCCGCCGCCGTTGCTGCCGCCGCCGGAAACCGTGTTGCCCGAAAAGCTGCAGTCTGTCAGCGTCACACCGTTCGCCTCCAGCGCACCGCCGCGCACCGTCGTTCCCGCGTTTCCGTTTGCCGTGTTGGCGAAAAAGCTGCAGCCGCCGGCCGATATCGCACCGCCCGTGGCGACCGCACCGCCGCCGGTGTTGACACTGCCGCCGCTTGCCGCGTTGCCGACAAAGGCGCAGTTTCTGAGCGTGGCGGTGTTGGCGAACAGTCCGCCACCCCATACATTTGCCGCAGGGCCCGCCGCGTTGCCATCAAAGCGGCAGCCGTTGAAAACGGCATTGTCGCGCGCGAACGCACCTCCGCCGCCAAGGCGGCCGGTGTTATCCGAAAAATCACAGAAAGCCAAGGTGAGGGCATTGGCCGCAAAGACCCCGCCGCCGACGCCGGTGGCATTGTTGTTCTCAAAGACACAATGCCGCGCCGCGACCGTGCCCTCGCTGTTGATTCCCCCGCCGTAACCGTTGTCAGATGAGGGGGCATTCCCGTTTATGATATTCAAACCGTAATAATGGGTCGTCCCCGAACCGGATGCGTTAAACACGCGGGTGTTCGTTTGCCCCAACGCGTCTACGGTGATCTCCGGCTTGCCGCCCGCGCCCAGCCGACCGATGATCATGACATCGTCCGCGACGGGAATGGCCGAGCCCGCCGCCAGGTTGATATGGAACGCGCCTGTGTCAAAGTACACTACGCGCTTATCTGGCAGAGGCGCTGTGCTGTAGGCCGCCGCGTCCGCCACCATCTGGCGTAGGGAGCCCGCACCCGCGTTATTGCTGCTGGTGATAAGCCAACTGCGTGCCGTCAGATTCACCGCGCCGAACAGGCAGGACGCGCCAACCGCGCCGCGGGAGTTGCCCGCCGCATCGGTTTCGTAGCCCGCCAGCACTGTCGCCATGAAGGATTGACCCGGCCGCGGCATGAGATAGTTAAAGGTGAGAGTGTTGCCGCCGAAAATTGCTGCGTATGTTGGCGTATTCACATTCGCTCCGCCAGAGGCAATTCCTTGGTTTGTATAATCGGTCATCCCGTCCAGCGTAAAGAGGCAGTTTTCGGCGGTGATGTTCCCGGACGCATATACAAGGTATTTGTCAAAGAAACCCTTTTGGTTTCTGGCAAAGGTGCAGTGGGTGAGGTTTACGTCGCCGCCCACGCCAGAAATTGCCGTGACCTGCAGAAGACCGTCGCCCGCGGTACCCGAGGGGTGAAGGTTGTTAAAGAAGGTTGTGTTGACCGCCGTGACGTTCGCGCCCGCGGTATACATGACGGACATACCCGTATTGTCCGCGAAGGCGCAGTTTAACAGCTCTGTGTTGGCGCGGGTGTACAGGCCCACGCCGACCGAGCCTCTGTTGCTTGTAAAGACACAGCCCGAGAGCGTTGTCACGCCGCTGATGTACGCGCCGCTGCCGAAGGCGCTTGGGCCAAAGTTATTGTGGAAGAGGCAGTCCGTCAGCGTGGTTGCGCCGCCGATATACAGCCCGCCGCCGCTGCCGGTGCTGTTGGTAATGGAATTGCCGGCAAAGGCACAGTCGGTCAGTGTGGCCGCGCCGCCGATGTACGCGCCGCCGCCTGAGTAGCCGATATTATCCAGGAAGGTGCAGCCGCCCAGCGTGGCGCTGCCGTTGACGCGCAGACCGCCGCCGGTTGTGCCTGCCGTATTGCCGACAAAGGTGCAGTTGTATAATGTGGCGTTGCCTGCGACCCGCAACCCGCCGCCGTTGGAATCGGTTTGATTGCCTGTGAACACACAGTTTTCAATGACGGCATTCCCCGTGATGTTCACGCCCGCGCCGTCACCGGGCGCGCTGCCGTTTTCCAGCGTCAAGCCGCGCAGGGTCAGGTCGGCGCTGCATCGGATCAGCCGAAACGCGTTGCTCGAACTTCGTTTGATGGTGACGACTCCACCGCCGTCGATCGTGAGACTCTTGCTGAAACTGAGCTCGTTGGTCGTCAGCGTGACGGTGGTCACGCCCGGCGCGAAGGTGATGGTGTCGCCGTCCTTGGCGCCGGCTATCACGTCACGCAGCGAATCGTTGCCGACGTCGCTCCCGTTTTTGACCACGAGCGTTGGCACAGTCGGCGCGGCTTGGGTCTCTCGCGCGACGGGAACGGCAAAGACGGACAGCGCAAGCACAACCGCCACGACAATGGAAAGCGCCGTTTTTGAGATTTTGCAAGTTGTTTTTAACATGGTTCAACCCTCCCCTGTTTTATATGCGTTTCTTGCTTTTTATCTTAATGCTCCCACTTGAGCTTGCGTCCGCCGATCAAGTGCAGATGCAGGTGCGGCACGCTCTGCCCGCCGTCCGGTCCGATGTTGGTGGCCAAACGGTAGCCGGTTTCGTCGATACCCGTCTCCCCCGCTATCTTACGGGCCGCTGAGAACATCTTGCCGAGCAGGGCCGCGTCCGTCTCGGTAAGCTCGTGCGCGCTTTGGATATGACGTTTTGGCACAATGAGAATGTGCACCGGCGCCACGGGCGCGATGTCGCCAAAGGCAAAGACCTCCTCGTCCTCATAGACCGGCGGCACGCCCATTGCGCCGCTCGCGATTTTGCAGAAAATGCAGTCTATTTCCATAAAATCCTCCTCGTTAAAACCAGTATTTGTGCATTACGAAACTGTCAATCCTCCGCCCCTGCGGGGCACCTCCTTTCAAAAGGAGGCTTTATTTGCATTCAAGCCATCGTTGTCACCATGGCTCCTTTTGAAAGGAGCTGTCACAAAGTGACTGAGGATTGACCTCAACGCATTAGAGCCATGGTTCCCTTGCGCTCAATGAGACAGCCCGTTATCAGCTCGCCCTCGGGCGCGTTTGGGACGCGGACGCGGACGTAGTTCGGGGTATAGCCGCAGTTGTCCTCTTCGACAAGGACGGTTACTTGCTTGCCCAGCTGGGCCTGCACGAAGGTTTCTTCCAGTTCCTTGCCGATGGTCAGCAGTTCACGGGCACGCTGCTCTTTTACTGCCTTGGGCAGGTGGCCGGACATGGACGCCGCAGCCGTGCCCGGGCGCTTGCTATAGGGGAAAACGTGGATTCGGGCCAGGCCGATCTCGCGGATAAAGGCGCAGGTCTGCGCGTGTTCTTCTTCTGTCTCGCCCGGAAAACCGGCGATCAGGTCTGTGGTGATGGCGCAGTCGGGCATGGCGCTGCGCAGTATTTCTACCGCCGCGCGGTAGTCGGCCGTGGTGTAGCGGCGGTTCATGCGGGCCAGGACCGTATCGCAGCCGCTCTGCAGGGAGAGATGGAACTGTCCGCAGAGATTGGGGCTGGCCGCGCAGGTTTCCACAAAGCGCGGGGTTACAATATTGGGATCCAGCGAGCCCAGACGGACGCGGTCAAGGCCGGAGATCGACGCCGCCAGCGCGATTACATCGTTAAGGTCGGGTTCAAATGCGGCCAGGTTTATGCCCGTCAGAACCACCTCGCGGTAACCCGCGTTTGCCAGGGCGCGCAGTTCGCGTGCAACGCTTTCCAATGTGCGGGAGCGCGGTTTGCCGCGCGCGTAGGGAATGACGCAGTAGGCGCAGTAGTTCGCGCAGCCGTCTTGAATTTTCAGCGTGGCGCGCGTGCGGGTGTCGTGGGTGGCGGAAAGTTCTTCGAAGGCTGCGTTACTGGATTGCTTCGTCGTGCCGCCTTCGCTTTGCGGGGCTATGAGCTCCTCGCAATGACAAGAATGCAACTTGCGCACTTGTTCCACAATGCTCTTACGTCCGGTTGTGCCGAGTATCAGATCGACAAAGCCGAGCGCTTTCAGGTCGGCCACGTTGGTTTGGCCCAGGCAGCCCACGGCGACAATGCGGGCGTTGGGATTGCGGCGGTGGGCGCGGGAGAGCAGCTGGCGGGATTTTTTATCGCTGATCTGCGTCACGGTGCAGGTGTTGACAATGTAGGCGTCCGCTTGATCATCAAAGGACACGATCTCGTCTCCCGCCGCTTGGAACAGGGCGATCATGGCCTGGGTCTCGTAGTGGTTGACCTTGCAGCCCAGGGTGGCAAAGGCGACTCTCATGGCGAGACCTCGTACAGCACCTGCGCCAGCATGGCCGGACCCGCCGTCTCGGTGCGCAGAATGCGCGGGCCCAAGGATACGGGCACTGCGCCTTTGGCGACAAGTCGGGCGGCCTCATCGGGCGCAAACCCGCCCTCCGGACCGATGATCAGCGCGATCCGCTTGCCCACGCCTTGGCGCAGTGTCTCGCGGAGTGTTGTCTCCCGCTCTTCCTCATAGGCAAGCAGCACGGTGTCAAAGTCGGCAAAGCATAGTTCCTTCAGGTGGCAAAGCGGCAGTACGGCGGGCACAATGCCGCGCTTGCTTTGCTTGGCCGCCTCCCGCGCGACGCGGGCATAACGCAGTCTTTTCTTTTCAAAATCACGCGTTGGCAGGGCCACGCAGCGTTCGGACAGAACGGGTTGGATGGCGCAAACGCCCAGCTCCACACACTTCTGCGTGATGGTCTCCATCTTGCCCGCTTTGGGCAGGCATTGCAGGAGGTTTATAAAGTGTGCAGGCTCCGTGCCGGAGGGTTGCCAGTCACCCGCTTTTGCCAGCACCTCGTCGTTTGAAACGGCAATGATTTCGCCCAGGCAGACGTTATCGCAGCCATCGCAAAGCTCCACGGGGGCGCCGACCGCAATCCGCAGTACCTTGGCAAGGTGCTTTGCGTCATCGCCCGTTATTCGTATTGTTTCGCCCTCGTTGGGGCGTTCCGCAAAAAATCGTTCCATGTTACCTTACGCAGCAGGCGTGCCATTCGCCTTCGGATAAACGGGATAATATGCGATAGTTGCAGGCCTCCAAAGCGGCCTCTACGTCCGGCACGCGTTCGCCGATGATACCGGAGAGGATCCAACGGCCGTCCGGCGCGAGCAGGGGTTTGACAATGGGCGCCAATGCGATTACCGCGTCGGCTACGATATTGGACAGAATCACTTGATATTTGCCCGTGAGCGTTGCGGCAAAGGCAGTATCCGTCAGCACATTGCCGATTCGTACCGTCATGCGGCCCGCGATGCCGTTTCGCTGCGCGTTCTCGCGCGTGACCTTTTCCGCCACGGGGTCGATATCCACGGCGGTCACATGGGCCGCGCCGAGCTTGACGGCGGCGATGGACAGAATGCCGCTGCCACAGCCCAGGTCCAGCACCCTGTCGCCCCCGTGAATCGCCTGTTCCAGCAGTTCCATGCAAAGGCGCGTGGTCTCGTGCGTGCCCGTGCCGAAGGCCATGCCCGGGTCGAGCAGCAGGATCTCGCGCTCGGTTTCGAGCGGTTCCTCCCAGGAGGGCAGAACCAGCAGGCGCTGGCCAACGGGCGTGGGGCCCCAGAATTGTTTCCAGTTATCCGCCCAGTCGGATTCTTCCACCACGGATAGGGTAACGTTTATCTGCTCGGACAGGGCCAAAACCGCAGTACGCGCCATCTCGATTATCGGTCGGCTTTCCGGCAGATCGGGCAGCCAGGCACGCACGCGCGGCGTTTCCGCGCCCAGTGTCTCCAGGGCGGCGTAATCCCAGAACATATCGTTCTCGCGAAGGCCCGCCGCAACGGTCTCCTTGCTTTCCTCTATGGAGACGGATTCAAGACCAACGCCCAGCAATGCCGCGCACACAGGGTCCAAGCCTTGGTCCGTTGTTTCCACTGTCAGTTCCAGCCAATTCATACGAAATTACTATAGCATCTTTTTTGGAAAAAGTCACGATTATTACGCAAATGGGAGATGACAAGAAGTGGCTTATGTTGTATAATACAGCAATAGTCACTATTTGTGGAGAGCTGTCCTTTTGGGAGAATTGTTTCATCATACGCCTATAATGGTGTCCGAAGTCCTGTCCCTGCTGGCGCTTAAGCGCGGCGGCATCTATGCGGACGGGACCCTGGGCGGCGGCGGACACGCGCACGCGATTCTGGAGCGATTGCCGGCCGGCAGCCGCCTGATCGGCATTGACCGCGACAGGCAGGCTTTGGCGGCGGCGACGGAACGGCTCAAGGATTACGGAGAGGTTTTCACGCCTGTACATGGCAACTTTCACGCGCTGCCGGAGATATGTCCGCAAGGTTTGGACGGTATTTTGCTGGATCTTGGTGTGTCCTCGCACCAGTTGGATACAGCCGAGCGCGGGTTTTCCTACCGCCAGGCCGCGCCGCTGGATATGCGCATGGACCAGAGCGGCGGTCTGACCGCCGCGGATGTGGTGAATACATGGTCCGAGGCCGAGCTGGCACGAATCTTTCGCGACTATGGCGAAGAGCGGTTCGCCAAACGTATCGCGGCGCGGATCGTCGAACGACGGCCCTTTACGGATACGGTGGAGCTGGCGGGCTTTATCGCGGGCTGTATCCCTGCCAAGTTTCGCGAAAGGGATCAGCACCCTGCCAGGCGCTGTTTCCAGGCGCTGCGCATCGCGGTCAACGATGAGCTGGCCCCCCTGCCCGACGCGCTGCAAAAGGCGCATGACCTGCTGGCGCCGGACGGCAGACTGGTCGTGCTGACCTTTCACTCGCTGGAGGACCGCATTGTCAAACAAACCTTCGCGCGGTTCGCGAGCCCCTGCACCTGTGACCCGCGCGCGCCGATCTGCACCTGCGGCTTAAAGCCCACCGGACGGATTTTGACCCGCAAGCCGATCACCGCGAGCGCCGAGGAACTGACACAAAACAGCCGCAGCGCCTGCGCGAAGTTAAGAGCATTCGAGCGGAACGCATAAATTGCAGTAGTACTACAATATTTTTGAAAGAGGAGACAGATGGACGTTACCTTCGACAGCGGCAAATCCGGCAAGCGCCCGCCGCGCACCAGAATCTACGCGCCGACGCACAAGCCTGCGGCCAAGCAGGTGACGTATATTCGTTTTGAAGACGACACCGACGCCGCGCCGCTCGCCGTGCAGCCGCAGCCCAACGTGGCAGAGCTGGAAGAACTGCCGGCCGCCGCGCAACCGAAGGCCATGACCATGCAGTCCAAGATTCTGCTGCTGCTGGCTATCTTTTTGGTTTCGGCCACTATTCTGCTGGGATTGCGGGGCAACGCGGAGATCGCCCGAATCTATACGGATATCGCCAGACTGGATAAGGAGATCGGCAGTATCGAGGAGGAGCTCTCGCAGATCAAAAAGGACCAGGGCGCTATGAGCGGTTACATCGCGATCCGCGACTCGAACGAGGAAGCGGGACGCATATTGAATTGGAACACGGATTAGGAGTTGCATGGAAATAGCCAGGCGAAAACGGAAGGTGCGTATCTCGGCGGCAAAACAAAAGCTGCTGGTTTTGATTGTGCTGTTTTCCGCCATGTTCGCCGTGCTGATCGGACGCCTGTACTGGGCTTCTATCGTCAAGGGCGAGGAGTTTTCTGAAGGCGCCCTGCGGCAGTGGCGCATGAACACCTCCCTGCGCGCGCAGCGGGGCGAGATTCAGGACCGCGACGGCACCGTGCTGGCCACCAGCTATACCACCTATCAGGTCTGCGTGAATCCGCGCGCCATTAAGCCTGACGACAGGGAGCGCGTCGCCGTTATCCTTGCCGACACGTTGGGGCTGGATTATGACTTTGTGTTAGAGAGAGTCAAGCGAGTCGAGCGGCAACAGATTAAGATCAAGGACCAGGTGGAGAAAACCGAGATCAACTCACTTGCCGCAAAGCAGCTGGGCAGCGGCGTGAGCTATTACTCCGACGTGAAACGCACCTACCGCGAGGGCAATCATTTTTCGCAGCTTTTGGGGTTCACGAATATTGACGGCGACGGGCAGACCGGCCTGGAGCTGACTTATAACTCCTATCTGGCGGGTATCAACGGGCGGCAGATCGCCGAGACCGACCGCGACAACCGGCCCATACCGGGCGGTATGCAGGATTTTGTGGAGCCCGTGCCCGGTGACAATGTGATTTTGACGGCGGACACCGGCCTGCAGAGTATGCTGGAATCCACGCTGGAGATGTGCGCCATTGTCAACCGCGCCCAGACCGTGCAGGGGTTGCTTATGAACCCCATGACGGGCGAGATTTACGCGATGGGCTGTTACCCCTCTTATGACCCGAACTTTCCGCCCAGAACGGACGCGAAACTGCTGCTGGAAATGGCGAAAAACCGTATGGTGACGGATACCTATGAGCCGGGCTCGACTTTCAAAGTCGTGACGCTGGCCGCCGCGCTGGACCTAAACGCGATCACCACGGCTTCCAGCTTTGACTGCGGCGGCGCGCTGCGTGTCTCGGGCCAGCCGATCCGCTGCTGGAAACGTGCCGGCGGGCACGGGCATCAGAGTTTGGAGAAGGCTGTGCAGAACAGCTGCAACTGCGCCTTTATGTCGATGGCCTTGAAGATGGGCCGCGACGCGTTTTATGAGTATATTTACGCCTTCGGATATGATACGGCCACGGAGGTGGGCCTGACCGGCGAAACCAGCGGCACGGTCACGCACCGCAAGTATATCCGCGACACCGACCTGGCGCGTATCGGGTTCGGGCAGAGTATTTCCAATACGGGTATGCAGCTGGCGATGGCCGTCTCCGCCGCCATCAACGGCGGGGAGCTCTTAAAGCCCTATATCGTGTCCGAGATCGTCAGCCAGACCGGCGAGGTTGTTTTGAAAAATGAGCGCACGGTGATCCGCCGCGTGATCAAACCAGAGACCTCCGTCCTCATGCGCGGTATTCTGCAGAGCGTGGTGGAGGAGGGCAGCGGCCGAAACGCGCAAGTGCCGGGCTATACGGTGGGCGGCAAAACGGGAACCGCGCAGAAATACGAGGAGGACGGCTCTGTTTCCAGCACGCGCCTGATCGCGTCCTTTGTCGGGTTCGCGCCTGTCTCCGATCCGCAGTTCCTCTGTCTGATCATCGTTGACGAGCCCGAGGTGCCCGTGGTTTTCGGCAGCACCGTCGCCGCGCCCTTTGTGCAGATCATGCTTGCCAACGCGCTCTCCTACACAGGCGTGCCGCCGGACAGCGAGACGGCCAGGGTCACGGTGCCGGATCTGACCGGCATGACGGTGGACGAGGCAAAGGCCGAACTGCAAAAGTTACGCTTAACCGCCCTGTTCTCTGAGAACGAGGCCACTGCCATGGTATCGCGTCAGGCGCCGCCCGCCGGGACCGTGGTGGTGCGCGACAGCGCCGTGATTTTATATACCTCCTGGACGACGTTCCTGCCCGAGGGCGAGGAGCAGCGCATGGTGCGTATGCCGAATATCATCGACAAGACCCGCCTGCAGGCCCTGGACTTGCTTGCCGAGGTTGGGTTGGTTATGGACTATGACCGCGCACGCAGCGCGGGAAAGGTCTCATCCGCAGAATATGAAGCGGGCACGATGGTCCCCTACGGGACCAGTGTGCGCGTAGAATTTAGATTCGAATCTTGATGGGGGAACTGTTATGACGGAGAGTATGTGGCTGTCACAAATCGCAAATGAGTTGGATGTAACGTTTACCGGCCAGGACACGTGGGTCACCAACGTGGACTATGATTCGCGCCGCGTGAAGAAGGGCAGCTTGTTTTGCTGTATTGTGGGCCTGGTGTCCGATGGACATGCCTTCGCGAAAGACGCTGTGAAAGCGGGCGCAGTCGCCTTGGTTTGTGAACGTCCCCTGCCCCTGCCCGTGCCGCAGATCATCGTGCCCGATTCGCGCAAGGCGATGGCACGCGCGGCCGCCTGTTTCTACCGTCACCCGCAACGCGAAATGCAGCTGCTGGGCGTGACGGGTACGAACGGCAAGACCTCTGTGACCTATATGGTAAAGGCCGCCGCCGAGCAGGCGGGCAAGAAAGTGGGGCTGATCGGCACCATCGGCAACCTTATCGGCGATACGCCGGTGGTTTCGCGGCATACCACACCCGAGTCGGCGGACCTTTACGCCCTGCTGCGGGATATGGCGGATGCCGGCGTGGAGATCGTCGTGATGGAGGTCTCATCGCACGCGCTGGCGCAGGATCGCGTATACGGACTGTTGTTTGACGCGGCCCTGTTTACGAATCTCTCGCAGGATCATTTGGACTATCACAAAACGCTGGAGGATTATCTGCTGGCCAAGAAACAATTGTTTTTCCAAACCAAGCTGGCAATTCTCAACGCGGACGACTCGCACGCCGAACAGCTCGCCGAGGGCCTGCCCTGCCCCATTCAGCGCATGGGCATTTACAGCGGGGCGGACTATCAGGCCAACGGCATTGAGATCACGCCCGAGGGCGTACGGTTTCATCTGCGTATGCCCGGGGCGGACAGCAATATCCGCCTGGGTATTCCAGGTTTGTTTACCGTCTACAACGCGATGGGCGCGGTGGCGCTGCTGCGCGCGCTTGATATCCCGTTGCGCGACATCAAGGCGGGGCTGGCCGGATTGTCCGGTGTGCTGGGCAGGCTGGAGGCAATCCCCATGGGCGACAAGCCCTACTCGGTATATGTGGACTACGCGCACACGCCGGACGCGCTGGAGAATGTGCTGCAAGTCAGCCGGGGGTTCACGAAGGGCCGGTTGATCTCGCTCTTTGGCTGCGGCGGC
>Ga0123353_10005485_pt1 | contig 16665 bp, 9 predicted proteins | sample TergutLab28metaG_3_FD_92763 | JGI IMG/M metagenome (GOLD analysis project Ga0123353, IMG submission 92763) | Labiotermes labralis P3 segment gut microbial communities from Petit-Saut dam, French Guiana - Lab288 P3 | ecosystem: Host-associated > Arthropoda: Insects > Digestive system > Gut ...
AAAACTCTTATACCCTTTGGCGGGCAATCCCTCCACGTAGCACAAAACACCTTTGCCGGTTTGCTGCGCCGGAAACACGCGGCCGGTCCCTTCGTCGACCAGGGCGGTACAGCCCTCGGCGGCCGAGCCCAAATTCACCACGTCGCCGCGGTCGAAGCCCAGTGTGTTGAAAAGCACCAGCGCGTCGCCACCACCGTCACCGTCGCCGCCACCGTCACCGCCGTCGCCGCCGCCATCACCGCCACCGCCCGCCAGGGAACGCGCCTTTTGCGCGAATAGCTCCCCCCCGGTTTGTTGCAGCGCGTCGTATTCCCGCCGGGTCACTTCGTAGACTTCCCAGATGGACGAACCGGGTAGGATGTCGTGGAACTGGTTGAGCAGCAAGGTTTTCCACATGCCGTCCAAGGTTTCGCGGGGGTAGTCCCCCCCTTTGTCGCGGCATAGCGCGCTGAGGAATTCCAGGTCGCCCAACAGGTACTCGCACTTGCGGTTGGCCCGTTTGTTACGCGCCATGGAGGTATAAGTGCCCCTATGGTATTCGAAATAGAATTCCCCCGACCAATAGGGCAGGCGCCGATGCCCTTCGAGCCTTTGGGACAGTTCGTCGAAATATGTCCGGGCAAAGGCTTGGCGGACCCGGGGTATGCCGGCCACGCCCTTTTCCATGCGGCGGGCGGTCTCCAGCATCTCCCGCGTGGGGCCGCCGCCGCCGTCCCCGTGCCCGAAAGCGATGAGGATATCCCGGTTGATCTCCTTTTGCTGGTAACGGCGCCAGCCGCCCATAATCGCGGCGGGATGCAACAACCCATTGTAGGTGGTAAATCCCTTGTCTTCGCTCTGCGCCACCCCCAGCGTGGAGATGAAGTAGGTGAAGATTTCGGTCCCGTCGATGCCCCTCCAGCGCAGGGTGTCGGCGGGGATCCGATTGTATTGGTTCCAAGAGAGCTTCGTGGTCATGAAATAGTCTATGCCACTGCGGCGGCAGATTTGGGGCAGTGCGCCGGAATAGCCGAACACATCGGGTAGCCAGAGCACGCGGTTGTCGACGCCGAACTCCTCCCGGAAGAACCGCTTGCCATGCAAAAACTGGCGCACCAGGCTCTCGCCGCTCGTCAGGTTGCAGTCGGCCTCCAGCCACATGCCGCCCTCGGCCTCCCAGCGGCCCTCGGCGATACGTTGCTTGATCCGGCTATACAGCTCGGGATAGCGTTCCTTGACGAATTGATACAGCTGCGGCTGGCTGGACATGAACTTGAATTCGGGGTACTCGTCCATCAGCTTGAGCGCGGTGGCGAAGCTGCGGGCCACCTTTTCCCGGGTCTGCTCCACCGTCCACCACCAGGCCACGTCGATATGGGTGTGGCCGATGCAGGTGGCCGTCACATCCCCATGGCCGCCCATCCCGTCGTACAGGGCGCGCTGGATATGGGCGCGGGCCGTTTGGATACTCTCAAAATACCCCGCGGAATACACCTGCCGAAAATCCACCAGATTGGCCGTCTCGTTGAGCGCGGATAGGATGTCCGGGGCGGGCAAGGCGTCCGCGTCCATGCGATCGAGCCCCCACAGGGGGACGCGCAGATCGTAGTAAAGCCCTTCCACCTCCCTGTGCAACACATGGAGCTCGCACAAGAGCAGGAACTCGGCGTATAACGTGCCGGTGTAAGCCGCCAGCTGGATATCATAGACGCGGCCGGCGCTGGCCCGGTCGCAGAGCAGCACGTCGCGGTGGTTCATGTCCAAGCCCTGCACCGGTTCCCCGTCGATAAACAGCAGGAATTGCGGGTTCTTCCCGTCGTCGAGATCTTCGATCTGCGTCTTGATGAACAACACCAGGGGCAAGCCGTCCACAGGCGGCGGCACGGTAAGCTTGGTTCGAAACCAATAATGCCGGTCGGGGCCATACCAGTGGTCACGGCCGGCGTCAAAGACCTCCCAAGGCCCGTCGGAGGCCTCGGCTTCCGATGGCCGGTGGAAAGTCCCCGCCTTGACCTGAAATTCGCTCAGTACCAGCTCGCGATGGGTGGACTGTTTCTTCAAATTGTCACAGATTACCTCCAGGCGCTCTTTGAGAAATCTCATTTTACTGCCTCCTTCAGGTGTTTGGACCCCGCGGAACCCGTGTAGACCGTGTGCATATGCCATGACCCGCATGACCCGTGTGACCCATGTGACCCATGTAGGCCCCGCGCTAGTGCGTTCGCCACCAAGCCTCCAATTGCGCTTGCAGTTCCTCTTGAATATCGTCAAGGCCGGCCAACGACAGGTTGTTAAGAAACTCGGGCAAAAACTCGTCCACGTCCACGCTGCCGGTCATCAGGGCGGGGTAGTAGGTGCCGCACACCTGGGCCACCCTGTCCAGCTGGGCGCCATATTCCGACAAATCGGGCACAAAGCCCAGGATGTTCGATTTCACCGCCGAGGCGTTGTAGGCCCGGTACTGCTCCCATTTGTCCAATGGCTCGGGGTTCTCGCCGCCCCGCGTATGCAGGATAAACCAGTTGCCTTGGGTATATTGCACGCCCGCGTACCCCACCTCTTCGGGGACGACGGCCTGGTCGTTTTCATCCAATTCGTAGTGTAGCCCCTCGATCCCGTAATTGAGCAGGTTGCGCACCTCGGGATCCGTATTCAGGCAATTCAGAAACGCGACGCACTCCTCCGGATACCGCGTGTTGGCGCTGATGCTCATCACGGCGCCCTGGGTGGACTCGGTGGTCACGATGGGTTGCCCCACCATGGCGGCCTCCACGGGGTATTGCCGCTGGGCGGTCCAGATGGGCGCCGAATGGGGGCCGCCGCTGGCCATCCGGAAAAAGACCTTCTTGCCGGGTACCAGGTTGGTGGACGGCACGAAGGCGGCGTCCTCGTTGATATAACCGGCCAGGTAGTATCGCCGCAGGGTGTCCAGGATCTCCCTGCCCTCGGCGGTCACAAAGGGGTTGATCATCAGCGGCTTGTCCGACAGCGAGCGCACCACCAGCGGCAACGAGATATCGTAGACGTATTCGAAGCCATACAACGAAAAGAAATTGTTCGTCCTGCTGTCGAGCTCCATGACCAAATAGTCCGGCTCTTGCGCGGCAATCATCGCAAAGAGCGGCTCCAAGGATTCCAGCGTCGTATAGCGGTTGATGTCTATGCCATACTCGTCGATGAGCGCTTTGGGATACATCCATTGATCGACCACGGCCAGCTCCTTGTTGGTGGGCACGCCGTAGATCCCGTCGCCCACGCGCGCACCTTCCCAAAACGTGGCGTCCACCACCTTGTACATCCCGTGGCCGATGCCGCCGGGCGCCAGGTAGTCGTCCAGCCGCAGCCAGGCACCCCGATTGGCATGTTGCGCATAGTTCATCGCGAAGGCGATATCAAAGACCTGCCCCGAATCGATGAGCCGGTTCAGGCGATCCTGGTATTCCCCCCACGCGATCTTGCGGTAGTCCACCGTTACGCCGATCTTCTCCGCCAAGAGCTCGTTCAGTACCCGGTTTACCCCCTCCAAGTCGGCATCCGGCGCGCCGATGGTGTAATAGATAAGCATGGGCATCTCCGTATGGTTACCATTCGCCTCGTCCACCGCATCCGCGCCCAACTGGGCGCGGATCAGAAAAAACACCCCTGTCAGGAGCGCCGCGGCCAACACCGCCACTAACCATTTTCGCATCCCGCTTCCTTCTCCTTCGGATCCGCCGCGCCATCTTCCGCGTCACGTTGTTTCGCCTTATTGTCGGGTATGCCCTTCCCCCGGCGCAGGTCGGTAGGGGAAAACCCATAATAGTCATGGAACTGCGAATAGAAGTAATTGAGGTTGGAATACCCCACCTTTTTCGCGATGAGGGAGATCTTGTATCCGGTACCCTGTATCATATCGGCAGCCTTCCGCAATCGGTACACGAGCAAATACTCGGAGAACTTCATATGGGTCTCTTTGAGGAAGATTTGCCCCAAGTACGCGCTGTTCATCTTGAATTTCTCGGCGACGCTCTTGAGGCTCAAGCTACCGGTATATTCCGATTTGACGATGATGATGATCTTGCGGGTCAGCTTGGAGAGGTCGCTGTATTTCACCCCGCACACCGGGTCCGTGTCCGCCTCTTCCTCGCTCTTAGGCGGCGCGCCGCCCAGGTCGTTGACGATGACGCTATCCATGACGGCTTTCAGCTCCGCCCGGTTTACCGGTTTGAGCAGGTAGGCCCGGGCGCCGCAACGAATGGCTTCCCGCGCGTATTCAAACTCCCCATAGCCGGAAAACAGGACGAACACCGTCCGCATGCCCAGCTCGATGAGACGCTTTATCACCTCAAAGCAATACTTGTCCCCCAAACAGACATCGAACAAGGCGACGTCCGGCTCAATCTCCACGGCGATATTGACAGCCTCTTCATAGGTCCGCGCTGTCTCCACGCGGTAAAACCCCAGCGAGGCCCAGTCCAGGGTGCTCTTGATCCCTTCCAGGATCTGCGGTTCGTCGTCGACGATCAACAGTTTATACATCATCCACCCCTCCGCACGGGATCTCAACATACACGGTGATGCCCGCTTCTTCGTTGTTTTCGAGGCGCATTTCCAAGGCGTCCCCATAGCGGTACTTCAGGCGGGCGTACACGTTTCTGAGACCCACCGACTTCTCGGCGTTCAGGTCTGGTTTTTCCTGCAAGCTTTGGTTGATGCTTGCCAGCTGGTCTTCGGGTATCCCGGCGCCGTTGTCGACGAACCGCACGCTAATGCCGCGCTCGCCTTTCTTCGCCGTCATGACGAACATGTTGTACTCGCTGTCTTTGTCAAAACCGTGGCGGAAGAAATTCTCCGCGATGGGCTGCATCCAAAACTTGATTGTCCGGCACAGCTGTACGCATTCGTCCACTTCGGTCTGGTAGCAAAAGACGCCCCGATGCCTCAGTTCCATGATCTCCAGATAAGCCGTCAGGTACTCGGTCTCCTGCGCGATGTTCACATCCATGGCGCCGCTCACCATATCCCGGTACATGCGGCCCAGGCTGGCAATGGAATCCGCCGCCTCGTCGGCGTTGGCCAATGTGGCCGACGAGCGGATGATCTCCAGCGTATTGTACAGGAAATGCGGGTTGATCTGCCGCTGCATCGCCAGCATCTCCGCCTCCTGCTGGGAAATCTTGAGCAGGTAGTTGGTGCGGATATGCCTCTCCAGTTTCACGCCCATGCGGTTGAGGGCGTTGGCGATGATCCCGTATTCATTCTTCAGCCCGTACTTGTTGGCCATGGGTTCGAACAAGCCGCGCTCCATCTTGTTGATGTTGCCCAGCATGGAGGTGAGGAACTCCGCCTCATGGCGCATATTGATGCACACCAACAATATCAAGGTGAAATACAGCGCCGCGATGCCGATAAAAACGATGAGCAGCATGTCTTGCACCGAGGAGAACACATAGGGGGTGTCATAGGCCGTGACAAGGAGGTACTCATTCTGGGCGGAGGTAAAAACGGTGTAATACAGCCCCGACTCCCAGCCCTGGTTTTGGCCGGAGGCCACGATACGGCGCAGGATCTCCTGCCGGCCCTCGTCCATAACCCCCAACGCCAGCAAATGGCCGCTCTTGTCCGCCACGGCCGCGCCGGACAGATTGTATTGCCGCACCAGCGACAACAGCCAATCCGTGCCCATCGCGAACCGGGCGTACCCTATGCTTTCGCGGGGATTCTCCGCCGATGCCAGGTTGCGCTCAAACACAATGCTCTCGCGGGTATCGCCCTCAAAGATAAAACTGCCGTTGTCCACCATGAAGTGGATATCCCTGTTGGCCGTGTCGAAATAGATCACATTGGCTTTGGCCGTGTTTTGGCTGTGGAAACTGATTTTATGATAGACGCTGCTGCCGTTTACCAAGGCAAACTCATCCACGGCGCTGACCAGGGAGGGGGCGGCGATCCCCATGACGGCGCCGCGGAGCCGCGCGCTCAGGTACGATTCGCAGCTGTTGCCGATAAATTGCATCATGTCGGAAAGGAGCCTCTTGTCGCCATAGATGCCCTGGATAAAGTACTCCGCCTCGCCCTTCTTCTTTTCCAGCTCGCTTTCCACGCGCTCAAAGGCCCTTTGCGCGTCCTGGTTTAAGGCCATGATCTGCGACGATAGGATGGTATTGGCAAGCAAAGCCCCAATCAATATGCTAATGGCCAGCATGACGCAGAAATATACAATGAGTTTCTTGCGGTAGAGGCTGATCTTCAAAAAAGAAAACATGCGTCCCTCCGGCTCGTGACGCCGACGAGTAACCCCGGCTTGTAACTGACGGCCCCCCAAACCCCAGGGGGTTTGGGGGGCCGTGAAAATCCAATAAATCCGCGAATGGATGCCGTCGCGAATGGACGCCGCCTAGCGGCCCATGAACGCGTCGACCTGCTTTTGCGTCTCGGTCAAAACCTTATCCAGGCCGGCAGCCTTGAGTTCCGCCGTGAGCTTGGCAAGGTAGTCGGCCGTGGATCCTTGATAGGCGCCGGTCAGGAGTTCGGGGCGGTACTTCTCGATGACGGCGTCCACCTGCACCTTTTCGCTTTCGAATCCATCAGCGCCCCCCGTATCCAGCGCAAAGCCGAGCATGACATGCGCGATGCCCTTGTCCTGCTCTTCCTTGACCATCGACCACTGTTCGGGCGAGTTGGGCGCCACCGGGGACATGACAAAGAACGTGGCCTGGGAATAGGCGGGGGCGGTCCAAGCGTTGTCTGGGATGCGGGTGATGGTGCCGTCGCCATTGTCGGTCCAGTCCTCATCCGGCATGCCGAAGGCAAACATATTGCGCAGCTTCGGGTCTGTGTTGACAAGCTCCAGGTATTTCAGCGCGGCTTCGGGGTTCTTGCAGTTGGGGGAGATGGCATTGATCGAACCCTGGATGGAGTCGTTGGAGAACAGCGTGATGGACATGGGCGCGATGACAATCTCATAGCCCTTATCAGCCGTCTCGGAGGCAGCGGCGCCGGGGAAGGCTTGCCAGACATAGCAGATCCGGTATTTGTCAGCTTCCTCCTTGGTGCTGGCGTCCGGATTGATGATGCCGTCTTCCCACCACTTGTGGAGGAGTTCCAGATCCGCCTTCAATTGTGTATCCGTTTCAAAATAGTTGGAGCAGGTGCCCGTCGCGTCGTCGTAACGCACCCAGGTATTGGGATCTTGATACATGAGGACGTAATGAAGCCCTTCTTTTATGAGGGGTAGGGGATAGACCGTACCACCGCTTTCAGCCTCTTCGCCCGTTTTGATCTTGCGCAAAATCGGATCGAGATCCTGCAGGGATTTGATACTGTTGATGTCGATGTCGTACTTGTCCACCATGGCCTTGTCAAAGGCCACATATTGGGTCATGGCCGAGTCTTTGTAGGTGGGTACGCCGTAGACGGCGCCGCCGTTCGTCACACCTTGCCATACCTGGTCCGGGATGAAGCTCTTGAGGGCGGGGACGGAACTCAGATAGGGGGCGATGTTCATTAGTTGGTTGTTGAGCACGGCGCCATTGTAGAAACGCGTGTGGATAAACGTGATGTCATAGTCGCCGCCGGTGGTGAGCAGGGTCTGGATGCTCTTGTCGTAATCGCCCCAGTCGAAGAACCGCAGTTCCTTGATCACGACGCCGATCTTGTCGCGGGTGTAATCGTTCATTGCGGCCACGACCTTGTCGACGTTGGAGGGCATGCCGCCGATCTGTTGCCAAACAATTTCAGCCACTTCGGCGGGCGGGTTGTCGGTGGGATCTTCCCCGCCTGAAGTGGGGTCCGTGGTATTATCGCTGGTCGGGGTGGTGGCGGCGTCGCCGCCGCAGGCGGAAAGCAGCCCCAGGCAAAGGAGCAGCGCGAGGGTGAGAACGAGTAGCTTTTTCATACTTTCTTTTCCTCCTATTTTTTTTATACATAAGGGCATGTACCCCTTGTACACAAGCTCATGCGCCCCTTACCCACGAAATTTACACGAAATTGCGCGTTAGGGGTGCGCGTTGGGGGTGTTCATGGCGCGTTGGGGGCGTTACCCTTTCACCGCGCCGATCGTGAGGCCGGAGATGAAATAACGCTGGAAGAATGGATACGCCAGCGCGATAGGCGTGATGATCACCACGGCGATGCCCATGCGGAAGCTCTGCCTGGGCATTTCTCTAATCAGATCCATCCGGGACATCCCCAAGGTAGCCGCATTGCGGGCAAAGTACTCCAGATTCCTGTCGATGGCGCTGAGCAAGGCCTGCAGCGGCTTGAGATCGGGGCGATCGATGTAAAGCATGGCCTGCCACCAGTCGTTCCAGTATCCGAAGACGAGAAACAGCGCGATGGTAGCTAGCACCGGCAACGAGATGGGCAGGACAATCCGAAAATAGATGCGCCACTGGGAGGCGCCGTCAATCTCGGCCGACTCGATCAGCGAATCGGGCACCGTAGTGCGAAAGAAGGTCTTGCAGATGATCACGTTGAACCCGCTCATCAGCAACGGAAAGATCAGCGCCCAGTAGGTATCCTTCAAACCGAACACCGTGGTGTTGATGTTGTAGGTGCTAATCAAGCCCCCGTTGAAGATCATGGGGATAAAAACGACCCATGTGAAGAAGCCCTTGAGTTTATAGTTGGGGCGGGAGATGACGTACCCCATGCTGGAGGTGAGGAACAGGCCGAGGACGGTGCCTCCCAGCGTCACGATGAGGGAGACCTTGGTGGCGTCGAAGATCATGTTCCGGTTTTTCCACAGGTACTCGTAGGCGCTGCTGGAAAGCTCGGACGGGATAAACTGGTAGCCATGGCGCGCGATAGAGCCTTCGCTGCTGATGGAAATGGCGATGATGAACAGGAACGGCATCAAGCACAAGAAAGCCACTAAAGCAAAGAAGACAATGAGAATGATATTGGTGGGGACGGACACGCGCTCAAATCGTTCCGCCGCCGCCAGTACATGCTTTTCACGCCGACTCACGGCTTTTCCTCCCTTTTGGCCTCGAAAAACAGCGGTTTTTCTCGGTCTGGAATTCGGTTCGCCGAATGGGATCGCGACAGTTCCTTACATAATGGCACTGTCTTTGTCTACCTTCCGGACTATCCAGTTGGACAGCAGGATGGTCAGGCAACCCGCCGCCGATTGGACAAAGGCGGCGGCCGAGGGCATGGAGATGTTGGTCGTCTGGCCAAGGGCGCGCCAGATGTAGACATCCAAGGTCTCGGTGACCTCAAAGAGGGAGGCCGACCCCTTGGGTACCTGGTAGAACAGGCCAAAATCCGAGTAAAAGATGCGCCCCACGCTGAGCAGGAACATCATGATCATCGTCACCTTGAGCATCGGCAGCGTAATAAAGCGAATCCGCTGCCACTTGGACGCCCCGTCGATGAGGGCGGCTTCGTACAGCGTCCCGTCGATGCCGCTGATGGCGGCCAAGTAGACGACCATGCCGTAGCCCATGCTCTTCCAGATGTTCAAAATGATCAGCAGGGAGGGCCAGATGGAGGGTTGCAGGTACCATAGTTCCTTGCCCATGCCCATGCTGTCGCGCACGGTGTTGAGAAAACCGAAGTCGTAGTTGAGGAACGCCTCCACGAAGTAGGCCACCACGACCCAAGACATGAAGTAGGGCAGAAACATGAAGGTCTGCGTTGTCTTCGCGATCTTTTTGCTGCGCAGCTGGGAGATCATGATGGCCAGGACGGTAGGCACGAGTACGTTGAGCACGATGAACAACAGGTTGTAGCCCAAGGTGTTGCGCAGGATGATCCAAGCGCTGTTGCTGGAAAAGAGGAATTCAAAATTCTTCAGGCCGCTCCATGGGCTTGTGACGAGGTTGGCAAAGAAGCTCTGGCCCGGCTGGAATTTAAAACTCACAAAGGCGATGATTATGCCGAACATGGGCAGGTAGCTGAAGCAGATGTACCAGACGAACGAGGGTATGGCAAGCGTCGTCAGCTCCAGATCGCCCTTCCGGAAACGGCGCCTTGTGTGCGCTTTCCATTTCTTTTTATCGGCCCTCGACTCCCGCGTTTTCAATTCGCACGCCTCCTGCCTGATAATTGCTCATGGCACGATATATTGCTGACCCCATTATAAAGCATTCCCCATAGGAAGGTAAAGAGAAAAATATATGGAGAATAGTAAAAAAACTATAGGTTGTTGAAGGTTGTTGACAGATCAGATCGCAATGGATATACTGTTATGGTAACATAGCCATCGTGGGCGCCAAGAAAGAGCCGCCCCGCGGGGCGTTAGAGGGGGATATCTGTGACCTTGCAACAAAATATCCGGAATTTTTGTATCATTGCCCATATCGACCATGGGAAATCCACGCTGGCCGATAGGCTCATTGAGCAGACGCGCGCCGTGGCCCAGCGGGAGATGGCCGAGCAGATCCTGGACAATATGGACCTGGAGCGGGAGCGGGGCATCACCATCAAGGCCCGCGCCGTCCGCCTGGACTACGTGGATGCCGACGGCACAGCTTACGCGCTCAACCTGATCGACACGCCCGGCCATGTGGACTTCAACTACGAGGTGTCCCGCAGCCTGGCCGCCTGCGAGGGGGCGTTGCTGGTGGTGGACGTCTCCCAGGGCATTGAGGCGCAGACCCTGGCCAACACCTATTTGGCGTTGGAACACAACCTGGAGGTGCTCCCGATCCTCAACAAGATCGACTTGGTGGCCGCGGATCCGGAGCGGGCCGTCCTCGAGATCGAAAACATCATCGGTCTGCCGGCCGCCGACGCGCCCCGCATATCGGCCAAGCTGGGTACCTGCGTCGAGGAAGTGCTGCCCTATGTCGTACAAGGCATCCCGGCGCCGGAGGGCGATCCGGGGGCGCCCCTGCGCGCGTTGATCTTCGACAGCCAGTACGATGCCTACAAGGGCATCATCGTGTTTGTCCGCGTCATGGAGGGGCGTTTGGCGCCCGGCATGGCTGTGCGCATGATGTCCACCGGCGCCGAGTTTTCCGTCGTGGAGGCCGGGGTCATGCGCCCGTTGGGTTTCGAGCCGCGCCCCAGCGGGATCGAAGCCGGGGAGGTGGGGTATTTCACCGCCTCCATCAAAAGCGTGCGGGATACATGGGTGGGGGACACGGTCACCGAAAGCGCCCGGCCGGCCACAAGCCCGCTGCCGGGATATCGCAAGGCGCAACCCATGGTGTTCTCCGGCGTCTACCCCGCCGACGGGGCTCGGTACCCCGATCTGCGCGAGGCGTTGGACAAGTTGCAGCTCAACGACGCTTCCCTGACGTTCGAACCCGAGACCTCCGTGGCCCTGGGGTATGGGTTCCGTTGCGGCTACTTGGGGCTCTTGCACATGGAGGTGATCCAGGAACGCCTGGAGAGGGAATACAACCTCGATCTCATCACCACCGCCCCCAGCGTCATCTACCGGATACACAAGACAAACGGAACGACGCTGACCATCGACAATCCGCTCAACTACCCAAACCCCAGCGAGATCGAAAGCGCCGAGGAGCCTTTCGTCAAGGCCAGCGTCATCACGCCCTCGGATTATACAGGTAGCATCATGGAGCTGTGCCAGCAGCGGCGCGGCGTGTTCAAGGATATGCAATATATGGAGGCCGGGCGGGTGGAACTGCACTATGAACTGCCCTTGGGCGAGATCATCTACGACTTCTTCGACGCCCTCAAATCCCGCACCCGGGGCTACGCATCGCTGGACTACGAGCTATCCGGCTACCGCAAGGGCAACCTGGTCAAGCTGGATGTCCTCCTCAACGGGGAGACGGTTGACGCGCTGAGTTTTATTGTCCACGCCGACGCATCCTACCCGCGCGCGCGCCGCATCGCCGAAAAACTCAAGGACAACATCCCCCGCCAGATGTTCGAGGTGCCGGTACAGGTGGCCATCGGGGGCAAGATCATCGCCCGGGAAACCGTCCGAGCCATGCGCAAGGATGTGCTGGCCAAGTGCTACGGCGGCGATATCACCCGCAAGAAGAAGTTGCTGGAAAAACAGAAAGAGGGCAAGAAGCGCATGCGTAGCCTGGGTAGCGTGGACGTGCCCCAAGAGGCGTTCATGGCGGTGCTCAAGCTGGACGAGTAGCGTGGATCGCGAGTTGCAACAGGCTCTCGGGCAACCCTTGCACCAGCGTGTTCGTCTCGGGGTCCCGGGCGGCGGACAGCGTCAGCGTCAGCGTCACCTTGACGCCCAGCTCGCGGAGTAGCGCGTCAGTTAGCACGTCCCCCCCCTCCCCCGGCGGGTAGGCGTAGGCTAGCAGGGGGTTTGCGGTCTCCCCCGGGGTCCCTCCCGGGGTTGCCCCTTCGGCCGGCGCCCAACTGCCGCGCAGGGCCGCAAAGTCCGAGCGGAACGCCTCGATATAGGCCGCTTCGCCGGCGCCATCGGGGTGTTGGCCCAGCGGCCCGGTCGCAAAGTACGTCGCCTCCATGCCATAGAGCCGCAAGACACGCAAAGCCGGCGCGATATCCAGCGGCCGGCCGCCATCCAGCGCGATGACGACGGGGCGCCCGGGCAACGGGGCGCCTTTTTCCACATAATCGACAATCTGCGCAAAGGAGACGCTCTGATAGCCGTCCGCCTGCAGCGCGGAGATTTGCGCCTCGAAATCGGCTATATCGGCTACGCCGTCAATACCGCCAATACCGTCTACGCCGGCGATGCCGCCGCCCCCCTCCGGTGGCCAAACCAGCACGGGCAGATCGGTTTCGTGGCGGTATGCCTGGGGCGGGTCCGCCAGGCGGGCAACATGATCCCCGACGTTCCCCGCCGTCACATACGCGCCGAAATCCGGCGGGAGGTACACCGACCCGTCGCCGAACATCCGGGCCAACATCATGGTGGCGAGCGAGGTGCGGAAATGCCTGATGTCATAAAAATACCGGGGGTCCTCGCTGACGGACGTGTAGGAAAAATCCCAGAAATCCACGGCGCCGGCCAGCGCGCGAAAAAACGCGTCCCGCTGCCCGGCGGGGGTTTCCTGCAAGTGGGCGTGACAAACCGGGGGGAACACCACGACAAGGTTGACGCCCCGCTCCCGGCACAACGACGAAATCGCCGCCACATCGGCGACGCATTCCTCGATGCGCCAAAGGGTTTTTTGCTCTGGATCGGTTTTCGCGAAGCGCGGGTGCTTTATCAAGTACGCCGCCAAGTCCCCGATGGGTTCGTTGTCCAGTTTCTTCATGTCAAACCCCCCCGTTTCCGCGACGTATGCGTCAAAGGATTGCGGAAGGTAGGCGGCCTGGGGGCGCGAGGCAACCTTATTCATCGCGTACCGCATGTCGGCCAGCATATAGCTGACAGACTGCGCGGCGGGGGAATCCCCGGTCGCCACCCATGCGGGCATCATATGGGTCAGCCTGGTGGCGGCCGTGTTGTGTGTGGCGCCGTCGGCGAAGCTGACCGCCAGGACAATGTTTTTCACGGGGTAGTGCCCGATAAGGTATTCGATGAGCAACCGCGAGCGGCGCATATCGCCGCCGTTGCCGCAGAGGTTGAAGAACTTCCCGTCCATGTAGCGCCCCAACGCTTCGACCGGGATGGATCCGGCGACGGAGGAACCGACGAGATAGGAGTCGTACGCCTGCGCGTGCCGGTCCAAATAGGCGATTTTGGCCAGGCGTTGGTTGTTGGTGTAATTGAAGTCATACCAGTCGTAGACGGGATCGCCGAAAATGCCGAAGGGATCGACCAGGATATTGAGCGCCGCCACCGCGCACAAGACCATGGCGATGGTAGCTGGGAACATGATGAGCCAGGTCTTGGACTTCATGGCAAACCCTCCATCCAGCCATCGTCCATGTCCGCGCCCACCGTAAAATACGGCAGCTGCAACAGGCTCTGGGGCAACGACCACACCACCGTCGTGCGGCTGAGGGCCTCGGACGGGACAAGCGTGATACGCACGCCCATCTCGGAGAGCAACACTTCTTGGCGCAAGGAGACCCCCCTCGGCGGATAGGCGTAGACCGGCTCAGTGTCCCCCGTCGCTTGTGCCCACGCATCGCGCAGCCGGGCGAAATCGGATCGGAACGCCTCGATGTACGCCATTTCGTCGCCATCCTCCGCCGCGGCGCCCAACCCGGCGCTCAGCCCATCGCCCAACCCATCGCCCGTGATAAACGTCGATGCCTCCATACCGTAGTGTTCCAAGATCCCAAAGGCCGGCGATCCGGCCTCCAAATACCCGCCCGCAAAGGTGATGACGACAGGGTTTTCGGGCAACGGCGCGCCCCGCGTCACATATGCGGCTACCTGCGCGAACGTGACGCTTTGACAGCCGACCGCGCGCAACGCGGCGATCTTAGCCTCGAAATCGGACATATCCCCGTCGGCGGGCAGCGCGAAGGAGAGGACATGCAGCTTTGTTTCATAGTCTCCCCGGACGAGCAACTCATCCAAACGCTTGGTGTGCGCCTTGGCGTTGTCGGCGGTCACAAGCACCCCAAAGTCATCCGGGATGTACAGCGAGTTGTCGCCGAAGATCCGCGCCAGCATCACGTTGACCAAGGGGCCGCGGAAATGCCCGACATCATAGAAATATCTGGGATCCCCGCTGAGCGAGGAGTGGGAGAAATCCCAATAATCCGTGACGCCCGCTAACTTACGCAGGAAGGTAGCCCGTTCCTTGGTGGGCGTGGCCCGCAAAGAGGCCGTATAGTTCGGGGGGAACACAACGAGGAGGTTGATGTCGTTTTCCCGGCAGAGGGAGGCGATGGCCGCCACCTCGCCGACACAGTCGTCGAGGTGCTCCAGCACCGGCGCGCTCGGCCTCTTTTTGGAAAAATCGCTGTGTTTCTTCTTATACGCCGTCTTGCCCCCGATGGGTTCAAAGTCCTGCCAGGTCCTGTTGCGCTCCCCCCTTTCGGGGTAATAGGCATTAAAGGACTTGGGCAAATAGGTGACCTGCTGGGCGTAGGAGATCTTGTCCAGCGCGTGTTTCGGGTCGGCCAGCAAATATCGCGCGTATTGCGCGGCGGCGGAGGAACCGTCCACCCGCGCGGGCAAATAACTCGACAAACGGCCTGCCGGATCCACTTCGTAGGACTTGGCGTCGGTGATGCTCACGACGAGAACGATGTTTTTGACCGTATAGTGTTCCACGATGTATTCGGCCAATATCCGCGTGCGGTGCATGTCGGCGCCATTGCCAAACAGATTGTAGAAGCGCGCGCCTGTGTACTGATTGAGCAACTCCACGGGGATGGAGCCGGCGACGGACGTTCCCAGCAGATACGAGTCATAGCGGTCGTGGTACCGGTCCAGGTATGCCACCTTGGCCATGCGCTGGTTGCGGGAGATGTTGTAGGCATACCAGTCGAAAACGGGATCCCCGAACAGGCCAAAGGGGTCGACCAGGGCGTTGAGCGCCGCCAACATGCCCAGGACGACAAGGATGGTGATCAGGAACAGGATGAGCCATGTCTTGGATTTCATAGAGGCACCCATAGGTCAAAACCCCGCATAAATGAATTGCTGCGCCACATAGCTGTCGCGATAGATCCCGAAGAACAGGATGATGACGATGGCCGCCACCATCACGGCCCACTGTGTGAGGAAGTTCCTCTTTTCCAGGCTGCGGCGGATTTCCACGCCACGCTCCTGACGGAAACTCACCGCGAAGAGCAGCGCGGCGGAGAGCGCCAAGACAATCAAGTCGGTCACGTCCAGCCCCAGATTCAGGAGCGTGCCGTCGGCCAGCTGGAAAAACTTGGGCACCGTCACGGTCCGCTCCATCATACGAAGCGAAGTCATCAAGGTGGCCGCGCGGGAAAAGTAACGGCCCACGCAGAGCAAGAGGAAGGTGCGCAAGATGGCGAACACCCGCCACTTTCGGTTGCCCGGCGCAATCCCCAGGCGTTTCTTGATCCGCGCGTACCTCTTTTCCAGCAACGTCGACGCCGTGATGATCACGCCGTTGTATAATCCGAAAGCGACGAACTTGAAGCTGGCGCCATGCCATATGCCGATCACAAAAAAGACGACAAAGGTCGCAAGGCTGGCCGGGACAATCTTGCCCGCATCCCGCCCCCACTTGCGGCGCAGCGTTTTCCCCAGCTTCGCAAAGGGCTTTGACAACGCGATGGGGTAAAAGAGGTAATCCCGCATCCAAGACCCCAGCGTGATATGCCATCGCTGCCAAAACTCGGACACGCTGCCGGCAAAATAGGGGCGGCGGAAGTTTTCGTCCATCCGGATGCCCAAGCATTGGGCCACGCCGCGCGCCATGTCGATACCGCCGGAAAAATCACAATAGATCTGCAGGCAGTAAAAAATGACGCCGACAAAGATGAGGGCGCCCCCGTATGACGTATATTTGGAAAACACCGTATCCACCAGCACGGCCGCGCGATCCGCGATCACCATCTTCTTGAAGGCGCCCCACAACATGAGCTGGATACCATATTTCATCTGGTCGGCATCGAAGCGGTGGGGTTTGTAGAGCGTTTCGGACAGGCGGCCGTGCCGCCCGATGGGGCCTTGGATCACTTGGGGGAAAAAGGAGACAAACAACGCCAAGCGCAACGGGTTGCGGTCGGGCTTGATTTTTTTCCGATAGACGTCGAGCATGTAGCCGACCGACTGGAAGATGTAAAAGCTCAGCCCCAAGGGCAGGAGCAGGCCCAGCCTGGGAAGCCTGGCGCCTATGCCCAACAACGCGAACAGGTTGTCCAGGGCGGTGGCGGTAAAGTCAAAATATTTTACCGTGAACAGCAGCCCAA
>Ga0123353_10005486_pt1 | contig 16665 bp, 15 predicted proteins | sample TergutLab28metaG_3_FD_92763 | JGI IMG/M metagenome (GOLD analysis project Ga0123353, IMG submission 92763) | Labiotermes labralis P3 segment gut microbial communities from Petit-Saut dam, French Guiana - Lab288 P3 | ecosystem: Host-associated > Arthropoda: Insects > Digestive system > Gut ...
AAGGAAGGCCGCGGGGTGTGCAAGGCCTTCACCGCCGGCGTGGAGTTCAGTTTCGGACCGGCCGCCGCGGAGATCGGTCCGGCGCTGCTGGAGTTTCTGACGTCGATGCCGCTGGCCATCCGGTGCCCCAACTCCGTGCTGCTGTCGCACTCGCTGCCGTCGGCGACGCGCATGGAAAAAGTGGACCTGACCTTCGCCCGCCGCGACTACGCGCCCGAGGCGATGTCCCGCGGCGGAATGGCCTACGAGTGGACCTGGGGCCGCCAACAGACACCCGAGCAGTTGCAGGAGATCGCCCGGCGGATGGGCGTGACGTTTTTCGTGCTGGGGCACCGCCACAGCGGAAACGGGTGGGAAAAAATCACCGACACCGCCATTTGCGTCTCCAGCGACAACGAGCACGGCCACCTGCTCCAGATGGACGTCCGCCAGCCGGCGACGTTCGAGGGAATCGTCAGCCGCCTGAGACCGATCGTCGCGCTGGGAGGCCGATCATGATTGAGTTGCCCCCAAAACAGAAAACGCACCTTCGCGCACAGGCGCAGCGGCTTCGACCGACCACCGCCGTCGGAAAGGCCGGACTGACCGACGCCGTGACCGCCACCGTCTCCCGGCTGCTGGACCAGCACGAACTGGTGAAAATCACCCTCCCCGCCGGACCCGCCCAGGACCGACACGACACCGCCCAAACCCTCGCCGCCGCCACCCACGCCGCCCTCGTCACCGTCGTCGGCAGGACGGCCGTGCTCTATCGGCCCCAATAGGCTGTCAGGCTTTTAGACGGTTAGTCTAACAGTCTAACAGCCTACTCCGCCGCCGCGTCGTCGTTCTCCGTCAATCCCGCCTGAGCGCGAATGGCCTGTACGTCCAGTTTGCGGAGGTATTTCGGCAGATCGACCCAGATTTCGTGGAACCCGAAGCCGCCCTCTCGCATTTCGCGAATGGCGTCCTCCTTGTCCCAGCCCTGCACGGCCATGCGGTAGACCGCGCACATCGTGCCGGTGCGGTCGGCGCCGTGCTGGCAGTGCACGAACACGGGTTGGCAGGCGGGGTCGGTGACGATTTTCAGAAAACGCACCACGTCCTCGTCCTCCGGGTGCCAGGCCTTCATGCCGATGGACTCGTACACCAGCCCCGTGCCGCGGATCATGTCGCGGTCGGAGTGGGACGACCGCAGATTCACGACGGTTTTGATGCCCATCTCTTCGAGGCGGCGAAATCCCTCCGCCGAGGGCGGCTGGGCGCCGCGATAGAGCGTGTCGCTCACGCGATGGAAATTCGGAAGCCCCTCCGCCTGGACCGGCCAGGCCCATGCCGCATCCCGACCGCCCAGAACCGAGGCGTCGGCCTGCTCCTCCGAGGGCGAGAACGCGGGCACATTCCCCATCAAGACGTAGTAGGCGGCCAGGGTCAATCCCGCCAGGCAAAACAGCACAATCGCTATGAGCAGAACGCGTTTCATCGTGGCCTCGCTCCAATTCTCCGCCCCCGCTGCCGCGTACATTACCACGGTTCCGCACGACAATCCATACACTCTCGCCGCCATGTGTGCTACGATATACATAAAGGAATCGTTCATGTCCGGCATTCATGACAACATTCTGGGCGTCGTCGGCCGAACGCCGCTGGTGCGGGTCCGTCGCGTGGTTTCGTCGCGGGCCGTCGTGCTGGCGAAACTCGAAGGGCAGAATCCGCTGGGGTCGGTGAAAGACCGTATCGGCGTGGCCATGATCGACGCCGCCGAGCGCGACGGGCGGCTGCCACCGGGGGCGACCCTCGTGGAACCCACCAGCGGAAACACGGGAATCGCGCTGGCGTTCGCCGCCGCCGTCAAAGGTTATCGCCTGCGGCTGACCATGCCCGACTCCATGAGCGCCGAACGTCGCAACGTGCTCAAGGCCCTCGGTGCGGAACTGGTGCTGACCCCGGCGGCCGAGGGCATGCCCGGCGCGATCCGCCGGGCGGAGGAAATGGTGCGGGCGGACAACACGGCGTTCATGCCGCAGCAGTTCGAAAACCCCGCCAACCCGGAGATTCACCGGCGGACGACGGCGGAGGAAATCTGGGCCGACACCGACGGCCGGGTCGATCTGTTCATCAGCGCCGTCGGCACGGGCGGAACGATCACGGGCGTCGCGCGGGGGCTGAAGGCCCGCAAACCGTCCGTCCGGGCCGTCGCGGTCGAACCGGCGCAGAGCCCCGTGTTGACGCAGACGCTCCGCGGCCAGCCGCTCACGCCGGGTCCGCACAAGCTCCAGGGCATCGGCGCGGGATTCGTGCCGAAGGTGCTCGACCTGTCCGTCGTCGACGACGTGCTCGCCGTCGATCAGGACCAGGCCATCGAATACGCCCGCCGCGCCGCCCGCGAAGAAGGCCTCTTCGTCGGCATCTCCAGTGGCGCGGCGCTGCTCGCGGCGGACATTGTCGCAAATCGGCCGGAGAATGAAGGGAAAACGATCGTCGTGATTCTGCCGAGTTTCGGCGAACGATACCTTTCGACGGTTTTGTTCGATTTCTGAAAACGCCTCGCGGCGGTTTGCCTCTTTGCGCTGTAGGACGTTGTGTAAAGCAAAACGTTTTGCATTACACAACGTCCTACAGCGCAAAGAGGCAAGCCGCCGCGAGGCGTTTTTCGTCTTCGAACCGGTTGCTTTTCGCCAATCATACGTCTACAACTATACATACGCAATCAAAGGAGCATCCATGACGCAGACGGCGACGAACACGCTCGCGGCGACAGGCCCGCTTTCGGACGATTTGCTCTGGAAAATCGACGCCTACTGGCGGGCGGCCAATTATCTTTCGGTCGGGCAGATTTACCTCTACGACAACCCGCTGCTCAAAGAGCCCCTCCAGGCCGCTCACGTCAAACCGCGGCTGCTCGGACACTGGGGCACCACGCCGGGACTGAACTTTCTCTACGTCCACCTCAACCGCGTCATCAAAAACCGCGGCCTGGACATGCTCTACGTCACAGGCCCCGGTCACGGCGGGCCGGCACTGGTCGCCAACGTGTATCTGGAGGGGACGTACAGCGAATTTTACCCGGAGATTTCGCAGGACGAGGAGGGCATGAAAAAGCTGTTCATGCAGTTTTCGTTCCCGGGCGGCATCCCCAGCCACGTCGCGCCGGAGACGCCGGGGTCGATCCACGAGGGCGGCGAGTTGGGCTACGCGCTCACGCACGCGTTCGGGGCCGTGCTGGACAATCCCAACCTGATCGCCGCCTGCGTGATCGGCGACGGCGAAGCCGAGACCGGCCCGCTGGCGGCCAGTTGGCACGGAAACAAATTCCTCAACCCGCGCCGCGACGGGTGCGTGCTGCCGATTCTGCACCTCAACGGCTACAAAATCGCAGGCCCGTGTTTCCTGGCCCGCGTTCCGCACCGCGAGTTGGAGGAGCTTTTCCGCGGATTCGGTTACAATCCGTACTTCGTCGAGGGCGACGAACCGGCCGCGATGCACCAGCAAATGGCGGCCGTGCTGGACCAGGTGTTCGACGAAATCCGGGCCATTCAGTCCAACGCGCGCGAGCACGGCGTCCCCTCACGCCCCACCTGGCCGATGATCGTCCTCCGCACGCCCAAAGGCTGGACCGGGCCCAAAGAGGTCGACGGAAAACTCGTCGAGGGCACGTTCCGCTCGCACCAGGTTCCGCTCTCGGGCTTCAACGACAGCGTCACGCACGTTCACGAACTCGAAGCCTGGATGAAGAGCTACCGCCCCGAGGAACTTTTCGACGCGACAGGCCGACTGCGGGGAGACGTCGCCGAACTCGCCCCCGCCGGCACGCACCGCATGGGCGCCAACCCGCACGCCAACGGCGGGCACCTGCTGCGCGACCTCCGCCTGCCGGACTTCCGTTCGTACGCGGTGGACATCCCCGCACCCGGCAGTGTGCAGACCGAATCCACGAAAATCCAGGGCAATTTCATCCGCGACGTGCTGCGGAACAACATGAACACCTTCCGCGTCTTCAGCCCCGACGAGACGGCCTCCAACCGCTGGGGCGCCGTCTTCGACGTCACCACACGCTGCTTCATGGGCGAAATTCTGCCCACGGACGAAAAAGTCAGCCCCGACGGCCGCGTGATGGAAGTGCTCAGCGAACACCTGTGCGAAGGCTGGCTGGAGGGGTATCTGCTCACGGGCCGGCACGGGTTTTTCAGTTGTTACGAAGCCTTTATTCACATCATCGACTCGATGTTCAACCAGCACGCCAAGTGGCTGAAGACCTGCCGCGAGATTCCGTGGCGGTCGCCGATCGCGTCGCTGAACATTCTGCTCTCCAGCCACGTCTGGCGGCAGGATCACAACGGGTTCAGCCACCAGGACCCCGGATTCATCGACCACGTGGTGAACAAAAAGGCGTCGATCATTCGCGTGTATCTGCCGCCCGACGCGAACACGCTGCTGTCGGTGACGGACCACTGCCTCCGCAGCCGCGATTACGTCAACGTCGTCGTGGCGGGCAAACATCCGATGCCGCAGTGGCTGACCATGGACCAGGCCGTCAAGCACTGCACGGCTGGCATCGGCATCTGGGAATGGGCCAGCAACGACTCCGGCGGCGAGCCGGACGTCGTGATGGCCTGCTGCGGCGACGTGCCGACGCTCGAAACCCTGGCGGCCGTGGACATCCTGCGGCGCACCATGCCCGATTTGAAAGTCCGCGTCGTGAACGTCGTGGATTTGATGACCATTCAGGACCACCGCGAGCACCCCCACGGCCTGACCGACGCGGAATTCGACGTGCTCTTCACGAAAGACAAGCCGGTGATTTTCGCGTTCCACGGCTATCCGTTCCTGATTCATCGGCTGACGTATCGCCGGACGAATCACGTGAACATTCACGTCCGCGGCTATAAGGAGGAGGGCACCACGACCACGCCGTTCGACATGACGGTGCTGAACGACCTGGACCGCTTCCACCTGGTCGGCGACGTGATCGACCGCGTGCCGAAACTCGGCCACCGGGCGGCGTACGCCAAACAGGCCATCCGCGACAAACTCATCGAACACCGGCTGCATATCCGCACGTATGGAGAGGATTTGCCTGAAGTCCGCAATTGGACGTGGGGACAGGCGTAAAGATTAGGCTGTTAGACGGTTAGGCTTTTAGACGGTTAGGCGCGACAAGCCTTTGCGAAAAACATTTCGCGAAGGCTTGCCGTTTTGCGCTGTCGGACGTTGTGTACAACGAAACGTTCTTTGCGCCAAAAGCATCTGTCCTAGCCCCGAAGGGGCGGCGTTGGGTAGCCCAGGGCGAGCGGTACTCCGCGAGCCCTGGGACCATGTGTTGTTCGGAACTCTTTCATCGTGCCTGACGCCACTGGCCGAGGTCACACCGTCACGCGAATACGGCATCGAACGACGCGCACATGGGATTGTGCGCGTCGTTCGATGCCGTATTCGCGTGACGGTGTGACCTCGGCCAGTGGCGTCAGGCACGATTTGCTATCGCTTGTCAAAGGACGTGGATGTCGTCCACTTCGATCAGGTAGCCATTGCCGCTCTCCGTAATCGTCAACTCGAGCGACAGATCGGATCGGCCTTCTTCGGCTGTCCAGAGGCTCATTCGCACAGACCATCGCGGTAGTGATGCATTCTTGACCTGTACCACGTCAAGGTCTTCGTACGCCTCTTCCGGCGGGGCAACCAAAACTCGGCCGTACTGCCGTATCGCACCAGCCATATCATTGGCACTGAGCCTCGTTCCCGCCGTAAGGTTATCTAGTTCCGCGTATTTCTCAGCAACCAAAAGGGCAATTACCAACTTCACCGTGTTGGCAAACTTTTTTTCATACGATGTTCTTTCATCAATCGCGTACCGGTTCTACATCCGCCAGCGGAATCTCCATCTCAAAAATGCCGCTCTGCACGACGGCGAGTTGTTTCTCCGTGTTAATTCGAATGAGCGTCGCGCGTTTCTGAAACGGCACGACGTACACCGGCTGCCCCGGCTTAACGGCGAGCAATTTGTTAACATTCTCCCGTGCCGCCCGCCCCGCCGCGTGCCGACGCTGCATCGGCTGCACTGATGCCGGTTCGTTGTCTTCGTCATCATGTCCCTGCGGCCCGGCGCTGCCACGTGAGCCGGCGCGAGCCGGCGGGGCGACATGCCCGCCGCCTCGCGGCCCCTGACGACCGCGACCATGCCCCTCCTCGCGCACCACCCGCGCAAACGGCCCCTGCTGCGGGAATAACTCCGCCAGCGGCACCTCCATCGTCTCGCCGACCAGCGTTCGCACGCTCGCCTTGCCCTGGCCGTAATCCACCGCCGTCAGCGTCCCATGGCCGGGCGGGCGCGACATCGGCACGTCCTCGCCGACCTTCATCGCCCCGATCAGCCCCAGCCAGGCGTCGAACTGGCGCGAACGCTCCTTCTGCTCGCGTAAACTCCGCTCGTGCTCCTGCTGCACGCGGAGCGCCTGCGCGGCGGCCCGCTCGCCCGCAGCCGCCTGCGACAACATCTGCTGACGCACCGCGTTAATCTGCCCCCGCACAGCCTCCTGGCCCAGGTCCGGCATCAACTCGCGGAGCGGCACCTCGACCTGGAGCGGATCGGCATTCACCACCGCGATCTGCCGGTGCAACTCCAGCCTCGCCAACCGCCCCATCCGCCCCAGCGAGGGCACGAACACGTTGTCGCCCTCCTTCAACTCGCCCAAGCCCGCCAGCCAGGCGCTGAACTCCTCCTGCAACCGGCGCACATCCGCCAGTTTGGCTTCGTACGCCGTCTGCTGATTCTGCGCCGCCAACTGCGCCTCCGCCGCGGCGGCCCGGGCCTGCTCGGCGTCCTGACGAACCAGGCTCGTCGCCTGAATCGCCCGGCGGAACTGCTTGCCCTGCTGATTCATGTACTGCCGCGCCGCCCCGACAATCTGCCGCGGAAGCCCCAAATGGGCGGCCACCGAAATCGCGTGACTCTCCCCCGGCGTGCCGATCAGCAGATGGTACGTCGGACGAAGCGTCTCCGAATTGAACGCCACGCTCGCGTTGTCCACCCGGTCCTTCGAGTACGCGTACGCCTTCAGCACGCTCAAATGCGTCGTCACCACGCACGCACAGCCGATCCGCCGCACCTCGTCCAGAATCGCCTGCCCGATCGCCCCGCCCTCGTCCGGGTCCGTGCCACTGCCCAACTCGTCCAGCAGCACCAGGCTGGCCGCATCGGCCTTTCGCAAAATGTACCGCACCCGCTTGATGTGGGCCCCGAACGTCGAGAGCGACTGCTCCAGCGACTGCTCATCGCCGATGTCGATGAACACGTCGCGATAGGCCGGCATCACCGCCCCCCGCCGCACGGGAATGTGCATCCCGCTCTGCGCCATCACCACCAGCAACGCCACCGTCTTGAGCGCCACCGTCTTGCCCCCCGTGTTCGACCCCGTGATGATTAAGACATCGAAGTCTTGCCCGAGGCGGATGTCGATGGGGACAACAGTGACAAGCGACAAGCGACCAGCGACAAGAGAAGGATCATCCTGCCGCCGCGAATCTTCGCTTCCCGCGAGTCGCTCTTCGCCTCCGGCAGAAGCCACAAAATCATCCGAACGTTTCCCACTCTTGTCGCTGGTCGCTGGTCGCTTGTCACTTTCCGCCTTTTCAATCAGCAACGGGTGCCTCGCCTGGTGGAACACCAACGGCCCGCGTTCGGCGATCTCCGGGCAGGTGAAGTCGAATTGATACGCGTACTGCGCCTTCGCCGTCAGCACGTCGATATGCGCGAGGCTCCGTAACGTCGTGCGGATGCTATCGCCGACGGCGAAAATCCGCAACGCCAGTTGGCTGAGCAGGCGCTGGATTTCCCGCCGCTCGTCTTCGGCCAGGTCGCTGAGGCGGTTGTTCAACTGCACGCAGGCTTCGGGTTCGACGAACACCGTCGCCCCGCTGTGCGACGCGCGATGCACCACCCCCGGCAGCCGGCCGCGGTTTTCCGCCTTGACGGGCAGCACGTACCGATCCCCGTGCAGCGTGACGACGGCCTCCTGGAGCAGTTTGGCCACCTCGCCCTGCCGCACGTAGCTGTGGATCAAGCTATGAATCGCCGCGGCCGTGTCCGCCATCGCCCGCCGCACCTCGGCCAACTTGTGACTGGCCCGGTCGCTCACCACGCCGTCGGGGTCAATGACGGCCCGCACGGCGTCGATCTCGCCCTGAAACTCGCCGATCCCCGCCGCCATCGCCAACAGCAGCGGCATCGTTTCCGGCAGGGCGAGCAAATAGCGACGCACGTTCATCGCCCCGTCGAGCGTTCCGGCGATAACGAGAAAGTCCTCCGCCGTCGCCCCCCCACCGGGCGCCGCCCGCTCCAGCGCAGCCGCGATGTCCACCACCCCGCCGAACGGCGGCAAGCCCACGTCCCGCAGCGCCGCCACCATCTGACTGACCTGTTCCAACCACTCGCGAATCACGGCCGGGTTGCGGCTGGGCCCGATCCGCCCCGCCAACTCCCGCCCCAGCCCACACCGGCAGAACCGCGCCAAAATCGCCCGAACGGCATCAAACTCAATTTTGTCCAGCGTAAACGAATCCACGTTGCCTCACTCCACGGTTGGCGTCATTATACAACCCGTCACTTCGAGCCGTTCGGTTTGGGTTCCGGGACCGCCAGCGCTTCCTTGACTCCGACACGTTCTACCAGGTCGAGGCATTCGAGCAACAGTCTGTACTGTTTTTTCTGTTCGGCGCTGACCGTCCATGCGACGCTGCTTGTCGTGCCCGGCACATTTTTTTTCTCCACATCCGACGACGCCTTGCCGCCCAGCATGGTCACATAGGCCTCTTCCGAATTGGCGATGGCCGTCAAAAGTTTACGGTCCAACGGCAGATCGACGCTCTCGCTGATCCCGGCAAATCGTCCTGCCGGCACCACCACTTCTCCGCCGGTAGTGACGACGCCAGCCGCTCTCAGCACTTCCCGGTCCACGTTTTTGTCGTCGAATTTGATCTCATGCTCGTCGCCGTCAATCCGAACGTAAAACGCCCGCATGAACAACCACTCGCCGGTCTCGATCCCGCTCGCGACTCGCAGCGACGCCTTGCCCTTGCTGTCGATGGAAAGATAGGGCCGAAAATAACAATAATGGATCGGCCAGGGCTGGAAAATTTTTCCACCGCCGCGGGGCGAAATAAAGGTGCGCCCGACGCGGTTGTCCTGCTCGATCCCGAACACCGTCCGTAGTTCGATGGCCTTTTTTTCCGCTTCCGTAATCGCGATGGGTTTGACGTTGAACGTTTTCGTGACCAGTTGTTTATTGAAGGGTGGAACGGCCGATTTTTTCACGGCGGGTTTCACCGCCGGTTTCGCGGCCGTTGGTTTCTTGACCTCCATTCGCTGCACCGTGAAGACCGCTCCCTTTTCGGGGTCCAGTTTTTCCACGGCCGCCAGGAACGCCGCCGCATCGGAGATGTTGGTGGCATTGACTCGGATAATCACGTCGCCCACCTGCAATTGTGCGGCCTGAGCGGGCGAGGAATGAGAAAACCCTTGAATGGACGCCCCCTTGGCGGGCAGCCGCTTTCCGAATTCTGTAATATGGGCACGGATCATCACCTCTGTCGCGGGGAGATGGGCGGAATAGGAAGGCGGTATGGCCGCCTCGGGATCCGTCAATTTCTTTTTGACGTCGGCCACATCCACGACGTCAACCCCCAGATACAGCGAACGCTCCCCCGCGGGCCGCGATGCCGCGAACGCGTCGGCCGACGAAGACGCCGCCGGCGTCGTCGCGGGTGTCACCGCGGGCGTACCGGCCGGCTTACTGGCCGGCACCGCCTCACGAGGCCGAACGGGTTTCGCCGCCTGCGCGAACACGTCGCCCGCAACGAAAACCGCCAAAACGACTGCCCCTCGCCAATACGCCATCCACATGACTGCTCCTTTCAACGGATACCCGGTTTATCCAACGATAGTCTACCGTCTTCGTCGTCCGTTATCCACGGTTTATGGGGACCGATCAGGGGCTTTCCGTTCGAAAAAACGGAAAGACCCTGCGCGAAATATTCCTTGACTCCACGCGTTTTACCGTACAGATTACTCTACAGAAAGGACGCATCATGACGATCCACTCTGACGGCAACCGCGGGGAAAAATTGCGTTGGCGCACCGTTGTTCTTATCCATGCCGTGATCGTAACGGCGATGCTGACGGCCGCCGCCTGCCGGTCCGCGGATGACCCGCCGCCGGCCGAGAAACCGGACACGTCGCAACCCGCCGAAGGGCCCGATGCGTCGCAGGCCGTCGAGGAAACCGTCGAGGAACCGGACGAGTGGACAACCGCCGAGACGTCGGACGAGTGGCCAACCACCGAAGAACCGGGCTACGCACAGACAATCACCGAAGAACCGGACCCGTCACCGCCGGCCGGGAAATCGGACAATTCACAACCGGCCGAGGGGACAGACACGTCACAAACGGCCGCCGAGGAAGAGGAAGCGACAGACAAATCGCCAACCGTCGAAGGGCCGGACAACGCACAAACCGCCGACGAACCGGCCCCGTCGCAAACGGCCAGGAAACCGGACAAGTCGCAGACCGTCGAGGAGTGGGTAAAATCGAAGGGGCTGCAAATCAACGAAAAGGACAAAAGAGGCAGGACCCTGGTGCACCTCGCCGTCCAGGCAGGCCGGGTGGACGTGCTGAACTGGCTGAAGACGCAGGGCGTGGAGATCGACGTCAACGACAAAGACGACACCGAATGGCCGCTGATGACGATCGCGGCCGCGGGAGGACACATCGACGTCATGCAATGGTTGAAGGAGCGCGGCGCGGACATCAACACCAAGGACGGCGACCGAACGGCCGTTCATTGGGCGGTCTTTTTTCGACAGTCCGAGGCCATGAAGTGGCTGGTCGAACAAGGCGCGGACATCCACGCCAAGGACGGCGGCGGCCAATCGCCGATCCACATGGCCGCGTTTGGCGACAACATCGAGGCCATGCGGTGGCTGGTGGAACACGGTGCGGACGCCAGCGCCAAGGACAACGAGGGCGTCACGCCCATGCACATGTCCTGCGGAAAAATCGAGACCATGCGGTGGCTGAAGGAACAGGGCGCCGACGTCAACGCCAGGGCCAACGACGGCAAGACGCCGATGTTCTGGGCGGCCCGGAGCAACAACACCGAGGGCATGGCGTGGTTGAAGGAGCAGGGCGCGGACATCAACGCCAGGGACAACGACGGTCGAACGCCGATGCACGAGGCGACCCCGCACGGCCAGATCAACGCCATCACGTGGTTGAAGGACCAGGGCGTGGATGTCAACGCCAGGAACGGCCATGGCGAGACGGTCATGTTTGAGGCGGCCCGGTATGGCCAGCTTGAGGTCATGAAACGGCTGAAGGAGTTTGGCGTCGACCCCAACGCCAAGGACGACTTTGACGTGACGCCCCTGTTTGGGGCGGCCAGCGATGGCCATATTGAGGTCATGGCGTGGCTGAAGGAGCAGGGCGCGGATGTCAACGCCAAGGCCAAGAATGGCGTGACGCCCCTGTTCGGGGCGGCCATCATGGGCCACATCGAGGCCATGGCCTGGTTGAAAGAACATGGCGCGGACGTCAATACCAAGACCAAAAACGGCCAGACACCGTTATCGTTCACCGCGTACTCCCCCAGTAAAAAAGCCGGAGAAGCCGCCCGAAAATGGCTGCTCGATCATGGCGCGAGCGAGTGACGCCAAAGCAACCACGATTGACTTTCCCCCGCCTGTCGATATGCTACAGGCGTACGAAGCACAGCACGTGCCCGTAGCTCAGTTGGATAGAGCGGCGGTTTCCTAAACCGCAGGTCGGAGGTTCGAATCCTCCCGGGCACATTGAAAATAAAGGACTTATGGCGCTTAGAAAACTGAGAAACAGACTTCTACACCCGTTTCTACACCCGTTAAGCCCTTGACGGTATTCGGAGAGTGATGTAGTTTGGAGGCATGAAAGCCAAGAAGCCATCCAAGCCGTACAAGGAATTTCCGCTTTTTCCGCATGCGGGCGGTGTTTGGGCAAAAAAAATTCGAGGCGAATTTCACTATTTCGGTCCGTGGTCCGATCCAAACGGCGCCTTGGACAAGTACCTCAAGGAGCGAGATTTTCTCTACGCCGGAAAGCCGCCGCCATTGCCGGATGGCGTTACCCTGCTGGAGTTGGCCGACAGGTACATGGCGTCAAAACTTGCTGCCGTCGAACGTGGCGAATTGAACCGACAGCACTACCGAGACTGCAAGCGTGATACCCAACTGGCTTCCGACACACTTGGGCCTAGGCGCCTCGCCAGCACGCTGACAATGGAAGATTTCCGTGTGCTCCGCGCAAAAATTTCCGATGGACGCAATGCCACAACCATCACCAACACCGTCAACCGCATCCGGGCGATGTTCACTTGGGCACACCGCAAAGCGAAAATCATCGACAGTCTCCCTGATTACGGAGACGAATTTTCTCCCCCGCCGCTGCGAATCCGTCGCAAGGCACTCCGCGAAGGTGGGCCTCGCGACATGGCTCCAGAGGCCATTCACGCCATGCTCGACGCGGCGAAAGAAGCCTCTTTCAACCAGCTACTCAACCTCCGGGCGATGATCCTGTTGGGCATCAACTGCGGCATGGGCAACACCGACTGCGCCGCGTTGACATTCGCCGACATTGACCTAAAGGCCGGGTTCATCGACAACCATCGCCCGAAAACCGAAGAACATCGGCGTGCCGCGCTCTGGACCGAAACCATCAAGGCCATTCAGGACGCCATTGAACGACGAAAAAAACTGATAAAGAAACGAGGACCGCTGCCTGCTGACCTGAAGGACATTGTTTTTTTGACGAAACACCGAAGACCCTACGTGAGCTATGACGAAACCGGCGAGTCAAAGTCCGACGCCGTTGGACAGGAGTTTTTAACGCTCGCCCGGTCGCTTGGGATCAAACACAGCTTCTACGACCTCCGCCGGACGTTCTGCACCATCGCCGACGAATCACTCGACGGCGCCGCCGTCAAGCTCGTCATGGGCCACCGGCCACACAAGAGCGATATGACGAGCGTGTACAGGCAACGATTACCGGATGAACGCTTGCAGGCCGTCGCCCAGCGCGTTCGAACATGGCTGTTCGGCCAAAGCGTGACGACACCGACGATGGCAGAGAAAACTCCAGATCGTCCTCAAGAACCTCCAGCACCAAAACACGCCAAGCCTAGACGCGCCACGTTGGCCCACAAGAGACGATCTTCTCAAAAGAGCGCATAAAAAACCGGCGAGTATGTCGCCGGGAAAAACGAGGGATCGTATTTTTATTTTTTCTTCGCACGTAACTTCTGGAACTCTCCAAGGTCGGCGCCAACAGCATCGGCCATGTCAGCGGCAACGGTTATGGACGGCTCATGCGAGTCGCTGATGTATTCGGAAATCTGGTTCTGCCGTTTCCCGACGGCGCGGGCAATCACTACCTGGCTGACTCCAGCCTTTTCGATCTTCTCGCCGATCCATTGGCCAAACGTCGTTTTATTTCCGCTCACCGCGACTCCTTTCGTATCCAATCCAGCAATCCGTTGATGTCGATTCCCGTCGCTACCGCCTGGCCAACGGCAAAATCAAGCCAGTACGATTCCAACCCGTAACCAAGGCCCTCGACAACCGTTCTTGCCCGACGGCGCGGCATGTCCATTGTGATCGTCAGAATCACGATAGCGGCCTTGAGAGCGTCCATCGGAGGAATTTCCGCACCGGCGCTCTCCGCTTTGTGGAAGGCGGTTATCCCACGCGCCAAAGCGTCGCAGTGCGCCCGCGACAGCCCATAGGCCACCCGACGACAATGCTCCATGTCCGGCATAAGCTCGCCGTCTGGCTTCACCACCGTCTCAATATATCGCACGCCGCCGCTGTCGTGGATAATCGTAAAAAGTGAGAATTTTCCCATGATTAGTCAGTCCCATTTGTGATCGGGATTTCGTTTCCTTCAAATGCGGCGCGGAATTCGAGTTTTGCAATCGCCATGCCCGGAGTCGGTCGATCAAAAATCACGTTCATCAGGCAGGCCCGATGAAGCAGGCACTCGTGATACCGATTGCCTCCACGGTCTGGGTACAAATGCAATCGTAACTCGCCCTCGCGACCGAGCAGCAGGCCGTCCGCAGCCTCTATTCCGCGAATCACGACCTCGGCCATAACCGACGTTAATGCCGCCGATGTCGCCACACCGATCATTCCGTTGTTTGGTACGTCTACGAAGCCTCGTTCGAACCAAATTCTCGCCTCTACAGGCAACGGCAGGACTACGCCGTCGAAGCTGGCGGAGGACAAACTAACGACTGGAACGCTGTCTTTGTAGTCGTTCATCAGTATCTCCAGAAAAAATCCCCGCCCCGAACTGGCCAAGGCGGGGAACATTCGACCATGTTACGCGGCGACTCGTGCCCGTGCAATAGCCCGTTCGAGCGACTGGCGGACCGGGTCGGATTCCTCAAGGCACTCAATACGTTCTTCGACCTTCTCGATTCCGTTTCCGCGAATGATCGAATCAGCCAAGTCGGCGGCCATTCCGTCTACGGTTCCCAGTAGATTGGGATACTCGATTGCACGCAATCGCTGCCACTCCTTGAGGGACAGGTAATCCATCAGGCCAAGCCACACGTCGTCCACCCATGCGTCATATTTTCCCGCACTCGGCCAGTCCATCGTGACGCCGTACGCCACATCGACAGCCGCCACGCGGTCATACAGCGACCAGACGCCCGCCAACTTCATCACGGATTCAATCGCGGAGGCCATCCGCCGACAGTCGTTCGCGTCGTCGCCGCTGCGGCTGTCGATTACGGTCTGCATGGCCTCACGGACGGCCTCGACGACACCCTCCGATTCGCTGGATAGGATTCCCTCGTACACAACCTCCACGGGTGTCGATTCCCGCATCGGGTACAGGGCCAAGTCGTAATCGCGGAAGTCCATGCTGTCCACGCCGCTCAGTCGCAGAATCGCCAATGCCATCGTGTTTTGTTTCGTCGTGTTCATTTTGAGTCCTTCCCGGCATCGCCGGATTATGTATTCTGTTCAAGGAATCCCCGCCCCGGAACATCCGGGGCGGGGTTCGTTTTCGTTACTTCTGGTCGATCATGGGTGCGACGAACAGTTCAATCGCTCCGTAGGGTTGGCCGATGGCCTCGGAGAGATCGAGGATCATCTCATGAATTGCGATTGCGTCCGTCACCTTGACCGTGATCCACCGCTGTGTCGTCGCGGACACGATCTTGGCTTGCAGTTTCACACTGCCGAGCCGACGTGCGATTGTGACGACTGGATAAACAGCATTGTCGTCTGCGAGTTGAACACTTACGATCCTCATTTTCTTCTCTTTTCTCCGTCTCAGACGGGATTGTGACGATGACTTATCGTCATGCTCATATAGTATCGACATTTATTATAATAGTCAAATAGAAAATAGTAATTTTCGAAAAATTTATTAAAAGGAAAAATGATTACCATTTAGCGATCGGGCATGTGGACGCGGGATCGGCGACGTGGAGTTTCCAGTTGCATTTGCAGCCGGTCCCGCGCGGATACTTGATTTTGCAGAACGCGCCGCCCGTTCCCATGACGCCTTCGTGACACTCAAGGCAAATGTACTGGCGATGATTCCATCGCTCACGGCCTCCGTTTTTCATCGACAGAGCGACCTGTGCGAGTTGCTCTGGCGTGCCGACATCCTGCGACGCTTGTACAATTTCCGCTCGTTCGTCGGACGACAAGGCGTCAAACGCGCTTGCAGGGTAAGGCGTGCGAAAAGGACCTATTTCTACTTGCATTTGATCTATAGTATGAGTTGGCATGGCGCCTCCTACGGTGGCGGAGCCGTGGACCACGGCGGTATAGTCCGGCGGGGGCGTGATCTCGCCCCACTGACGGCCGCGCGGGCAGGCAAAATCGGCGTATACGGCCGCGTCGCCGCGAGAGTGACCCTCCGGGGCCTCGACGCCCTCGATATGCTCCAGGAGGGAAATCCGCCACGCCCGGCCGCCGTCGAGATCGCGGCACGCGGTGCAGTGGGCCTGGCTGTCGCAGAGGATGGAGAGTGGGATACTCGACATGTCAGGGGCCTCCAGGCGGGAGCCAGGCGTCGTCATGACTCGGGACGACGGTGGCATATCCGCCCTGTAGCCACGGGCCGTTGGCGCAGGCCCTCGCGCCAAAATCGACCGTGGACGCCGTGTCGCAATAGGTGGACGGAAGGGCGGCCAGATAGATGAACTCGCCGGCCGTCGCGGCCATCTCGGGCGGGATGCTAGGCGGGACCAGCGTGCACCAGCCCGCGCCGATGCCGCCGCGAAGGGAAAGGTAGACGGCGGCCGGGCCCCCGGAAACATACGACAGCACAAAATACGCGTCGTACACCAGGTTACTCTCGGGCCATGGCGGGACGCCCGACCCCACCAGCGCGGTGGCCACCGGGGCGGCCGTCTCGTAGATGCCGCACCCGTCGCGGCCGTAGCCGAACAGCGTCCGCTTGTACTCGAGGACGAAGGTGCCGTTGAGGCTCCCGGAAAGCAGAGCCTTCACGTAAAGCATGATCTCCGAGCAGACGCCGGAGGGCGTGAACGAGTGGCCGCCGGTGGCGGCCCAGTCGCCGCAAAGGGACAGCCCGGAGGTGGTCAGCGTGTACTCGCGGGCGATGTTGGTCCCCAGGGC
>Ga0123353_10005488_pt1 | contig 16664 bp, 14 predicted proteins | sample TergutLab28metaG_3_FD_92763 | JGI IMG/M metagenome (GOLD analysis project Ga0123353, IMG submission 92763) | Labiotermes labralis P3 segment gut microbial communities from Petit-Saut dam, French Guiana - Lab288 P3 | ecosystem: Host-associated > Arthropoda: Insects > Digestive system > Gut ...
AAAAAAGTTCTGGATGACTCTAATTGGATTTATTCCTCTGGTAATTATGTCGCTTTTGAATTGGGCAACAATCCCTATCGCCGATTTTATATTTGAACGAACAGATAGCTTTAATATTTTCAGCTTGTGGAGCAGATCAAACGAAATAAAAAATCAGTTGAGTTCATTTGGAGTAAATCTCCAAGATTATTCAAATTATATGACAATTGTAACAATAGTGCTGGTTGTTCTGTTGTCATCTTTTGCGTTGTTATTGTTATCGCTTGTAATATATAAGTCGAAATTTCGTGCAACGATTGCATATTGGGGATTTGGTCTAAACGCACTTGTTTCGATTGCATTTGTTGTCGCAATATTGTGGCTTAATTATATAGTAAACAAAGAATCGAGTGGATATATAACATCAGTAATATCTCTTACACCCATCCCTTATTTAGCATTTGCATTTGCTGTTATCGCTATGTTTTTCTTTGTTAAGCGACCAGTCATTACTCACTCAGAACAGCGAAAAGCCAAAAAGAGCAGGTTCCCCTATTATGTCATTATTCCGATGCTGATATTGTTACTCCTTTTTGTTGCCGTTCCAATCGTAGGCAGTTTTATTATTGCTTTCTTCGACTATAACCCGCTGCGCCCGGCAAGCGCCAACCGGTTTGTCGGCTTCCAAAATTTCGCAACCCTGTTTACAGACGGTATTTTTCATACGGCACTATTTAATACCCTGTATTACGTTTTTGTCATGGTAAGCATCAACCTATGTTTCACGTTGATTGTAGCGCAAATATTATGCTCACTTAACAGTAACAGGTGGCGGAGTGTTTTTCGTGTTAATTTTTTCATGCCCTGCGTAGCCCCGTTAGCGGCTGTAGCACTCGTATGGGGCCGTACTATCCTAACGCTGAAGGGCGGCAGCCTTAACATGCTGATCGGTTTGATTGGCATACCGCCTGTCAACTGGACCAGCGCATCCATGCTGATGCCTTCTTTAATACTATTATCATTATGGGCCGATGTGGGTTATAACATCATTCTATTCATCGCCGGTATTCAAAGCATACCGCATGATTTTATGGAAGCAGCGCTTATAGACGGCGCGGGCCCCTTTCATCGCTTCTTCAAGGTTACGCTGCCGTTGTTAGGCCGTACGCTGACTTTTGTTATCGCGATGACCTTTATATCGCAATTCCAGGCATTCGCGCAGTTTTCCATCATGGCCAGCGAAGGCGGTGCCGGCCGTGCCGGATATGTGCTAAGCACCTTTATCTACAATATCGGCTTTAAATACAATAAGGACTTTGGATATGCCTCGGCGATATCCTTGGTACTGTTCGCATTGATTATGATTGTGACCACGGCTCAACGCAAGTTAAGCCGTGTGGATTGGGGGTATTAGCGGTGAGCTTGTTTAAGCATAAACAATTTTATCAAATTTTCGTCATTTTTATTATGCTGCTCATCGGCATACTCTTCTTGATGCCTTATGCGGGAATGATGCTCAACTCATTCAAGGACAGAGCGGAGATTATGAAAGGACAAACCTTTTGGCCCGCCAAGTTTATCCTAACCAATTATGAAACGGTTTTTACTAAAGCCCCTATGCTTAACTGGTTTAAAAACAGCGTCATCACCGCTGTATCAGGCACGGTTATTATGCTGATAACCAGTTCGTTGCTTGGTTTCGTCTTTGCCAAATACCATTTTAAATGGAAAAATGCCTTTTTCTTTGTTATTTTAGCTACGATGATGGTACCGGCGCAAGTAACCATGATTCCCTCTTTTATTTTAATTCAAGGGATGGGAATGTATGATAAGCTTTCCGCGTTGATTATTCCGCGTATGGTTGGCGGTTTTGGCATCTACTTGTGCCGGCAGTTTATTGAAGATATACCCGATAGCCTGTGCGAAGCGGCATCCATAGACGGAGCCGGTCATTTATTTATTTACTTTAACATCATCATACCATTGATTCTGCCGGCACTCAGCGCGCTTGCTATATTCACTTTTTTAGAACGTTGGAACGACTATTTAGGGCCGCTGCTGTACCTAAGTGACCCTAAAAATATGACGATGCCGCTGGCGCTTAACTTTTTCAGCAGTCAAAGGCAGTCCGACGTGGGCGCTGTTATGGCGGCTTCCGCGCTGGTGATGCTGCCGGTAACCGTGCTGTTCCTTTCGCTGCAAAAGCAATTCATAAAGGGAATCGCCATCACAGGCATGAAATAAAAAACCACACAAGAAAGGGTTAACTGGTTATGGTGTTTTTAGGTATTGACGGCGGCGGCACCAAGACACTGTTCACACTATGCACGCAGGAAGGGCGCGTTTTACGCGCTCTTCGCCATTCGTCCATTTCTATTCAGCAATGCGGCCGGGATGGTATACGCGCCGAACTTGTACAAGGCTTGCGAGATATTTTAAGTGAAGCAGGCGATATACCACGTGATTCTTTGAAGGCAGTTTGTCTCGGCGCGCCCTGCTGGGGCGAATCCATCCCGGGAGACGCGTCGATTCAAGAAGCGTCACTTGCCGCTTTCGGCAATACACCCGTATATATTTGCAACGATTCAGAAGTGGCTTGCGCCGGTTCCTTCGCGCTGGGGCCCGGCATCAACATCGTAGCCGGGACAGGAACCATCGCATTCGGCATGGATGCACAAGGGCGCACCGCTCGTTGCGGCGGTTGGGGGTATATAGCCGATGAGGGATCCGGTTATTGGCTTGGCATGCGATTAATTTCCCTTTTTTGCAAGCAAGCCGACGGGCGGTTACCCCGCGATATGCTATACCATGTGGTTACGGAAACGTTCGGATTGACACGGGACTTTGACTTCATCGATATGATTATTGATGATTATATGCCCTTCCGCGATAAGGTGGCGGGGCTGCAATTGCTGTTATATCAAGCGGCGACGCAGGGAGATACCGAGGCTATCCTATGTTACCGCGAAGCCGGTAAGGAGATCGCGCAAAATGCGAAAGGCATTTTAAGTAAACTCCATATACCCCAAGGCGCGTGTGTATCCTACTCCGGTGGTATCTTTAAGGCAGGCGCGCTTGTGATGGATAGTTTTCGTGAAACATTGGAATCCATCCACTGTACTGTATCATTACCTAAGGCGCCCCCATGGGCCGGTGCGTTAATGCTTGCCTTAAGGCTGGCGGGGTACGCTACACCGCAGGTTATAGGACGCTTAGTAGCGGAAGGCGCCACTGAAATATAGTCAGTACCGGTTATAAAGGGGGAATGATATGCCCTTAGTCAACAGCAAACAGATGCTTTTAGACGCTCGGCGCGACGGTTACGCCGTTGCCGCGTTTAATGTTGAAAATATGGAGATGGCACAAGCCGTTCTGGAAGCGGCACGAACAACCGGATCACCCGTTATGCTGCAAACGACGCCCTCCACCCTGCGTTATGCCGATGCGGAAGTGTTCTTTGCCATGATCCAAGCCATAGCCTCGTCATCGCCTGTTGAGGCGGCCCTTCATTTAGATCATGGTAACGGCTTGGAATTGGTACGCCGAGCGCTTCATGCCGGATACAACAGCGTAATGATTGACGGCTCCGCGCTGCCGTTTCAAGAGAATATCGACCTCACCCGCGACGCCGTATCCATAGCGGGAGACATCCCTGTCGAAGGTGAGTTGGGTCGCGTGGGCGGTAAGGAAGATGACCTTCAAGCCGAAGCTGATCCTCAAACAGACCCCGAGCAAGCCGCTCTTTTTGCAGCAGAAACGGGTGTGAGTTCCTTAGCCGTGGGTATCGGAACAGCGCATGGGTTTTACGCCTCAACGCCGGCCCTCAACCTTGATTGCTTGTCGGCTATCCGCGCAGTGGTTGCCATACCATTGGTGCTGCACGGCGCTTCGGGCTTAACAGATGAGGCAATTAGGGCTTGTATCACACGGGGTATTTGTAAAGTTAATTTCGCCACCGAATTGCGGGTAGCTTATACAGCGGGTGTGAAGCAAGCGCTGCGAGATTCTCCGGGAATATATGACCCGAAGGTCCTTGGTGAAGCGGGAAAACAGATGGTAAGAGACCTAACAGCGGCAAAGATAAAGGTATGCTCGGGGTAGGATATACCGTGAGGTATTGCCTATTCGATGTTATTATCTATATCGGCTGTTGCGGTTCCTTTTTCCTTTTCGCCAGTTCGTTGGTATCCAGCTTCCCTCTATAGACAAAGAATTGGCAATAAATGAACTCTAAAACAAAATTGAGCAGCATGATGCCTATTAAAACGAGTGTGCTGTTGATTCCGCGTGTTTGTGTCAGATGATAATCCAACGCGGTGGTGGTAGGGGTAAATACCGCGTAGAACAAGGCGACCTTTAGCATCGCGACAGGCACATTCGCGGCGGAACGGAAGGTGTATCGGCGATTGACCGTGAAATTGAAGAGCACGGATAGTATCAACCCGATTAGGTAAGCGATATGTGAAGCTACATGCAACACTTCATCCAATAATAATGTGGATGATAGCTGTATTAAGCCCGCACCGGCTGAGAACAGGGTAAACTTTAATCCTCTGATAATTTCCGTTTTGCGAGCGGCTTTTTTCTCATCGTTCATATTGGTGATTCCTTCCATATTATTCCGATTTTATTATATCCGAAGCGCTATCCGGGTTTTGCGGGTATGGCGCTGCCCATGAAGCGCGTGAAGTTTTCAGATAAGATCATCATTTTTTCCGTCTCGCTCAAGGGTAATGCCAAAAAACGACGGACTTCTTCAACAGGATGCCACATCGGATAATCCGTACCGAAAAAGATACGATCCACACCGTACTGTCTGATGATATCCGCAGCTTTTTCCGCTGTCAATGCGTATAAGCTGGATGACGTATCCAGCCATATATTTTTATAAGGCTGCAAGACCTTATAACCTTCCTCCCAAACGGACCATCCGCCAAGGTGTGCGCAGATGATTTGAAGATTTGGAATGGTATCAGCGACGCGTGCGATTCTTTCCGGCGCGCTGTACGCGTATCGGCTATCCCCCGTATGCACCAGTAACGGTAAGTTGTGCCCGGCCATTCGATGCAACAAGCGAAGGCATGCAGAATCATCGGGATATATATGCTGGAAATCCGGATGCATTTTAATACCGCGTAAACCCATTGATTTTATTTTAGTTAACTCCTCTTCCATGTACTCGTAGTCAATGTGCAGGGTGCCGAAACCGATGAAATTGTTCGGCTTTAAGCTTACCTGCGAGCTGATAAAGCGGTTGATGACAGGTACTTGCTCCCCTGTAACGGCGGCAGAATGAATGACATGCAGAGCGATACCGGCTTCCTCTCCCCATTTTAACAGTGTATCGGCTGTGCCGGTTGAAGACATGGGTATTTGATAAAAAGCGCCGATTGCCCGGGTGGCTTTTGCGGCGATACTGTCAGGATATATATGGGCATGAATATCAATGATATGCATGATTTGACCCTTTGCTGCAGGCATAAAACTCAACCCGCGATTGTATCGTCGGGCCAGTCACCGTTAAAAACATGCTCCGCGGCACCGGTTTGGCAGACGTGATTGTTTTGTAGGTTCCATTCCACTAAAAGACTGCCGCCGCGTAAGTGCGCCACCACGGTTGTGTCGACACGCCCTGATAAGAAGGCTGCGACCATCGCGGCGCATGCGCCCGTACCGCATGCCATTGTTTCACCCACTCCGCGTTCCCAGACGCGTAAACGGATATGGCCGCGGTCGACAACTTTCATGAACTCCACATTCGTTTTATTCGGAAACAGGGCATGATTTTCGATAAGCGGCCCTATTGTTTGAATATCCATCCAATCCGGGTCATCGGTAAAGACGATACAATGCGGGTTTCCCATACCCACAGCGCTTATGGTATACAACCGTCCGTCCATACGCAGGGTGTAGCCTAATACCCGATCTCCCGGAAGCTTGACGGGAATTTTATCGGGAGTTAAAACAGGTTCCCCCATATCCACGCGGATACGATACGCCTCGTCATCCCCTGACAGAATAGAAATGCCGCGAATACCGCTGCCTGTTTCCAGAGAAAATTCTGTTTTACCCGTGAGCTTTTTAGAGCGAATATATCCCGCGATACAGCGCAGCGCGTTCCCGCATGATTCCGATTCGGAGCCGTCGGCATTGAAAATACGCATTGTAAAATCCGCCGCCGAAGATGATTCCAGTAAAACCAATCCGTCCGCACCGATACCTGTATGCCTTTGGCACATTCTGACACTTAACGCCCGCGGGTCAAGGATCGGTTCCTGTATACGGTTTACCAGAACATAGTCATTGCCTATCCCATGCATTTTTGTAAACTTCACCAAAAACAACCTCCGTTAACACCGAATCGCTCATATTATAAAGCAGCCGAAATCAATGGAACAGAGAAAAACATAAATTGTGCATGCCTTTAATTAATTTTTATATATCTGCCATATTGGTCTTGATACTTTTAATAGTTTATCAGTTGAGTCATATCGGGTTATTACCGCTCCCTGTTAAGGTTGACGCAAAAGATACACGTCACTTATACTGAGACAGGTCGGTCAGACGGAAGGGGATTTGTTATGATACGTTTAAACAGTGATTACCTGGAGGGCGGGCATCCGCTTATATTGGAGGCTCTGATGGCTACAAACCTTCAACAAACCCCCGGCTACGGCGAAGACAGCCATTGCGCCGAAGCCGTGCGTTTAATTCAAGTAAAATGCCGCGCTCCCGGCGCAGATGTGCATTTCATCCCCACCGGTACGGGGGCTAATAAAACAATAATCGCCTCGGCGCTTAAGCCTTACGAGGGGGTTATCAGCGCGGATACAGGACATATAAATGTGCATGAAACGGGCGCCGTGGAATCAACAGGCCATAAAGTGCTGACTGTTAAGGCTATAGATGGTAAACTAACCTGCCAAGATGTGGAAAAACTAATAACCGAGCAGGCGGACAACGAGCATACCGTCAAGCCCGGAATGCTTTATATCTCGCAGCCAACGGAAATGGGCACATTGTACAGCCTATATGAACTGCGGTGTCTTTCCGATGCCTGCCGCCGCTTGGGAATCTATTTATTTATGGACGGAGCGCGGCTGGGTTACGGGCTGGCCGCGCCGGGGAATGATGTGTCGCTTGAGGATATCTGCCGTCTATGCGATGTTTTTACCATTGGGGGCACCAAAGTCGGCGCGCTTTTCGGCGAGGCGGTCGTTATAACCAACAAAGCCCTTTCGACACGTTTTCGGTACATGATAAAACAACAAGGGCTGATGCTGGCCAAGGGCCGTATATTAGGTATCCAATTTGAAACATTAATGCGGGATAACCTATATGAAACTATCTCCGGACATGCGGTCAGCCTTGCCCGAAGGATACGTCAGGCGTTGCTTGATAAAAACATTCCGTTACTTGTAGATTCTCCCACGAATCAACTATTCCCTGTTTTTAGCAATGAAAAGTGTTTGCAACTAGCCAGCTGTTTTGTTTTAGAAACATGGCAAGCCGTCAGCGACCAAGAAACCGCCGTTCGCGTTTGCACAAGCTGGGCGACGACACCGGAGCAAGCCGACGCGTTTATCGCCGCTATTTAACCTGACCCCATAAAGTCATCCCACTCATGTGTCGGTAAAATCTCACGCATCTCACGTACATAGGTATCCAGCATATAGCCTTCCTTGCCGTCCACCTTCACATGATACCATTGACCGGAGTAATCCAGAATTTGTACTTGCGTGCCATTATAATACCTGCCCAGAGACGCGGATTTGGTAGATGGTTCCTTTCTTAAATGCAGCCGGTCATGAGAGTCCGGGTTACACACAACTCCGAACCGCTGCCCCGTCTGCTGCGTTTGCGCATCGAAACCAACATCCAACGCGTTGGTGGGCATATACCCAAGCTTACCGTTGACATAAACATAATACATGGTTCCGCAAGTGCCGAGAATATTAACTTGCGGATAACCTTCCAATGTGGTGCCGCCGGACGCTTCATCCGGCGTATCGTAAACAGTATAATATTCATTATAAAAACTTATACCTATAACCTTACCCCATATAAGCGGTACCCCATTGGTTAATTCTGTTGTACGAAGGAAGTATTCATTTTCGACATAACCTTCCTGATTGCCTACCCGCACCTTTGTGTAAGCCGATCCTTCTTCCAGTATCAACGCCGTTGTGCCGGTTCGGTACGTTGCACGCTGAGGCGACTTAGATTCGGCCCTTTCGTACAATGTGATACGCGTGTTTGCATCCGAGGCTCGTAAGATGCCTGCCTGCGGAACAAACGTATGTATGTCCTTGATGTAGTAGGGTGTACCGTCATGGGTTTGGAACCTTAACCTTTGACTGTACGCGAAGAAATACGCAGCCGAATACGGTTCGCCCACAACAATAGCGTCTTTAGGGCATCCATTAAAAGCGTTATTCTCGATGTACTCAACGCTATCCGGGATACTAATGCGGGTGATACTACCGCAGTAACCAAACGCATGCGACTCGATGCGTTTAACGCCATGCGGAATGATAATATTTTTAAGTGATACACAGCGCCAAAACGCATAGGGGCCGATTGTTTCCAAAGTAGGCGGGAAAGAGACGCGTTCCAATGAAGCACATCCGTTAAAGGCAGATCCTCCAATATGCTTGATACCCAGAGGAAGCGATACCGTTTGCAACGCTAAACAACCGTCAAAAGCGACTTCAGATATCGACTCATACCCGAAATCGACGGATATGGCCGCCACTTTCGAATTCCCTGACAGTAAATTGGGTGTCTCCGTTTGTCCGAAAAACGGTACCCTTACATACAAGCTGTTCGCCATCGGAATGAATACGGGTATTCCGTTCGCGTATAACACACCCTTTCTGCTTTCAAAAACGGCATTCCCGGGTGCGACAGTCACTTCCTCAAACTCGGGGTTGTTTTGAAGGCTTACGTCAAACACCCGCAGGGATTGGGGAAGGCAGAGCCTGTGAAGCGCGTATAAGCCGGAAAATGCGTTATCATTGATGACTTCCACACCCTCTCCAATGACGAGTGTCTTGATGTCAAACCAATTAAACGCATTTCTTCCTATTTTTACCGTTCCGGGAGCGGTGGTAAAGACATCCCGATCCGGGCTGACCGCAAATACCAATGTCTGATCTGCTCCGCGGGTATACAGTGAGCCTTCAAGCAGCTGATATGTCGGATTACTTGGCGCAATGGCCAAGGTTTTTAGGCTATAACTATCCGCGAAGGCCGCATCGCCTAAGGATGATAACGTGGCAGGAAGTTCTATGCGTTCTAAAGCAATCAACCCTATGAAGGTATAGTCCCCTATCACCTCCACTCCTTCCGGCAAGTTAATTTGTTTCACATCGGATAAATAACAAAAAGCTTCTTGCCCGATAACGCGCGGGGCGCCCTCAAATACGATTTCATTGATGCCTTGCAAATAAGAACCAAAACGCTCCGGGACGGATTGTACATCTTGGCTTATGATAATCCGTTTAAAATGCTCGGGAAAATCATGCCGGATATTTTCGGATAGCACCTCATGATTGTATATCACCCTTGCTCCCTGTACGACAGACTTTAAAATAATCGTATCGGTTTGTGTGTCAAAACCAACCACTTGCGCGGTATTGCCGTCTATGTTGTATACCAGCCCGCCTTCGGTTATGGTTTGGGCATAGGCCCGCGCCGCGCAGAACACGCACAGAACCGACAACAAAATAAAAACTGTTTTTTTCATGGTCACCTCATCATGGCGACACGGGTATGTATCCGGCTTGCGCTACACAGGCTTGACCCTCCGGGCTAATAATCCAGTTAAGGAACAATCCGCCGGGTTTTTGACTATCCTGCGAACGGATGACGCCGACATACCGGGTGGTGAAGGGATACGCGCCGGTTTGAATGCTTAGATTATCGGGGGTGATGCCATCGACCGAAATGATTTTAATATTCTCGTCTAAATAGAGGTTATTTAAATAATACATATATGTATATCCCAGACTGTATGGGTTATCACTGACCCGAGTTACCAGCATTTCCATTTCACCCGCGATATAGTTTTCCTGCGCCGCGGGCATTGGTTCTCCGCGCATTACCGTATGCTGCATACCCGTTTCACTGCCGGAGTTTTGGTTACGGCGGAAGGGGAAAATCGCTTCATTAGCGCCCCCTACCTCAGACCAGCTTGTTATATCACCCCGGTAGATTGCCCTTATATGTTCCGAGGTTAAGCCGTTGACGGGGTTGGCCTTGTTAACAATAAAGACAAACGCGTCCAAACATACGGGTTCTATTGTCAGCGCTATGTTTTGCGCCGCCGCCATTTCCCGCTCTTCTTGTGATGGTTCCGTTCCGATAAATAAATCCACCGGATGTTCCGGATCCATCATGGCCATTTCACCTGCGACATACGGCGCGTTATTCCCCATTTGCATGATCAGATTCACATACGCGTTATGTGTCGTCGTTAAAAACACGAAACCGGGTACGTCTTCATCACGAACAACTTGATGCTGCCAGGCAAACTCCATCACCATCGGCAGAGAAACGGTAGATCCGTCAATTAAGGGATAGCTGCCATAATCCAACCGGTAGAACCCGTCCGTCCACTCGGTTTTTTCGCCCAGTGAAAAACCGCTGTTTTCAACAATTCTTTGCCAGCCGTCCGCCTTGCTTAGATCTGTATTGATTTGACCCAGTGCGCCCGCTCTATCTTGTGCTGACGCGCAAGGCGCGGCGAGGAAGGCTATAAGCACGCAACAGGATAAGATACGCATTACCCTCATTTGTCAATCATTCCTTTCCCTATACCCCTCATCCGAAATTGAACGGGCGGGGGTGGTTATAATACTATAAACGATTGAACCGTATTGATTATTGCATCCTTACGGCATACGCGTGTATGCAATATGGGTTTATCTGCAAGTCCTTTGACCGATTCCGGAACAACCATCCCTGTATACTTAGCCAGTTCATTCGCGCTAACGAACTCATTTTGCGGTTCATGTCCCGTTAACGCCGATAGAACGGCTCCTGAAAACTTATAGGGGCTTGCCGTTGACAGGATGACCGAAGGTGTCGTGTCACCGGTGCATGCCCGGTATTCTTCCAAAACGTCATAAGCCACCGCCGTGTGCGGATCCATCAGGTACGCGTGCCGTTGAAAGCATCGCTTGATTGCAGCCTGCGTACGGCTATCATCTGCATATCCGCCGTAAAAAGTGTTCAATGCGGCCGTTAGCCGTTGTTCTCCAATGTTATAAACACCGCGGTCATTTAACTGATTCATCCAGTTGCACAGCAGTTCGGCATTTCTGTTGCATAATTCGAACAAGAGTCTTTCCAGATTAGACGACACTAAAATATCCATGGAAGGCGATAAAGTTTTAATAAAATCTCTTTGCGTGGAATAAATACCGGATGTGAAGAAATCTGATAAGACATGGTTTGTATTACTGGCGCAGATGAGCTTTTTTACCGGAAGCCCCATTTCTTTTGCGTAATATCCCGCAAGGATGTTGCCAAAATTACCCGTGGGCACGACAAAGTTGATTGCATCGCCCAACCCAATCGCGCGACGATCCAGTAAATCAGCATAAGCGGAGAAGTAATAAACAATTTGCGGCAGCAAGCGGCCAGCGTTAACACTGTTGGCTGTCGAGAGCATGATATTCGCTTCACGGGCTTTATCTTGAATAGCCTGCGATGCCAGAGCTTGTTTAACTCCGCGCTGCGCGTCATCAAAATTCCCTTCCACACGTATGACGTGCGCGGCGCTCCCCTCCGTGGTTATCATTTGAAGCTCCTGGATGCGGCTCACCCCATCCCCTGGGTAAAAAACGACACACTCTGTTTGAGGCGTATCCTTGAAGGCTTCCAGTACGGCTTTACCTGTATCACCGCTGGTTGCGACCAGATAGACAATCTTTTTATCCGTGTTGTTTTTCTGCGCCGCCATTCGCGTTAATGAAGGCAACAACTGCAGAGCCATATCCTTAAAAGCCAGTGTCGGGCCGTGGAAGAGTTCTAAAACGTATGTATCTACATCCGTATGAACAAGCGGTGCAATCTTGTTATCATCAAACACACCCGGCCGGTAAGCAACCGAGAGCGCTGTGTTTATTTCGTTCTCCGAATAATCTTCTAAATATTTTTCTAATACCTTTGAGGCTCTTTTAATGTAACTTGTACCCGCCATATCCCGTATTTCATTAAGTGATATACTTGGAATCATTGCAGGTACATATAAACCGCCATTTTCCGCCAACCCGAAAAGCATCGCCTGAGAGGCGGTGACACATCCGCCGCCGCGCGTAGTAATGAACGACACGCAACCTCACCCCCGGCTTAAAAGTAATATATAGTGATAAGTAAAACTGTAGAAATCAGATAAGGAATGCCTTCATAAAATCCGGCAGATCATCCGGATCTTCGCTGACGGATAGGATGAACTCGACATGGTACACGCGGCTTATTTCCATTATTCTGTCAAAAAACCATTGCGTTTCCCATAAATCTGATTTAATCAGTTTCTTAAAGGCATCGATAAAGACGAGCCCGACATCAAAATTTTGTGAAAGGGTACCGCAAATAAATCCGAAAAACATCTCCGTCGTTGTGATTCCGTATTCACCCGCATTGATGAAACGGACCTTAGTGTGTACGTCAAACATATACCGATTATCGTCGTCAATGAAAACAATGTCCGAGTGAGCGTTTTTTGCCGAATCATTGGTCATACCAATCAGCCTTTTTGTTTTGCCGGAACCCTTCCTTCCGGCGATTATCTTTATCAACAGAATCGCCCCTTTCCGTTATGTGCTCGTTGATGATATTATATCCCACGCACCTTAAATGCGCAACGTAACATATCTTTTATTGCACCCGTTCATAGAGCATTTCCGTTTGTGCATGCCGTTCAATCCAATCCAAGTTAACATCCGCACACAACCACTCATCCAATTCGTTTTTAGCGATAATGACGGGCATGCGATCGTGTATAAACAGAATATGCCGGGCAGCAGGGCGCGTTAAGATGGTAAAGCGTGGCATACGTCTGTCTTGTTCATACCGATAGATGCCCGCTAAGTAGACCGTTTGCTTATTTTCACAGGTGATGGCATATTTATTTTTTACTTTATTCTTTTTTTCCCATTCAAAATAGCAGCGAGCCGGCAACGCACAGCGACGCTCACGCAGTGACGGTGCAAACATCGGTTTTTGAAAGGCAGTCTCCAACCTGGCGTTGATAACAGGCGGCCTGTTAGGCGCTGACTTTAACCCCCATTGCATTAAAAACGCGGCAGCTGCGCCATTTTTGCCAACAGCCAGCGACGGAACTACCATAGTAGGGAACACCTCGCCCAAGCGCATTGTCATCAGTTCCGGTGTCTCTTTATAGCGCTTGTCAATCTCCTCAATGATACGACGTATATCGTCATCCTCATCCTCATCATTTGAGGCGACATAAAACCTTCCGCACATAACGGCGACCTCCCCGAAAACCGCTTATTTTAAAGCCGTATCAATCCTGTCGTCTATATACATTGGCCGCTGTTTTAGCGATTTCTAAGCCCGTTTTATACTGAACAAAGTATCTTTCAAAGCCGTTTACATCATCCGGGTCGGGAGGTAATGTCTCGCTTTGCATGCCGCGGAAGACCCGGTTTGACAAGTAATCGTCCAAGGATTCGTCGTTCTGACGCGTTTGCATGTACGCAGCCAGAACAGCCATGCCCCAGGCGCCTCCCTCGCCGGCGGTTTTCAAAACACTGACCGGTACATTCATCACTGCGGCCAGCATGGATTGCCCGACGCCTTTTGTTTTAAAGAATCCACCGTGACCGAAGACGCGGTCGATAGCGACTTTTTCTTCTTCCAGTAAAATGTTAAGACCGATTTTTAAAGTAGCCAGCGCTGAGTACAGATGCATGCGCATAAAATTAGGCAAGGATAAAACGGCATCCGGGAACCTTACCATTAACGGGCGTCCTTCGTCCATATCAACGATATGTTCACCGGCGTAGAAGTTGTATGAAAGCAACCCGCCGCAATCCTTTTGACCGTCCATAGCTGTAAGATACAGCGTTTCAAACAGCTTGTCCACAGAGGCTTTCATGCCCAATTTCTCCAGTAATTCTTGAAAAAGAGCGACCCAAGCGTTTAAGTCCGTCGTGCAGTTGTTGGAATGCACCATCCCCACGGCAGCGCCTGTCGGCGTAGCAATAATATCGATTTGGGGATGCGGCTTATGTAAAGCTTTTTCAAGCACAATCATCGCGAAGATGGATGTTCCGGCCGAAATATTCCCGGTGCGTATGGCGATACTGTTCGTCGCCACCATACCCGTACCGGCATCGCCTTCCGGCGGACAGCATTCCGTGCCCGCGTCAAGCTCGCCGGATTCATCCAAAAGCTGCGCACCTTGACGGGTTAATCGCCCGCCCGATTCACCGGCTTGAAGCATACCGGGTAAGATATCGGCAATTTTCCACGGATAAGCCTTCTTTGCGACAAGTTGGTCAAACGTGTTTAACATAGCGCCATCAAAGCGGAAGGCGCCTTTTTCCAACGGAAACATACCGGACGCGTCCGCGATACCTAAAACCTTTAAACCGGTTAGTTTCCAATGAACATACCCCGCCAAAGTTGTTATAAAGGCAATATCTTTGACATGCGGCTCGTCGTCTAAAACAGCTTGGTATAAATGCGCTATTGACCAGCGCTGCGGAATATTAAAGGCAAACAGGCTTGACAACTCCTGCGCGGCCTGGGCTGTCATGGTATTTCTCCATGTGCGGAATGGAACGAGCAGGTCACCATCTTTGTTAAAGGGTAAATAGCCATGCATCATGGCGCTGACGCCTATCGCCGATAGATTTTTAATTCCAACGCCGTATTTGTTTTGCACATCCGCGCGCAAATCTGAGTAACAACCTTGAATACCTGTCCAGATATCTGCCTCACTATATGTCCAAACACCGTTTACGAGGCGGTTTTCCCAGTCGAAAACCCCGGTGGCTACCGGTTCATGAAGGACATTGATGAGCAGCATTTTAATGCGGGTAGACCCCAGCTCGCACCCCAGATAAACATGACCATTGGATATTTCCTCTTTTATTTGCATCGCTTCCATAGGATATTGTCTCCTTGCAATGTATTTATATGGTTTCCATGCCTTCATCATAGGTAGTCGCAGCAGTCTTGTCAAGGGGACCGGAAACGTTTGGCTACGGTTGCCTATTGTTTGATTTTCGTTTGATTTTGACATTTTGGTATGCCATATGAGTTGCCAGAAAACAATTATCGCGCTACAATGAACGCTAAAGCAATATGGAAAACAAGCGACCGGGAAAGGAACTGCGTGTTATGACAGTGTTCCCACAAGTGGACTTCTGCGGGCATAAGATTTCCAGACTTATCGTTGGCGGCAACACCGTCAGCGGGACATCGCACGTTGACAAAGCGATGGATTCCGCGATGGAAGACTATTTTACTGCCGATCGCATAAAAGCGATGCTGTCAAGGTGTGAGGAACTGGGAATCAACACCCTGCAAATGCGGGGCGACAAGCATATTTTGCGTATCCTACGCGAGTTCCGTCAGGAAGGCGGTCGTTTGGGTTGGATTGCTCAAACCGCGCGTGAAATGGCCAGTTTTGAGAACCATATCCATACGATAACCGCCTATCACCCGATATTGATATACCTCCACGGATATGATACAGACGACTTTTTTTATGCCGGGAACTTCGCTGAAATTACCCGCCGACTGGCTGTCATACGCCAAACAGGTATACCGGTAGGGCTTTGCACGCACTCGCCTCGTGTCATAGAATATTCTCAAAGACATCGGTGGGATGTGGACTTTTATATGTGCAGCGTGTATGACATCACACGTCCCGAACGCCTTAGGCAAGCAGCGGCTGACGGAAGCGAAGACGCGTTATTTATCGACTCGGATATCCCGGCAATGTATGAAGCTATTCGAAGTGTGGATAAACCGTGTCTTGTTTTTAAAATACTTGGCGCAACGCGGCGTTGTCAAAGCCGGGAGAGCGTTGCTTTTGCGTTTAGGGAATGCTACATGAATATTAAAAAGGGCGACGCGGTGGTTGTAGGTATGTTCCCTCGGGATACAGACCAGGTAGCCGAAAATGTTAAGCACGCGTTAGCCGCAATGGAGGTACTATGAAAATATATGTCAACACAGACCTTGAGGGCGTATGCGGGTTTGTCGACTGGGATGAAGCAACTGTTCAAACGGGACGCGGCATTCATTATGCCAAAGAGTGCTTAACAGCGGAGGTAAACGCGGCGATTGAAGGCGTTTTAGCGGAGGACCCTGAAGCTGAGATTCTTGTACAAGACGGGCATGGCGGCGGATGGTGGGGTGTGAACATCATCGGTGAAAAACTGCATCCTAAAGCCCACCTGATTATCGGTAAACGCATCGCTGAGCTTGCGGGGTTATCATCTGATTTTGATTTGTTAATCGCCATAGGCGTCCACTCGATGGCCGGTACCCGTTATGGCTGTATGAACCATACCTTGTCCATCGACACGATTATGAACATTTGGATAAACGGTGTCGTTGTGGGTGAACTCGGTATTTGGGCCGCGGCTGCCGGCCATTACGGTGTTCCCATCGGGATGCTTTCGGGCGATTACTGGGCG
>Ga0123353_10005491_pt1 | contig 16657 bp, 3 predicted proteins | sample TergutLab28metaG_3_FD_92763 | JGI IMG/M metagenome (GOLD analysis project Ga0123353, IMG submission 92763) | Labiotermes labralis P3 segment gut microbial communities from Petit-Saut dam, French Guiana - Lab288 P3 | ecosystem: Host-associated > Arthropoda: Insects > Digestive system > Gut ...
ACACATAATTACGCTATGACTGTCATCATAAAACTGTCACTGCGTAATTTTTAGTTGGAACAAAGGGGATGTTCAACTTTAGAAACAAAATACCTCAACTGAGACGCGGACTATGTGGAAGAGCAGTGCCACAACAGCACAATTAAATCTACACAGTTCATATTACAGACGAAAATAAGGATCATAAAATATACGTTACGTAAAGCTATTTTCTGACCGACCCAAGTACTTCATTATTCAGTTACTGTCCAAGAAACAGTACTTTCATGGTAACAGATGTTCGCGTGTCTGTGTAAGCCCCTTATAACATCGACCAAGTTACATAATCTGCATGCAGTTCGCTAAAACTGCCATGACACTTCAGCGCATCTTATCTCCAGACTTATTCCTTCCTAGCATAAATGATAAAAACATGTCAAGTGACATCAGTACTAGCATTAATAAATTAAGGACCCTTAAATTTTGCACAGATACGCGTGTGTTTATTGGAATTTGGTAAATTAACTCTCCAGCTATTAACCATCTAAAGCCCAGTGGCAATTATTTACACCGCCTGACGTAACACAAAGAATCTCTACAGGTTCCTCACACAGTGCATTTATGCGTTTCGTATCTTTTCATAAAGAAGATGGATTATACCACAAAACAGTATTAATTGGTTGACTTTTATGATGAAGATGGTCTGCGTTCTTTGTAAGGTGCGAGCTGAATTTGTATACACTACTTAGATACGTCAGTCTTCAAATGGTTCATTTTCAGATAATTTATGTTTATAAGGAACTGAAAACATAAACAATACACTACTCGTAGAATATACTCGAATCTACATTCGTGTGTCTCAGCAGCGGCGAGTTCAAAACACTTTTCAATGCAGCTCCGTCCACCATAAATATTATACTGGTCTGTTCTTGACTCGAGATATAATATCAGTGTAGATTCCGTGATTAATTATTCATATATAAATGACGACGCTGTTTCAGATGCATGTGTTAACAAACCATATACAGTCACGCGTCGCTTAACGACGGGGAAACATTCTGAGAAATGTGTCGTTAGGCGATTTCGTCGTTGTGCGAACGTCATTAAGTGTACTTACACGAACCTAGATAGTACAGAAAGCCTACTAAACACCTAGGCTATACGGTATAGCCTATTGCTCCTAGGCTACAAACCTGTACATCATGTTACTGTACTGAATACTGTATAGGCAATTGTAACAAAATGGTAAGTATTATAATATTATATTGCAATATATATATATATATATATATATATATATTATAATCTTATGGGACCACCGTCGTATATGCGGTTCGTCGTTGACCGAAACGTCGCTATGCGGTGCGTACCCGTATTGAGAGAGGGAAGTGAAGGGACAAACAAATTGGAAAAGAGCAATCGTGGCTCATTTTAAGGCGGTCATTCCACTGCCGAGACTGAGGAAATTGCGAAAAACTCAGCAAGGATAAATCATGAACCGTAAAGCGTTGCCATTAGATCCACAAGTCTTTGCACAAGCCACAATAAAGACTGTAAACAAAAATAAACTCCACGTGATGAAATACCTGAAGATTGATGACTGTGAATTTATATTGTTGGAGTTGCCAAGGAGGATCAAATCGGAAGGGCATAAAATGGTATAGTTATAAGTCTGCTGAAATATAGGGCACGTGCAACGAAACCTCACTATGTGGCTTCTGTCGCTATTCAGCAAATGGTCATAGCAATCAATAAGTACTGAAGCCAGTTTCGTTATCAAGGCTGTCGCCCGCAGCATCTCTACGAATTGTCGACAAAAGGGCTCAGAATTCCCAGAAGAGTTGTCCTTTCATTTGATGACATTCCCATGCTACCCATCTAGACCCATCTAGGATTGTAATAAACTAAAGACAGATAAGCTCACAGTATTATACAGGATGTGCTTTAAAATCGAGTCCACCAAAGAACGTAACTCGAGGGGCAACGCTTCAGATTTACTCGTATATTCGGAAATGTCCGGTTCGATTCTCGGTTAGGATCCCAAAAATTCTGACTGAGGGTTTTTAAAATCTTCTTGGATGTCACACTACGTCTACTGATAGTTACCGACGTTTCGGAGGAGAATAGTAACATTCTCAACTGAGTCCGAAGGTGGGTGCACTATTAGTCCATAATTTCGGGCACTATTTACCAGTTGACACGACGACACAGTATACCAGAGGAATTGAGTCTTTGGCAACAGAACTGTGCGAACGTCAAATATTGCAAACAAGATTCATGTTTATTTGGTTTTATTCAGTTCCGCCAGCCATATACTGGGATCTTACCCTAAATTAGGCCATTGTCATTACATTCAGTATCATTATCAATTCTTATTTACTGTAATCCAAACACGAGACGATACATAACCTCAGTTACTAAGAGTGTCATCAAATAAAATAAATTTTCATTTAAAGGGGGTTTGCCAGCTCAGCCCGCTCCACGCGTGTATCTTAATAACACTCTCGATTGTCTAAAGTATGCTCATTACACAGAATGTTCGGTGGTGCCTCAATGGTCAATAACTCCATGAACACTGCCGACGTTCATTTTCTACACCAGCGACACCAATTAAGTTGGCTGAGACGGCAACGCTTGCAACTTCTATTACTGAGACTCTCGATCCAGATCTCGACCAGAACATCGATTACCCTAACTGAGATATTTCCTAAGGCCTTCCACATGATTGTCAGAAAAGTACAGTAGCACTTCACTTCTCCGGATCAGCTTGGCCCTTCGGGTAAATATGTTGAGAATTCTACACAGCTAACTTGCTTTGAAATTACTGGTTAGCGGATCACGTAAAGTACAGCGTTATGGCTCCTAGAACTTCAAATCAGTCGTGGTCGAAAGATTTAGAAACAGGTACTTACTGCAAACAGCAAGAGCCGAACTTCACACTGCCAATGTAGCCTATTTTCAAAGAAAAATCCAATTATCCGGATTTTCTGCATATCCTTATGGTTCCCAGCCCCAATTAATCTGGATAAGTGGAGGTCTACTGTACCTTGAAACAGGCCACAACATCTTTCTTCCACATACCTTCCAAATAATCATTCATTGATCATCCTACCTTTCAACACTATATAGTCAGAGCTAACGAACTAAAAAACTCCATGAAGCAGAGTCCTTCCTAAGAAGCTTACCAGTCTTCAGCCGGTCAAGAAATTTCCCACATTGAATGGAACCCGGATATTCATTAAGACTTTCACAAGAGTCTTTCATCTGCCCATATCATGAACCAGATACAGAGCTACTAGCAGGATTGCTAAATACACCATAAATTAATACATTTCAGTTCTATGGGGGACGGTAGTGACCGGTGTCTTCTGAATATTAACGTTTGCTAGTCAGTACAGTAATTAAGAGAGAACGAACTTGCTACGAATTTTAAAAATATATATTTAGCTTAACAGTAAGGTGTATATACGCCCTCTTTCGCACAAGGCTTAACAACAAGCTTACATATGATATTATATGAGCTATTTTGCGTAAAACAGGCTATATCAACAGACGCCCGATTATTATCCGTTTTACGGTTGAAATAGACAGCAATTTTTCATTGACATAATCCTTTCGGCCGCACTATGACACGGAGGACCACTCAGTCTCTAACATAAATGAGTATCAGAAATATTTCCTTGGGAGTAAAGGCGGTTGGTGCATTTGGCTAACAATTTTATCACCTTCATATGTAGACTGTCTTGAAATATGGGAGCCTCAGCCTTTTTGGACCCTCTAGGCCTGTCCTGTACAGGGATTGCTTTACCTTTTACATGATTGCAATCGAGAGTTCTACAGTTTTTTTTATTATATTTTACAAATAAAAGAAAGATATATATGGGTCAGGTAATACCACAAAGGACAGATATCTACTAAGTCTTAACCAATGGTACAATAACAGCACACACAGAAGTCAGTGGCATTCCCTACTGTACGTACAACATCAAAAGAAAATTGTGTCAGACAACACTAAGGAAGACATTTTTTGAGTTATGTTACGTTACGTAGTTACGTCACGACACGGAAGAAAGAATCAGCTCTAAATAGGTGATATCAAAGAATGTTTATTTTCAGTTATGCTACACTGATTTCTGCTCAAAATGACCCCCACCTTTCAGTACGCACAATTCTGCACGTCTAAAAAGATAAATTGGTTACTTTTCTGACAATTTCATCAGTTCCACTCAAGCGGTCATCGGACCGTATGGTTCTCTGCAATCGTACTGTATCGCATAACATCTTGAAACATTAAAATGATCGTACAGAAACAACAGCTGATAATCAGGCACGTCTAAATAGCACTTTTACTCAAAATGACCCTTACAGTTACAATGAAGTACGGCACACTTCACGGGGAACATTCTGTATATACGTTGTTACGTCGGGCTGAAATGTAAACACAATGGATTGTACAGTACAAATATTCGTAACTGTATGTAAAAAAAAAAAAACAAATATTTGCAGCATTCAGGACGGTAAACATTTCAAGGGTATATGCAAATGTATCCGAAACTGTAGGCCCGCACTGAAGATGTGAACTGAATTCAGATGCCTCACAACAGAATACAGGGTGTTGATATTTGCAGTTCTAATAACAGATGATTAGTCCATTTTTAAAAGGCATGTACATATAATCATAGAATGAAATTATATTAGAAAAATGATCCTCCTTACTGAAGCTAAGTGTATTATTTTAGCTATATTTCATATACGAATTTGTACTCACATGAAAATTAAACGTCAGCTTATACTTGCTCTGAATTAGGCATCACGCCATAAAGACGAACGACAGAGTGGAGATATTCCTCTACTATATTTCATCCTCGGCTTTCAGGAATCAGCTTCAACAGCCGTTTTACTGCCGTGCACACAGTCACTAACATTCAGAGGCCACGTTAGTAATGTGATAAGAACAACGAAATGCACGCTTTTTACATTAATGTTGTAATTTCATTACAGTTGCATCGAGCACATCCTGCCATCGACCGGACTATTTATATCGATGCATGAAAGAAATACCAAAAAACTGCATGTACAAGTCATCCTGAGGATGAACACTTGGATGTTCGAAACATGTCGAAGACACTATAATTAAATTAAAACGTTAATGTAAAACGTGTGCATTTTGTTGGTCCTTATTACATTGGTATATTACAACGTACGGTTCAAAAAACGTAAACGAGATTAGTTCTTAGAGCTGTCAAGAACATTGGCTACATATTAAGATCCCACCTTTAAAACTCCTGCAGTATGATCAATATACCTCAATCCCAATACCTGAAGGTCATTCACTAATACAGAAGTCATTCGCTGTGAATTATTTGCAATATATTGGACGTGTTACATAGTTGAGAACGGTTATTTTTTTCCCACGGCACAGTAGCGCCTCGTGGCCTAGGGATTCCTGATTATCGAGACTTCACGATCACACTCAGGCACACCACAGTCGGTAGGACTCCTCTGCACAAGTGGTCAACCCGACGCACAGACCTCTACCTGACAACGCACAACACTCACAAGAGACAAACAACCATGCTCCCGGCGGGATTCGAACGCGCAATCCCAGGAAGCTAGCGGTCGCAGACCCACGCCTTAGACCGCGCGGCCACTGCGAACGGATGATGGAGGGACCTTAGATCGACAATTTTCACTCGCAGAAACAAAGCCAACGGAACGAAAGGAAACAAATGTGTATGAGGAAGCAGAAGGCAGCTGCATACTGTAAATCTCCGGGGTATTAGTAATAATAGGAGGAAAACCAAGTGGAACGCAATTGAATGGAAGAACTCAATGGGAAAAGCTAAGTAAACCCTGCTAGGAAATATTTCAACAGATAGAAAGATTGAGGTGACCAAACTGGCCAATGCGTCTCAGGAAGCAGCCACAGAATATAGCCATAACACAGAAGATCGATATAAAGTGGAAAGATCTGGCTGTTCATGTGACATTATCCAGTTCCTGCTGCAAAGGTCTCAGAAACGAGGTAATGGGGTGATACACCACACTTAAGTGCTTCCGGCCACCAGCCACTTCCTACAATATTGCTACTTTAACACAGCTTGAGCGTTTCTACCAGAGGTACAAATCTTACACAGTTCCCTTATGGCTCGTAAAAATGGACTCTAGAATGATATTCGTTTATTTTCAGTTATAAATGACTATTTCTTTGGCCACCCTTCACCAAATATTATTAGGAAAATCAAATCAATGAGGATTACATAGAGAGGAGTAACATGTATATAGAAGCCAAGAAATTTGTAAAAAAGTTTGCTAGTAAAATGAAACTGGAACAGACCGCTTAGAAATGTAATCGTAGATGGGGTATAATATTAAACTGAATCTTCACATGGTTCAAAACAGGATCCAATAGAAGATCTCTGTGAAAACATAAAAAAATCTTTGTTTTTTTTTTTAAAAAAAAGGAAGTCGATGAGTTGTTCGACCAGTTCATCACTTCCCTACAGTTTTCCCAACTGAAACTTTGAATGCATCAGTCATCACAATGCCAGTTACAACTGTCGCCTATATAATTCTCACCCAAAAACAATGGTTATGTTACAAATTTTGCAGCTCCCACCTCCCCATTATCCAATGTTCGCCGACCTTTTGTTAGGCCCCACATAAATGACCATCAACCTAGCACAACTCTAAAAAGAGACGACACAGTGACATCCAGTGAAGTTCTAATGACTCTGTAGACAAGTACAGTAAACCTATCCAAGATGAGTTCGTCCTAACCGCTTATCCGTACATCATTAGGGTGTCAAGTGACGCAGAATGAGGAAGATGAAGCATGTCGTAAGTACGGGGTATAAATGGATACACGTTTTTGGCGCTGAAACCTGGAGGGAAGAGACCACTTTCAAGACCTAAGAGTGTATGGAAGGATAATATTACAGTACATCTTACAGAAATAGGGTGGGAGGTCATAACCAGATTCACATGGCTGAGATAGATAGAATTTTTTTTTGGGGTGGGGGGCTTGCGAACAGGGCAATTAATTTGGGGTTCCATAAAATGCAGGAAAAATTCGTGCCTAGCTGAAAGACTATTGCCTCTATAAGAATTACTCCGCTCGATGGGATTGTGTGGTTGGTTGGTTTGTTGGCCGGTCGGTGGGTCGGTTGGTTGGTTGGTTAGTTAATTACGTAAAAAAATCCTAGAAAAATCCGGCTGAGATTTTTGAAAAATATTTACTGACCCCGCTTAATGACAAAGTGCAATACTGAAGACAACTTCGAAATGTCGAATGTCACGTATCGTCGCGTTCCTCCATGTTGTTTACGGTCTGAGGTGATAATAACGGCATTTTCAGACATTCTGTAGTTCATGCTGGTATTAATTCAATATCACTCAAGCGTTTAAATAATCAGATGCTAGATAAAAATTGTACGGTTTGGGTTAGCAAAATAAATTTTAAACCTGACCCTGATAGAGAAGGATTCGTTAGACTACCTGCTCTCTCTTGGAGGGAAGAAATTAAAAGGCAAGGAATTATGCTGAAATATGACCCTTTAGTACTGAAAAATCACATAATTATATAAACAGTATCAGTACATTTGTAACCAACGACGGCAATAACAGCAACAGTAATTATCTACAGGGAGAATTCTTCCTTTTGGCGCCGACAGCTACTCAGTTTGCTACGAAATTTCCGACGTCTTAAGGAAAACGAAGGCTCATTGGCCGCTTTCACAACGGCCCGTCGCCGGAACGTGTTCTGGGTCAATTTTATTCAATCCAAATTCTTCCCCTTCATTTGAGTATTATTTTCCCATCAAATATTATATTTCCCCAACGGGAATCTTTTCCACAGATTTTTAAAAGAAATTCATTAACATACATACATACATACATATGCCTCATGCGTAATTTCGGGCCTGACTATTGCACCTGTCGTAAAGTAACCACCCTAAGAATATTAAGCAAAAAATTTCGCATTGTTGTATTGTTGATATATTATTAGTATTATTAGTATTACTTTTACACTCGAATACAAATACAGGTGCGCCCAAAACACCTGACGCTCTTTTTTAATGAAATAACACTTTAAGGCAAAGGGGAAATAGTTTATTAACCCATTTACCTGCTAACGTGGAAAATATGGTGAGCTCTGAATAATGCTGGCAAAGGGAAGAAGGGATTTAACTTGGCATTAAAGGGTTAACACTACGAGGTACATTCTAAGCCCATAAGAATTCATCTGAATCATTACTGTTTGAATAAAGACATGTTGCAGGTGACCGCCATGTCACAGAACACACTCCAGCAGTCGCGATGGAAAGGATTTCGCAATATGGCCAGTCTTGCCCGCTCCACATTGTCAGGTGTAGAAGCCGTCTGTGGGCATCCTCGTGGTTCACTGTCCTGCACTGATCCTTGCCGATGCCATTTCGATATCCACAGTGTCAGAGTATTGCGGCTAGGGGCATCGCGTCTAGGAAATTGATGTCGAAAACCAAGCATGAAGGTGTTTGGGCACATTCTATACATGACCTTGAATTATATGCAACCTAGCAATAAAATACAGCAAAGTAAATTAATTCAATCTGTAAACACACAACATGAAAGTAATAAATTCCGAGAGCAGTTTAAATGAAGTAAATTGTAAATACGGTTTGTTTGTTAGGGAGAATGTCAATGTTGATCAATGCAAACGTGATATCTGCCCTTGGTTTATACCCATTCATTAACAGAAGATGGCGGAATAAACATCCCTAACGCGAAAAATGGACTTCCATATTAACTCTGTATAAATTAAAATTGCATTAGTGCGCGGTGTAAGTGTAAAAGTTATGAAGAACAACACAATAAAATTCGCGAAATAAATCAAAATCATCTGATCGAGAACGCTAAAACTTTAATGTTCATCGCGTCTCATGTCACCGCGGCTAGGAACATTCGCAAGCTCGGAGGGGAGGGGGGGCAGGCATTGAAAGAAAGCGGAAAATTTTCGGAATAAGTAGTCGCGGAGAGCGGACAATTGATGGGACTCAGGTCTGCGGGCGTTTGGCGAGGAGCTAACAACCCCTCACCGTAAAACTTTCTCTTGCGTCGAACTGTCGTCAGGGCATATACAATGTGCTCTCGTCTTCGAATCACTCACATGTGCCATCAAACGCACCATTTGAACTTACAAAACCATGCACAATTCTGATAAAAAATAAACTGGAAGAGGCAACTTGAAACAAAGTGCACATACGGCTAAGGGTCAAGTTCGCTCTGTAACATGCCACGAAGGCACAAGACGGGTAGTAGAGGCATATCTCGAGTGGATCTTAAAGAAAACGAGAGTAAAGATGCAGAATGTATTACACTGGCTCTGATAAGATCCAAGCGAGTGGCTTTGTGAACATGGTAATGGAATGTCGCGTTCCATAAAAGTCGGAAAGTGTCTTGGACAGCCCAACATCTCGGATTTCGTTCTCATATTATCCTTCAAAGCCTATTGGTTACTCTGTACACCACCAAGTTCCAACACCAATAACGTTTAAGCCCTGTCCACGGAATGCATTCCTGTGTTCTGTGTGGTTCTCAGAACATCGATTATATCCCTGTATAGCATTAACTGAACGGTTTTCATAACCACGACGGAGAGTGTTTCCTGTGTTGTACAAATTAAACTTTAAATAAGTTTCGTTTAAAGTCAGTCCTTAAGGCCGTGTAATGACTCAGGCGGTTACTAATTGGCTTCACACTGCGGAGAACCGTGTTCAATCCCACGTCAATCCATGCGACAAAGTCGCACTAGGATAGGTTGCTCTAGCATACTTCGGTTTTTCCCTGTCTGTATAGTTCCACTCATGCTCCATGATAATCTTCGTCTACACGTTGTTCTTACCAGAAAGATAAACGGGCGAAGAGTGGGAACCTTCTAAAACGCAATACATATTCTTGTAGAAATCGAGGAGCATTGGACGGAAAAGCACTTCCACTTCCTTCAGTCCTTTTACCCTAAACAGTCTACATCCCTCCACAATAGCTTCTTCACTTCCCAAACCTTAATCTTGTTTCCAGCCTACCTTTACCAGAAGGACAAGCGGGCGCCATGGGACCCCCTCACAGAAGTACTAAACTTCTCTGTTTCCCCAATAATAATAATAATAATAATAATAAGTGCTCAATCTTCGCCCTGGTGTATATATATATATATTCTCGCGCAGCAAGCAGTAATACACAAAACATGCTGCATAGTTAGAAGGCTTTTACCAGAATAGTGAATAAGAAGTGCTTGGTCGATGACCCATACTCGGAGACTTCGAAACTCATGATGATGATAAGAATAACTAATTGGCGAAAATAAATCTACCATAATAATAATAATATGGCAATGGAATGCGGAGACCACAGGCTTATCAGCACATTTGCCTGAATGAATTATCAGCACACACAAACTTTCCGAATTAAATTACAATGAGCCTGCACAACGTCACTCCAGATGCACCACACATTGCGCCTTCTGTCATGTCGGATGGCGCAGTGTGCTGGTGGCAGAGCACAGCGTTGGAGGTATGAGGAGGCGCATTTGTGAAGGTGTCGCCTAGGGAGAGATTCACCCTAATAGGGTTCAGTGGTTTTTCATGTCATATACTGCAGTAACCCGTCAATGCAGGAAGTTAGAATCGTGTGAGGTTGCGGTATTATTCATTTTCAGCGAAGGTCAAGTGCTGTTTGGGCTACCACAAGGTTCTGATTCCGCTAGCATCACAATGAGTCATCTATATTCACCTAAAAACTATACAATTTTATTGTTAGTTTTCATAAATATTTAAGACACATGTTTGTCCACACATAAGTCCAGGATATGTTCACATTGTTTGCATTATCACCAGGGAAATGCGCCTATGAATATTTCAGTAGATTCAGGAAGGTCTCATGACCCAGCCTGTCATTTAAAAGCTTCCAATTGTACAGAGAAGGTCCTAAATATTTCACTTAGTAACTGTGCGGTCTAATTACTAACGTGTGTACTTAATTCTACTAATCAAGGTTAATGAAACCCAAAGATTCATTACCGCGTTCACAAAACCCGCAATGTGATCTAATAATAAGTCAGTTTAATCCAGTACTGAGCCTCACAACCTAAAGATTATTGTCATCATATGTACTGCAAGCAAGCTGGAGAAAATTACAACATAAAGAGTAGCAATAAAAGAAGACGTCGGAATTGAGGTATCAAAGTTTGTTTCACGCCCCGTTCGATGCAATGCTTGAAGGAATTCATCAAACAGTATATGACACAATAAACTGAATTTCACATTTTTAAGTCCAACTTAGTCACTTTCTCTCTTACTGAAGCTCCATATATAAGAATAATTATATGTAGGAGTTATTCCACAAGAGCAATAAAACATAGAAGAGAAGCGAGAGCAGTTCAGCATACAGTCAAACAACAGTTCATTCCCAAAGTTAACAACAGCCTACCCCATTTCCATTTCAATACGAGATGGTCTGGTTTTTGTACGGTATGTATGTAGGTGTGTAAATGTTGTTGCCCGGTGCCTTTTAGATCAATTCATTTCTGTTCTGCCCCTGTGCATTTGTTTCTCATCCCCTTTACTAAGCTCTATTCACACACACACCTGGCCTCATATTCCTTCAACTAGCCGTAAATGAGACAGTTTCGTTAGCTCCAAATGCTACTGCTCCCCTTATATGGGGGTCAATCTACATATGATATGTTCATCATAAACTCCGTACAATACACAGCTGTGGCGATACTGCAACTGGGATAATTCCATACACTTAATCATTTGATTTTGTAAACTAACAAAAGAGACGGTTCACCCCAGAAGAAGTAATGCAAAATAAACACATTCTTCTGTATAGTAGCGTGTAGTATGTGGCAATCACACTGCAATAAGTACGAACTTTTCACAGCGATATTGTTGTAAGCCTGTTCTAACATAGCACAATTAATTGCTTACCTGCACAACATTCGCCGACATCTCTCTAACGGAAGCACACCAAGAGGTACGAACTGACCGGCTACTTACGTCTAATTTGCAAGAAAGAAACTGTTATAACCATAGTTTAGAAACCATAAGATTTCACAGGGATATTTATTTCAGATACACAAGTGAGTCTAGTATTGCAGATATCACACTGCACTGAGCGAGTCGGAAAACATTTCCTTGTACATTATTTTGATAAATATTTACAACAAATAAAATAAAAACAGAAAATTTTTTAGCAAAAGCTCTATCTAAATATTAGGTTAAGAACCAGTGTTTTGTACAATGACGCTTTGTAGAGCAATATGATACATTTTTGACGCTGACGTAATAATTAACCTATGGAAACTCGAAACTGGGCAACTCTTCACGCGAAATCCCAAAATAAGATTTAATAAAAATTCATCCAAGATATCTGGAGACTAAAGACGCAGAGGGGCAGAAAAGTCCTTTTAATTGATTCAGGAACGAGTGTCATTATAACCAGTTCGGATGTTAACAACGACAACAGTTATCAACAGTGCTATCAGTGAACATCCTAAGAAGTTTCTCTACAATTTAAGCTTACACATTACAACGGGTATAGTATGTACAGACTAAATAAACTATTTTTATTGTGCAAAAACAACAACAACAACAAGTTTAGCAGAAAGGGACTGAAAAGTTCAAAATTAAGCGATGAGGGAACGAGGTGAGTGTCTTTGCATTTTACATACTCGGAATTACAATTAACGGAAGTTCCGGATGGCTAACAGAAGTGGAGATCGGGGTGACTCTGGGAACGGGGAGTTCCAGGTAACAAAGAGAACCCGGGATTCCGGGTGACTCGAGGAATACGGAGATCCGGGTGACTCCGGGAACCCAGAGTTTCGGGTCATTCCGTGAACACGGAGTTCCGGGTGACTACGTGAACCCTGAGTTCCGGGTAACTTCGGGAACCCGGAGTTCCGTGTAAATTCTGGAACCAGGAGTTCGGGGTGACTCATGGAACTGGAGTTCCGGGTAACGCAGCGAACCCGGGGTCCCGGGTGGCTCAGAGAAGTGGAGATCCGGGTGACTCTGGAAACGCGGAGTTCCGGGTGACAAAGAGAACCCGCAGCTCCGGGTGACTAAGAGAATGCGGAGTGCCAGGTGACTCCGGGAACCCAGAGTTTCGGGTGATTCCGTGAACACGGAATTCCGTGTGACTACGTGAACCCGTAGATCCGGTAACTTCGGGAATCCGGAGTTCCAGGTGACTCCGGAAGCCGGTATGGGTAACACCGGGAAACCCCAGTTACGGTTCTTACGGATTTTCGGATGACTCAGGAAACCGGGAGTATCGGGTGACTAAAGGAACAGGGAGTTCTGGGTGACGCGGAAAAACGGGGTTTTGAGTGATCTGGAAACCCACAGTTCCGGGTGAATACGGGTTAGCGGAGTCACCCGCAAGACTCCGGGAAACCGTAGTTGCCCATGTCTCCGGGAACCCGTAGTTCCCATGAATCAGGGTTCTCGAAATCACCCGGAAGACTCCGAGATCCCTGAGTCACGGGAAACTACGGGTCCGGAGTCACGGGGAACTACTGGTTCCCGGAGTCAACCGGAACTGTTTCGGGTTCCTGGAGTCATACGGAAGATTCAGGGGTTCCCGGCGTCACCCGGAATATGGTTTCCCCGAGTCACCGGAGAGATTCGGGTTCCCGGAGACACCCGGAAATGTTCGGGATTCCAGAAGGTACACTAAACCTTTCCGGGTTTCCGGAATCACACGGAAATATGCCGGGTTCCCGGAGTCAACCGGAACTGGTCCGGGTTCCCCGAGTCATACGGAACTTTTTCGGGTTCTGAAGTCGACCGGGAATGTTCCGGGTACCCTGAGGCAACCTGAACTGTTCCGGGTTCCCGGAGTCACCTAGTCATCTGGGTTCCCGGAGCCAACTGGAAATCTGGGTTACTGAAATCACACGAAATTCAAGGTTCCCGGAGTCACCAGGAGTACTACGGGTTATCGGATTGAACAGGACTTCGGGTTCCGGAGCTACGAAGAATTCGGGTTCCCGGCATCAACCAGAGGACTCCGGTTTCTCGGAGTCACCCGAAGAACCCGGGTCCCGAGAGTCACCGGGTACTTTTCCAGGATACCGGAGTCACTGTGAACTGTTTCGGTATCCCGGAGTCATCCCTAACTGTTCCGGTATCCTGGCCTCAACCGGAACTCTTCCGTGATCCCGGAGTCACCTGTAAACCTACCGGGATTCCGGAGTAGCCCGAAAATCTTCCATGATATCGAGCCACCAACTAATCTTCTGGGTTCCGGAGTCACCCGAAACAACGTATAATCGGAGTCGCCCGGAAACCTGCTGGGATACCGGAATCACGCTGATATCTTCCGGAATACCGGAGTCACCGGCAAGTATTCCGGGGTTCCTGAGCCACCCACAAAAATACCAGTTCCCGGAGTGGCCGGGAATGACGGGTTCCTGTAGTCACCCAAAACTCCTGATTCCCGAAGTCACCTGGAACTCTTCCGGGATCCCGGAGTCGCCCGCAACTCTTCCGAGATACCGGGGACACCTTAAATTACAGATCTCTAGACTCGTCTGAAATTCCGCGTTCCCGGAGTCATCCGGAGTCAAAACGAACACACCGGCTTCCTACAATCACCAGGATTTCGGGTTCCTGAAATAACGCGGAGGATTTAGGGTTCCCGGAGTAGCTCCGAACTCCGGATTCACGGAGTCACGGAATTTTTATTGGATCCAGGAGTGACGCGGAACTGTACTGGGATTCTGGAGTCACCAGGAACTCCGTGTTCCCGAAGGCAAAAGGAGCGACGGGTTCTAGGAGTCAACCGGAAATGTAGGTTCCCGGTTTTACCTAGAATTGTTCCCGTACCCCGGAGTCCAAGTCAACACATTCGGGATCCCGGAGTCACCCGGAACTGTTCCACGAACCCGGTCTAAAGGGAAACTCTTCCGAGATCCCGGAGTCACCGTGAAATCTGGATTTCCCGAGTCACGTGGAACTCTTAAGAGTTCCCGGAGCCACCCTGAACTGATGCGGGATCGCGGAGTCATCGGTAAGTGTTCCGGGAGTAACGCGGAAACACGGGTTTCAAAATTCACCTGGAATTATTCCGTGATTCCGGAGTAACCCGGAAATGTTCCGGAACCTCGGATTCACGGGGAACTGTTCCGGGATGCGGGCGTCACTGGGAACCGGTACGGAATACCGGAATCTGGGTTCCCAGAGTCAGACGGAAATGCTCTGGGAACCTGGAGTCACCGGGAACGGTGGGATCCTGGAATCACCTGGAAACCTCGGCTCCCTGCGTCACTCGGAACTCCGGATTCCCGGAGTCACCCGGATGACATCAGGTTCGCGGATTCACCGGAGGACTCCGCCTTCCGGAGTTACACGGAACTCCGGGTTCGCGAAGTCACCCGAAAGACTCCAAGTTCGCGTAGTCACCCGGAGGGCTCACGGTTTCCTGAGTCACCCTGGACTCCGGGTCCCCGTAGTCAAACGGAACACCGGGTTCCAGAGGTCACCCGGAACTCCAGATTCTCGTAGACAGCCGGAATTCAAGGTTCCTGGAGTAACACGCAATTCGGTTTCCTGGAGTCACCAGGAACACGGGTTCCCGGAGTGCACCCAGAATCCGCATTCCTGGAGTCACACGGAACTGCGGCTTCCTAGAGTCACCTGGACGACCCCAGGTTCTCGTAGTCAACCAGAGGACTCCGAGTTTCCTTATTCACCCATCACCCCGCGTTCCCGGAGTAACATTGAATCCTGGTTTCCGGAGTCACCCGGAGGACTCCGGGTCACAGGAGTCACTCTGAACTCTGGCTTACCGGATTAACACGGAATCCTGCTTTCCGGAATCACTCGAATGACTCCAGGTTCGCGAAATCTCCCGGAGGGCGATGGGTTCCCGAAGTCATTTGGAACCCCGTGTTCACGGAGTCACTCGGAATCCGGGTTCCCGGATTCACCCTGATGACTCCGGTCACCTTGAGGACTCTGGGCACGCGGAATCGTCCGGAAATCCGGGTTCCCGTAGTCGCCCAGAATTCTGGGTTGCCGGAGTAACATGGAAGCTGGGTTCCTGGCGTCACACGGAATGCGGGTACCCGGAGCCGTCCGTTAAGCACATTCCCGGAGTCACCCGGAATCAACATTTCCGGAGTCACCCGTAACTCTGGGTTCTTGGAGTCACTTCGATCTCCGGTTTCCCGGAGTCACCAGGCACACTGGTTTCCCTGAATCACCCGGAGGGTCCGCTTTAACGGAATCACCCGGAACTCCGGCTTCCCGTAGTAACGCGGAATACTGGTTCTCGGAAGTACCCGGAATGCGGGTTCCTGTAGTTACCCGTAGCTACAGGTTCCTGGATTCACCCGGAACTCAGGTTTCGAGGAGTGAACGTAAACTCCGAGTTCGCGTAGTCACACGGTGGACTCCGCTTTACCGGAGTCACCGTAGGATTCTGGGTTCCCGCATTCATTCAAAATTCCGGGTTCCTGGTGTCACCCGGTGCACTCCAGTTTCCCGTAGTCACCCGGAGGACTCCGGTTTCCCGTAGTTACCCGAGGACTACGTTTTCCCTAAGTCACCCGCAGGTCTCACGGTTCCCGGAGTCACCCGAAGGACTGCGGAATCTCCGAGTCAAGCGAATCTGTTCCGGGAACATATAC